>Ga0315287_10001991_pt1 | contig 19121 bp, 18 predicted proteins | sample YL17G11_0_MG_FD_205037 | JGI IMG/M metagenome (GOLD analysis project Ga0315287, IMG submission 205037) | Sediment microbial communities from Yellowstone Lake, YNP, Wyoming, USA - YL17G11_0 | ecosystem: Environmental > Aquatic > Freshwater > Lake > Sediment | place: USA: Wyoming | collected...
CGGCAGTGGCACGAGGCCGAGGAGGTCGCCGACATCGCCGACAACCTCCTCGTCGATCCCGCCATCGAGGACGCGCTGCGGCGCCTCAAGGAGGGCGACCAACCAGGCGGTTGATGGCTCGCTGGCCCGTGCCCGGCGGGGCGACTATCTTGCCATCCGCCGATGCAGAACCAGCCAGACCCCCTCGTCCAACTCGCGCCCCGCGGCGCGCCCGGCGCCGCCGCGCCCGAGACCTCCGTCCGGAAGCCCGGCTGGCTGAAGGTGAAGGCGCCCGGTGGCGCGGCCTTCGTCGAGGTCCGCCGCCTGCTGCGGGACCTCGAGCTCCACACCGTCTGCGAAGCGGCGCACTGCCCGAACGTCGGCGAGTGCTGGAGCCACCGCGCCGCCACGTTCATGATCCTGGGCGACGTCTGCACGCGGAACTGCGCCTACTGCGCCATCGCGCACGGGACGCCCCAGCCGCTCGACGTCGCGGAGCCGCGGCGCCTGGCCGAAGCCGTGCTGGCGATGCGCCTGCGGCACGTCGTCGTCACCTCCGTGGACCGCGACGACCTCCCGAACGGTGGCGCGGAGCAGTTCGCCGGTGTGGTGCGGGAGATCCGCCTGCGGATGGCCGACACGACGGTCGAGGTGCTCATCCCCGACTTCAAGGGGAGCGAGGCGGCGCTCCGCATCGTGGTGGACGCGCGCCCCGACATCCTGAACCACAACATCGAGACCGTGTCGCGCCTCTACCGCATCGCGCGGCCCGGCGGCCGCTACGACCGCGCGCTCGAGCTGCTGGAGCGCGCCAAGCGGATGGACCCGCTCCTCGTCACCAAGTCGGGCATCATGGTGGGCCTCGGCGAGACGTGGGAGGAGGCCCTCACCGCCCTGCGCGACTTGCGCGCCGCCGGCGCGGATCTTATCACCATCGGCCAGTACCTCCGGCCCTCGTCCGGTCATCTGCCGGTGGCGCGCTTCTACACGCCCAAGGAGTTCGCCGAGCTGCGACGGCTCGGTGATGACCTCGGATTCCGCCACGTGGAGTCCGGCCCGCTGGTGCGCTCCTCGTACCACGCCTGGGAGCAGGCCGAGCGCGCCGGCGCCATCGCCTGAGGCTCACCGCATGCCCCATTCCGGTACCCACACCGTCTCGATCCCGCCGACCGCGCCCGCGGTCGATCCCGCCACGATGCGGCGGCTCCTGCGCGACATGCTGCTCCTCCGGCGGTTCGAGGAGAAGTGCGGCGAGGCCTACGCGCTCGGCAAGATCGGCGGCTTCTGCCACCTCTACATCGGCCAGGAAGCGGTGGCGGTGGGCGCGATGGCGGCGCTGCGCCCCGACGACACGGTGATGGCCAGTTACCGCGACCACGGCCAGGCGCTGGCCCGCGGGATGACGGCGCGCGCCGTGATGGCCGAGCTGTTCGGCAAGGCGGCGGGTTGTTCGGGCGGCAAGGGCGGCTCGATGCACCTGTTCGATGCATCCCTCAACTTCCTCGGCGGCCACGGCATCGTGGGCGGGCACATCCCGCTCGCCACCGGGGCGGCGTTCGCGATCAAGTACCGCGGCGGCGACCAGGTCTCGCTCGTGTTCTTCGGCGAGGCGGCGGTCAACAACGGCGCCTTCCACGAGTCGCTGAACATGGCGGCGGTCTGGAAGCTGCCCTGCATCTACATCTGCGAGAACAACCGCTACGGGATGGGCACGGCGATCGAGCGCGCCTCGGCCCTCTACGACGTCGCCCAGCGCGCCTGCTCGTACGACATCCCGGCGGAGGTCGTGGACGGGATGGACGTGCTGGCGGTGCGCGACGCCGTCCACCGCGCGGCGCTCCGGGGCCGCGAGCGGAAGACGGCCACGCTGCTGGAGGTCCGCACCTACCGCTTCATGGGTCACTCGATGTCCGACCCCATCCACGGGCACTACCGGACCAGGGACGAGGTCGAGGAGCAGAAGACCCGCGACCCGATCCGGGCCTTCGCCGCGAAGTTGCGCGCCGACGGGCTCCTCGACGACGAGGCCTGGCAGGCGATGGAGGCCGAGGTGGCGGACGAGGTCGAGGACGCGCACCGCTTCGCCGACGAAGCGCTCGATCCCGACCCCTCGGCGCTCACCACCGACGTCTACCGGGAGCCCTGACGTGCCGCTCGTCACGTACCGCGACGCCCTGAACCAGGCGCTCCGCGAGGAGATGCGGCGCGACCCGGCCGTCTTCTTGATGGGCGAGGAGGTCGGCGTGTACCAGGGCGCCTACAAGGTGAGCCGCGGCCTGCTCGAGGAGTTCGGGCCGGAGCGCGTGGTGGACACGCCCATCACCGAGCTGGGGTTCGCGGGCATCGGCGTGGGCGCCGCGATGGCGGGCCTGCGTCCCGTCGTCGAGTTCATGACGTGGAACTTCGCTCTCCTCGCCATCGATCAGATCGTGAACTCCGCGGCGAAGATGCTGTATATGTCGGGCGGGCAGGTGCCCATCCCCATCGTCTTCCGCGGACCCGCCGGCGCCGCGCTCCAGCTCGCCGCCCAGCACTCGCAGAGCTTCGACTCGTACTTCGCGAACATCCCGGGCCTCAAGGTCGTGACGCCCGCGACGCCGGCCGACGCGAAGGGCCTGCTCAAGAGCGCCATCCGCGACAATAACCCCGTGGTGTTCATCGAAGGCGAAATGCTCTACAACACCAAGGGGGAGGTGCCGGACGGCGAGCACGTGGTCCCCATCGGCGTCGCGGACGTGAAGCGCGAGGGCACCGACGTCACGCTCGTGGCGCACTCCAAGATGGTGGGGCTCGCCCTCAAGGCCGCCGAGGAACTCGCGAAGGACGGCGTGTCGGCCGAGGTCGTGGACCCGCGCACGATCCGCCCGCTGGACGTCGCGACGATCGTCGCCTCGGTGCGGAAGACCAATCGCTGCGTCGTCATCGAGGAAGGCTGGCCCGTCGCCGGGATCGGCGCGCAAGTGGTGGACGACATCCAGCGGGAGGCCTTCGACTGGCTCGACGCGCCCGTCCTCCGGGTCACCGCGGCCGACGTGCCGATGCCCTACAACAAGCACCTCGAGAAGCTCGCCAAGCCCGACGTGCCCAGGATCGTCGCCGCCGTTAACCGCGTCCTCTACCGCGCGTAGCGCCGATGGCCACCAAGGTCGTGATGGAAGCGCTGTCGCCCACGATGGAGGAGGGGCGGCTCGTCGCCTGGCTCAAGCAGGAGGGCGACGCGGTGAGCGCGGGCGAGACGCTGGCCGAGGTGGAGACCGACAAGGCGGTGATGGAGCTCGTCGCCCGCGGCGACGGCGTGCTGCGCAAGCAGCTGCTGCCCGAGGGGGCGACGGTACCGGTGGGCACGCTGGTGGGCGTCATCGGCGCGGCGGACGAGGACATCTCGGCGCTCGTCGGCGGGCCTTCCGGTGCCGCGGCGGCCGCCGGCTCTGCGTCGGTCGTCGCGACCCCCGGAGGCGCGGCTAATCGTGCAGCGGCGGCCGTCGCGACCCCCGGCATCGCCATCGGTCGGACGGCACGCACGGCGCCCGATGGCGATGCCGAGGGCCGCTCCGCCGCCGCACAGACATCGAGTCAGCCACCAATGGCGCCGGCGCATGTCGGCCGCATCTTCGCCTCTCCCCTGGCCCGCCGACTGGCGGCCGAGGGCGGCGTGGACCTGCGCGCCGTCGGGGGCACCGGCCCGAGCGGCCGTGTGGTGAAGCGCGACGTGGAGGCGGCGCAGCTCGCGATGGCCGGCGCGCAGGCCGGGGAGCTGCCGCTGCAGGCGAGCGCGGGCGCCGTGCGTGCCGTCCGACCGCGCGAGCCTGCGGGGGTAGCGAGCCCGGCCGGAGCGCCCGCGCCGGTACAGCTCGCCCCGCCCGGCGGCTACCGCGACATCCCGCTGACCCAGATCCGCAAGACGATCGCGAAGCGGCTCGTCCAGTCGCTCGGCCCCATCCCGCATTTCTTCCTCACGACCGAGATCGACATGGAGCGCGCGGCCGACGCCCGCGCGCACCTCAAGTCGCTGGGCGACGCCTACGCCGTCTCGTTCAACGACCTCGTCGTGAAGGCGTGCGCGCTGGCCCTGCGCCGGCACCCGGCCGTCAACGCGGCATTCCTCGACGACCGCGTCCGCTACCACGGCGACGTGCACATCGGGATGGCCGTGGCGGTCGAGGACGGCCTCATCACGCCCGTCGTCCGTCACGCCGACCGCAAGGGCCTCGCCGAAATCGCCGCCGAGTCGAAGGCGCTGGCGGAGAAGGCCCGAGCCCGGCGGCTCACACCGGAGGAGTACACCGGCTCGACGTTCAGCGTCTCGAACCTCGGGATGTACGACATCGACGAGTTCACCGCCGTCATCAACCCGCCGGAGGCCGCGATCCTCGCCGTGGGCCGCGTCGCGGAGAAGCCCGTCGTCGTGAACGGCGCCGTCGTCCCGCGGCGGATGATGCGCGTCACGCTCTCCTGCGACCACCGCGTCGTGGACGGCGCGACCGGCGCGAAGTTCCTGCGGACCCTCAAGCTGATGCTCGAGAACCCCCTCGCGATGCTGCTCTAGGAGCCATTCGTGGCGACCACCTTCGATCTTCTCTTCATCGGCGCGGGACCCGGCGGCTACGTCGGCGCCATCCGTGCGGCCCAGCTCGGCCTGTCCGTCGCCGCCATCGAGATGGACAAGCCCGGCGGCGTGTGCGTGAACATCGGCTGCATCCCGACCAAGGCCCTGCTCCACTCCGCACACACCGCGAATCTCGTCCGCCACACCAAGGAACTGGGCATCTCCGCCGGCGAGGTCACCACGGACTACGGCGTGGCGATGAAGCGTTCGCGCCGCGTCGCCGACCAGAACTCGCGGGGCGTCGAGTTCCTCCTCAAGAAGAACAAGGTGGAGCTCTTCCGCGGCAAGGCGACGCTGCTCCCGGGCAAGAAGGTCAAGGTGACGGGCGGCGCGTCGGGCGACGTCGAGCTCACGGCCACGAAGGCCATCGTCATCGGCACGGGCTCCAGGGCAAAGGACCTGCCGCGGATCGGCCTCAGGTACGACGGCGTTAGAGTCATCTCGAGCACAGAGGCACTGTTCTTGGAGAAGGCCCCGAAGGCGATGGCCATCGTCGGCGCGGGCGCCGTGGGTGCGGAGTTCGCGGACATCTTCAACGCGTTCGGCACCGAGGTGACGCTGCTCGAGGTGCTGCCCCGCATCCTGCCGATCGAGGACGCGGAGATGTCCGACGTCGTGGCAAAGGCCTACAAGAAGCGGGGTATCGCCGTCCGCGCGGGAGCCCACATCCAGGGAGCGAAGGTCGAGGCCGACGGCGTCTCGATCACCTACGCGGCGGGCGGGAAGACGGAGACGAAGAAGGTGGACATGGTCCTAGTCGCCGCGGGACGCGCTCCCAACGTCGAGGGCTTCGGCCTCGAGGCGGTCGGCGTGCGGCTCACCGAGCGCGGGTTCATCGAGGCGGACGGCCGGATGCAGACCAACGTGCCCGGCTACTTCGCCGTCGGCGACGTGGCGGGCCCGCCGCTCCTCGCCCACAAGGGGAGCCGCGAGGGAGTGGTGGCCGCCGAAGCGATCGCGGGACTGTCACCGCACGCCATCGACTACACCAACGTCCCCGGCGCGACGTACTGCCATCCCGAGGTGGCCAGCGTCGGCCTCACCGAGGAGCAGTGCAAGGAGCAGGGCCTCGAGTACGTGGTGGGCCGCTTCCCCTTCAGCGCCAACGGCCGCGCCCGCTGCCAGGGCGAGACCGACGGGCTGGTGAAGATCATCCGCGGCAAGCGGCACGGCGAGATCCTCGGCGCGCACATCGCCGGGGCGCACGCCACCGAGATGATCCACGAGCTGGCCCTCGCGCGGGCGAACGAGTTCACCGTCGAGGAGATCGAGGTCGCCATCCACGCGCACCCGACGCTCTCCGAAGCGGTGGCCGAGGCCGCGCTCGACTCCCTCGGCCGGGTCATCCACATCTGAGCGATTCGGGCGTCTCCTCACCCCTGATCCCTGACCCCTGACCCCTCACACGCTCTCCGTCCTCGATCTCGGCACCGTCGCCTACGGTGACGCCCTGAAGCTCCAACGCCGCCTCGCCGACGATCGCCTCTCCGGCAAGCTCACCACCGACCTCCTCCTCCTCTGCGAGCATCCGCCGGTCATCACCCTGGGCCGCGGCACCAAGGCCTCGAGCCTCCCGCTCGACCCCGAGGCACTGCGCCGCCGCGGCATCGAGGTCTTCGAGGTGGAGCGCGGCGGCGACGTGACGTACCACGGGCCGGGCCAACTCGTCGGTTACCCCATCTTCCACCTCGCGGCACACAAGCAGGACCTGCACTGGTACCTGCGGCAACTCGAGGAGGTGCTGATCGTGGCGCTGGGGGAGTTGGGGATCTCGGCCGAGCGGAATCCCGGTCTCACCGGCGTGTGGACCGGAAGGCGCAAGATCGCGAGCATCGGCGTGCACGCGAAGCAGTGGGTGACGTGGCACGGCTTCGCGCTCAACGTGACGACCGAGCTGTCGGCGTTCGACCTCATCATTCCGTGCGGAATCGTGGGCGTGGTGATGACGAGCGTGGCGGCGGAAACGCAGCGTACCGGCGTACCGGCGCACCGGCGCACCGACAAGGGTGCCGCCGAGCGCGACCTCGGCGCCGCGGTGCGTGAGGCGGTGGTGCGGGGGTTCGAGAGGGTGTTTGGATTCGCGGCGGTGGAGGAGATCCGGGAGATTCCCGCGCGCTGACCCCCCGCGCGCTGACCGCCCGTGCGCGGCGACACCAGGTACTTGCATTTCTTCCACGCCATGGCATAATTACAAGGTATGATCAAGCGGCACGCCGAGGCGGAGGTGCGCGCCCTCCTCCGCCGGTTCCCGGTCGTCGCCCTGCTCGGGCCCCGGCAGGTCGGCAAGACGACGCTCGCCCTGGCGCTCCGCCGCGCGGCCGGCGCGGCCGCCACCCGCTACCTCGACCTCGAGTCCCCGGCCGACCGGGCGAAGCTGGCCGACGCCGAGGCGTATCTCGACGCACAGCGGGGCCGCCTCGTCATCCTCGACGAGGTGCACCGCACTCCGGCGCTCTTCGAGGTGCTCCGGTCCGTGGTGGACCGGCGCCGCGCCGCGGGGGAGCGGACCGGCCAGTTCCTCGTCCTCGGGTCGGCGTCGCTCGACCTGTTGCGGCAGTCCTCCGAGTCGCTGGCGGGCCGCATCGCATTCGTCGAGCTGACCCCGGTGCGGTTCGATGAGCTGCGCCGGCGACCGTCCGATGTCGAGCGCCTGTGGGTGCGGGGCGGGTTCCCGGACGCCCTGCTGGCCCCGAACGACCGGGCCAGTCTGACGTGGCGGCGGGCCTTCCTCCGGACGTACCTCGAGCGCGACGTGCCGCTGCTCGGACCGCGGATCCCCGCGGAGACGCTCCGGCGCTTCTGGACGATGCTGGCCCACCTCCAGGGCCAGCCGCTCAACGCCGCACGCGTCGCGGCAGGCCTCGGCGTCAGCGGCCAGACGGTCGCCCGCTACCTGGACCTCCTCGTGGACCTGCTGCTCGTGCGGCGGCTCGAGCCGTGGTCCGGCAACGTCGGCAAGCGGCTCGTGAAGTCGCCCAAGGTGTACGTCCGCGACAGCGGCATCGTCCACGCGCTGCTCGGCCTCGAGACGCTCGAGGACATTCTCGGGCACCCTGTGGCCGGGGCTTCGTGGGAGGGGATGGTGATCGAGTCGCTCATCGGTGCGGCACCGGATACGCGCGCCTCCTACTTCCGGACGTCGGCCGGCGCGGAGGCCGACCTCGTCCTCGAGGGGCGGCGCGGCGTACGCGTGGTCGTGGAGATCAAGCGGTCGCGCGCGCCGACCGTGGGCCCGGGTCTGAGGAACGCCGCCGCCGACGTACGCGCCACCCGGACGATTCTCGTTTATCCGGGGAGCGAGCGTCTTCCCCTTGGCGGCGGGGTGACGGGACTCGGCGTGCAGGCCGCCGTGGCGGAGGTGCGTCACCTGGTGCAGCGGAATGGCTAGCGCCCCAACCGCCTGAGCCCCGCGTACGCCGGGCACCTCCGCTGCGGAGAGCCCGAGCCCTTGGAGGATCGTCTCATCGTGCCGTGTGGGATACCGGGCGTGGTGATGACGAGCGTGGCGAGAGAGCTGGCGGGCACGGGGGCACCAGGGCACAGGGGCACAGCGCAACAGCAGCCTGGGCCGTTGGCGCGCCAAATGCGGGAATTGGTGATCGAATCATTCGTGAATGTGTTCGGCTTCGAGGGCGCGCGTGCGTTGACAGGGCAAGAGAGAGGCGACATATAGGGGTGACCACAACGGAACAGACGCCGATGCCCAGGACCCCCCCCCCCCGGCTGATCCTCGCGATTGGCCTCCTTCTCACGCTTAGCTGTCAGCACGAAACCCCTGTTTCGATCTCGCACGCGGCCCTGCTCGCAAGCCGCAGCTCGCTACTCTTCGGCGAAGGTGAGCTGCTCGGGAACATCTTCGTGAACGGCTCCGCAGTCACCGACTCGGACTACTTCATCTGGATCGAGCCGACGAACCCCGAGACAACGGAGCGCCTCGGCGACCACTGGTCTGGCAAACAGTGGGTCTCCCCCTCGCGCCACGGAGGCCGAAGCACGATGTTCGACTGGATCGACCCGAGGGCCGATGGCGCGTGCGGCAACATTCGGGACTACGTGTTGGGCAACGTCAGCGCGCGGGGGAGTGAGGTACACTGGGCCAGCCCGACAGTGCCGCCGAGCGGGAAGGAGATGCACTGCATTCGGCCTGGCAACTACCGCCTGTACCTGTATCACGGCACGCAACTCGTGCGGCAGATGAACGTCGACTACGTCCCCGAGCATGGCTTCCCTGTTTACGACCCGGTCGCCAACGTCATCGAGTACGTGGAGAAGATCGACTACGGGGACACGACCTACCAATGGGACGATGTGTGGGTGAACTTCAACCTGCAGTCGCAAGCCGGGTGGGATGCCGCGAGTATTCGCATCGACAACGGCGGGGCCAGCCCGTACGACAGCCTGGTGTTTGTCGGTCAACCGGAACCCTGGGGGGGCAAGTACGACTACTTCAGGATCAGCTCTCGGACAAGCACCACCTCTGGTAGCGGGGTTGGTCGACTGCTATCACGGTTGTACTGGGATGCGGGGGGTAATCTCGGCAACAGGAGCGGTTTCTACGACGCACATTCGCAGGGCAGCACGGCGCAGCTGCGCATCCACCAGTTCATCGAGGCACAGCAGAGCGCGAGCTACCTGGTTGGCCTCGAGACCATGCGCCCCGAGGAGAGCCCGGTAGAGACCCCGGCCGTCACTCTTGCCGTGTCCATTGAGGTTTCGCAGCCACCGGTGCCGTTGGGAGATTCGGTTTCCGGCCCCGACATTCTCACGCCCAGCTCGCCCACATCCTTCTACTGGGAGCAGTTCGCGTACGGAGGCGCGCCGCCGTACACCTACGGGACCTGGCGGTACTATCGGTATCCTGGCCCCGAGACGACGGTCGGCACCGGCAAGTTCCTCACGCTCGTCGTCGGCCCGACGACCTCGAACTACGTGTTCCGCCTGCGCGCATCCGCATCGGACGCCACGCAATCGTCGGCGACTGGGAAGTTCTTCGTCGAGGTGATAGCGGGGGGACGCGGGCTGCTGGCCGAAGGCGCGACCGTGGGCGTGCGTTTCCCTGACGGCACGTGCCGCGCTCGCCCCGTCCATGCCCCCGCCAGGCAGCAGTGGTTGCAGTGGGTCTTCGAGCGCCGCGGCGGCGTGGTCGGGACCTGTCGCATCCAGACGTGAGGTGCCCTCTGCACGCTGGGACCCGTAGGTTGGGCGGGGTGCTGATGGGCGCCTCCGCACCGGCAGGTCTCGCGCTTGCCGCGCTCCTCGGCGGCGCCTGTGGACCGGAGCGCATTATCCTGCCCCCTCCTCCCGACACCAGCGCGCCAGCGGTCCACGTCCTCTCCCCGACGCCGAGCGCGTATGACCTCGACGGCGATGCGTTCGTGGACGTCTCGGTCACCTGGGCCGATTCCGGAGGGCGGGTGGGCTTCGCGCATGCCACGCTGCGGAGCCTCGACGGGCTGACGCCTCCCGCGCCCGACACGGCCGACCTCCTGCGGCACTGGAGGATCGAGCGCCTCGACTCCACCGGCCTCATCGCCCATGAGACCGTGGACCACCTGCTCCGGCGCGGCGTCAGCCGTCTGCTGCTCGAAGTCCCGGACACGGCGGGCAATGTGCGGCGCGACACACTGGTCGTCCAACTGCCCAACTACCTCACCTTGAGCCGGACCATCCCGACCGGCGGATCGTTGTGGTTCCCTGCCGAGCACCTGGTCATCTGCGAGGACGGGCTGCTCTACGTGACCGTCGGGAACCAAGTGGCGGTGATCGATCCGGATTCCCTTGCGCTCCTCGAGACCGTGCAGCCCGGTTCTACCATCGAGACGAGTCCGAGCGACGGCCTGCACCAGCCCGTGTGCGTGCCTGGGGACCCCATTCTCTACATCTCTGACCACAGACTGATGCGGCTGGACCGTCCCACCCGCCGGTGGGTGCCGAGGATAAGCGCCTCCTGGTCAAGCGCGGCCCTGGCGTTGTCGCGCAGGGATCCCGACGTACTGTACGAGGGAGAGTCGATCGACGCGCTCGTGGGTATCATCAGCCGCAGGTTGGGCAGGCGCACGGGCTCGCTTCTCAAAACCGCGCCGTGGAACACCAACATCAATGCGATCGTGCCGGCGCCGGGAGACAACCCGCTCTACGTGGCCTACGGCGAGTTCGGCGGGGTGTGGGCGGTCGATCCCGTCCGCGACACCGTCCTCGTCCGCTTCAACCTCGCCGCCCCAGGGGACTCGAGCTACTTGGGTCAGGCGCTGGACATGGTGCCGAACCTCGACGGCACCAAGGTGTACGTCGCGGTGACAGACGGGAGCCCGCGGGGCGTGGCCGAGATCGACGTCGTGACGAACCGGATCACTCGCCGGCTGGGACTCGCGCTAAGCCGGCCGATCTCGCTCGCCGTGAGCCCCGATGGCCGGTACCTGTTCGTGACGACCCAGGACCAGTGGCTCAACACGCCTTCCACTAACGTGTTGATCGACCTCGCTGCGTGGCAGCCGCTGGAGTTCGTCCCCCGGCCCCGCCCCCCGGGTCAAGTCATCAGGTACGACCGCGGCGTCGTCTTCCACCCAGACGGCAGGCGGATATTCGTCGCGCACGACAAGAACGTGGACGTCTACCTGATGCGGCAGTAGAGCAGGACCTGCACTGGTACCTGCGGCAGCTCGCGAGCATCGGCGTGCACACCAGGCAGTGGGTGACGTGGCACGGCTTCGCGCTGAACGTCACGACCGACCTCTCGGCGTTCGACCTCATCATTCCGTGCGGGATCGTGGGCGTGGTGATGACGAGCGTGGCGGCGGAAACGCAGCGTACCGGCGTACCCGCGCACCGGCGTACCCGCGCACCGGCGTACCGGCGTACCGGCGCACCGGCGCACCGGCGAGGGTGCCGCCGGGCAGGACCTCGGCGCCGCGGCGCGCGAGGCGGTGGTGCGGGGGTTCGAGAGGGTGTTTGGGTTCGCGTGCCACGAGCCGACCGACCCGCTCACCGCCAAGTCGTGACCCGCCCCCGGTTGCCCTATGTGTTACACTTGACTACATTCGTAACACATGAAGGACGCCCATCTCACCCTCCGGCTCCCGCGCGACCTGGCCCGGGCCCTGGCCCGATGGGCCCGTGAGCGCCGGCTGCCGAAGTCGCAGGTCGCCCGGGAGGCGGTCGCCCGGTACCTCGCGCCCCCGGCGAGCGACGAGCGCACCCGGCGGGTGACGGCGCGGGAGTTCGCGGCGCGGTGGCGGTCGCTCCCCCGTCTGACGGCGGAAGAAGCCTCCGGCCTGGCCGACGACATCGCCGCCAGTCGCGGCGCGCTGCCGCCGGTGCGTGCGTCGTGGGAGTGATCGTCGATACGTCGCTGCTCGTCGCCGCCGAGCGAGGCGGGGTGCGCTTCGAGGCGCTGCTCGAGTCGCTGGGGGAGGAGCCGATCGGCATCGCCGCGATCACGGCCTCGGAGCTCCTTCACGGATGCCACCGGGCCACCGACCCCGGGACTCGTGCCCGGCGTGCCGCCTTCGTGGACGCGCTGCTCGACGCCCTTCCCGTGCTGCCGTTCGGGCTGCCGGAGGCTCGGAGGCACGCCGAGCTGTGGGCCGATCTGGCGCGCGCGGGGAGGGCGATCGGTCCGCACGACATGCTGATCGGAGCTACGGCGCTCGCTCGGGGCGACGCCCTGGCCACGCTGAATCGGCGCGAGTTCGAGAGGATCGCGGGGCTGCGGCTCATCGCCGTCGAACCGTTCCTCTGCTGACCGGACGCTCCCCGCTCACTCCGGGAGCCGGTCCACCTGGTGCGAGGCAACGGTCTTCCGCGCCGCTGCCCAGCGCCGAAGCGCATGCGCCAGCCGCGAGGCGCGGTGCGAGGGCGCGATCTCACGCACCAGGAGCAACCCCCGGTGCGGCGCCCGATCGTGGTAGGCCGCGAGGGTGAGCGCGAGGAAGTCGTCTCGATTCCGCGTCACCAGCACGCGCCCCTCAGCGGCCGCTCGCGCCAGCTGGTCGGCGTCCACCGCCTCCGTCATCCCGACTTCGTGCGCGCTCACCACGTCCAGCCCCAGCCCGCGGCCGATGACGGCGATCTTCGGACTCAGGTCGGCATCGAGATAGAAGCGGATCCTCCTGCTCATCGCCTCGCGGCGCGCCCCTTCGACCACGGCATCGCCCGCGCGAGGGACTCCTCCGTCCAGCCGACTTCGCGCTCCAGCCGCTCCTCGATCTCCTCGGGATGCGCCGCCGCATAGGCCAACGCCTCCTCCAGCTTCTCCCGCGGGACGAACTCGAGCGCCCGGGCCAGCCGCGCCACGGATTCCCCGAGCGCCCGATGGTCCCGCACCACCTCCCACACGTCCACGCCGGTCCCCGCGAGCGCCGCCCGCCGCTGACCGGGCGGCCCGACGAAGACCACGTGCCGGTACCGCCGCGTCCGCGCCGACTCCTCCAGCATCTCGGTGGCCACGTCGCTGAACGTACGGCGGCTCCGCTTCGCCTCGGTCTCGATGGACCGGGCCAGCGGGGCTGGAAGGCGCAGGGACTTAAGGCGGGTCGGAGAGGTCATGCTGAGAGAATACATGTCATACAAGTATGCGTCAACGCCGCCGCCTGAGCCCCACGTACGCCGGCACCCCCGCCGCGAAGAGCGCCAGCCCCCAGAGCATCGTCTCGACGCCCGTCCCAACGACAGCCCATAGCGAATAGCCGAAAGCCAGTAGCGGGACGAGCAGGGCGCCCGCACCCCATCGCCCGGCTGCTGCGCTGACGGCTGACGGCCGACGGCTGACGGCCGACGGCTGACGGCTGACGGCCTCCCGCCGGGCCATCCGCACCAGCGCCAGGCTCGAGAACAGGTACGGCACGAGCGTCGCCAGCGTGGAGACCAGAATGACGAACGTGAACTCCGCGACCAGGCCCCGCGTGTAGTTCGCCCCCACGAACACCGTCACCAGCACGCTCGAGATCACGAGCCCCGCCACCGGCGTCCCGCGCGGCGAGAGGCGGCGGAAGACGCTCGGCAGGAGTCCGTCCAGCGCCGCGGCCAGCGGCAGCTGGCCCTGAAGCAGGATCCACCCGTTGAGCGCACCGAAGCAGGCGATCACCGTCCCCGCCGCGACGAGGTAGGCGGCCCACGGTCCCCACATCCGGCTCGCCGCCTCCGCGAACGGCGCGGTCGAATGCACGAGCGCCGCCGGCGGCAGCACCCCCATCACGCCCACCGTGCCGAGGATGTACACGACCGCCGCGACCGCGGTGCCGAGCAGCGTGGCGCGAGGGATGGTCCGCTCCGGCCGCTCGATCTCGTTCGCCGGGATCGTGGCCGACTCCAGCCCGAGGAACGCCCACAGGGTGAGCGCGGCGGTGGCCGACACGGCGCCGAGCGTCGAGCGGCCGCTGAGGTTGAAGGGGGCGAAGTTCTCCCAGTGCACGAAGGCGAGGCCGAGGGTGCCGACGGCCAGCAGCGGGAGCAGCTTGAGGAGCGTCGTCACCAGCTGCAGGCCGCCGGCGTCGCGGACGCTCCGCGCGTTCACCGCGGTGAGCAGCCAGATCGCGGCGAGCGCCGTAAGGGCGGCGAGTGCGGGGCTCGCGGCGAGCGCGGGAGAGAAGAAACCGACGTAGCCCACCATCGCCACGGCGATGGCGGCGTTCCCCGCGCAGATCGAGATCCAGTAGCCCCACGCCACGAGGAACGCCGGGAAGTCGCCGAACGCGGCGCGGGTGTAGGCGTAGGGGCCGCCGGCCCGCGGCATCCGCCGCGCGAGCCGCGCGAAGGTGAGGGCGCAGACCGCCGCGCCACATGAGGTGAGGAGCCAGCCGAGGAGGCTCACGCCGCCGTAGGCGCCGAGCGCGGCCGGCAGGAGGAAGACTCCCGACCCGACCATGTTGCCCACGACGAGCGCCGTGGTCGTCCACAGGCCGAGCTTGCGGGAGGGTGGGGTCGCGCCGGGTCCCGCCCTGGCGACGCCCGCCGGCGGGGCCGCGTCGGAAGCGGTCAGAGCCCGTCCACCATCGCGCGCAGCGCGGCGATGTGGTCCGGCGTCGTGCCGCAGCAACCGCCGACGACGGAAACGCCCGGCTCGGCGAGTCCGCGCGCCTGCTCCGCGAAGAACGCCGGCGTCTCATCGTACACGCTGCGGCCGTCCACGCTGCGCGGCAGTCCGGCGTTCGCCTGGATGACGAGCGGCGCGGTGGTGTGCCGCCGGAACTCCCGCGCGACCTGGACCATCTGCTCGATGCCGCTCCCGCAGTTCGACCCGACCGCGTCCGCGCCCGCCTCGAGGAGCCCCGCGGCGGCGGCCGCGACGCTCACTCCCATGATCGTGAAGAAGCCACGCGGGGTCGCGTCGAAGGTCATCGTGGCCAGCACCGGGATGCCGGGGGAGACGTCCTTCGCCGCCCGGACGGCGAGCTTCGCCTCCGCGAGATCGGTCATCGTCTCGACGATCACGCCGTCCACCCCCGCGGCGCACAGCGCGGCCATCTGCCGGCGGAAGCTCTCGTACACGGCCGCGGCGCTCACGTCGCCGTAGGGCTCGAGTAACCGGCCGCTGGGCCCGCACGACGCGCACACGTACGCCCGATCGCCGGCTACCCGGCGCACCGCACGCACCGCTTCGCGGTTGATCGCCTCGGTTTCATCATCGAGCCCGTGGAGCGCGAGCTTGAGCGGTGAGCCGCCGAAGGTGTTGGTCTGGAGAATGTCGGAGCCGGCGTCGAGGTAGAGCTTGGCGATCTCCTCGAGCACGGCGGGACCCGAGAGGGTGATGGACTCGGGCGGCCGGCCGGGCTCGAGCCCGCGCTGGAACAGCATCGTGCCCATCGCGCCGTCGCCCACCAGACGGTCGCCGGCCACGAGCCGCGGGAGGAGGGGCTTCACCTCAGCGCCGCCCGAGGAGGCCCTTCACGACGTCCACCGCGTTCCCGGCGTCGAAGCCGTACGCGTCGGCGCCGATCTCGCGCGCGAACGCCTCGGTGACCGGCGCACCGCCGACGATCGTCCGCACCTGGCCCGCGAGCCCCGCGGCCCGCACCTGCCCCACGACCTCGCGCATCACCGGCATCGTCGTCGTGAGCAGGGCCGACAGCCCGATCACCGCGGCCCCCTGCTCCCGCGCCGCGCGCACATACCGCTCCGGCGCCACGTCGTGGCCCAGGTCGATGACCTCGAACCCGGCCCCCTTCAGCATGATGCCGACCAGGTTCTTGCCGATGTCGTGGAGGTCGCCCTTCACCGAGCCGATGACCACCTTGCCGAGCGACGGGATGCCGTCCCGCACCAGCAGCGGCTTCAGCTCATCCATCCCGGCATACATCGCCTTCGCCGCGAGGAGCACGTCGGGCAGGAAGATCTCGTGCACCCGGAACCGGTCGCCGATGACGGTCATCCCGGCGATGAGCCCGGCGTCGAGGATCTCCTTGGGCGGGATGCCCGCCGCGATCGCCTGCTTCGTGAGCGGTGCGACGCGCGGTCCGTCGCCCTGGATGACGGCGTCCGCGATCTCAGCGAGTACGGTCATGTCGGATCTCCGGCGTCCTCACGCGTGCTCGTGGGCGAACAGCGCACTCAGCCGGTCCCGGCAGGTGCGCGCCTTGCAACGGTCGCAGAAGTCGTACGTGGGAGGGAACCGGTGGATCGTGCGCGGTCCCGCGATCAGCACGCCCGACACGGACTTCAGCGGCTGCATCAGGCAGCTCTCCGTCAGCGACAGACCGATCCGCTCGGGCCGCAGAGATGCGAACAGCTTCCGCTGCCCGGTCACGTCCCAGCCGCAGTAACCGGGGCTGTACCGCAGAACCGCGCCATCGGGCGTGGTCCAGCCCCGGCCGCGCAGCACGCCGTCGAACCGGCGCTCGGCCAGGTCGGCGGCCCCATCCGCCGCGACCGACGCCATCGCGTCCAGCGTGTACGCCAGCGCGAAATCCTCCGCGGCGAAACACCGCTGCAGCGCCTGGCTGATCCCCTCGCCCAGCGTCACGGTGAACAGGGCCAGGTGCTCGGCCCGGCCGAGGATCTCGGCGACCGGCGAGCTGGGCTCGTTGCGATCCTCGCCGCGGTACACGACCGCGAACTCCGCGATGGAGATCTCCGCGAGGACCCCGGCGGGTGCGACGTGCTCCGCGAACAACTCGGCCGCCGCATCGGCGAGGCGCTCGATGTGCGCCGGCACGACGGTCCCCTCCGGAATGCCCAGTTGCGAGATCACCGCGGGCCGGGCCGGTGTGACGTCGGCGTGAGCGAACTCCAGGATCACGGCGCGAGACGCTCGTGGGGGAGCGCGTCCATCCCGTACCGCCGCGCTTCGCGCGCCATCAGCCGGGTCAGCTCCGCCTTCGCGTCGTCCGGCAGCGCCGAGGGGCGATAGCCGGCGAGCAGCCGCCCCACCTCCTCGTGCGCCCGCACGCCGAGGGTTTTGCCTCCCTCGGCCTGCCACCGCGAGCGGTTGGCGCGGTCGATGGAGGCGCCCGGGAAGTAGTGCTCCAGCTTCAGGTAGCGCCGGGTGTGAGCGGCGATCAGCAGGTGCTTCTCGCGGAGCAACTCCTCGAAGTGCGGGATCGCCGGGAAATCGTCCCTGGGCTCGATGCCGCGGACGAGGCGCAGCGCCAGGCCGCAGATCTCGTTGTCGAGCACCAGCTTCTCGAGGCTGAAGCAGCTCTCGAAGTCCAGCATCCCGGGACCCGACACGCTGTTGATGCCGGCCAGCGCGGCGAGGGTGGCGCCCATCGACGTCTCGAGGCCGGCCTGCGCGTCGAGCAGCTTCGCGTCGCTCAGTCCCATGTAGGCCTGCGTCGGCAGGCCCAGGTACTTCCCGATCTCGCTCGCGGCGCAGTCGATCATCATCGTCTCGGCCGCGCCCATCGGGGTGGTCTCGTAGCGGATGTCGAAGACGGCCGGGGAACCGCCCCAGAGGGCCGGCGCGCCCGGGCTCGTGAGCTGGCTGATCACGACGCCGCTCAGCGTCTCCGCCGTGTGCTGCACCAGCGACCCGACCAGCGTGACCGGCGCCACGAACCCGGTGAGCGGCATCGAGATGTACTCGACCGGGATGCCGTGACGCGCGCAGTCCACGAGGTTCTGGGACGTGACGTCGCTCCACTTGAGCGGCGCGGAGGGGCAGCAGGAGAAGATCGTGAGCGGCTTCGCCCTCAGTTCCTCCAAGGTGCCCCGCACCGCGACCTGGAGGTCGCGCATCACCGTGAACGCGTCGATGGTGAACGCGCCCGTCACGACCGGCTTCTCGCCGAGCAGCAGGCTGAGGTACAGCCGGTAGCTGTCGGCGATGTTCTGCGGAACGTCGCTGGGCACGATCGCCGTGCTCTGGAACGCGATGCTCCCCAGCTGCGCGACGACCTTCGCGTATGCCACGTAGTCCGCGGTCATCGGAGGACGGGAGGCCATCGTGTCGTGGTCGAGGACGCTGATCGCCGCGGAGCCCGGCGTGAAGTGGACCCGGTCCCCTTCCAGTTCGTGCGCCGTGCGTCCGAGGGCGTCGTAGAGACGGAATCCGCGGGGCGCGGTCTTCAGCGCCCGGTCAATGACGTCCTCGGTCAGGAGGACGCGGCCCACGTCGTCCCGCACCGTGGCGCCGTGGTCGGAGAGCATCGCCACGACACCCGGATTGTGGATCTCGACCCCGAGCGTGCACAGCACGGAGCGCGCTTCGGCGACGATGCGCTCCAGGAGGGCGTTGTCCAGAAAGCTGACGGCTGGTCTCATCGGTGACTCCTTCGTACCCAAACGTAACGCCTGCCGGGGGGAGCGGCGAGCGGCGGGCAGCCGATAGCCGTTAGCCGATAGCCGATAGCCGTCAGATGTGCGCGGCGCGCTCGCCACGGGCGCTGCGTCGCGGGGGCACGGCGGTCTCGCCACGGGCGCTGCGTTGCGGAGACGGCGGCGCTCGCCGGTCGGACGGCACGCACGGCGCCCGGCTTCACGCCGGCGTCTCCGCAACTCGCGCCTGACGGGCCCACGGCCGGCACCGCGGCCCTGGATCCGCTCGAGTTCCTCGCCCGGCTCCTCACCCACATCCCCGATCCCGGTCAGGTGATGACGCGCTACTACGGCTGGTACGCCAGCCGCACCAGGGGCGTGCGGCGACGCCAGGCGGCCGAGGGCGCCGCACTCGGGGAGCCCGTCGCGATCGCTGATCCGGTGAACTGGTCCCTGCGGGCCGCTACTGCGGCGCAGAGTTGCTCCGGCGCATCTACGAGGTCGATCCCCTCGCGTGCCCGCGGTGTGCCGCCCCGATGCGCATCGTGGCCGTCATCACCGACCCGGCGGTCATCACCCGCATCCTCGTGCACCGGGCCCGGGGCCTCGAACGCGCCCAGCGCTCCCGCAGTCCACCGCCGCCCCGACGCCGATCCTCCGCCCTCGCCACGGGCGGGCCGCCTCGGTAGCCCGTTCCCGTTCCGCCCCGCTCCCCAATCCGGATCCGGGGCCCCTCGGCGTGCCCGCCGCTCACCGCCGGGCGCTCGCCGCCCCCTTCAGCACCCAGCCGCACCCCGCGCCGGGGCCGAACAGCCCCGACTCGCCAGGGTTCCGGCCCCGCCCAACG
>Ga0315287_10001992_pt1 | contig 19116 bp, 14 predicted proteins | sample YL17G11_0_MG_FD_205037 | JGI IMG/M metagenome (GOLD analysis project Ga0315287, IMG submission 205037) | Sediment microbial communities from Yellowstone Lake, YNP, Wyoming, USA - YL17G11_0 | ecosystem: Environmental > Aquatic > Freshwater > Lake > Sediment | place: USA: Wyoming | collected...
TCAGGCGGCTGCCGGCGTCGAATCCGGCTGAAGCCGGACCCACGGGAGCCGGACCCACGGGAGCCGGACCCACGGGAGCCGGACCCACGGGAGCCGGACCCACCAGGAAGGCGCACGACCCTGCCCATCGTGGGGCCGCCTTCAGGCGGCTGCCGGCGTCGAATCCGGCTGAAGCCGGACCCACGGGAGCCGGACCCACGGGAGCCGGACCCACCAGGAAGGCGCACGACCCTGCCCATCGTGGGGCCGCCTTCAGGCGGCTGCCGGCGTCGCATCCGGCTGAAGCCGGACCCACGGGAGCCGGACCCACGACAGCCGGACCCACGACAGCCCAAAATTGACTCACGAGTAGTCGAGCCCCATCGCGGCGCGGACGTCGCGCATCGTCTCTTCGGCGAGCTTCCGCGCGCGTTCGCAGCCGTCGGCGACGATGTTGCGCAGGAGCGTCGGGTCGTCGAGATAATGCTGCGCCCGCTGGCGGATCGGCTCCTGTTCCCGGTTGATCGCGTCGATCACCGGCTGCTTGCATTCGAGGCAGCCGATGCCCGCCGTCGTGCAGCCCTTGACCACCCATTCGCGCGTCGCCGTGTCCGTATAGATCTGATGCAGCGGCCATACCGGGCAGCGGTTCGGGTCGCCCTTGTCCGAGCGGCGCGCCCGCGCCGGATCGGTCTGCATCGTGCGGATCTTCTTCGTCACCTCCGCGGGCTCCTCGCGCATCAGGATCGCATTGCCATAGGACTTCGACATCTTCTGGCCATCGAGGCCCGGGACTTTCGGCGTCTCCGTCAGCAGCGGCTCCGGTTCGGGCAGGATCATTCGTCCCGTCCCCTCGAGATAGCCGAAAAGCCGTTCGCGGTCGGCCAGGGCAAGATTCTGCGTCTCGTTCAGCAAGTCTTTCGCGGCCTCGAGGGCGGCAGCGTCGCCTTTTTCCTGGAACGCCGTGCGCAGTTCGCCGTAGCGGCGCGCTTTCTTTGCGCCGAGCTTCTTGATGGCGGCCTTGGCCTTGTCCTCGAACCCCGGCTCACGGCCGTAGATGAAGTTGAAGCGGCGCGCGAGCTCGCGCACGAGTTCGATGTGCGACACCTGGTCTTCGCCCACCGGGACCATGTTGGCGCGGTAGATCAGGATGTCCGCGCCCTGCATTACCGGGTAGCCGAGAAATCCGTAGTTGGACAGATCGCGGTCGGCAAGCTTCTGTTGCTGGTCCTTGTAGGTCGGCACGCGCTCGAGCCAGCCGACGGGCGTGATCATTCCGAGCAACAGCGCAAGCTCCGCATGCTCCGGCACGCGTGACTGGATGAAGATCGTGGCGCGCGTGGGGTTGATGCCCGCGGCGAACCAGTCGACGAACATTTCCCAGACACTGTCGGCGATCGATTCCGTGGCCTCGAAGTGCGTCGTCAGCGCGTGCCAGTCGGCAGCGAAATACAGGCATTCGTACTCCTCCTGCAGCTTCACCCAGTTCTTGAGCGCGCCGTGGTAGTGGCCGATGTGCATGCGGCCGGTCGGGCGCATGCCCGACAACACTCGGTCAGAAAACATTATCGTTGGATTCGGGCAGCGCGATCAGAGACCGAGAATCAGCGCGAGAATGTACTCGGCGCCGCGGAGGATCGGCCGCATCAGATCGCTCAGGATACCCGTCGCCAGCAGCAGGATGACGACCATGAACCCGTACGGCTCCAGCCGCGCGTAGCCGGCCGCCAGCGAATGCGGCAGCACGCTGACCGCGATGCGGCCTCCGTCGAGCGGGAGAATCGGCAACAGGTTCAATGCAAGCAACATCAAATTGATCTGTATCCCGGCGCCGGCCATTTCCATCAACCCGCTGCTTGGAAAGAGCCCGCCGGGGGCGACCGCCTTGAGCAGGATTCCCCACGCGATGGCCATCAAAAAATTGGCGAATGGCCCGGCGCCGGCCACCCAGAACATATCGCGCTTCGGATTCCGCAGGTTGCCGAAGTTCACCGGAACCGGTTTCGCCCACCCGAAGATGAAAGCTGGAACGTGGGTGAACGCGGCGATCGCCACCAGCATCCCGGGGACAAGTATCGTCCCGACGGGATCGATGTGCTTGAGCGGATTCGCGGTGACGCGCCCCAGCATCCAGGCCGTCTGGTCCCCGAACAATTTGGCGACGTAGCCGTGCGCGGCTTCGTGTAACGTGATCGCGAAGACCACCGGCACCGCCCAGAGCACGATGGTCGCGAGCGAAACATCCATTGGCCGACTATCTTACCCGAGTCCGGCCCGGACCGCCGAAATTGCCGTCACCGGAAGCCTGCCGGACTTGCCTCCGGCGCATTCGCGAAGGCAAGTACGGCAGAGCGCTTGCCGCGCAACCTGCGTCGCCGGAGACCGGCCGTCCCACTTCTGCCACGCGACCCTGTTGGCTAGAGCCCGGAGGTTTCCAGTCCGAGCCGCGTGGGCTCGCCGGCGCCGAGGCGCACGATGACCGGCGGGGCCGCCACGAGGTCGAGCACGGTCGTGGGCGCTGCCGGGCACGCGCCCGCGTCGATGACGAGGTCCAGCACCGGACCGAGCACTTCCCGGATCGTCTCGGCGTCGTTGAGCGGCTCGTTGCTGCCCGGAAGAATCAGCGTCGACGACAGGATGGGTTCGCCGAGTTCGGCGAGCAGCGCCTGCACGACGGGGTGGTCCGGCACCCGCACGCCGACCGTGCTGCGCTTCGGATGTTGCAGCCGGCGCGGCACTTCACGCGTCGCGGGCAGGAGGAACGTATAGGCACCGGGGGTTCCGCGGCGGACGATCCGGAACTGCCAATTGTCGAGCCGGGCGAAGTGGCCGATCTCGGAAAGGTCGCGCAATACCAGCGTGAGGTGATGTCCGGTGTCGACACCGCGGATCTGGCGGATGCGTTTGGCCGCGGCCGCGTCGCCGAGGCGGCAACCGAGCGCATAGCTCGAATCGGTCGGGTAGGCGATCACGCCTCCGGAACGCAGGATCGCCGCCGCGTGCCGGACGAGACGCAGCTGCGGGTTGGCGGGGTGAATTTGGAAGAATTGGGCCATGGCGGCGCCGGGATCGGCGACGTGAAGCATCGTGCGGCACTATAATTGCCTCCGATTCTAACCCACGGTTATAAGCGAGATCATGAATCTCCAGCAATTGCGCTACCTCTGCGCAATCGTCGACAACGGCCTCAACGTGTCCGACGCCGCGGAAACACTGTTCACGTCGCAGCCGGGTGTCAGCAAACAGGTCCGGCAGCTCGAGGACGAACTCGGCGTGCAGGTCTTCGTCCGGGCCGGCAAGAGGCTGGCCTCCGTCACGCCCGCCGGCGAAGCGGTGGTCGCCGCGGCGCGGCGCGCGTTGAAGGAGATCGAGAACCTCAGGCGCGTGGGCGCCGAATACAAGAGCGAGGACGAAGGTACGCTCTCCGTCGCAACCACGCATACGCAGGCGCGCTATGTGCTGCCGCGCGTCGTGCGCGATTTCTCGGGCCGCTATCCGAAGGTCAGGCTGGAGTTGCACCAGGGCAACCCGATGCAGGTCGCGCTGCAAACGGCGCACGGCGACGCCGATGTCGGCATCGCGACCGAGGCGCTCGCGTCGTTTCCCGATCTCGTGACCCTGCCCTGCTACCAATGGAATCGCTGCGTGCTCGTTCCGCGTGGGCACCCGCTCGCAAAGACGAGACCGCTGACGCTGGCTGCCCTCGCCCGCTATCCGATCGTCACGTACGATTTCGCATTCACGGGTCGCTCGCAGATCAACGCCGCGTTCGATGCGGAGGGCCTGACGCCCAAAGTCGTGCTGACCGCGCTCGATTCCGACGTGATCAAGACGTATGTCGAACTCGGCATGGGTGTGGGCATCATTGCCGAGATGGCCTTCGATCGTGCCCGCGACACCGCATTCGAAAGACTCGACGCCGGGCACCTGTTCGCGCCGTCGACGACGCGACTGGCGTTGCGCCGCGGTGTTTTTCTGCGCGGCTACATTTACGATTTCATCGCGCTGTTTGCGCCGGCGCTCGATCGCGCGACGGTGGATGCCGCGCTTTCCGAATCGGGCGCGAAGTGAGCCCGCGACCCCGCGACCGGGGTAGCCAACCCGGCGTGCATCCAATGGAAAGGCCGGCATCCATGACCCGTTTCTTCGCGCCCATCATCTTTGGCGCGGCAATCTCGTTGCACGCGATCGACGCGCCGGCGGCGGGCGAGCTGCCGACCGTTCCGCTGTCGATCAACGGCCACAAGATCACGGCCGAGGTGGCGGCGACGGACGAGCATCGCGCCCGGGGACTCATGCATCGCTTCAGCCTGAGGCCGGATCACGGAATGGTTTTCGTTTTCGAGCGCGCGGAACCGCAGGCTTTCTGGATGAAGAACACGTTCATCCCGCTGTCGATCGCCTTCATCGGCGCGGACGGCCGCATCGTCAGCATGGACGACATGGCGCCGCAGGACGAGACGAGGCACCGGTCGAAGGGGCCGGCGCGTTACGCGCTGGAGATGCGCAAGGGCTGGTTTGCCGAACGCGGCATCAAGCCCGGCGATTCCGTCGCGGGCCTGCCTGCACCGAAGCCCTGAGCGGTCACGCGGAGCGCCCTCTTGCTGACTCCGTTGCGTCTGACGCCGGTGACCCTCGACAGGTCGAATTACCTGCCGCCGCTGCTGCTTGAACTGGTCGAGGCCGCCGCAACCGGCGGCGATCTCGTTCCCGCCGTCCTGGCGATCGTCCGCAAGCTGGGGTTCGACGGATTCCTGTACGCGACGGCGAGTTACCACTTGCGGCCGAACAACGACGAGCGCATCCACTATTTCACGACGCTGCCGCAGGAATGGGTGGCCCGCTACGACCAGCAAGCCTACGTCGAGTGCGATCCCCGGGTTCTCTACTCGTTCGAAAGCGCGCTGCCGCTCGTGTGGGACCAGGTCAGCGAGCGCGGCAAGAACCCGAAGACCGACGCCTTTCTGCTGGATGCCGCAGCCCACGGCGTCGGGAGCGGCGTCGCATTTCCCGTCTATGCCGGCTACCCGGCGCGGACCCTCGTCTCGTTGAGCTCTTCGACCCTCGTCATCGACGATGCGCGACGCGCGCAGATCGCCGCCAACCTCGGCAACATCGTCATCTTCGGCCATTGCTTCCACGAACTCTTCGTCAAAGGCGTGATCGAGAAAGGCATTGCGCCGCAGTTCGAGGGCGCGCCGTTGAGCCGCCGCGAACGGCAGTGCCTGGAGATGGCGGCGCACGGGATGACCGGCGCCGATATCGGCTTCAAGCTGGGCATCACCGAGCGAGGGGTGACCTTTCACTTCGCCAGTATCGTCAGCAAGCTCGGTGTGCTGAACCGCTACGAGGCGATCGCGAAGGGCATCGCGCAGGGCATCATCCGGATGGAGGTTTGAGCAGCGGGATCCGCGCCGGCGGCGATCATGCGTTGCTGCGAAGCCACGCGCGAAGCGCAGCGATCGAGTGGACCGTGGCGAGCGGCGCCTTCCGTTCGAGGTCGGCCGCCGCGTGCGCGCCGTACGCGACGGCCAGCGCCGACGCGCCCGCGTTGTGCGCGAGCTCGATATCGTGCGTCGTGTCGCCGATCATCAGCGTCGCGCGAGGCTCCGCACCGACCTCACCCATCAGGTAAGTCAGCATCTCGGGGTGCGGCTTGGGAAGCCCTTCGTCGGCGCAGCGGGTGACGGCGAAGCGCTCCCCGATTCCGTGTTGCGTGAGCGCGCGGGCGAGCCCCGCCCGCGTCTTGCCCGTGGCCACCCCGAGCACGAAGCCCGCCGCATCGAGTTCGGCCAGCATTTCCTCGACCCCCGCGTACAGCGCAATGCCTTCGACGCGCGCAAGATAGTGATCCCGGTAACACGCGGCGAGATCGGAATGGCGCTCGCGCGGAAGGCCCGGCGCGACGTGCCGTATCGCGTCGGCGAGGCCGAGCCCGATCACGAAACGCGCGTCGACATCGTCGGGCACCGGCTGCCCCAGGTCGCGACAGGCCTGCTGCAGCGAGTAAGCAATGATCGCGGTCGAATCGGACAGCGTCCCGTCCCAGTCGAAAACGACGAACCGGAACCGGCGGGGCGCGAAGTCAGCGCGCGTCGGCACGGGGCACCGTTTCGCTGGCCGCGTCGAGGCGCGCGACAAATGCGGCAAGCTCCGGCGCGAGCGGGGCCTCGATTTCGATTTCGCGGCCATCGAGCGGATGCGCAAAGCGGATTCGATGCGCATGCAGGAACATCCGCTTCAGACCCTGGTGCGCCAGCGCCTTGTTCCAGATGAAGTCGCCGTACTTGTCGTCGCCGGCAAGCGGATAGCCAAGATGCGTCAGGTGGACGCGGATCTGGTGGGTGCGCCCGGTTTCGAGCTCGGCTTCGAGCAGCGCAACCGGCGGGTCCCATGCTGGCCATAGTTTCACGCGTCGAAAGATCGTGCGCGCGAGGCGTCCGTCGGAGTCCACCCTGACCCGGCGCTCGCCGTTGCCGATCAGGTAAGTCGTCAGCGACAACTCAACGGCACGCACCGCATCGCGCCACTTCCCGCGGACCAGCACGTAGTAGCGCTTGTCGATTGCCCCGTCGCGGAGCTGCGCGTGCAGCCCGGTCAAGGCGAGACGCTTTTTCGCGATGAGCAGTACCCCCGAGGTCTCGCGGTCGAGCCGGTGCACGAGTTCGAGGAACGTGCTCCCGGGTCGCGCGTGCCGCAATCGCTCGATGACGCCATAGGCGATCCCGCTACCGCCGTGGACGGCGAGGCCGGCAGGCTTGTTCAACGCGATCAACGCATCGTCCTCGAACAGAATGGCCGGGATCGCCACCGCGCGCGCTGCCGAAATGCCTGGCCGTGGCGATGGCGCGGACGCCCGGATTGGCGGAATTCGAAGCCGATCGCCGATGTTCAAACGTGCTTCGGGACCGACTTTCCGCCGGTTCACGCGAACCTCGCCGCTGCGCAGGATCCGATAGATGTGACTCTTGGGGACGCCCTTCAGGATTTTGACGAGGTAATTGTCGACCCGCTGGCCCTCGCCATCGTCACCCACTGCAAGCCAGTTGACAGCATCCTTGCTTAAATCGTTCATTTGCTTATAATTATGACCTGCAACACGCTTGGCCTCAGGCAGCGATCGAACGATCACTGCCGTACGGCGGCACTCTCGGTGATCCCAGGATGTCGAGAGCCCCTCCGGCCAGGCGCCCGCCCCGCGCTGTGGGGCAAAGACGGCCGTGGCATCTTGCGTAAACCGGCCGCCGGTTAAATCCACTGACCGTCCGGGCGTTGCGCCCCGGAAAAGTAGGGATGGTAAAGGAATAGCGCAGTCTCCGCACCCGGCTTGGGGCCGGTTCGAAGCGGCGCATTGCGCGGCGCACTTGGCGACGATTTCTCCCTCAGGCTGTCCGCTGGCTCGCGATTCGCGATTTTTCGCGATTATTCGTTCCGGCGGCCGACAGCCGTGAGCCGAACCGCTTGCACGCAACCACGAAGACCACCGCACCGATGAGACCGCACCGCCTCGCCATCATTGGCAAGGCCGACGCCATGAATGCTCCAGCAAGCGTCCACCCCGCTCTCGTCCGCCCGCAGCCACCGCTGCGGGTGCGGTTGATTTCGCCCGCGTCCGCCGCTCGATAGCGTACGGCCGCGCAGCGCGCGGCCTCCGTTTCGTCCCGCCCCGAGCCCGGCCGGATCCGCGCCGGGAAAATGCTATGAAGCGCATGCTGTTCAACGCCACCCAGGCGGAGGAGCTTCGGGTGGCGATCGTCGACGGCCAGAAGCTGGTCGATCTCGATATCGAGTCCGCGAGCAAGGAACAACGCAAGAGCAACATCTACAAAGCCGTCATCACCCGCGTCGAGCCAAGCCTCGAGGCGTGCTTCGTCGAGTACGGCACCGAACGGCACGGCTTTCTCCCGTTCAAGGAGATCTCGCGCCAGTTCCTCAAGGGCCGCGGCCGGGCCGACAACGGCGCCGATGACGACGGCGACGGCGACGGCGGAAACCGCGGTCGCATCCAGGAGCAGCTCAGGGAGGGCATGGAGCTGATCGTCCAGGTCGACAAGGACGAGCGCGGCAACAAGGGCGCGGCGCTCACGACGTACATCTCGCTCGCCGGCCGCTACCTGGTGCTGATGCCGAACAACCCGCGCGGCGGCGGCGTATCGCGCCGCGTCGAGGGCGAGGAGCGCAACGAGCTCCGCGACGCGATCAACGGCCTCGAGGTCCCCCAGGGGATGAGCGTCATCGCCCGCACCGCCGGCATCGGTCGCAACACCGAAGAGCTGCAGTGGGATCTCAACTACCTGATGCAGCTCTGGCGCGCGATCGAGGACGCATCGAAGCTGCAATCCGGCGCGTTTCTGATCTACCAGGAATCGAGCCTCGTCATCCGCGCGATCCGCGACTATTTTCATCCGGACATCGGCGAGCTCCTGATCGACACCGAGGCGATCTACGAGCAGGCGCAGCAGTTCATGAGCCACGTGATGCCGGCCACCGTGAACCGCGTGAAGCTCTACAAGGACGACGTGCCGCTGTTTTCACGTTTCCAGATCGAGCATCAGATCGAAACCGCGTATGCGCGCCAGGTGCCCCTGCCGTCAGGCGGGGCGATCGTCATCGACCACACCGAGGCCCTGGTCTCGGTCGACGTCAACTCGGCCCGCGCGACGAAGGCCGGCGACATCGAGACGACGGCGTTCAACACGAACGTCGAGGCCGCCGACGAGATCGCCCGCCAGCTCCGGCTGCGCGATCTGGGTGGGCTCATCGTCATCGACTTTATCGACATGGAGAGCACGAAGAACCAGCGCGAAGTCGAGAATCGGCTCAAGGACGCCTTGCGGTACGACCGCGCCCGCGTGCAGCTCGGCAAGATCTCGCGTTTCGGGCTGATGGAACTGTCGCGTCAACGCCTGCGCCCGGCGCTCGCCGAATCGGCGTACATCCCGTGTCCGCGCTGTCACGGCATCGGCCACATCCGCGGCACCGAGTCGACGGCGCTGCATATCCTGCGCATCCTGCAGGAAGAGGCGATGAAGGAAAACACCGCGCAGGTCGTCGCGCAGGTGCCGATCGACGTCGGAACGTTCCTGCTGAACGAGAAGCGCAACGAGGTGCTGTCGATCGAGACGCGGTTCAAGGTCAACGTGCTGCTCGTGCCGAACCGGCACCTCGAGACGCCGAATTACACGATCGAGCGTCTGCGCCACGATGACCTCAACCAGAGCGAGCCGATTGCCCTGTCGTTCAACCTCGTCACGCAGCCGGAAGAACCCGATCCGGTGCAGCAGATGAAGGAAGAAGCGAAGGAACCGCGCGCGGAGGCCGTCGTCAAGGGCATTACGCCCGCGCAGCCTGCGCCCGTGCCGGTGGAAGCGCCGTTGCCGATCGCGGCCACCGTGACACCGGCAGCCTCGAACGGGTGGTTCGCCAGGATGTTGAGTTGGTTCCGCAGCGAGCCCGCCATTCCCGCGCCTCCCGCACGCGCGGAGAGGCCGCGCGACAGCCGCGAACCGCGCCGCGAATCACGCGACGGACGCGACAACCGTGGCGATCGCGATCGCAATCGCGGCCAGGGCCGTCGCGACGAGCGCAAGGGCGAAGCCCGCGACGGCCGCGGTGGTGCCCGCGGCGAACCGCGCTCGCAGGGCCAGGCGCGCGATCAACAGCAATCGCGCCCGCCACAGGGTGCTGGTAGTCAGCGTCGCGACCGGCAACCGCCACGCGATGCGCAATCGCCGCGTGACATCCCGCCGCAACGCGATGGGCAACCGCCGCGTGACGTTCAGGCGCCACGCGAGCCGCGTCCGCCGCGCGAGCCTCGTCCGCCCCGCGAGCCGCGCGAAGGACAGCCGCTGCGCGAGCCGCGTCCGCCGCGCGAGCCACGTCCGCCGCGCGAGCCACGTCCACAGGCGCCCGTCACCGCGGAAAGCCCGCTGCCTGCGATCGAAGCCGCGGAGCCGGGCATGGTCCGTCCTGTCGACGCCGCCACGACCCCGCAGGGTGAAGCGCACGAGGGCACGCGCCGTCGCCGCGATCGTCACCGTCGTGATGACCGAAACGACCGTCCGGAAACTACGGATCGGCAGGAGACGGCCCCGGGAACCGAAGAAGTCGGAGCGTTGATCGCCGGCCCGGTGCTCGTACTGGCACCTAGCGCCGTCCGTGCCGAGCCCGCCATTGTCGCCCTGGCGTTGGTACCGACCAGGCCGGTCCCGAATGTGGAATCGATCCACGCCTCGGAATCGGTTCCGGTCGTCGAGTCGATCCGAGCCGTGGAGTCGAAGCCGGCCCAGGTCGCGGAACCGATCTTCGCCACGAAACCGGTGATCGTCGAACCCGTCGCGACCCCCGCCGCACGCGCGCCGGAGCCCGTCGAAAATTCCCGCCCGGTCGTGACCCCGCGCCCGGTCGTCGCGGTACCGCCGGTTTCGCTGGCGCTCCCGCCAGGCTCGCTGCTCGAACTCGTCGAGACGCGATTCAGGCCGGCGCCGGCAGCCGAGCCGGAAACCGCGCGGCCTGCGGCTCCGCGGCGCGTTCGTCCGCCGCGCGTCGACGTCGCCGAGGAGCCGTTGCAGATCGTTGAAACGACGAAGGACGCGCAACCGCCGGCCGGTTGATCGTTCGAACCTCGTCGAGAAGCGCGAAGGCGGGCCGCGGGCCCGCCCGGTTTCTCGTACGCGCGCGCGCATTCCGGACAGGCACGATTTGTCCGGCGATCACGAATGACCGAAGGATCGGGCGCCGAGGCGACGAAATGGTTCCGCAGGGCCGCCGGCAAACGGCAAGCCTCTTTATGCCAATGTGATATTTTGCTAAGCTTCGGACGGCCGCGTGGTTTCGCGTTGCGGCCCGCCGTGGAAGCTCAGGATCGCGGCCGGCATCCCGGCGCTTCTGCGCCGGCGCCGAACGCAACGCCAACGCAGCGGCGATCGAGCCGCGCATGCAGGCGTCGAAATGCGAGCACGTCGGGAGACCGGGATCATGAAGAGCGAACGCTTGAACGCGATCTTCCCCCCGCTTCGCGTCGTGCTGGCCGACAATCAGGACGCACGTGCGCAGTGCCGCCTCGGCTCGATGTACGACACCGGACAGGGCGCCGCGCAGGACTATGCCGAGGCGATGAAGTGGTACCGCAAGGCCGCCGATCAGGGTCTCGCCCGTGCCCAGTACAACCTTGCCCTGATGTACGTCCATGGCCATGGCGTGTCGCCGGACGACACCGAGGCGGCGAAGTGGTATCGCAAGGCCGCCGAGCAAGGGGATGCCGGCGCACAGAACAATCTGGGCATCATGTACGAAAACGGGCAGGGCTTAGCCAAATCTGTCGCCGAGGCCGTGACGTGGTTCCGCAAGGCAGCGGAACTGGGCAACGCGGCCGCTCAGTTCAACCTCGGCCGCATGTACGACACCGGCCAGGGCGTGCCGCAGGACTACGCCGAAGCGACGAAATGGTATCGCAGCGCTGCCGACCAGGGCATCGCGCGCGCCCAGTTCAACCTCGGGCGCATGTACGGTCAAGGCCAGGGAGTGCCGCAGGATCATGCCGAGGCGGTCAAGTGGTTTCGCATCGGCGCATACCAGGGTGACGCCATGGCTCAATTCAGCCTCGGCCTCTGGTGTGACAACGGCCTCGGCGTCCCGCGGAACCCGACAGCGGCGTTGAAGTGGTATCGCAGGGCTGCCGAGAATGGCAACGATGCCGCGCCGAACAACCTGGGCCGCATGTACGAGGACGGGCGAGGCGTACCGCAGGACTTTGCCGAGGCCGTCCGATGGTTTCGCATCGCGGCCGAATTGGGCAGTGCCGCCGCCCAGTTCAACCTGGGCCGCATGTGCGAGAACGGCCGAGGCGTGCCGCGGAACGACGCCGAGGCGATGACGTGGTATCGCAAGGCTGCCGACCAGGGCGACGCCGCAGCGCAATTCAACCTCGGAAATCTCTACTTCAGCGGGCGCGGCGTCACGGAAGATTACGTCGAGGCCCATAAATGTTTCATACTTGCGTCGTCCCGGTTTCCCGCGTCGGAGCAAGAGCAGCGCGACCGGGCCATCAGGAACGGCAGTCTGGTCGCGTCCATGATGACGGCGGCGCAGATTGCGAAGGCGCGGAAATTGGCGAGAGAATGGAAGCCAAACTGACAAGCAGCAATGTGGCAAGACGGGGATCAGCCGCCCAGACGCAGCACGCCTGGGCCGCCGCAAAGGCAGCGTACGACCGCGGCGACTACACGACCGAGTCGCAGATCTATCATCAGCTCGGGGATAAAGGCGAAGTCCGCGCCCAGGACAATCTCGGCGTCATGTACGAAAACGGTCGGGGCGTCCGGCAGGACTACGCCGAGGCGATGGCCTGGTACCGCAAGGCGGCCGACCGGGGCGACGCGACGGCGCAATTCAATCTGGGCACCCTGTACCACAATGGGCGCGGCGTGCGGCAGAACCATGTCGAGGCCGTGAAGTGGTATCGCCGGTCCGCCGAACAAGGCAACGCGTTCGCCCAGAACAACCTGGCCGTCCTGTACGAAGGCGGTCAGGGCGTGGCTCAGGACAGGGCCGAGGCGATCAAGTGGTACCGCAAGGCGGCCGAGCAGGGCAACGCGCTCGCCCAGTTCAACCTCGGCGTCGCCTACGAGAGCGGGCTTGGCGTGCGGCAGGAGTATGCGGAGGCGATGAAGTGGTATCGCAAGGCCGCCTACCAGGGCGACGCCGCTGCGCAGTTCAACGTGGGCACCATGTACTACTACCACCGAGGCGTGCCGCAGAACTATCTCGAGGCGGCGAAATGGTATCGCAAGGCCGCGGATCAGGGCAACGCGTACGCGCAGAACAACCTCGCCGTGATGTACGAGGGCGGCCAGGGCGTGCGGCAAGACTACGCCGAGGCGATGAAGTGGTACCACAGGGCCGCCGATCAGGGTACCGCCGCGGCCCAGTTCAGCATCGGCCTCAGGTACGACATCGGCCAGGGCGTGCCGCAGGACTACGTCGAGGCGATGACGTGGTATCGGAAGGCGGCGGAGCAAGGCAACGCCAAAGCCCAGAACAACCTCGGCCGCATGTACGAAGAAGGCCGCGGCGTTCCGCAGGATTATGCGGAGGCGGTGAAGTGGTTCCGCCTGGCCGCCGACCAGGGCACGGCCGCAGTTCAATTCAACCTCGGCCGCACGTACGATATCGGCCGCGGCGTGCCGCAGAACTACGCCGAAGCGATGAAGTGGTATCGCAAGGCTGCCGATCAGGGCGACGCCGCTGCCCAGTTCAACCTGGGTACGCTGTATTACAACGGCCGCGGCGTGCCGCAGGATCTGGTCGAAGCCCACAAGTGGTACACGCTCGCCGCCTCCGGCTTCCCCGCCGCGATGGCCGCGAACCACCAGCGCGCAGTCAACAACCGGCAACTGGTCGCCGCCAAACTGACGCCGTCGCAGATCGTCGAGGCGCAGCGGTTGGCGAGCGAGTGGAAGCGCCAGTAACGAGCGAAGCTCGCAGGCTGCGGCAGATCGGCGCCACTCCGGCTGCCGGCATTTCCGCCGGGATCCATCCACGCCATCGGCGATGTTTGCCGGCTGTCAGCGGCCGGCCAGCGTGAGCCGAAGCCGGGCGAGCAGCCCCGCCGTGGACGCCTCGACCAGATCGAGGACACGGTCGAACCCGTCGGGGCCGCCGTAGTACGGATCGGCTACTTCGCGCACGCCGAGTTCGGGTGCGAAGTCGAGGACCAGTCCCAGGTGCCCGCCGAAATTCGGCGGCCTCATCGCGGTGAGCGCACGCATGTTCGCGTCGTCCATCCCGAGGATCCAGCCGAAGCGCGTGAAGTCGGCGGCTTCGACTTGCCGTCCGCGCAGCGCCGCAAGGTCGTACCCGCGGCGGCGCGCCGCCTGGATGGCACGCCGGTCGGGCGGCGATCCGACGTGCCAGTCGCCGAGTCCCGCCGATGCGGTCCGAATGCGCCCGCCGAGCCCCGCCTCTTCCACGACCGCGCGAAACACTCCCTCCGCCGTCGGCGAGCGACAGATATTTCCCAGGCATACGAAGAGGACCGAGGCGGCGGGCTCGACGAGTCGATCGGCGGCGTTCATGGGTGCGAGTGTATCGGCAGAGGCGTGCGATCGCGCAACCGGAAGTCAGATCTCCCCGGGCAGCGCAACGCCGAACATCGCCTCCTTGAGTTCGGCGAGTCGATCCCGCAGTTGCGCGGCCTTTTCGAATTCGAGGTTCCTGGCGGCATCGAGCATGTCCTTCTCGATGTGCTTCAGCTCCTTCTCCATGTCCTTCTCCGGCATCGACTCGTATTTCGCCCGCGTCTGCGCCGCCCTCAACTGCTTCTTTCCGGCATCGGCGTCGTACACGCCGTCGATCAGGTCCTTGATCCGCTTCTGCACACCCATCGGCGTGATGCCCATTTTCTCGTTCCATGCGAGCTGCCGGTTGCGCCTTCGCGTGGTTTCGCCGATCGCGGCCTTCATCGAGTCCGTCATCACGTCGGCGTAGAGGATCGCCATGCCGTTGATGTGCCGCGCCGCGCGGCCGATCGTCTGGATCAGCGAGCGCCCGGAGCGCAAAAAGCCTTCCTTGTCGGCGTCGAGGATCGCGACCAGCGACACCTCGGGGATGTCGAGCCCTTCCCGCAGCAGATTGATCCCGACCAGCACGTCGAATTCGCCCAGGCGCAGGTCGCGGATGATCTCGACGCGCTCGACGGTTTCGATGTCCGAGTGCAGATAGCGCACCCGGACACCGTGCTCGTTCAGGTAGTCGGTCAGGTCCTCCGCCATCCGCTTGGTCAGCGTCGTCACCAGCACCCGCTCCTTTTTCTCCGCGCGCAGGTTGATCTCGGACAGAAGGTCGTCGACCTGCGTCTGCGCGGGACGGACCTCGAGCGCCGGATCCACGAGCCCCGTCGGCCGCACGAGCTGCTCGACGACCTGCCCCGCATGCTTCTGTTCGTAGTCGGCGGGGGTGGCGGAGATGAAGAGCGTCTGCGGCAGCAGGCGCTCGAACTCGTCGAAGCGCAATGGCCGGTTGTCGAGCGCCGAGGGCAGCCGGAACCCGTAGTTGACGAGGTTTTCCTTGCGCGCGCGGTCACCCTTGTACATTCCGCCGACCTGCGGGATCGTCACATGGCTCTCGTCGACGAACATCAGCGACCGCGGCGGCAGGTAGTCGATCAGCGTCGGCGGCGGCTCGCCCGCCTGACGCCCGGACAGGTGCCGGGAATAGTTCTCGATGCCCTTGCAGAAGCCGATTTCCGTCATCATCTCGAGGTCGAAGCGCGTCCGTTGCTCGATGCGCTGCGCCTCGATCAGCTTCATCTGCGCGACGAAGGCGTCCTTCGTCTGCACGAGCTCGACCTTGATCTTCTCGATCGCGTCGAGCACTTTCTGCCGGCCCGTCACGTAGTGGCTGGACGGAAACACGGTGAACCGTCCGATCCGCTGCCGGATGTGGCCGGTGAGCGGGTCGAACAGCTGCAGCGACTCGACCGCGTCGTCGAACATCGAGATGCGCAACGCGTTCTCGGCATGCTCGGCGGGGAAGATGTCGATCACGTCGCCCCTGACACGAAACGTGCCGCGCCGGAAATCCGCCTCGTTGCGCGAGTATTGCATCTCCGTCAATCGCCGGATCGCGTCGCGCTGGGTCAGCGCGTCGCCTTCCTTCACATGCAGGATCATGCTGTGATATTCGGACGGGTCGCCGATGCCGTAGATCGCCGATACCGTCGCGACGATCACGCAGTCGGAGCGCTCGAGGATCGCCTTCGTCGCCGAAAGCCGCATCTGCTCGATGTGCTCGTTGATCGAGCTGTCCTTCTCGATGTAGAGGTCGCGCGACGGGACGTACGCCTCGGGCTGGTAATAGTCGTAATACGAGACAAAGTATTCGACCGCGTTGTTCGGGAAGAACTCGCGGAATTCGGAATAGAGCTGCGCGGCGAGCGTCTTGTTCGGCGCGAGCACGAGTGCCGGCCGTCCCGTCTGCGCGATGACATTGGCCATCGTGAAGGTCTTGCCCGAGCCCGTCACGCCCAGCAGCGTCTGGAAGGCGAGGCCGTCTTCGAGTCCCTCGATCAGATGCGCGATCGCCTCCGGCTGGTCCCCCGCGGGCTCGAACGGCTTGAAGAGCTGGTAGGGACTGTTCGGGAAAGTGACGAGCATGGCTTGGGGATCCGACAGAAGCGCGGGGCAACCGGTTATTTTACCGCGACCGGCAGTTCGGCTGAAGCCGAACCCACGGATGCGCCGACCGGCAGTTCGGCTGAAGCCGAACCGTGGGGCCGGCTTCAGCCGGCCGATCCTGCCGCCAGCTTCGCTTCCCGTGGGGCCGGCTTCAGCCGGCCGATCCTGCCGCCAGCGTCGCTTCCCGTGGGGTCGGCTTCAGCCGGCCGATCCTGCCGCCAGCGTCGCTTCCCGTGGGGTCGGCTTCAGCCGGCCGATCCTGCCGCCGGTGCGCCCTCTCCCACGAACTGCAGCGCCGCCAGCCGCGCGTAGAGCGGGCTTGCCTCGAGCAGCTCGTCGTGCGTCCCCACCGCCGCGAGGCGGCCGGCCTCCAGCACGGCGATCCGGTCCGCGTGCCGCACGGTCGCGAGCCGATGGGCGATGATCAGCACCGTGCGCCCGACCATCAGTCGCTCGAGTGCCCGCTGGACCACGCGCTCGCTCTCGGCATCGAGTGCGCTGGTCGCCTCGTCGAGCAGCAGAATCGGGCGATCGGCCAGGATCGCGCGCGCGATCGCCAGGCGCTGCCGCTGCCCGCCGGAAAGCCGCACGCCGCGTTCGCCAAGGTTGCTGGCGTAGCCCTGCGGCAGTTGCACGACGAATTCGGACGCGAATGCCGCATCGCAGGCGTCCCGCACCTCCGCCTCGGTGGCCCCGGGTCGCCCGTAGCGGACATTCTCGAGAACGCTGGCCGCGAAGATCACCGGATCCTGCGGAACGACGGCCAGGCGCCGGCGCACTTCGCGCGGGTCGGCGCTGCGCAATTCGACGCCGTCGATGCGAACCGCGCCCGCCTGCGGATCGTAGAAACGCAACAGGAGCTGGAATACCGTCGTCTTGCCCGCCCCCGAGGGTCCGACCAGCGCAACTTTTTCGCCGGCACGCACATCGAGCGTGAAATCGTCGAGCGCCGGCGCGTCCGGTCGCGACGGATAGTGAAAGGCGACGTGGTCGAAGGTAACGGTGCCCCGCGCGGGCGTCGACAGTGCGACCGGATCCACGGGTGCGCGAATGGCGGGTTCCACCGCGAGCAACTCGAACAGCCGCTCGGTCGCTCCGGCCGCGCGCTGCAGATCGCCGACCACTTCGCTGATCGTGCCAACCGCGCTGGCAACGATCACCGCGTAGAACACGAACGCCGAGAGCTGGCCGGCGCTGATTCTTCCCGCAACGACGTCGTGCCCGCCGATCCACAGGATCACGCCCACCGCGCCGAAGACGAGCACGATCACCGTCGCGACCAAGAGCGCGCGCTGCCGTATCCGGGCCACGGCCGTTCCGAATGCCGCTTCGACCCGCTCGGCAAAGTGCCGCCTGTCGACGGGTTCGTGGCCGTACGCCTGCACCGTTCGGACCTCGTGCAGCGCTTCGTCCACGTACGCGCCAACGTCGCCCACGCGATCCTGACTGGCGCGCGCCAGCTTGCGCACTCTTCGTCCGAACAGGATGATCGGCGCGACGACCAGCGGCACGCCGGCGAGCACGAGAAGCGTCAGCTTGGTGCTCGTTATCGCCAGCATCGTGAGCCCCCCGATGAGGAGCAGCAGATTGCGGATCGCCATCGACGCGCTCGAGCCGACCACGGTTTCGAGCATTGCGGTATCGTTGATGAGGCGGGAGATCACGTCGCCCGTCCGCGTCACCTCGAAGAATCCCGGCGGCAGCGTGAGCAGATGGTCGAACACGGCGCGCCGCAGATCGGCGGTCACGCGTTCGCCGATCCACGACACGAAGTAGAACCGCGTAAATGTAGCCCCCGCCATCACCACGACCACGCCGAGCATCAGCGCCAGCGTGCGGTCGAGTTCGCTGCCGTCGCCAGTGCCGAATCCACGGTCGACTACGCTCTTCAGCCCCTGCCCGACCGCGAGCACCGCCGCTGCCGCAACGACAAGGGCGATCGCCGCATAGGTCACCTGGCGACGGTAGGGCCGGACAAACGCACCGACGCGTGCAAGCGTTCTCAGCGCGGTGACTGGGGGAATGGGCGGGGCAGTTTCGGGAATCATCGTGCGAAGCGCGGGCCGGAAAACATTACGCCACTCGGTTGCACCGGCGGAGGCCGCACCTTAACGGTCGACGGGCGCGTTGTCGAGAGCGCTGCCGTCGCCGGCGGCAAGGTACAATAGCGCGCATTTCCGCCGCCCGACTCCGCCCATGAACGCACCCTTCGCCCCCTCGATTCTCGCCGCCGTCGAACTTGCGCCGCGCGACCCTATCCTTGGCGTTACCGAGGCATTCAACGCCGACACGAACCCGCGCAGGGTCAACCTCGGCGTCGGCGTCTACTGCGACGAAAACGGCAAGGTGCCGCTGCTCGAGTGCGTGAAGCGCGCCGAACGGGAGTTCACGGAAAACCCCGCGCCACATCCGTACCTGCCGATCGACGGCATCCCCGCCTACGACCGGGCGGTGAAGGCATTGCTGTTCGGCGCCGAAAGCGAAGCCGTCGCGGGCGGTCTCGCAGTGACCGTGCAGGCGCTGGGCGGCACGGGCGGCCTCAAGATCGGCACCGACTTCCTGCGCCGCATCGCGCCCGGCGCGCAGGTGTGGATCAGCGAGCCCAGCTGGGAGAATCACCGCGCGCTGTTCGAGGGCGCCGGCTTCGCCGTCAACAACTACAGGTATTACGACGCCGCGACACATGGCCTGGATTTCGCCGGCATGATCGCGGATCTCGATCGACTGCCCGCGGGCGCCATCGTTGTGCTGCATGCGTGCTGCCACAACCCGACCGGCGTCGATCCGACCGCCGCGCAATGGAAGCGGATCATCGATGTCGTCCGGGCGCGCGGTCTCGTGCCGTTTCTCGACATCGCGTATCAGGGATTCGCGGAGGGCATCGAGGCCGATGGCGCCGTCGTCCGCGATTTTGCCGCCACGCCGGGGCCGCTCTTCGTGTCGAGCTCGTTTTCCAAGTCGT
>Ga0315287_10001994_pt1 | contig 19112 bp, 28 predicted proteins | sample YL17G11_0_MG_FD_205037 | JGI IMG/M metagenome (GOLD analysis project Ga0315287, IMG submission 205037) | Sediment microbial communities from Yellowstone Lake, YNP, Wyoming, USA - YL17G11_0 | ecosystem: Environmental > Aquatic > Freshwater > Lake > Sediment | place: USA: Wyoming | collected...
TTAAAGGAAACGGACAGTCAGCGCCGCGAGGGTGCGTGGGTCGGGTTCCTTCAAGAGGATGTTTTTGCCAAGAAAACTGGCCCTCTTGGAGATTTTGTAGGTAATGATTCAACGAGCGGTCAGGCGATCCTGTACGCCATCACGGCCTAGGCACTCTTGCCCGCCTGCACGACGATAGGCCGCATGGACACGATAAGGACACCGATGACGATTCCGATTGCGAGGACCGCCACGGGGTTCTGAATGAGCTCCTCGAACCGGCTACTTTTTTGCGGGGCGTACTGGAGCCACGGTGGGGCGCTTTGTTGGTGGGCGTCCTCGAGGCCGGGGCTTGGCGCTCTCTCCATCGGATCCATTGTCATCATCGTCACTCTCGCTTTTATCTTCCACAATAAAGTCGTCCATCTCCGAGTCCGCCTCCTCGTCATCGAGCTCAGAATCACTGTACTCGATGCCCGACTCTACATCAGACTCGTCATCATCGTACTCATCGCTCGCATAGTCATCCTCGACCTTCTCAACGGGCTCGTAACGCACGGGGGGCTTCGTGACGCGCCCGGATCGCGTGCGCGGGGCGTCACTGACCGTGAGATCTGGGGTCTGGGAATCCTGACCCGACGGGGGCTCCGGTACGGTGGTCATCTATTGATTGCAAGGGGATTGTATCGTTTAAGTACTTTGGTCTAAACTGAACTCCGCGCACCTGCGCAATCTGATTTGCGATCGTTTCACCCTCCAGGCCGAGCCGATCAGAAATCTCATTCACAGACTCTGTAAAGTTGGTATTCATCAATCCGAGGTTGCGCAGGTGCTCTATGGCGCCGTAGAGGTGCCTGGCGCGTTCAGGGTTGGCGTCGAACGCACGGAGCTCAGTCAGGAAGGACTTCCATTCTTGAGGATCCAGACCCGAGTACGGGTGGGCCTCCAGTTCGAAACTCCTGAAACGACCCACTCCAGGTCGGGGGAAGAAGATCAACAACACCGTGACGAGAAGGACTAACCACACGAGGACCTTCATCCCTACTAATACTAGGTGGGAGAATATGTTCACGTCCGGAAAACTCGAGGCATTCCTCATCGAGGCACTTTTGTTGAATCGTGCACCCCCGTATGTGAAACCACACGTGATTTGACTTGTGCTCGGCCCGGACCCGCTCACAGTACCTGGAGTCGGTCTCGACGCATAGACCCTTGCCTCGAGTTTTGCGTACGCCCTTGACGTTGGCGGCGCTTTGGCCCTCGAGGTTCGCCCGTATAAACTCTTCGAGGCGCGAGTCGCTCAGACCTATGGCTCCAGGAGCCGAAGAAACCCGGCGCATCTTTTGGGGGCTCGTGACGGGCTGGCCGGTGACGCGGATGGCGAAGAGTTTGAGGGCATCGAGGCTCGGCACGGGTGACAAGGCGGCCCCATCTGGAACGGAGATCCACGGGACGTACGGCGCGCCCTCGGGTTTCTTGTGCGACCAGATGCTTCTGAGACCCGAGCCGCCGTAGACGCTGGCGTCTATGATCTGTGCCCATTCACTCCCGTCACCGAGTTCGAAAAGGATACGCGTACGGAGACCGAGCGCCTCTTGTCTGGTCACACACAGGTCGGGCCAGTGAAGGTGCAGTCCAGACTTGATCTCGTCCTTGACCTTGCGTTGGGGTGCGCGGGCCACGAGGCACCTGCCATGTCCTACGGCTGCATAGACGCGGCGGCACAAATCGAGGGCGTCGGGATCCTCAAGGGCCCTCTCCGCCTTGAAGTCTATATCAACGAAAAATTTGAAAATTTCAGTCTTTTGTTCGACGACGTAGAGTCTCTGGCCACACGCAAGGTCGGCCAAGTACGCGCGGTAGAATTCATCGAGGTCCTTGTCGGGCACGTGGAGCTGACCGCCGTCCATGAGGACGTGGGTCGGGGAGTCCGCCCCCCTGCGCGTCCATTTCTTGATGAACATAGTATATAAGAGGGTTTAGTCTCTAAGAGAGGGTCCGCTGCGCGGACCGCCCTCAATCTCTTTCCGCTCCAAATAAACTTTCGAAAAGGGACTGAATTAGTGGTTTGAACGGCTTCTCTGGCTCCGGGACCTCAGGGGCCGAAGGCTCCTCCGGGGCCTCGAGTATCTTTTCGATTTCGTGATGCATCTTCATGACGGTCATGGTACGGGCAAGCGTCTCGGGGTCGGATCCGTCTGCACGGAGCTCGGCGAGGCGCTTGGCAATGGCAATCTTTGACTGCGTCATTTCTATTTCTTTTGAACTTTTAAAATCGGGCTTAGGGGCGCAGGAAGAACGTCTGCTTCTCAGGGGTGGCCAGAACTTGATGAAATGCGGGATTTCTGATGACGTGGGTCCTGATCATCTCCCACAGGTCTCGGCGCCCGGAGATTCCGTCGAGCGTGTCAAATTCACACCCGTCATTCTCGTCGTAATTTTTGCGGAACGGCACCTCGCGCCCCTCCATTTTGTATTTTTCTTCGTTGAAACGTTTCACAATGTGAGACTGTTCACCGTTCGCCCAGGGCATCTCGAACACGTACACGTGGTACACGTTGTTGACGCCCTCGGCATCTCTAAAGGAAAAACTGAAATAGGAATAACTTCCCTTTTTCAGATTTATGATCCCACGGGTCTCCTCTTCGAGTTCGCGTATAGCACATCGAAGAGGGTTGAGAATTTCCCGTCGCCGGCATCCGCCAGTGACGAAGGTCCATTCTTTGTACCGCCGATCATGAACGAGTAGAAATTTGGGGGGGCCGCCCTCACAGTCCCTTGTCACTGGGACGGCTATGCTCTTGTGTCGCTCCATCGGATCCATGATCCGTCTCTACTATGTCCTGATCAAAATAATTCGCAAGGTTTCGCGTGCCCGGGTCGTAACTAATCAAAAACACGAGGCCCAGAAGCAAGAGCCATGGCCAGAACTGACCCATCTGTTAGTAACCGAGAAAAAAGCGTGTCTAAGAGCTATACAGAACGCTCCCCATCCCGTTCTGGATGCGCAGCACGTTGTAGTTGATCGCGTATATGAAGGGCTGGGACACGGCCGCCGACGCCAGGCCACGCAGACCGTTCGCCAGGCCCACGGGGGTGATCAGGCGGTACGTGTCCAGGCGGGAGAAGTTGAGGGTGCCGGTCGGCTGCAGCTTGGAGGTGTCCAGGCAGTACGGGATGACCGCCACGTTGGCCAGGGCCGAGTTGTGCACGTAGCCATAGGCGGTGTGGTAGTACTGGGCAATGTCCACGTAGGCGGGCAGGTGGCGAGACTCGGAGACGTCCACGCCGTTGATCTGCACCTTGAGCTGCATGTTGGTGGCCACGGCCGAGCCCGCACCATTGGTGCCGTAGGACAGGGCGTAGTTGTTGGACTGGAAGGCGAGGAACTTGACCGGGTGGGCCAGCGCCAGCTCCTGGACGGGCTGGGTGCCGATGGGAATGCGCTGCACCTGGGTGATCAGCATGTCGTGAGCATTCTTGGAGAAGAACTCGCGCTCAGCCTGGTCCAGGTACACGAAGTTGGCCCAGGCAGTGTACTGGATACCTGCGTAGGTGGGGCCGGCGGCCGCGGCGGTGGTGCCGGTCGTGGAGCCGCCGAGGTTGCTCGACCACGTGATGCGCAGCTCCACGTCGTGGTACTGCAGGGCCACGAGGGGCAGGGCCGCGGCCCAGTCCTTGCAGAAGAAGAACTTGAGGGGGAAAAAGGTGGCCCGAGCGTTCGTGGGGCTCTGGGCGCTCACGGCGTTGTTGTTCAGGTAGCGCTGGTTAAACGTCTGCGCGCCAGTCACGGGCTCGATGTCGGTCATGTACGGGAAATCCTGCGTGTCGATAACCTGGCCGCCGATCAGCAGCTCCACCTTGTTGATCACGTTGGACCAGTTCATGTTCACCACTGGGGCGGCGTTCGAGTCGCGCGCCATGAGGTACACGTAGCTGAGCAGGTCACCCTTCTTCTCAAAGCGGAGCGTCGAGATGGAGTCAGCGGTCGGCTGGCCCTGGATCAGCTGACGCTCGTTGGTCGCCGCGTAGTGGGTGTAGCGCTTGTAGTTCGAACGATAAAATGAAACTTCCGGCTTGCCCGACAGCCAAGTATCCTGGGCGCCAATCGAGACGAGCTGAACAATGCCTCCGCTCATTTACTAATGGGCCTGGAAAAAAAGCACGGTCCCTGGACTCTCACACCGCCGCCAAGGGCGGGAGCGATATCGGGTTCGACTTGAGCACGTCCCGGGCCGTGTTGAGATTGGCTGCAGAGGCCAAAGGATTCGCCTGCGTCTTGAACTGATTCAGCTTCCACATGTCTGCCGGCTTGTAGTTCTGGAAACGGCCGCCGTTCATGTGAGGCACGGGCACCGCCACGGACTCGGCGCGCAGGTTGGTCATGGTGCCGACGGCGCCCTGAGGATCGGCACGGACGTTCATGCGCCCGGCGTTGGCAGCCCGATCCGGGTTGACACGGTTGCCGGTCGAGTGTGGGAGCTGGCGGTCGGTCAACCCGTTACTATACGGCAGGTACACACCCCACTGGGCCGGGCCGTACTCGAGCGTGTCCCCGCGCTGTCCCGTCTCTTGACGATTCGTCGTCTTGCGGGTCTTGATGTTGTCCGGACGGCCCTCGGGTGCGATGAGCGCTCCACCCTGGCCCTGGCCCTGATTCTGTGCGGGCGCGCGCGTCCACGCCTTGGTCGCCTTGGCCTGATGCGTCATCGTGCCGTTGATCAGCTGCTGACCACCTATGGTCGTGCCACCCTGCTTGACGAATGCGTCCGAGGGCCCCTTGCCACCCGGCAGCGTCACGAGCTTCTCCTCGTTCACGTTGTTCGGCAAGACGCGGAAATACTGCTGGAAGCCACCCAGGGCCGGGACGTTGGGGTCGACGCCCAGACCCGGGCCAACGTTCTTGCGCTCGATGGGCTGCAGGTTATTCATCTTGTTCGTCACATTCTGGCGGTTGTACAGATCGTAGACGGGCTGTCCGAACGGGAAGCGGTTCGCCTTGGGGTCGCGGTCACCGAACGACGCCACCTCGCGCTTCGCACCCACGTCGAATCCCTGGAACGACCGGCCGTCTCCGCGACGGACCTGCATCTGAGCATCCTGCTGGGCGAAATTCGTGTCCGCCTGAATGAGATCCCCGCGCGTGATTTGGTGAGGAGGCTTTGCTGGAATAGTGGTTGCCGGTGAAGAGTCGGCACTGAAGCGCTGACCGGCAAACACAAGACCGACGACGGCGGCCAACGCGATGGGGTCCATATTACTTTTAGTTTAGGTTTTCTTTAGCCAATTTACGGCCGCCCGCCGGGGCCGGACATCGCGGACCATGGTGCGCCTCTCGGGTTGCCGACGGCGACGGTCGGATTGCGCTGATCGAATCGGTTGTTCTGATCGTTGCTGTACGTGCTGATTGGGTTCCACGTCAGGACGGGGAACGGCGCCTGAATGTAGAGATTCGGGAAATCATTGGCCCGCTCGTTGTAGAAGCGGTTCCAGCGGTCGGTGGTCTGGGGGCGCAGCATGTCCTCAACACGCACCACATCATCGAGGACGACGGTGGCGGGCCCTTGCCAAATCTGCTCCTGGAGCGTGAGGCCATCTGTTTGCAGAGTCCGCCCCATAGTTACTCTAGTCCCAGAAAATTAGCGGCCATTGCCGGCCCGCATCTGCTGCCGCTCCGGGAAGTGGAAGCGGTCCGAATCCATGTCGCACGTGCCGGAGCCATCCTTGCAGAAGGGGCCAAACTTCGGGCCGAAGGAGGCCTCGGCGAACGCCGTCTGGTCGTTGGGGATCGTGCTGCTGGGCGCGGTGTAAAAGTTGCGTTCGGCGTCGCGCTTCTTTTCAAACGGGTGGATAAACTCCCAAGCCTGGGAAACCTCCTGCTTGACGCTCGGGTACCATGCCGCGGCGGGCCGGTCGGGCCGGTCCGTGTAGTCCGTGTAAAGAACGTTCGCCATGGGGTTGTCGATGGTGGGCATGGTCACGGTATCACGGCCGAACCATGGGGTCCGCCCGTCGCCGAACGTGGGGCGGAGCTGGCCGTCTGGGATCATGTTGGACGTCCAGAGGAAATAGAGCACTGCGAGCACAAGTATGCCTAGCGCGAGAATACGGGCGTCGCGCTTGATGAGATACAGGATGCACATGGCGTAGACGATGAAACGGGTCGTGGCTGCGACGCGGTCCTTGGACGACTGCATGGCCGTCGGCCAAAACTCGAGGAGCTTGTCGGATCTGAAGACTTCGCGTGGATCCATCTCTACTTTGGCACTTGATTTTTTTACAGAAGAGGCGGCGGCCCCCCTGGCTTCCGACGAACCTGACGCTGCCCGGGACGCGGGCGACGCGGCTGCTGAGGAGCCGCCGCACCCATGAGCGCCGCGAACGGGTTCCCACCGGCCCCACCCATCAGGCCCGCCAGAAGGCCCTGCATCGCGCTCGGGTCGAACGCACCGCTCTCGGCGCACTTCTTGGCCGCTGACTCGATAGCCTCAAGGGTCTCTGGGGGGAACATGGACAGAGTCATACCGAGGATGTGCAGGGTCTGCATGTACTGCCAGATGGCCGCCTTGGTCGCGGGGCTCGTCTCTGGGGTCCAGATCACGTGCAGGTTGATATCCTTCAGGAAATCAATGTCTTTCGCATTTTCAAGAAAAAAGGACTCATCCTTGGCCATAAGCTTGGACGCGTGCGGGCCTATAGACTTCATAAAGCCCTCGAGGGTCGCACGGGGCGATGTGACGCGCCAGACCTCGAAACCCGCCTGGAACTTCTGGATGCTCTTCTCTTCTGGAAATGTGAGTACGAGCTCGTTCAGGAATTGACCCATCATGTCGTTGAAGGCGTCGAGCGAGCTCATTAATAAAGGAAACATCTAATTTTTTAAGTTGAAGGGCGCGCCCTTCGAGTTTAGAACGGTTCAAGACTTACAGACTCGCGTTGTCCAGTGCCCTGGCTGACGACGAGGTAGACGAGCAGGGCCACGAGAAAGGCGGGCTTGGCATACTCGGAGTTGGGCACGTTGCTCTTCCCGTTCATCTTGTTCCGTCCGTAGATGTAGGCCATGGTGGCGGCCGCCGCGATGAGGGCCGCCGACCAGGGCTGTCTGAAGTAGTGGTCCATCGGTTGCTACTAGTCCTCTAGACCTTTTTTGCCCATCTCAGGCGCGTCCGGGAACAGAGACTCCTTGTGGATGGGCGCCACGGGTGTGACTGTGACCGTCTTGGTGCCACCAGGGGTCTCCACCGGGTCTGGGAGCTCCGCGGTCTGAATGGTGCCCGCGGGTGGCGCGCCGTCCGCAAGGGGCATCGCCTGCTCCTGTTCGAGGTTATCCACAGCGTCCAGAGCCTCGCCCACGTCCGGACGCTCCTCCTGCTCCTCTGGATCTTCGTAGCCGTCGTGCTCCATCTCGAGGTTGGTTTCCTCTTCGGGCAAGGTCAAGTACGTGTTGAGAATCTCCTCGGTCGGCACGAGGTTCTCGATCGTCTCTCGGATGCACTTTGTGAAGCGCGTGTTCAGTTCGGTCCGGCGCTCGGACACGGGCTTTTCGTCCGTGATGACCCAGGGCTCCTCATACATGTCCCGGGCACACTCGATAAAGCACGTGTGAACGAACACGTCGTTGCTCGGCAACTTCAAAGAAATCTTTTTACTCGACTTGTCGATACGAATCGAACTGAGAATCTTGACGTGGATGACGAACACGGCTGCAATAAGCCGCGGGAACAGCGGACACTCCTTGACAATATTGGCCACGTGCTGCTTCACCTTGACGTTCGACCATTCACCCTTGACCTTGCGCAGATTCTGACGATAATTCTCGACCAACTTGCGATCCTTGTTCTCCTTCTTCGTATCCTCCCAGACGTCCCAAAAGGTCTGGACGAGCTCTGGAAGCATGGCGTCCACGAGCTTGCGTGAAAAGCGGCGCTCAGCATCGTTGAGGACTTCCATTTAGTACTTGGCGAGTTTTTTTAAGGACCGTACAACCGCAGTATATCCTTGATGATTTCGTGGCGCTTGATATCCTCATCTGTAAACTTGAGCACCTCTATACCGGGGATGGGCGAGTAGGTCAGGCGCGTCACGAGGTCCAGGAGTCCGTTCTTTTCGAAACCGCGGTCGTGTTGGCCGGTGTCGCCCATGATGACGAGCTTGGAGTCGCGGCCGAGTCGCGTGAGAACCATGCGCATCTGGTTCGGCGTCGAGTTTTGCATTTCGTCGGCCAAGATCCACGAATGGTCGAACGTGCGACCTCGCATGTAGGCCAGGGGGCACACCTCGATCTTCTTCTGCTTCGGCACCCGTAGATAGTCGGTCATCGGTGCGATCCACGGATCCATCTTCTTGTTGAGGTTTCCGGGGAGGAAACCGTGCTGTTCGTCAACTGACACGGCCGGACGGGTCATAATCACCCGGTCGTGGCGCTGGCTGGCGGACGCCGCCTGACACGCCATCATCGTCTTTCCCGTGCCCGCAGGCCCATGCACTATGATGATGGGCACGCGGGAATTCTCAAGAAGGGCCTGGTAAATACGATGATTCATTCCTATCAGTTACTTGCCCCGAGACCTTATCTGCTGGGCCGTCTTTTGTAAATTCGCGAGACTTGAAAAAAAGTCGTCGGCGGTATCTCCTCCCGGGGCTACGGCAGGCGCCGCCTTGGGTCGGGCCTTTTGCCAATTCACGATGAACTGACCAGGCTCGAGCCCCTGACTCACAGAGTACCCGGAAATCACGAGCTGGCGCCGTAGGTACACGATGGCCTCGTCAAAGGGGTACATGGGGAACCCTATGACGAAAGGGGGGACGACGAGGGTCACGGACGACTCGCGGCGCTCGGACGCAGCCTGAATTTTTCGAGAAAATTGTTCAATGATGACGCGGTAGGTTTCTTTACGGAGGTTGCGTCGGGCTTGCTCCCGGCTTGCTATTTCGGATGCACTGATCATCCCCTTCTATTAAAACTGCACTTGTTTACCAGGGAGCTGACGCGACGCCGCGAGGACGCTCGTGAGCTGATCGTTCAGGGCCTGGTTGATGTCCTCGTATGGCTGGTACTTGTCGGGCGCGTAGGACTGGAAGGGGCCGCTGCGGTCGGGTGAGCTCGAGCTCGTCTTGGACAGGATCTGGACCGCCCCCTCTGGGGACACGCCGGCCGTCACGTCGTACTGGACACCGAAGAAGCCGCGCGTGTCCAGGAACAGGAGACGGGCGTCGTACGTGATACCGCTCTGGGCACCGGACTTGGGGGTCACATAGATGGTCTCGACGGGCTGCAGCCAGGGCTCCTGGCGCTGCAGAGCCTCGATGATGACCTGGATGACATTCGGGGGGACCTGTGGCGTGACGGGCTCGGCAAAACCCGCGACCGAGGACGAGTTCAGGAACAGGATTCCGAGGATGGCGGCGACCGATCCGAGTATCACAATGTCAGCCTTCATTTACTTGATGCGTCCAAAAAAAATGAAGAAAAGAAGAGCGACTTAATAGGATGGCCCTGTTGGTCTTCAGTGACAAATGTCAGTACTGCATGGACGTCTTGAGCATCGTCAAGGAGCACCCGAGTCTCGGGCAGATGCTCCGATTCCACAACGTCACCACGCAGGGGAGACCCAAGACGGAGAAGGTGACGCGCGTGCCGACGCTCATCACGTCCAGTGGGCAGATTCTCGTGGGTGCCGAGGTTAAGAATTGGCTCGAGTCTATGATTCCCCAGGAGATTGAGATGTGGGATGGTGCGGGGGTGTTCTGTGCCACGCTCGACGGGGACGAGGGCGGCCCGGACATGTTCAGCCTGGACGCGTACGGAACCTCGATGCAACCCATGCTGACCGCCGAACTCAAAGAGAAGATTAACAAAGATCCAAAGGAGGCTTATCAACTAAAGAGTGCGGACAAGTAAAAAGGCAAGGATGCACCTGAAGACTATTCAGGCCTCGGCTATTAAAGGTATTTTTGAGGTTCTTAAGGATATCATAAACGACGTGAATGTTTACTTTACACCCGCTGGGGTGAAGGTACTGACGCTGGATACGGCCCGTGTGACGCTTGTCCACATGCTTCTGGCCGCAGAGAACTTTGAAGAGTACACGTGTCCGGCGGAGTTTGCGGCCGGTCTGAACATGGCCAACACGTACAAGTTGCTCAAGTCGGTCGGCCCGTCGGACACGCTGACGATGACCATCAGGGACACGGACTCTCTCGAGTGTGTGATTGAGAATGCGGCCAAAAAGTCCAAGACGAATTTCAAGTTGAAGCTCTTGGACATTAACGAGGACATCCTCGAGGTCCCGGACATTTGCATGGACGTCATCACGACCATGCCGAGCATCGATTTTCAGAGGGTCGCGCGCGACATGGGCAACTTGGCGAACGACATGACGATCACGCGTCACGGGACGAAGCTCGAGTTGGCGTGCCGTGGGGACTTTGCGGATCAGGAGACGATACTCGAGTTTGGGGACGAGGTGAAGACACGGACGAGCGCCACGTACAACCTCAAGTACATCAACCTATTCACAAAGGCGACCGGTCTGTGCTCGAGCGTCCAACTCATGCAGGATTCGAGTGACGATCAGATGCCCATCGTGTTCCGGTACGGCATAGCCAACCTCGGAGATGTCAAGTTTTACCTCGCTCCAAAAATGGACTGAAATCGATCTTGATCGAACCCTCATCCTTCAGAATAAATCTTTTAAAAACTTTTATTTTAAAATTAATTCCATGAGATCCAAGACCACATGAGACCGTGACCCGGGGAAACAGTGGGACCCAGCGAGACCCCACCAGCCACGAGGGCCCCTCGAGTCTTTTCATGTCGTCTGTGACGTCACGGCCCGTCGACTCGACCCATGCCTTCGCGATTGGTAAGCGCATCGCGTGCCCCTTTGGTGGCCAGGACGTCCCGAGGCACGTGTGGACCCGGCCGCCGAGCCGGTACCGCGTGACCCGCGTGACGCCATCGGGGGGCGGGGAGCCAACCTCGGTCAGGGTTCGATCTTGGACCTCGTAGATGTTCAAAATTTTGAAATTTTTGGGCCAAAAGAAGTAGACTAGGTCCATATAAAACAAAAATACTATTTCTGGATAATGGAGGCGCGTTTCAACGAAAAGGTGCGTGAGTTTCAGGATCTTATTGCGGCGGCTGACCCACGGGACGTACCGGCCATCGAGACCGAGATGTTCGAGTACATGGCACGGGCGTCACCCTTTATAAAGGAGTATCATCAAGAGTCGACGGCGGAGACGAGCACGCGCACCGTGGCCAACATCAAGATTTCGTCGCGCAAGGGTGTGCAGCGGCAGGACATATACCAGGCGTACCTGGCTGATATCGAAGAGGTGTACGGTTCGGCCAGGACCATCGACAAGTGGCGGAAGCCCTGTCCGAACTGCGGGGCCAACTTTTCATTCAATTTTGACGAGGCGCAGAGCGAGGACTCGTGCGTGGAGTGTGGCTACGTCGAGTACGTGCAGGGTGAGGAGATTGGGTTCAAGGAGGAGCAGGAGATGGAGAAGAACATCGTCTACTCGTACAAACGCGAGAACCACTTCAACGAGTGGGTCAGCCAGTTCCAGGCCAAGGAGTCGACGAGTGTACCTCCCGAGGTTATCGATCAACTACGAGCTGAATTTAGAAAACAAAAAATAAAAGAACTTTCTGAAATTACTCATGAAAAGGTCAAGGCGCTGCTCAAAAAGCTGGACAAGTCAAAATACTACGAGCACGTGCCATACATCACGACGATTCTCAACGGGATTCAGCCCCCTACAATGAGTCAGGCCTTGGAAGACCGGCTAAGACTCATGTTCCATCAGATACAGAAACCATTTGAGAAACATCGGCCAAAGGACCGTAAAAACTTTTTGAGCTATTCTTACACCCTGTACAAGTTCTGCGAGTTGCTCGGCGAGGACGACTACCTGCCGTGCTTCCCGCTCCTCAAGTCAAAAGAGAAACTTTACAAACAGGATGAAATTTGGAGGGGCATATGTCAGGAGCTGCGTTGGCAGTGGATTCGAACAGTGTGACCCTTAGTGACTGCGCCCGCGGCCACCCATAGCCGCGAGCGCCTGAGCCGCGTTTCTGTTGACGCTGTTCATGGCCACATTCACGTTACGATGGGCCTGCTTCTCAGCCTTGCGGGTGAGGGCGAGGTACTCGCGCTTCTCCTTGGCCGTCAGGGGGGCCGCAGTCCGCTTGACCTTGTTGATCAGGGACTGGATACGGCGCTCCTCATTGGCCGTCACGCGCTGATTGATGCCCGCGAGGTTCGTGCGGATCTTCTGGTTGCGGGCCATTGTGGCCGCATTCTCCTTGGCCTTGGCTTTGGCCTTGAGGCGCTGGCGGAAGCCACCGACGGTCGTGCGGACACGGGCACCGGCCGCTCTGACGCGGGCCAGGGATCGGCGCATTGTGCCGACGACCGCATTGCGGCTCGATCTGACGTAGCCGTGGACGACGGCAAGGCCCTCGCGGACCGTGCGAATCTTGCGATGGGCCCAGGTCTGGACGGCGGCCACGCGCTCGAGGATGGCGTCGCGGATGTGGGCGGGCAGGGCGTACAGAGCCTTGAGAAGACGGCCGACCGCCTTGACAAACTTGACGGTGCCGGCGCGTGCGACCGGCGCACCCGCGCGCAGGACGACCATGAGGCCCTTGGCAGCCGACATCAGTAGGGCACCGACGGGACCGCTATAAACCTTCTCGATGATGACGAGGCAAAGGATAATCGCAAATCCGTAGAACGAACCCTTGACGTAAGGGGCCACACGCTGAATAAACGCGGCAGCCTCGGTGGAAACCTGGGCCGCGATGGCCGTCATGGCAGCCGCGCTCGCCGCATTCATACCGCCCGTGGGCATCTGGATCGTCACGGGGGCGGCCGCCGGTGGGGCCATCACCGCGCCGGCGCGGAGAGCATGCCACATGGCGCCACCAAAGCCACGGGCCGCCTGACCCACAATCATCGCACCAGCGCCTGGTTGAGCGGCAAGGCCGCCTGGAATCATAGCCATTTATAGTTTAGCAAGATTTACTTTTGAACCCTGCTGCATACTTGTCACGGACCCACTTGGCGTCAGCCTTGTAGATACGGGACGCGCGGGGCAGGGTGCGCTTGGTCAGGGTCCCTATCGCCTGAAGACGGCGAAAGACGGACAGGGGAGCCTCCTTGCCCTTGCTGATCGCCTTGCTCAGCGCCTTGTAGCGGTTCGTCTTGGCCTCGACCGGGTGGTACCCGTACGAGGTCAGCATGCCCTTCTTCAGCCGGCCTATCAGCTTCGGCCCCTTGCCGATCGCCCCCACATCGTAGGTCGGCACTGGTTTCACGCGGGTAAAGCCCGCCTTCCGCATGTACGTGTAGGACTTGCGTCCCGGGATCGCCTTGACCGAGATTCTCTTGGCGGTCCGGCTGACCGTGTAGCCCGATCGGATTATATGCCTCATTTACTAATCGTCGAGATTTTTGTCCAAAGACGAAGAGTTCAAGACCGTCCGCCCCAAAGTCAAATATATCAATGTCATCACTTTCTATAAAGTAACTTTGATATGGATAAGTGTGCCTCAGCCGCATAACCCCTGCGAATATATCACCGATGTAAGACGGTAAAGAGGCAGAGGGGCCACTGGGTGAAGGTGAGATGTGGCGGATCGCGATAACCTCATGGAGAGGTTTGGTGACGAAGGGCAGGCCCGGTAGGGATTCTTGAAATCCCCCATCCACATAGCGCCAGTCCCCAATTTTGACACTTGAGAACAGGAAGGGTACGGCGATTGACGCGCAAATCACATCAACGACGCTCGTGCCTGGATGCGTCTCGTGGGAAAAGTAGACCGTCTGCCCGCGATCGGTACAGAACGCTGACATGTATAGGGCCACGGGACGCCTGTTCCACAACTCACCGAAGGTCACGTCCCTCATTTTAAATTTTTTAAAAATTGCATTGGACAGAGTGCGCCGGATCTCGTGCATCGGCACGAGTCCAAAATTATTTAAAAAATTTTTTATATTTAATTTCATGAGTTTAGCAATCGGTACCCGAAGTGCAAAGTCTAGAACGTCGGGTATCGAGCCGTCGAAGACGACCCATAGAAAAGCGAGGATCGCGCCGGCGCTCGCCCCGCTCACACCCTGGATCTGACTCAGGTCCATCTGGGACATTTGCCCAAGGAACGCATAAAAAGCCATCGCACCCGGCCCTAAGACGAGCCATTTCATTGCTCAATAATAAGTAGGAAAGGCAATTCTTAAATACGAAAATATAAAGAGGAAGACGACGCCCTTGAGGACCACGATGATGCTTGCGTCGACGGGCACGGGGGCGGCACCGATAAGGCCTGCAAGGACGCCCGTCACGATGATGTCAGTACGGGTCAGGGTCAGACGGAGGATGAACTTGATGATGATCCATGAGATGAGCGGCACGAGCAATGCGGCATATTCCCGCGTTTGATCGAGCGCTTGGACCACCATGAATACAGTCGCAGGCACGGCCACCTTAGGGGCGGCCAAGTCAAGCATCTTTTACTAGTAGAGCTGGATATAATGTTCGAGCCAATTCTGAAAAGCCTGTGCGTCCATCTCGTTCTGCATATTGAGGTTCTTCCATAGGGCCACTATGGGCATCTTGAGGTTGACATCCTTCCACCACTTGTCCTGGTTGTGCAGGAGGTCGCAGTATTCGGCCACGCCATAGCGCGCCAGGACTAGGGCGTGATTGTCCCAAGCGAAACCCTGGATACGACACACGTCTGCGTAAATTTCATCACAATACATCGCCTCCCAATCCTCTGGATGGAGGGGCTCAGGGCTCTCTTCACGATCGGGGTCCGAGTCGGAGTCGTTGTGACCCGATCGCCTGAACAGAGCGTCGCGTGAGTACTCGTCACCGAGACCCATTGTTTACTTGTTTGTTTAGGGTTCCTAAGCCTTAAGCCCGCTTACCGAAACCGAAGCCACCTCCTTGACGGGCTGAGCCGCGATGATGGCCAAAAGGGCACCATCGGTCCGGGCCGCATCCTGCTCGAAATAATTCATAAGACCCACGCGGATAACATCCTTGGTGATGCCACCCTTGGTCTTTTTCGTCTTGAGGTTCACCTTGACCTTGTCCTTGACCTTGACCGTGTCGATATCGTTCTGAGCCATGTGGGTCGTCACAAACTTTTTTAGTTCTTTTTCACGTTTATTGAGCACGGCGAGATCCTTACGGGCCGCCGAAAGCTGCGTCTTAAGAGTAATCCATTCGTTCATAACCTGGGCAAAGTCGGCCATCTATTAATTACCCATCACTTATTTAACCAAGGACTGACGCAATTAAGCGTACTCGGGGCTGATCTCGAAGCGCGGGCGCATCGTGTCAGGGGGGATCGTGCTGAGGTTGAAGATGCTGACGGGGGCGCGGGGGTTCGTCGGCTCGCTGCGGAACTGCTGATTCGCGTTGCGCAGGACACCACCGATCGTCTCCGGGTAGCCAATCTGGCTGCGCGGGTCCAGGTAGTTCTGGCCCTGAAGGATCTGATCCGGGGCGAACTTGCCGAAATCCTCGGTCACCGCCACCTCACGGGGAATGAGGCCTGCGGCGGACACGTCGTATGATGAGGCGGCGCTGCCGTCCACTGGAGCGGCGTTCAGAGTCATACCCGGGCGGGCCAGACCGTCGCCCTGGACACCACCGGCCGCCTGTGCGAAGAAGCTCATCTGGGGTGCGAACAGCACAAATGCCAGTATCGCCAGGAGGACCAGTGCCACGATAGTCTTGCGGTTCAGCATTTATTAATAGGTACCGATAATTTTTTCAGTCAATGTAGTCGGCCGGATCGTCCTCTGCTGCCGCCTCCTCGACCTCGTCCTCGAACATGTACTGGGTAGGGAAAGATGGCGCCTTGGGGGCTGCGCGGACGCGTGCCTGAATAACCCGCCACACGGCACCGAAGGACTTTTTCAGGAACCACAGACCGGCCAGCTCGACCAGCACATCGCACTGCGCGCCCTCGCCGATCGACTCGAGCTCGATGGCCGCCTTCTGACTGTCGAACGCCTTGGTGACAACGGCACCCTTGACCTTGGCGAGGCTGGCGCTGAGCGTGCCGTCCGTCAAGCTCGACTGGAACGCGCCCTGGATGGTATCGTCCTTGAGGTCCGCGCCGAACCACGCCTGCTTATCCGCCTTGGCACGGGAAACAATATCCTCATCTAGGACCGAGATTTTCTCCTGAAGAGACTCGGGAACTTCGAGAGTCGGGTTGGCGGTGGTCAGACCCTCCTGGACCTTGACGTTGTTCAACTGAATCACACAACCAGAGATCTTGAGGAAGCGGCGTCCGTCTGGCAGCTTCACTGGGGCACCAAACTCCATCTTTAGTAATTGAAAATTTTTAAACAAAGAGTGCTTGGGCGCACCGACTAATTTCTCGTTAGATAACAATGTGCGACACGCGGTGTATGTGTCTGCCCAGCCTCACGGGGACGTTTTGCGGCTGGATAGATCGACAGGACGGTATCGTCCATCCGTGCGCCCCTGGGTGCTGCAACCCCGCCTGCTCAGAGTCTCCACCATCAATGATTGGAGAATATAAACAAACGCGTGGTGTCAATCTACCCCCTGGATTTGGTGCGGAACTCAAGACGAGTGACATGGAGACGTGGCGGAAATGGGAGGCGCCGTTCGCCCCCGTCCCACGGACGCCTGAACCCCCATATCACACGAGGTTCTTCTTCATGTTACTTCTCGTGGCTCTGATGGTCCTCATGTCGCTACTCCTGATTTAAAGACTCGAGCCTAGTACATAGTAGAAGATGTCTACTCCTGCCACGCTCGAGACTATTGCTGCTGATGTCCAGGCCCTGCAGAAGGACTTGAAGTCCCTGCGTAAGATGGTCCGCAAGGTCCTGGGTGACATTGAGGACCCGACGGGCGAGAAGAAGGCGGCCCGTGCCCAGAACAACGGCTTCAACAAGCCCCAGCAGGTGACCGAGGCTCTGCACAAGTTCCTGAGTCTGCCGGCCGGTGAGCTGATCTCCCGCTCGGCTGTGACCAAGGCGGTGAATGCCTACGTGACGGAGAAGGCACTGAAGGCTGGTCAGAACATCAGCCTGGACGAGACCCTGAAGGCACTGCTGAACGTGCCGGAGGGCACCCAGGTGACGTTCCTGAACATCCAGAAGTACCTGAACCAGCACTACATCAAGGCGGAGAAGCCGGTCGTGGAGAAGGCCGCGGCCGAGAAGAAGCCGGCGGCGGCGCGCCCCAAGGTGGCGAAGAAGTAGAGCGTGGTTCACGTAGTGAACCTCCTCCCGGGGTCAGCTGCGCTGACCGGCTTAAACCTAGTGTAATAATATATAACAACATGGAGGAGCCGATCCCAGGTCCTCCCAGAAGCGTCCTTGACGCGCTTCTGGGAACCAAGATCAAAGATCAAAAACTGTATATACGCGCATTCACCCATAAATCCGCACTTAAGCGCTTTGAGAACCTCGGGTCCTCGTATGAGACGCTCGAATTTATGGGTGATTCCGTTCTAGGTTTTGTAGTGACAAAGTTCCTGTTTGATAAGCACGAAAAGGAGCAGGAGGGGTTCCTGACCAAGGCCCGTACGAAGATGGTACGGGGAACGACGCTCGCGTCGATCGCCAAGACGCTCGAATTTGACAAATGGATCATCATGGACGAAAAGGGCATGCGCAACGGGTGGAACACCAATCCTAAGATTCTCGAGGATGTATTCGAGGCTTTCATAGGTGCCGTGTATCTTGACCTCGGGATGGTCCATGCCAAGCGATTCATCATCGAGTCGTTTGAAAAGGTTGAGACGAACCTCACGGACGACAATTACAAGGATCAACTCATGAGGTGGTGCCAGGCGGAAAAGCTCGCCCTTCCCGACTATCGGGTCGACGCTCACCGGGACGGCACATTCATGGTGACGGTCATCGTGGATGGGCAGGAACTAGGTTGTGGGTTCGCGAGTACCAAGAAGCAGGCTGAGCAGAACGCAGCACAACTACTACTTAAGACGGACCGGCGTTTCAAAACAAATGGATCCCAAAGTGGTCGAATTACTGGGGCGAACGTATGCGGACCAGCGCAGCCCCGAGTGGCTGGCGTTGCGCGAGACCATGCTGACGGCCAGTGACGTGGCGAGCGCGCTCGGTCACAATCGCTACGAACGGCCGGATGATCTGCTCCGTAAAAAGGTGCTGAAGACGGCCTGGGCGGGCAATGCCGCCACGGCGCATGGCACGCTCTTGGAACCAGTAGCGCGCGACCTTTATGACGAGCGCTGCTGTAAAAAGTCCCATGAGATTGGACTCGTGCAGCACCCCAAGTACCCGTTCCTTGGGGGGTCGGCCGACGGCGTCACGGAGGATGGGATCCTCTTGGAGATCAAGTGCCCCCTGACGCGCAAGATCGAGGACAAGGTGCCCAAGCACTACCTGCCCCAGATCCAGCTCTTGCTCGAAATTCTTGATTTTGAAAATTGTGATTTCGTGCAGTACCGGCCGGCCTGCAAGACTTGTGTGTCGACCAAGGGGCCCTGGACCGAGCACGGGCTCACGCCGGCCTTTGCCGAGGTGGATCAGCCTGAGATTTTCATGGTGACGCGGGTCACGCGCGACCGTGAGTGGTTCGCCAAGCATCTGGAAACCATGCAAAAGTTTTGGGATGGGGTCCTGCGGGCGCGAGAAAATGGGTTGTGTGAAGTACAGTGGGATGTGGCGGCCGTTCCAAAATGTGAAATAACATTAGATGGAGCGCAAGACCGCCCCGAGCCCGGGTTGGAAGTGCCCACACCGCCCGAAGTTTCTGACATGCAAGGAGTGCACGGGGAATTTCTGTGCCAGGTGTATTCAGCTCGAGACGCATTACTGTCCCGGGCTGGATAAACGTGCCCTTTTTGAAAAGGAAAATTTAGCAAAAAAGCTCGTCAAGGTGGTGGCTCCACGCGTAGCATCCATCTAACGGCCTCTACGCGAGTAAATGATACCGGCCACTATGAGGATCAGCAAGACGAGCCACAGGTCCCACGTCTTGGCTCTTGGCTCCTGGAACGCGTACTCTGCACGCGAGCCACGAGACAAATCAGGACGGTTCCACGTCGTGACGCCGTTATCAAACTCGTACTTGCGGGC
>Ga0315287_10001995_pt1 | contig 19103 bp, 22 predicted proteins | sample YL17G11_0_MG_FD_205037 | JGI IMG/M metagenome (GOLD analysis project Ga0315287, IMG submission 205037) | Sediment microbial communities from Yellowstone Lake, YNP, Wyoming, USA - YL17G11_0 | ecosystem: Environmental > Aquatic > Freshwater > Lake > Sediment | place: USA: Wyoming | collected...
GGCAGGTTTGGAAGTGGTATAGTAATTATCGCAAGAATGGTTGGCGAGAACACTGGGAAAGCACCAACGGAAATGCTGTAGAAATATTCCCACCGGAGAAATACACCACGTACTGGTGGGTATTTGTTTATCCCTCAAAAGACTCACAAGGAACGCGGCATGGATTTAGCGGAAGAGACGCAGGAGAAAGAGCATTTATTGTTGCCGAGGTATTCACAAGACAACAGAGTCTTTAATCAAATCAAAAGGGAGCGTGCAAGCGCTCCCGTTTTTATTTTAAGCACATCAAACAGGTTCTAATAGCGTCCCTGCCTACCGGCAGGCAGGCATTCGTCCACCCAGGTAGAGTTGACAGGATAGTAATAATATGCTATCCTGTTATTAGTTCTTAAATTCAAATAAAAGGAGAAAAAGATGAATATCTTAAGTCAGTTGAACGAATTAACCTATTGGGTTCAGCACAGTCCAAATTGTTCAATGTCGTTTTTGGTGCGACTGGTGGGAAAGGGTCAGAGTTATATCGATGGGAAATATTACGATCAAACCAAAGATATTTTGGGTTTTGGGAGAACTTTTGATGAAGCCGCCCAGAACGCCCTAAGACACAAAATTGAATTCGCAGCTTAAGTTCATTCAAAAATCTAAGAGGAAGTTCCGTAAGGTTCTTCCTCTTTTTGTTTTACATCGAACCCTTTAAAATGGTAGAATAAAGTTATAACAATTAAAACGAAGTAGATATATGAAATTTGAACAACCCTTACATCCTAAAGCGGAAAGCAATGAACGTGAAGGATGTTTAAATGATGAAAAAATCAGACCCATTCTTGGAGTAAATTTGGAATTAATGATGGGCAGCAAAAAGAATCAAATGATAGGTATATTGACAAGAGAAAGTATGGGCGGGAATGCCGGAGAGTATGAGGGTTTTCCTTGCGTAGTAGCAAATTTTTATTATGACAAAAATACGGGCGAAATATCAGGGTTTACAAATTATTCGATTAAGGGTGAAAATTTAGTCGAAGGTTCTTTTCGGGTAATAGTAGACATGTCTTTAAAAAATCCATTTTTAAAGATAATTGAAAAACATTTTAGTCTAGAAAGTTCTAAAGATGCGATGGAAAATTTAACAAAGAGCGTAGATTTGTATAATCAGAAAAATACTTCAGAATAAGAAAAAAATTAATTGAAATAATATGGAAGAAGAAATTTTAAAGAAGATTGTGGAGCAAGAAGAAAAAATTAATGCAATTTATGATTCTGTTGAAAAAACGAGAAAGTATTTTCTATGGATGCTTATTGTAACCGTAGCTATGATTGTCATACCAATTATTGGATTAATTTTTGTTATTCCTCAATTTTTAAATATTTATAATGGTGGTGGCTTGGGCCTATAAAATTACGGATTTGTGTTTGTCTTGCGTATCCCTACCTTGACAAGCGATTTTTTTGAAAATATACTAAAATATCACTTAGTATTCTGTTCTTTTGCTCTTTCGAGAAATTTTTTCTCACACTATACGCCCCGAGTCGCCAAATGCCATATTCTTTATTTTTTCTTTTTATCTGTTATTCGGCCTCTCGGGGCCTTTTTTATTCCCCTTGACTTTTTCAGGGGTTTTTGATAGGGTGAATATACGAATTTGAGGTCCTTTTAAGGGGGGGGGATTAAATGAAAATAAAGGGTTTAATTCAAAGTTTGGTTAAAAAAATCAAAGAAGGAAGCGAAAGAAGAGAAAAGTGTGCCGCGTGTGGAACAAAAACGGCATATCTCAAAAGTACCCCAATTAATAATCGTATGCGGTATGTAGAAGGAGTTGGCCAGCTTTGTAATGAATGCTTTAAGAATAGTTGAACGAATTTAAAACACCCGAGCAAGTGTCAAAACTGCTCTTTTTTATTTATCCTGTATCTATTTTAAAATAGGTATAGGGTTGCAAAAAATTTAAAATTCTGCTAAATTAATAATCTATGATTAGTTATAATGATTTAAAACCAGGAGTGGTTTTTATTTTAGACGGACAACCTTATCAGGTTGTTGAATTTAATTTTTTAAGAATGCAGCAACGTAAACCAGTTGCTCAAACTAAAATTAAAAATCTGATTACCGGCAAAAGCATCAGCCGGAATTTTCAGCACACTGACAGCTTTGAAGAAGCAAATATTGACTATAAAACTGTAAAATTTTTGTATGGCTATCCCGACAGAAAATCTTTGATTTCTAACGGGACAAGTCGCAGTAAATATGTTTTTTGCGAAAATGATAATTCTTCGCAGAGATTCGAAATGAGTAAAGAGCAAATTGGCAGCATGGGTCCATATTTAAAGCCAAATAGTCCGGTAGATGTGACAGAATTTAACGGCAAGATTATTGGTGTTAATTTGCCGATTAAGATGGACTTCAAGGTTATTGAGGCACCCCCAAGCATTAAGGGAAACACGGCCCAGGGCGGAGTTAAGGCGGTTAAAATTGAGACCGGTACGATGATTAATGTTCCATTGTTTGTTGAAGCGGGTGATATTATTAAGGTAAATACCGAGACCGGTGATTATGTAGAGAGGGTTGGAAAAGCATAATCCGATATAACTTATATTTATTCATTATAAAGACACATGTCAGTCCTGCCAGCGCGGGACTGCATTAATTCTCGGTAAAATTTCGCTTTCAGTGAAACCATGCATTTTGCCTGCGAAATTGTCTTTATAATAAATAAATATTCGAGTATAATATAGCTGATGAAAAAATTGATTATTTTTGCTATATTTATAGTATTGGTTGTAGGGGCAGCGCTAATTTTTGATAAGGATAAAAATATGCAAAAAGAATCAAAGCAAGAAAAACTAATTCGGGAACCAGCTGTAGCCGGAACATTTTATCCGGGAGCAGAAAACGAATTGGATAAAACAATTAATGAATATTTTAGCGAGATCGAAATCCCTAAACTAGAAGGCAGCATTAAAGCAATAATTGTGCCACATGCCGGATATACATATTCTGGTCAGGTTGCGGCTTATGCATATAAAGCGATTCAAAATAATCAGTCAGTCAGAGAAATAAAACGAGTAATTTTAATTGGTAACAGCCATCAAGAATATTTTGATGGCATTTCTGTTTGGAACTCTGGATATTTTAAAACTCCGCTTGGCGAAATAGAAATCGATGAAGATTTTGCCAATAAATTAATTAAAGCAAATAGTAAAATAATTTTTAAAGAAAGCGCACATCTTAAAGAACATTCTTTGGAAGTGCAATTGCCATTTTTACAAAAAGCGTTGAGCAATTTTAAAATAGTGCCGATTATACTTGGAAATCAAGGAGGAGTTGATATTTTAATTGATGCATTAAGAAACTTGGTTGACGATAGTACATTAATTATTGCCAGTTCTGACTTATCGCATTATCCGAGCTATAAAGACGCGCAATATTCGGACAACAAAGTTATTAACGCAATTTTGACCGGAAAAAAGGAAAATTTAGAAAAAACGATTTCTGATTTAGAAAAAGAAGAAATTAATAACTTACAAACCTGTGCTTGCGGAGCAGACTCCATTGAGGTGATTATGGGTTTAATGCAAGGAAAAAACGCAAAGCTTTTAAAATATGCTAATTCTGGAGACCTGTCTCGACCCGAAGGGGCGGATAAGTCGCAAGTCGTTGGTTATGCGTCAATTGTGTTTACGGAAAACGATTTATTAAACGAGACAGAACAAAAAAGATTGTTAGAAATTGCCAAACAAGCGGTTGAGATCTATGTTAAAGAGGGTAAAATTTTAGAAATTGACGAGAAAAATTCAAATCTTAATAAACAACAAGGTGCATTCGTTACGCTAAAAGAAGATGATGAATTAAGAGGTTGTATCGGCATTTTTGAATCAAGCGAACCATTGTATAGGGTTGTAATCGAAATGGCAATTTCAGCTGCCGTGAACGACCCGAGATTTAATCCGGTAGGCAAAAGCGAATTGAACAATTTAGAATATGAAATTTCTGTTTTAAGTCCATTGCGAAAAGTTAATTTATGGAAAGAAATTGAGATTGGAAAACATGGAGTTGAAATAAGACAAGGGAACAAGAGCGGAGTATTTTTGCCGCAGGTTGCCACGGAAAATAATTGGGATTTGGATACATTTATGAGTGTTTTGTGCACACAAAAAGCCGGTTTGCCATCAGATTGTTGGAAAGATCCAAAGACCGAAATTTATGTGTTTACGGCGCAGGTATTCTAAACAACTTGACAGCTCTTTAAAAACGCTATAAAGTATTATTTGAAAGGAGGGAAAAATGTTGAGAATCGGTATCGGAATCAGAAAAGACATAAGAAGAGTTCTTTTTAAAATTCAAGAATCTTCGGATTATGAAAAATTTCTTGAAATTCTCAAGGTGGTTAAAACCAAGCACTCGTACGAAGTAACCGAGAGAGAGAGGCAAATTTTTCGTGCCAAAAAAGACAGAATTATGATTCGAGTTAGCGAGCAAACTCGTGCAAGTTTATTGCGCTGTATATCCCCCCATGAGTCAAAAAGGAAAAAGGGGCTTTACAGAATAAGGGCGGTTAAGGGTTACGAAAAGTATGCGCGCGTTCTCTTGCATAACGTGTTCCAAATTTTGCCGGACCTTTATTCGTTTGTAGAAATAGAGCTGAACAATGCTATAAGTTATTTTCGTATTCACATGAGAATTTAATCAAGATTCAGTATGAGGGGTATTTATACCCCTCTTTTAATTGACAAAAATTATTAATTGATTTTTAAATATAGCCAGAGTATGATTTAAATATATGTCTGATTCAAATATTGTAAAACTTCAGGAGGAAACATATTTTAAAATGATAAAAAACAGTATTGGAAATAAATTATTTAATTCTATTATTGTTAAATTTAAAGATACCGGGGGAATACAAGATGTTTGTATGGACGGTCAACTTTCTTGCGCTGCCTTTGTGAGCAGTGTTTTATTTTTGAATGATTATATTCATTCCCCTCATGCTACGGTAAAGAGTACGGCAGAAGACCTTGTTAAATTTAACTGGAAAAGAGTTCAGCAAAATGACTTAAGACTCGGAGATGTAATTATTTGGGAAAAAAACGATATTGGAAATGGTTACGTAAATCAACATATCGGATTTGCTTTAAATAAAAGCCAGGCAGTTTCTACAAACTGGAAAAAAAGAATGGTGATAAAACATCATCTAACTTTTGGCAGGACCAAGAACAAGCCAGCAAGAGCCATAGTTGAAGCGTATAGGTACCAAAAATGAGTTGTTTTTAATAATTTTTCGTGATATGCTAAGTTATAGTTAACAATTAATCAGTAATTGTTTATTTATGGCTAAAGTTATACAACAACGTGATAAATGCATTGGCTGCGGCACTTGTGTTGCGGTTTGCCCTTCTTTTTGGCATATGGGCGATGACGGCAAATCAACCCTAAAAGACTCAAAAGATGTCGGAGAGAGCAAATTTGTGTTAGACGTAGATGATGCGGGATGTAACACAGAAGCAACAGCAGCCTGTCCAGTCCAGGTGATAACAATAGAATAAAAGAACGAATATCAGATTAAATTTTGATTATTAAGGCTCTTTTTCTTCTTGAAGAAGAGTTTTAATTATGTTATTATAGCTTTTATATTGGGCCCCTGTAGCTCAATGGATACCTGCCCGCCAAATGCCTGAGCCCTGATAGCTCAACGGATAGAGCAAGCCCGTCCTAAGGGTGAGATCGGGGTTCAATTCCTCGTCAGGGCATAAGCGATGGCAGGCGGGGCAATCCCCTGCCTACCGGCAGGCAGGCGTCCTACCGCGCCCGCCAAAGCTTCGCTTGGCGATGCGGGCGGGAGGGTGAGATGGGGGTTCGATTCCTCCTAGGGGCAAAATTATGGGCCCGTAGCTCAGCTGGCTAGAGCGTTCGCATGGCATGCGAGAGGTCAGGGGTTCGAGCCCCCTCGGGTCCACCACTTAGGGAGGGTTGGCAGAGCGGTCTAATGCGCCGCATTCGAAACGCGGTTGGGAGAAATCCCTCAGAGGTTCAAATCCTCTACCCTCCGATTATAAAAATTATGCAACAAATATTAAATAACAATTTAAATTTAATAATTTTAGGAATTTTGGCGATTACTGATATTGTTTTGATGTTTTTATTTCTCAAAACTCGAAAGAAAATTAAAATTTTTATGAAGGGTGCCAAGGTGGCAGACATTGAAGAAGTTGTAACCGAGCAAAATAAAATTATCAAAGAAGTAAAAAAAGACATTAAAAAACTCTCTGATTGGAATGGTGATTTGCAAAAAATTTGCGATATCTCCATCACCAAAGTTGGAGTAGTAAGGTTTAATCCATTTAAAGATACGGGAGGAGATCAAAGTTTTGTAGTTGCGCTACTGGATAGTAATAATAATGGCTTGGTAATATCTTCTTTGTATTCTCGCGAAGGAACAAAAATTTATACCAAACCCATAGAGGCGGGAAAATCAACCAATTATAATTTATCTGAAGAAGAAGAACAGGCAATAAACAAGGCGATAAAAACCTAAAATGACAAAAATTAAAAGTAATCAAAATTTTGAAACCAGACCGCCCATAGTGGTTATTTTGGGGCACGTTGATCATGGTAAGACTACGCTTTTAGATACCATCAGAAAAACAAACGTAAAAGCCGCCGAAGGCGAACCTCGCTCAATTGTTGAGCGGGAATCCGGTGGCATTACTCAACATATTGGTGCTTATCAAGTTGAACATAAAGGGAAATTGATTACTTTTATTGATACACCGGGTCACGAAGCGTTTTTCCAAATGAGATCACGCGGTGCAAAAACAGCAGATATCGCAATTTTGGTTGTGGCTGGCGAAGAGGGAGTTAAGCCGCAAACAAAAGAGGTTATAAACTGTATTAAAGTCGAAAAAATTCCTGCGATTGTGGCAGTGAATAAAATGGATAATCCGCGGGCTAATTTTGAAAAAACAATTGGTGAATTGGAAAAAGAAGGATTAGTTGTCGAACAGCGTGGAGGGAAAGTTCCGGCGATAAAAATTTCAGCCAGAGATGGCATGGGAATTAATGATCTTTTGGAAATGATAATTTTAATGGCGGAGATGGAAGAATTAAAAGCCGATATTACAAAGCAGGCAAGTGGCGTGGTTATTGAATCGTACATGGATCCAAAAAGAGGCGCGGTTGCAACATTTTTGGTTTTGGAGGGAATTTTAAAAGCAGGACAATGGGTGGCGTGCGGGAGTGCCTATGGCAAAATTAAAAGTTTAAATGATTTTAAGGGAATAAAAATTGAGGAAGCGGGACCAAGCACTCCAACGATGGTTACAGGTTTAAACGAAGTGCCAGCCGTAGGAAGCAAGTTTTCTGTTTTTTCATCAGAAGAAGAAGCAAGGGGGGTGGCATTAAGTTTTTCAACAGCGAAACAAGAACAAACAAAATTCGTAGAGGATTTGCCGGCAGAGGGTTTATCACAAGAACAAAAAACATTAAACGTAATTTTAAAAACTGACGTACATGGTTCTCTTGAAGCGATTGAAGAAAGTTTATCAAAATTGGAGCTGGAAGAGGTTAGGTTAAATATTTTAAAATCCGGCGCAGGGGACATTAATGAGGGCGATGTTAAATTGGCCTATCCGGCCGATGCGATAATTATTGGGTTTAGAGTTAAAACTTCAAGCGATATTGAAAATATGGCGAAAAGAAGCGGGGTCAAAATCAGAAATTATGATATTATTTACGAATTATTTGAAGGAGTTAAAAAAGATGCGGCAAAATTATTAGATCCTTCAATTGAAAGAGAGAATTTGGGAAAATTAAAGGTTGTAGCGATTTTTAGAAGAGAAAAAACAAGAATGATTATTGGCGGGAAGGTTATAGATGGGAAATTTGTTAATAAGACGCAAGTTGATATCACGAGGAACGAAGAAAAGGTTGGCACGGGGAAAATTGTTCAGTTGCAGCACAATAAAAAAGATATGGCCGAAGTTGAAAAAGGAAGAGAGGCCGGGATTTTGTTTGAGGGAGACGCCATAATTGAGGAAGGGGATGTTTTGGATTGCTACCGAACCGAACGCAAGAAGAGAGAATTATGAAAGATAGAATAATCAGGATAAATAGTTTAATACAGGAAAAGATTGCGGAAATTCTTTTAAAAAAAGTATTTGTTAAAGACGTTTTAATAACTGTTTTGGGGGTTGATACCTCTAAAGATTTAAAATATACTAAAATAAAAGTGAGCGCGATTCCATTCAATCAATCGGGAAAAGTATTAAAAATATTAGAAAAACAATCACCCATTTTACAAAGGGTCCTAAACCAAGAAATTAAAATAAAATTCGTTCCGAAAATTAGATTTATATTGGATAAAGCAGAAGAGAGGGCGAGCAGGGTAGAAGAAATTTTAAGAGAATTAAAAAATTAATGCCCGGGTGGTGGAATGGCAGACACGCAAGACTTAAAATCTTGTGGCTTTACGGCCGTGTGGGTTCGACTCCCACTCCGGGCACATTCGGGCGGTTAGTTTATTGGTAAAACGTCTGCTCTACACGCAGAATACGGTAGGTTCGATTCCTACACCGCCCAAAGTAAATTTAACGGGGCAAGCGCAGAATACAGTATTGGCCAGGTCGCCAAGTGGTAAGGCATGAGTCTGCAAAACTCTTATACATGGGTTCGATTCCCATCCTGGCCTCTGCCGAGGTAGCTCAGTGGTAGAGCACACGACTGAAAATCGTGGTGTCGAGAGTTCGATCCTCTCCCTCGGCACATTGCGGAAGTAGTTCAGCAGTAGAACGTCTCCTTGCCAAGGAGAAGGTCGCGGGTGCGAATCCCGTCTTCCGCTCCAAAATAAAAAACCTCGACAATTATATTGTCGGGATTTTTTATTAGCAAATAGTATTTGGTGCGCGGGAGAGGACTTGAACCTCCACGGGATAATTCCCACTAGCTCCTTAGGCTAGCCTGGCTACCAATTACAGCACCCGCGCCTTGCCCTGCCGTAGCCTTTAGGCGAAGGCGGGCTAATTCTTTTATTTATTTTTTTCTGCGATAATTTCCGAGTGCATTCGAGCTTTCTTTCCGGTTCTGGTTCTCATGTAATAAAGTTTAGCCCGTCTAACTTTTGAGTGTTTTAAAACTTCAATTTTAGAAATTGATGGACAAAACAACGGAAAGATTTTTTCAACACCAACGCCATCGGAAATTTTTCTAACCGTGAATGTTCCTTCCATTCCCTTGCCGTGTTTTTTGGCGATTACCAGGCCTTCAAACGCCTGCGTTTTGTCCCCTCCGGCTTTTGTTTTTTCGGCCAATTTAACATGGACGCGAACAATGTCGCCAGGTTTTATTTCCGGGATAATTTTTTGGGTAAGTTTTTCTGTAAATTTAGCTAACTTATTGGTCATAAGTTTTTTAGTATATTACTTAGTTCTTCTGGCAATTCAGAATAGAACTCTTTTGTTTCTCCGTTTAATAGAGAAAGTTTTAAATATTTAGCGTGTAAAAATTGCCTGTTTAGCCCCTCAATTTTTTTTTGCCTTTTGAATTTATATTTATCATCTCCAACAATGGGGTGGCCGATAGATGCAAGATGAACTCTGATTTGATGAGTTCTTCCGGTTTCCGGTAAAACCTCCAACAAAGAGTAATTCGGAAATTCTTGAATTACTTCGTATCGCGTGACTGCTTCCCGGTTTTTTCCGATCGGAGCTGTTGTTTGCGACCCGCCCCTTTTTCGGGACTTGGAAATTGATTTAACAATTATGCCCTTTTTGTCTTTTAAAATTCCGTAAACCAAGGCAGTATATTTTTTCTTTGTGGCTCTATTTAAAAATTGGTTTTTTAGAAATTCGTAGGCCTTTTCATTTTTGGCAACTACCATTACGCCCGACGTGTCTTGATCTAGACGATGCACTAATTCCGCGTTTGGGAATTTATCTTTAAGAATATCAATTAATGTAATTTGTTTAGGATTTAGGGTTTTGGATTTAGGATTTGAATCTGCTGGATGCACCAGCAGATTTGCTGGCTTATCAATAACAATCAAATCATCGTTTTCAAAAATAATTGGTATTTCCATAAAAGATGGGCGCGAGAGGGATTGAACCTCTGATCTCTACAATGTCAATGTAGCGTTCTACCACTGAACTACGCGCCCCTGAGCCTACGGCCCGTAGGGGCCGGAGGTGAAATTATCCACACTAATTGACAAATTATTTTGTGCTATAATAAAATTATAATAATTAATCATAACAGAACCTTTAATTTTAGGCAAGTTTTAAGCAAAAATTTTATGGCTTATGGAGGGATATCAATCGCCCCCTTTGGGCAATGAAATTTCTTGCGTTATGCACGGCATAGACGAAGGAATTCTCAATAATAGTTTAGAGATAGAAAAGAATTTGATAAGAGCGCTAAGCGAAGACAAGTTTACGATTCTTGAAAAGGCCTCGCACGAATTTAAACCGAAAGGATTTACTTTAATGGTGCTTTTGGCAGAGTCGCACGTATCAATTCATACTTATCCAGAACATAACGCTCTGTATTTTGGTCTGTATTCTTGTAGGGGAGAAGGAGATGGCAGAAAAACTTTCGAGATTTTTAAAGAAAAAATGAAACCAGCTTCAATTGATTTTGTACAAAGATCGATTGTGATTGGAGAATAGATATTAATAAAATCCCCCGCATCGCGGGGGGTTTTAAAATTGGGCATGGATGGATTCCCCGCCTGCAATCGCCTTCGGCGATAGCCGAATGGCGGGCAGGGAACCATCGATTTTTACAAAATGGGCGCACTTGGATTCGAACCAAGAACCTCGGCCTTATAAGGACCTTGCTCCACCGTTGAGCTATGCGCCCAGCATTTTATTTTTTCATGAGCTCCTCAAATTCTTTTCTTTCTATGGTTTCTTTTTCAATCAATTCTTTGGCAATTATGGTGAGTTTTGGCTTTCTGGTTTTCAAAATTTTATCAGCAACGACTTCGGCATCGCGAATAAATTTCTTAACTTCTCCATCGATTTCCGATGCTATTTTTTCCGAGAAATTTTTACCTTCGGAAATTTCTCTTCCTAAAAATACCAAATCTTCATGTCCGCCAAAAGTTACTGGTCCGAGTTTTTCGGACATACCATATTTGGTGACTAAATCTCTGGATAATTCTGAAGCGATTTTTAAATCATTTGATGCTCCGGTTGTTAATTCATTGAAGATTAATTTTTCTGCGCAATAACCGCCCAATAATACTGCCAATTCATCTACAAATTCAGATTTACTTCTTAGGTGTTTGTCCTCCGAGGGAAGTTTAAGAGTATAACCAGCTGCCCTGCCACGGGAAATGATTGAAACTTTGTGTACTGGATCGGTATGCTTTAAGCTGGCATTAATCAGGGCGTGTCCTGCTTCATGGTATGCGGCAATCTCTTTTTCTGTTTTGGAAAGAATGTGGCTTTTTCTTTCTGGGCCAAGCAGAACTTTCTCAATGGAATTGGTTAAATCTAATTGATTAATAGTTTTTTGATTCTTTCTTGCAGAAATAATTGCTGCTTCGTTGACCAAATTTGCCAAATCAGCACCCGAAAATCCCGGCGTCCTTTCTGCTAATTGCCGTAGATTTACACCTTCGGCTAATTTTTTATTTTTAGCATGGATTTTCAAAATATCTTCTCTTTCATTGATATCCGGCATGTCCAGAACAACTCGTCTGTCAAACCTACCTGGTCGAAGTAATGCTGGATCTAAGATATCTGGCCGATTCGTTGCTGCCATAACGATTAAGTTTGTATCATTATCAAAGCCGTCCATTTCCACCAAAATTTGATTTAGTGTTTGTTCTCTTTCGTCATGGCCACCGCCTAGGCCAGCACCACGATGTCTGCCCACAGCATCAATTTCATCAATAAAGATAATTGCCGGGGCGTTCTTTTTTGCTGTTTGAAATAAATCCCTTACTCTTGAGGCGCCAACGCCGACAAACATTTCCACAAATTCCGATCCGGAAATATGAAAAAACGGCACATTGCTTTCGCCGGCAGTTGCTCTGGCCAATAATGTTTTTCCACAGCCCGGAGGACCCATTAAAAGAACTCCTCGAGGAATTCTTGCCCCGATCTCGATAAATTTTTTAGGAAATTTTAAAAATTCAACAATTTCTTTTAGTTCTTCTTTCGCCTCCTCAATTCCGGCCACATCTTTAAAGGTTATTTTTTTGCCTTTTTCCGGTTCATTCATTCGGGCATTAGATTTTCCAAAAGACATTGCTTGGGTTTGGCCTTTTTGGGCCTGCTTGAACATAAACCAAATAATCCCGCCCACCAAAAGAAACGGCAAAAGAAACGGCAAAAGATTTGTAAGCCAAAACATTATTCCTGATTCATCTTTTATTTCAAGGTTTACTGTCTTTAATTTTTCGGCATCTACTCCTAAATTTTTTAGAGATTCAGTAAGTCCCGCCTCGCCTTCTTTCTGGCTGAGCTTTTTAGTATTATCCTTGAGAGAAATTTCCAATTTATTCGATTGGATTGTAATTTTTTCTACTTTATCTTCATTGATTAGGGAAACCACTTGGTTTAAAGGAATTGTTTCTGTTGATGTAAAAGAAGAATTATAAACAGTAAAAACCCCCGAAATTACAAGCAGGACAAAAAACGCGATTAAAATATTTTTGAGGAAAGTTTTCATAATAATATTAATATAGCATATTTAAGAGAATTTTCAAATAAAAGAATGGGCCAAATCACTTATGTAATTTGGCCCGTAGAAACGTCAGGTGTCCTCCCTTACCTTCCGTTTCTTTTCGCCGTACCGTTGTCGCATTGGGCAGCGACAATGGCCTCGATTACTCTGGGGTCGGGGTCGGACTGGGCGATTTCGGGTTTTCCACCGTGGCCATTGCCACCGTCTGAGATCCGATTCGCACCTTCCTCGAGCCGGAATTTGTTCTTGGCAGCGTCGAAAACGACGCGACCCGAGAGCATCCTCCAGTGAGAAACAGCCCAGTTTTCCGAGGCCCCTTCTCCGCTGATGAAGACGGCGATAGGAATTTCGTACTCCCAGACCCAGACTTTTTCCGTGGAATTGATCCGGGAAAAAGTCGGAGGGAGCTTCTGGACGATTTTCCTGTCTCTGAGTGAAACCTCAAAGACTTCGATCGAAATGCTGGAGCCCGGATCGTTTTCGAGAACCACGGAATTTAGGGCTTCGACGGTCTTGTCCCCACATTCCCACGGATTCCAGAATAGGCCACAGGATTGCGGAGTTCTTCGTCCCCGATTGTCTTCGGTGACGATACTTCCACCAAGCAGGAGTTTCGCGTTTCCTACGCGAATTTCTTTAAGAAGTTTTTCCACAATACACCTCCAAAATTAGAATAGGCGAGACCAAAAATAGTCTGCCAGCCCCATTTAAGGAACTGTTATAATTATACACCTAAATCAAAAATCTGTCAATGGTCGACAGATTTTTACAAAAATTTTAGCTTTTGATTTTTGACTTTTGATTTATTCAATAATCGGTTTTAATGCCATTCTGTATTCCGAGGGTTTGATGGATATGATTTTAAAATTATATTCTTTGCCGATTTCGAGTGTTTCTTCCATTTTCTTTTCAGTGCCAAATTCGGAAATGTGCGCCAATCCTTGAATGTATTCATCTAATTTTACAAAAGCTCCAAAGGGATTGAACTTAGTAACCGTTCCCTTTACGGTTTGTCCCATCTGATATGTTTCTTCAACCTTACTCCAAGGATTTTCCTTCAAGGCTCGAGTAGACAAGGAGACCCTATCTCCTTCTATTTCAATTATTTTAGCGCTAACATTGTCTCCGACTTTAAAAACTTCATTGGGATTATTAATAATTTGCCAATCCATTTCTGAAATGTGGATTAGTCCTTCTAGGTCTTCAAACTTTATAAAAGCGCCAAAATCAACGATGCCGGTAATTATCCCTTCAACAACATCTCCGACTTTGTATTTTTCAAGGGCAACTTTTAGCTTCTTTTCTTCGGTTGCTTTTTCGGAAACGATTAATTTTTTTTCTCGTGAATCAATGTCAATAATTTTTAAATTCAATATTTGGCCAATCAGCTTATTCAGCTCTGTAAGAATTTTGGTTTTGTCTCCACCCTCAACTCGAGGATAGTGAACAGAGGATAGTTGTGAAACCGGCATAAATGCCTCGATTCCATTAACTTCAACCATTAATCCGCCCTTATTGGCTTTAATGACGATCGCTTCAATTACTTCGTTTTTGTCTAATTTTTCACGAAGCGCTTGCCATGTTTTTTCTTCTCCGGCTTTTAACAAAGAAACTTCAACATAACCATCCTCGTTGTCAATGGAAATAATTTTTACCGTAATAATGTCGTTTAATTTAATCTTTTTGAATTCGGTGGGATGTTTTTTAATTTCGCTTCCCAATATAACTCCGCTTTTGAAATTACCCAAATCGAGATAAATTATGCTTGGCTTTAAAGCAATAATTCTTCCCTCTATAACATCTCCGGTTTTGGGTATGTTAAATACCTCTTGCTCCAGGAGGGTTTGCATTAATACTGAATTTTTAGTTTCTGTTTTCATATTTTAGAAGTATATAGGATAATTATTTTTTTGGCAAGCCTCGCTTTTGGCGGGGTAAATTTGTTTATAGAATTTTTTTATGATACAATTTAATTGTATGAAAATTACTTGGCATGGCCAAAGCTGTTTTAAGCTTTTGGTCAAATCAAATAACGGTGACAAAATCACCATACTTATTGATCCGTTTGATAAAAAATTAGGCCTAAATCCGCCGCGCGGTTCGGCCGATATTGTTTTAATTACGCACGACCATTCCGATCATAATAATTTAGCAGCCGTTGGTGGTACACCCTTTGTGATTAACGGTCCCGGTGAATATGATGTTAAGGGGGTGCCGATAAGGGGCGTGTATTCTTATCATGATAATTCCAAGGGCAGCGAAAACGGTATCAATACAATATACGTAATTGAAGCAGAAGATATGAAGGTTTGCCATTTGGGAGATTTGGGACAAAAAGAATTGGCCGATATACAACTGGATAAAATGGGCGAGATAGATATTTTAATGGTACCGGTTGGCGGAACATGGACATTAGACGGTGAAGGTGCGGTTAAAATCATAAATCAAATTGAACCAAGCATTGCTATCCCCATGCATTACAAAATTCCGGGAATAGATATAAAACTAGATAAAGTCGACGATTTCTTAAAAGAAATTGGAATCCAGCAAGAAACCATGGAAGAATATAATATCAAAAAACCTGATTTGGGAGAGGACATGAAAGTAGTGGTAATGAAACTGACATAAATATGAGCCTTATAGATAATTTACAAAAAAAACCAAGAAGTGTAAGGGTTTTAATTTTATGGATAGCCAGTATTTCGGTAATGGCGATAATGATACTGGCTTGGCTTTTTAATTTTTCCAAAACCACAAACATTAAAAAACCCCAAGAAGGATTAGAAGGAACAAAATTACCATCTTTGTTCGAAAGCCTGGGAAAGGATGTGTCTAATCTTAAACAGGGACTGGATGCCAGCGTGCAAGAAATAAAAGATCAAACAAATGAATTAGAAAATATAAATGAACCCAACTTAGAACAAAATGCAGAATAAGAAGGACAAAAATAAAAAACTTCCCGCCGACGAGGGTAAAGAAAAAAAACAGCCGCAATCCGAAAAATTGAACGGGGAGCCAAAAATTAATTTTCAACCCAGGGAGATTACTACAGAAATGCAGGAATCTTATTTAAGCTATGCCATGAGCGTTATCGTTGCCCGTGCATTACCCGATGTTAGAGATGGAATGAAGCCGGTTCACCGCAGAATTCTTTATGCTATGCATGATATGGGTTTGTCGTCTGGGGCAAAATACAGAAAATCAGCAACCGTTGTCGGAGAAACCCTAGGTAAATATCATCCTCATGGAGATATGGCTGTTTACGATTCAATGGTCAGAATGGCCCAAGAATTTTCTATGCGATATCCATTGGTGGATGGTCAAGGAAACTTTGGTTCGGTTGATGGGGATAATGCTGCTGCCATGCGTTACACCGAGGTTAGGTTAACTCCAATTGCCGAAGAAATGCTTAAAGATTTAGAAAAAGATACCGTTGATTTTATCCCGAATTATGACAATACTCGCGTTGAACCGCGAGTTTTACCATCTAAAGTTCCCCAACTTTTGTTAAACGGAACTCTTGGTATCGCGGTGGGTATGGCGACAAATATTCCACCTCATAATTTAACCGAAGTAATTGATGCCACAAGTCATTTAATTGAGAATCCGAAAGCTACTGTCGAAGACTTATTTCAGTTTATAAAGGGGCCGGATTTTCCAACTGCTGGAGAAATTTATAATAAAAAAGAAATTATTCAGGCCTATGTTTTTGGCAAGGGTCCGATTTTAAACAGGGCAAAAGCCGACATTGTGGAAGAAAAAGGAAAATTTAGAATAATTATTTCCGAATTAACTTATCAAACCAACAAGTCAACCTTATTGGAAAAAATTGCAGACCTGGTTAAAGAGAAAAAAGTAGAAGGGATTAGAGATATTCGAGACGAATCCGATAAAGACGGAATTAGAGTTGTAATCGAATTAAAAAATGATGCCTTCCCGCAAAAGATTTTAAATAAATTATATAAATATACCGAGCTTCAAAAAACTTTTCATTTAAATATGTTGGCTCTGACCGAAGGGATTCAGCCACAGACATTATCATTAAAACAGGTTTTGGCGCAATTCATCGAACACCGACAAGTTGTTGTAACCAGAAGATACAAATTTGAATTAACCAAAACTAAAGAGAGAGTTCACATTTTAGAGGGATTGGCAAAGGCCCTAAAAAACATCGATAAAGTAATTGAGTTGATTAAAAAATCCAAGGATCGCGAAGATGCAAAACTTGGATTGATGAAAGTTTTTAAATTGAGTGAAATTCAGGCAAATGCTATTCTCGACATGAGATTACAGACTCTGGCCGGCCTTGAAAGAAAGAAAATTTTGGATGAGTTAGAAGAAAAATTAAAACTAATAAAAGAAATTGAAGATATTCTGGCGAATCCCAAGAAAATTTTAAAAGTCGTAAAAGATGAATTAATGGAAATGAGGCAAAAATTTGGCGATGAAAGAAAAACCAAAGTACATAGTTCTGGCGTGGGAGAGTTTGCTGAAGAGGATTTAATCGCTGACCAGGAAATTATTGTTACTGTTACCAATACCGGTTACATAAAAAGAGTTGACCCCAAATCATATCGTTCTCAGAACCGTGGCGGCAAGGGTATGATTGGGATTAAAACCAAGGAAGAGGATTTTGTCGAACACTTTTTTGTCTGTTCTACCCACGACGATTTACTTTTCTTCAGCAATAAAGGAAAGGTTTATCAAACCAAGGCCTATGAAATTCCAGAGGCGAGTCGTGTTTCAAGGGGTAGGGCAATCGTGAATATTTTGGGGTTGTCTTCAGAAGAAAGAATTAGTGCCGTTGTTCCATTAGAACGAGAAAAAAAGAATGAAAACGGCAATTCACAGATAAAGTTTTTGGCAATGGTCACAAAAAAGGGTATAATAAAGAAGACAGAGGTTGATAAGTTTAGAAATATCAGAAAAGGTGGAATCGTGGCAATTACATTAGATAAAGACGATGACCTTCGTTGGGTTAAAATTACCCACGGCGAAGACGAAATAATGTTAGTAACTAAATTGGGTCAGGCAATTAAATTTTCCGAAAAAGATTTAAGGCCAATGGGAAGAAACGCTATGGGAGTAAGGGGGGTTAAATTAAGAACCATAAAAGCAAAAGATAAAGAGGAATTTACAGATGCAGTTGTGGGCATGGAGATTATTACCCAGATAACTAAAAAGCTTAACCCGGACGTTTTGATTATAAGCTCTAATGGTTATGGCAAAAGAACGCCGGTTGATAATTTTAAGCTTCAGCATCGAGGAGGGGTTGGTATTAAAGCGGCCAATGTCACCGAAAAAACAGGATCCTTGGTTGGCATTAGGACGATAAGCCTCGAAGAAGAAGACCTAATTGTTACCTCCGAAAAAGGAAATGTGATTAGAACGAGTATTAAAAATATTTCAAAACTAGGAAGAGTGACCCAGGGAGTAAGAATCATGAAATTAGACGATAAGGACAAGGTTGCGTCCATCGCTTGTGTTTAAAACCTATATGGCACAAGGTACTGGTGGGTTTCTCAATCCGGAAGAAACCATAAAACAATTAAATATTACAACGGGAATGCAAGTTGCTGATTTTGGTTGTGGCGCCGGTTATTTTGTTATTCCCATAGCTAAAACAATTGGAGATCAGGGAAAAGTTTACGCTTTAGATGTTTTAGAAACCGCTCTTGAATCGGTACATAGTAAAGCCAAGATTCAGGGGCTTTTTAATATTGTAACCAGACGTTGTAATTTGGAAGCTTTAAATGGTTCGGCCATAGAAAATAATTCAGTAGATTTGGTTTTGTTTGCCAATATTTTATTTCAGTCAGACAATAAACTTGGTATAATAAAAGAAGGATCACGAATTTTAAAAAGGGGTGGAGAATTAGCCATAATTGATTGGCGCGAAAACCAACCCATGGGCCCATCAAAAGATTTAATTATACCGATAGATGTTATTGGAACAATGATGGAGAAAGAAGGTTTTAAATTTAAAAAAGAAATATCGACCGACAAATATCATTGGGGAATAATATTTACCAAAAATTAAAATGAGCAAAAAGGAAATAATTTTAATGGTAGGAGTTGCGGTTGTGATTATAGCAATAGTAATTATAGTCGGTTTTATCAATGGCAAAAAATGTAAACCAGCCAGTTTAGAAATGTGGGGGCTTTATGATGAACCCGAAATTTTTAGAGAATTTATAGAGGAATATACCAAGCAAAGCAAATGCAAGGTTAAAATTACCTATAAAAAGAAATCAATTGAAAATTATGAACAAGAATTGATTAATGCGTTTGCTTCTGATCAGGGCCCGGATATTTGGATGATGAATAGTACTTGGTTGCCAAAACACAAGGATAAAATCGCCGAATTTCCCCAAGAGTCTTTAAAATTTTATTTTGCCGATTTCCAAAATACATTTGTGGATGT
>Ga0315287_10001996_pt1 | contig 19095 bp, 12 predicted proteins | sample YL17G11_0_MG_FD_205037 | JGI IMG/M metagenome (GOLD analysis project Ga0315287, IMG submission 205037) | Sediment microbial communities from Yellowstone Lake, YNP, Wyoming, USA - YL17G11_0 | ecosystem: Environmental > Aquatic > Freshwater > Lake > Sediment | place: USA: Wyoming | collected...
GTAGCGCTGCCGTGTTCAACGATTGAACGTAAGTATACAACAGGCGCACCAGCCGGACAACGGCAGCGGGGAGGAAATACGCCCGGTGGCTGCACACACGGACCAACGGCGTTCTCAGACGGCCACGACCGGTTTGGTCTGTCGAAACAGCGCGTCGGGCATGAGGTCGATAACCTCGGGCTTGCGGAAGTGAATGAGGGAGATTGACCCCACAAACATGAAACCCGAAGCGTACAGCATGAGGAACGGACTTACCACGAAGTTGCTGTAGCCGAAGAACATGTAGAAGCTGAGCAGGCAGTATGCTCCGAGAGCCAGCTCCACGATCCCGGTGAAGTCCTTGCGGGAGCGGTATGCGGTACTCTTGGCCTCGCCCTTCTTGGGCGTTCGGAGGAACGGAGACTTCATATTGAACAGCGCCTCAAGCACGGCCTTGCCATTGCTCACGGCCAAGCCTGTGCCCAGCAGCATCATTGCCGGAATGAGAAGCATCTTGCGGAACCCGGTATTGCCCAGGTAGTGCTGCGAGACCATGTACATGGTTGACGGACCGCTGGTCGCCAGAACCATGGCGAACACAACCACGGCAAAGAGCGCCGGCATCATGGTCACCTTGACAAGCAGCAGCACCGGCATGGAGAGCAGCGCCATAATCAACATGAGCGGATGCACCACGTAATGTGTGAGATGGAGAACCGCCTGAATGAACTTGAAGGGAGGGATACGCTTCTTGATGAGCAGAGGAAGGATCTTGATGGCGGTCTGGATGGAGCCCTTTGCCCAACGGAACTGCTGGCTCTTGAAGGCGTTGATGTCTTCGGGTATTTCGGCGCGCACCTCGATGTCCGGCACATACTCGGTCTGCCAGTCGGTGAGCTGCATGCGGTAGGAAAGGTCCATATCTTCGGTGAGGGTGTCGTGGTGCCACCCGCCGGCAGACTCGATTGCGGTACGGCGGAAGACACCTGCCGTGCCATTAAAGTTCATGAAGAGGCCATTCCAACTGCGCGCCGCCTGCTCAACCATGAAGTGCCCATCGATGCCCATGGCCTGACCACGGGTGATGAGCGACGCCTTGGCATTGAGGTGCCCCCAGCGTCCCTGGACGAGTCCGAGTTTGGGCTTGCCGATGAAGAATGCGATGGAGTGCTTGAGGAAGGATGGTGTTGGTACGAAGTCTGCGTCGAAGATCGCAACGAACTCGGCTTCGGTGTGATTGAGCCCGTTCTGGAGTGCGCCGGCCTTGTACCCAACGCGGTCTTTGCGGCGAATAACAGAAACACGCACGCCCTGCATCTGCAGCCTCGCAACCGTGTCGTCAACGTAGGTGCGTGTTTCGTCGTTGCTGTCGTCAAGAACCTGAATTTCGTGGCGGGAACGAGGATAGTCCATGGCCGCAGCAGCTTCGATTGCGCGGACTGCGACGGTCTTTTCATTGTACATGGGGAGCTGTGTGACGACCTTGGGATACTCGCATTCGTCAGTGATCGCGTCGAAGTACTTCATGGTCGAACGCTGCTGAGCAGTCTTGGACTTGCGCTGCTTCAGAAAGAGAAACGTCAGCAGATAGCACTGCATTCCATATGCAAGCAGCATGACGGAGCAGACCGCGTACAGGATGCAGAGAAGAACGATTCCTATCATGGTTCTCCAATCGTTCTGGGGTCACTGCCTCTATTTCAGGTATAGACAGCAGTCCGTCGTCAGCAGTTCCCCGTGCCGATTGCTGAAGTGCAGGGGGGCTGGACGGCCTTAAGTATGTGGCCGTATAATATAATATTTACGCGGAATGGCAAGGCAAGCATTTGTGAGAGTGTGCCCTCAAACCGCCTGAGGTGCATCTTCGGGAGGGTGTGGCCCCGTCCGCGCAGACGCGCATTTCGCACCGAGGCCGCGCACCACTCAGCGCCGTGGCAGAAGCCGGTCCTGCGTCTGCCGGATCTCGCGAAACAGGTCTGCATCCCGCAGGATATCGGCGAGCCGCAAGTCATCCCACCCTGTCTGCATGCTCCCCGCAACCTCGCCCGGTCCACGCATGCGCAGATCCGCATCGGCCAGGACGAAGCCGTCAAATTCCTTGCACAAGAGCTGCAGGCGTTGATAAGCTGGAGTGTCCGGTTCTGCCTCGGAGAGCAGGAAGCAGAACGCGTCGCCCCCTCCCCTGCCCACGCGGCCTCGAAGCTGATGGAGGCTGGCCATGCCGAATCGGTCTGCATCGGCGATGACGATGATGCTCGCGTCAGGCACATCAATGCCCACCTCGATAATTGACGTGGCCACCAGTACCCGGATGCGACCGTCGGCAAACTGCGTCATGGTCGAGTCGCGCTCCTCGGCGGGAGTCCGCCCGTGGACCAGGGCGATGCGCGTTCCGGCAAAAGGCCCGCGCGCCAGAGATTCGTACAGCGACTCCACGTCAGTCGTGCCACCCTCGTCGTCGGCCTCGATGCGCGGGGCAACGTAGAACGCTCGAGCCGCGCCTTGACTCACCCGCGAAAGAATGAACGTGTGCATGTCGTCGCGCTTCTGGGGTGGCACCAGATGCGTGCGCGGGGGGCTCTTCCACGCAGGGCGTCCGCGGAGAGTGACCACGTCCAAATCGCCGTACAGCGTCTTTGCCAGCGACTGCGGAATCGGTGTGGCGGACATGAGCAGAAAGTCAGCAGCCGGATCCTTCTCCTGCAGCACCAGGCGCTGGGCCACGCCGAACTTATGCTGTTCGTCAATCACGATCATGCCGAGTTTGCCGAACCGGACCGCAGGCTGCAGCAGCGAATGCGTGCCGACTGCAAATCGCACCATGCCGTTTGCCAGGCCAGTCAGGGCGGCGCGACGCTCATCCGCCGAGGTCTGACCGGTGAGCAGCGCCGGCTCGAGCCCGAGGCTGCGCAGCCACGGCGTGACCACGGATGACGTCTGCCTGGCCAGAACCTCCGTCGGCGCGAGCCACGCGACTTGCAGTCCGGCATTGAGTGCCGGCAGACATGCACAGAACGCAACCACGGTCTTTCCCGAGCCCACATCGCCCTGCAGCAGTCGGTGCATGCGCGCGGGCGCTGCCGCGTCGGCGTGCAGGATCGCCACAGCCTGACGCTGCCCGTCGGTCAGAGCGAACGGCAGCGATGCCTGCACCGCGTCGAACGTGGCGCCCGCCACCATGGCTCGTCCGGGTTGCGCGAATGCACGGGCGCTCCAACGAAGCGAGAGCGCCAGTTGGTACAACTCCTCGTACCGCAACCTGGCACGAAACGGCTCAAGCCGGTCGGGGTGTACGGGGAAGTGCATCTGGCGCAGGCACTCCGGCAATGACGCAAAGCCCTTCTCCTGCTCCACCGACGCCGGCAGCAGGTGCGGGTAGTGCTGCAGATTGTCAAGCGCCCACTCAATGGCCTTGAGCATGAACTTCTGGTGCACCCCGGCCTCTTTGAGAGCCTCGGTGAGCGGATACACAGGCATGAACGCAATGTCAGGCGCCTCGCGCTTCTCACCCAGGCTCTCGACGAGGGGATGCACCATCTGCACCGTGGCGTACAGCGACACCTTCCCTGTGAGCAGTACGCGCATGCCCGTGTGCAGGGATGCGCGCAGGTACTGCACGCCCGAGAACCACAGTGCCTCCACGCTGCCGGTGTCGTCGGTCACCTGGATGCGCAGTCGAGGCTTGCGTCCCCGCTCCACGCGCGAACGGGCGATCTCGCCGATCACGCAGCACTCTTTGTCAACGCACTGCGCAATGTTGGCCAGTGGCGTGATGGTTGACCGATCGATATATCGCCGGGGAAAGCGGTACAGCAGCTCACCGATGGTGGTGACCCCAGCCTCGGCAAACGCCTCGGCCCTCCGAGGACCGAACCCGGCAATGAGTGAGACCGGTGAGAGGAAGTCGAGTCGGGAGTCGATGTTGCGACGAGCCATGAGAGGGTGCCGTGGGGTTGTCGACACGAGGAAAATACTCGCCGCGGCCAAAACACGAAGGGCGCGCCGCGCGGCGCGCCCGTTCTGGGATCGGTGACACCGCGACGGACCGTCAGAGCCCGGGAGTTCCTGGCGTTCCGAACATGCCGGTGCCGGCGATGGCGCTCTGTGCCGCGTGCCAGCTCTTGCCGTAGTTGTTGAGCGTGGGATCCGCTGTGGGATTGTCCAGCACGATGGATCGCTTGCCCGAGACCGAGGGCCACTGCTGATCGTTCGTTCCGCCCTGGAAAGCAACGAAATCCATGAGCACCCCGGTCTTGCTGCGGAGAGCAATCCAGTTGCCCGTGGACGTCAGATCCAGCGCAGCCTTGGTGGAATGGGTGGCATTGACGCCTGCGAACATCGAGCGACCGAGTACGTAGAACCCGTGTCCCGCCACTCCAACCGAACCGAAGCGCCGGGACGCGCCGCCATCGATCTGCACGATGAGCGTGTCGAAGAACACGCTGTCACTGCCCGGATTGTGCAGCTCGATGTACTCGGAGTCATTCGCCGCGTACATGATTTCGGAGATGACAAGCGGCGCGGTTGTCGGCTCGACCATGGACGTTTTGGTGTTCATCGTGCCTTGCACGAGTGTAACGCCGGGCTCAACAGGCGTCACCACCAGGCCTGCAACACCGGCCGCCTTTGCGAAGGAGGCCTGCAAGGTGACGTCATCCTTCTGAAACGTGAGCTGCTGCGCCCACGATGACACCGTGTCGCGCGTGGAGTCGAGGCCAACGATCGAGAGCGTGCCCACACTTCCATAGGGGATGTAGTCAAGTGCGAGGTACTTGCGGTTTGTGGTGCTGGTCACGCCAACAGAGTCGGACCACATTCTGCCGGCCACGGTGACGAAGCCCGCGCGCACGATCTTGACAACGGAGGGGAAGTCGGAGAGACTGACGTAGATTGATCCGCAGACTGGTGCCAGTGTCAGTGCCACGCGCACCTGCTGATTCGGCTCGAAGTCCACAGTGGCGGAGGCCATGCCATGCACGGTGTCGCCGGAAGCCGCCTGAGTCCACGCCTGCACCACTCGGTTGGCGCCCGCAGGAATCCCCCCAATGCTCTCGTCCACAATGAAATCCGAGGATGTGATTGCCCGGAACATCGAGATGGTGTCCATGTCGGATCCGGTGATGCGTATCCGCAGCGTGTCCCAAGTCGTTGCCGCGCTCTTTGCCAGGCTGCTGCCGTCGTCGCGGATACGCACTGCCACGTTGAGCACACCACCGTCGGTAGTATCGGTGCTACCGGGCATGGTGCCGCAACCGATCAGGCTGACTACTGCGACTGCCGCTGCTGCCATCTTCGCACGCATTGCACTCTTCATGGGACGCCTCCGCTTCTGCTGCATTGTGGTTGGTGACTGCTGACTCGGGAGGTGGGGGTAATGCAATGACCGTGCCACATGCGTTTTGCCCGGGAGAGATGCGGGAGACTGCGGATTCGGGGTTGCGAATTTGCGTCGATTGACAGAACGGGATGGCGGGGATGCACCGGGGGGGCACCGGATTGTCTTGGCTACATGGCAGGCGGCAAGGGCGGGCGCCAGCAAGAAAAAGCGGGAGTGGCCACGGATGACGCGGATTTGGAGGGATTTCCACGGATCAGACTGGGAGCGATGGTGCGATGCTCGCGGAGCCAAGGCCAGGGGTGAGCTCGGTGTGCCTCGGTCCCCCGGACCGTGCTCCTGCTTGCACTGAGGGGCGACGAGGTCCCGGAATCCACCTATCTGAGACATGCTCGGTCGGGGGCGACCGTGGAACACGCGGCTGGGGGGCGGGACCTCCCCAATGGCACGATCCTCGAGGGTGTCGCGCACCGGGTGGTTGATGCTTGGCACCACCCCATGACGCGCCACCCGGCTTTGCCACCCAACGCGCCCCACTCCCTCTCATGCTGATCATACTGACGCAGATGCCGCGACGAGGACCGCCCATGCCCCGCAGAAACAAGAACGGCGCGACTCCCGCCGACCTCAGGGATCGGGAGAATCGCGCCGTCGAGTTCGCCGGGGTCCGGACGCTCTGTCCGGCACACAGCGGGCCTAGCGGCCCTCAACCCACGAGTCACTCGCCTGGATGTTGCCGTCGGTGTAGGTCCAGGTGATCTTCTGGTAGCGGAGGCTCACCTCTTCGAGGTGCACGTACCGCTCTTTAGACGGATCCTTGACGTTGTACATAATGGGCTTGACGCTGCAGACCTTGCACCCCTCGAGCAAATGCGTGAAGTACACCTGCTCGGTGCCGGTGTCGTCGATGCGATACCACTTGAGCTCAATTGACTTGTACGTCTGGCCCTGGGTCACGGCCTTGTACAGGTATGGCGACGATGCGTCAAACGCCTTGACAAGCGTTACCGCCTCGTGCTTGCGCGTGCCGGTAAGCTTGCCGGTGTCGCCGTCGGTGGGGATGCGCACCTCGTGGTGGAACTCGAAGACTTCTACGCTTCCCTCACGGTCCTTCACATCCACGGAACCCTTCACGTCGTTGCCCTGGTCGTCTTTCATCCACATATAGGCAGGAATCGGCATACACACACTCCTTTCGACACGGTTTGTTGGGTTGGCTGATCCTGGGTACCGCTCCAATATAGCATGACGTCAGTTCCGCAGATTGTGACCACCGTCACATTTCGGTCTTTTTTTCTGCGGGAGGGCCGGATCCGGGATCCCGCTCACGCATTCGGGGAACTCTGCGCGCTGCAACGTCGCCTAAACGCTGCAGCGCACATCGCAGCCACTACTTGGCCTTGGGCATCTGCGACACCAACGACAGGTTGATGTCGATACCCTCGATCTGGAAGTGCGGCATCACCGTGAGGCCCACGCTGAAGAAGCCGGGATTGTCTTCGATATCGTTGACAATCACCTGTGCTGCCTTGAGCGGGTGCGTGGCGATAAGATCCGGCCCCGGATCCTTCATCTCGGTGACAAGGTTCTTGATCCACGCGGTGAGCTCGTCCTGCAGCACCTTCTTGCTCTTGGTGGAGCCGATGTTCTCGCGCTGAATCACCTTGAGGTAGTGAGCAATGCGCGACACCAGGTAGATGTACGGCAGGCGCGAGTTGATGCGCATGTTCGCCGTCACCTTGGGATCGTCGTACTCCGCAGGCTTCTGCGTGGAGTTGGCAGAGAAGAAGCATGCGTAGTTGCGGTTCTTGTAGAAGGAGAGGGGGATGAAGCCCTCCTGCGCAAACTCGAACTCACGCGTTTCGGGGATGAGAATCTCGGTGGGGATTTTCATCTGGGTGCCCTTGCCCACGTCGTAGAGGTGGATGGGCAGATCCTCAACTTTGCCGCCGGATTCGGGGCCGCGGATCTGCACGCACCACCCATTGTCAATGAAGGAGCGGACAAGGTTTGCGGCGAAGGCGATCGATGCATTGCCCCACAGGTACTTGTCGTGATCGGCGCCCTTGACGCCTTCTTCGTAGTTGAACTCTTTGACCGGCTGCGTCTCCTGACCGTACGGCAGCCGCAACAGGAAGCGGGGCAGCACCAGACCCACGTAGCGAGAGTCCTCTGTCTGACGGAAGCTGTTCCACTTGAGGAACTCCGAGCGTTCCATGTAGTTGTGCAGGTCTTCGATTTTGGGTAAGTCCTGAATATCCTGCTTGCCGAAGAACTGAGGGGTTGCCGCGCCAACAAACGGGCAATGGCAGGCGGCCGCCACCTTGGAGATGTTCTGCAGCAGTCCCACTTCGGGCGCAGTGCTGGCAAAGTAGAAGTTGGAGACCATGGTGCTGTACGGCTCGCCACCGGGAGTGTCGTACTCTTGCGTGTACACGTGCTTGTACAAGCCCGACTGAATGGTTTCGGGCGCATCCTCGAAGTCTTCGGCAAGGTCGTCTTTGGAGACATCGAGAATGTCGATCTTGACGTTTTTGCGGAAGTCGGTGCGATCGACAAGAAACTTCAGGCCGCGCCAGGTTGACTCGAGCTCCTGGAACTTCGGGTGATGCAGGATCTGGTCGAGCTGTGCGGAGAGCTTGCGGTCGATTTCGGCGATCTGGTTGTCGAGCACGAGCTTATCGATTTTGTCAACCGACTTGCCCGACTCCACAACACTGCTGACGAAGAAGGCAAGCGCCGCGCCGATGCGCTCGTTGGCCTTGCTCTCGGAGAGAGCCTCGGCGTTCTTGTACGAGGTGACCTCGACCGCCTGCTGCGGAACAGCCAGGTTCATGGTCTGATAGATGTATTCCAGGCCTGATGCGCCGGCAGCCAGGCCTCCCGCTTTCTGTTCTTGTGTTTCTGCCATATGCCTGATTCTCCTTGAAGCGAACGTGTGTTCGGTGTTGGGGTGCGTGCGGCTACGCGGCCGGGGTTTCTTCGGGCACGATCTTCCGCAGCTCGTCTTGCAGCGCCTTGGCCGTGGCCGGATCTTTGATGACGTCTTCGAGGCGCTTGCGGAATTCGCGATTATCAAGAATGTTGCTCTTGAGGTCCTTGAGCAGGTTGCGTGCAGCGAGGAGGCGGCTGAGAGCCGGCACGTTCTTGGCCACGCTCTCGGGCTTGAACGCGTCGACGTTCTTGATGTTGAGATCGACCGCGACATCGCCCTGCCCGGTGAGCTTGTTGTCAACGTTGAACGTTGCTTTCAGGCCCATGTTCTCCATGACCTGGCCGAAGTTGTTCTTGTTGATGCTGATCTTTTCGCGATCGGCAAGGCGGCCTTCCTTCTTGCGCTGAGAGAAGTCGCCCATGACCAGCATCTTGAGCGGCAGCTCGATCTTCTTCTTTGCGTTGCCCTTGCCCACGTCGAGCTTGAGGTTGATTCGGGCTGCGGGGACCTCGTTCTGAAAACTGCCTGCCATAATTCCGCCTTTCGTTGAGGCTCGGGTAATCGAGGATGTCGCGTCCGGCAGGCCACGGAGTGGATGAAGGTGACCTCGGGTTCTCGAAGAACGTGTCCGAAGTCGTCATGCCATCGCTGCGTCTGCGGCCGAAACCACCTCATCTATGCCTACTTGTTGAGTTCGAATGCCTTCATCGGATCGATCTGCGAAATTTTCCTTAATATAGTATTGTGCTTGTCAGTGAGCGTAACTTGCGTATTCTGAGGCTTTTGCGCTTTTGCCACCTTGATGGTCGCAATAAGACCCGACCACGCTTCGGTAGCCAGATCGGGGTTCCACTTGTCAAGGTGGTACTGCGCAATCCTCTCGTCGAGCGACTCGTAGATGGAGAGCGCAATATCGGGCTGTTTGGCCTTGAGAAGGAGGCTCGCGAGCAGGATCGAGCGCCGGAAGTTGTCCTCTTCGCTCGCCGAGTTGCGGATGGAGACCTGCACCAGCGCCAGAGCCTTCTCGATCTGGTTTGAGGCAACGAGGGTGTCGATCTGCTTGCGCTCGTCTGCCATGGCGTCGCCTGCTGGGACCGAGGCGGCAGCGGAGCCTCCCGCCAGAGTGGGCGACACCTCGGTGTCGATCCAGGTCTTGGTGATGCCGTCGCAGAACGGGGTGCCGTCGGTGTAGCTGAGGGCGGTGAGTCCGGGCAGTCGCTTGAGCAGGAGAGCCAGTTCGGTCAGAATGGCCGTGCGCACTGCTGCGTACGGCGCCCCGAGTTCCGCGCACCCGGTTGCCGAGAACCGCTGCAGGTCGAGCCAGAAGTGATTGGCTCCGCCCGCAAAGGCGCCTTCAGCCTTCTCGTGAAGCGTCTTCCAGTCTTTCTGCGCCAGGAGGCCATCGAGATAGGTGCGCTGCTGCGGATTGGGTCCGGGCAACTGCGTCTTTCCGTCTTGCACGGGTGGGAGAGCCTCAATCCCGTCCCAGCGAATCGAGCGCATGAGGCGGAACCCCATGGGCTTTGTCGGCTCCTTCTCGCACAGGAAGAGCGCGGGCTTGCGTGCAATGGTCTGCGCCTGCTTGGGCGTGTCCATGGGATCGGCCGTGGCAGCGCCCGTTGCTCCCGGTGATGTCGACGAGGCAGGCGTGGCCTCAACCGGCTTGGGCTTGGTGGCCTTCTCCCAGGCCTGCACGTGCTTGTGCAACTCTGCCGGGAATGGCGAGCCCTCGGGGAATTTCTCCTCGAGGATGGGCCTCAGCGCAGTCAGCGCATCGAGCAGACGCTTGATGTGCGCGTAGTCTGCCTCGGCGGGCTTCTTCTCGGCAGTGAGCACGTCCTTGAACCGATCTTCCGACAGCCACTTAATGCCCAGTTGACGGGCGCGCGGCCGGTCGGGGAACATGGCGTCGAAGTTCTGGGCCGCAAGCTGCGCCATGCCATCGAAGACATCGGCCAGCCCTTCCCATTTGTCTTCGCGCAGGAGTGCGTACGCAAAGAAGCACATCACGCGCAAGTCTTTGGACTTGTTCTGCAGCAGGGTGCGCGACTTCTCCTCGACAACATCCAGATCGATGCCACCGAGCTTTCCCACCTCGGCCTTCAGCGCGTCGAAATCCAGATCGTAGTTGATATTGTCGCCCATGGGGTTTGCGCCCGCAATGGGTGTGGTGATGAGCGCGAGAATGTCGGACATGCGGCGGTCTCCTGCAACGGTGAGATGATGAAAATAATTCCGGGCGATTTACGGATGGAAGAAATTTCGCATCGGAGCCGCGATCCGCCGATGTGCGTGCCTTCCGCGATGGTCCTGAGGGGACGCGGGTCTGTCTGCGTTGAAGCGCGGTCAGTTCGACGCGGGCTTGACGGACTGCGCGGCGTCGGACGCGACTCCATCGGCGCACAGCGCCAGAAGCCGCGCGGCAATGGCCGGTCCCTGCACAAAGACCATGGCATGGCCGGCGCCGGGAATCACCTCGAATCGCGCCCCGGGAATGCACTGCTGGATGGTTCGCGCGCTTGCCAGTGGTATCACCTTGTCGGCCGAACCGTGAAGCGCAATCACCGGGCAACGGATCGCGGACATAGTCGCCCGGCCGTCGTACTCCTTCACCGACATCATGATCTGCCGATACCACCCGATACGCCGAATGACAAGGATCTCACCCGGTGCATCCTCCCCGAACCCGCGTTTCTCCATGAGGCGCACCAGCGAGCCCGAGCGCTGCAACAGGTAGTACAGCTTGTAGTCGGGGTACGGCATCAGCCTGTCGGCCATCCCCCGGTTGCGCGCACGGTCCTCGGCTGTTGCTCCGAATGCTTGCGAGGAGATCAGCAGCAGCCTGGTCACGGTTACCCGCGTTGACGTAGCGGCAAAGTCCTGGGCAATGGCGCCTCCCACCGAATTGCCGCACACGCACACGGAGTCCACGCCGAGAGCCGCGCAGAAGTCGTCGAGAATGGCCACAAAATCGTGCATCTGCCCTGTGTACAGCGGGGTCGCTTCGGGAAAGTTGTAGGCGATGAGTCGGTACTTCGTTGACAGATCGGTAAGCCGCGTGAATGCGCGTCCGTCGGTATTGAAGCCGTGCAGCATGAGCAGCACCGGCGCGGTCGAGTCGGCGCAGGGATATGCGTAGTACCAGTGCGTCATGCCTGTTGCGGTCGACCCGATGGACGAGTACGTCCATCCACGCAGGTCGTGCCCTTCGGCCTTGTGCGCCATGTCGGGCAGCGCGTCGAGTTGCTTCTGGTACTTCTCCTTGGGCACGAAGAACGTGAGGATGCCGATGAAGAAGGAGATGAGGATGCGCATGAATGGTCCGGACATCGAATGCTCCGTGATAGATATGGGGGTGAGAGAGCCTTCAGTGAAAATTAGTCCTCGGCAATGAGCGGCGTGGTTTGTCCATGCGCGTCAGCAGATTGCGTACCGGGGTTGGTGGGGCTGGGTGGCGAAGCCGGGTGCCGCACTGAGCACTGTCGAACGTGTGGCGCGTCATGCGGCTGTGAAGGTCCGGTGCACCTCCCGCAGGGCGGGACGACACCCGCGAGCATCGTGCCGGGCCGGCAAGACTCCCTGCTTCGTCGGGATCTGTGCCAGACGTTGGAGGATCGGGGCTGGTGGCTGTCGGTCGGACATGGGCTGTGCGCCATCGCTGTTCTACCGGCTTCAGCCGGTGCGTCTCTGCTTCCTTGCTGTTCCGGGATGGGGACTGGCTGCCGCCGCTACTCCCGTCCGGGGTATGCAATCGTAGTCGTAGTCATACCGATTCCGCATTCTGCGGAGCCCGGTGAGTCGCAAGGTATTTTCATCGGGACTCCGGCGTCGCCCAAGGCCCCATTTCTCGCAAGGAGACCCATGGCCAGTCCTGCCACAGCACCGCGCCACGTCGAACTCCTGGCTCCCGCTGGAACGCTTGACGCATTCCACGCGGCCATTGATGCCGGGGCCGATGCCGTCTACTGCGGGCTGGGCCAGTTCAACGCGCGGCTGCGGGCGCGCAATCTCACGGCCAAGACGCTCTCCTACCTCGTCCCCTACGCGCACTCCCGCAGCGTCAAGGTCTACATCACCCTCAACACGCTCATCAAGCAGCAGGAACTTGAAGCAGCAGTCCACACGCTCTTCCAGCTTGAGCAGATCGGCGTTGACGGCATCATCGTGCAGGACCTGGGTCTGGCCGCGCTTGCGCGTGCGCGATTCCCGCGACTGGCGATGCATGCCAGCACGCAGATGGGCACCCACAACAGCGATGGCGTGGCACTGGCCGCGCGGATGGGCATGCGGCGTGCGATCCTGGCGCGCGAACTTACGCTTGAGGAGATCCAGACCATCTGCGCGTCATCCAGCATTGAGCTGGAAGTCTTCGTGCACGGCGCACTGTGCTACTCGCTCTCCGGGTCATGCCTGGCGTCAAGCTTTCTGGGTGGCCAGAGCGGCAACAGGGGCAGATGCACGCAGGTGTGTCGACGCAAGTTCCGCTGCGGTGAGGGCGAGGGCCACTACTTCTTCTCGCCACGCGACTTCTCGGCCATGCTGTTCGTGCCTCGGCTTATTGACGCAGGCGTCAGCAGCTTGAAGATCGAGGGTCGCATGCGGAGCCTGGCGTATCTTCGCACGGTGGTTACTGCGTACCGGCAAGCCATTGACATGCCGGCATCGATCCCGCAACTTGTGCGCGACCTCAATGACGATTTTGGCCGGGCCAAGACCACGCTCTTTCTGGGCGGACTCGACGGCACAGCGACCGTGTGCGATCCGTCGGACCCGGGAACCGGCATTCTGCTCGGGCCGGTGGAGGATGCGCAGAATCGGGAGATTGTTGTCGGAACCGCCCGCGCGCTGTCGCCCGGCGACAACGTCCGCATACAGCCGCTTGACGGATTCGAGGGTGAGGCGCTGAAAGTGGTCTCGTGCCGTGTGGAGGGCGCGATGCTCCGCATCGCGTTCGGTGCGCCCGTGTCGGCGCGGCGCGGAGACGTCGTCTACCTCATCGGCACGGGTCGGGGTGCTGCGCCGGCCCCAGACACGTCGAAGGTGCAGCCGGTGCGGTTCAGCGAGTTTCACCCCGATGCGCGCGGGGTGGTGGCCTCGGTGTGCCCCAAGGCGTCGCGCGCGCCGGGAATCCCTCGCGAGCCGTCTCTGGTGTTGCGGATCGACTCTCCTGCGTGGCTTCCGTTGGTCAACAGCGCGGAGTGCGACGCTCTGATCGTTGCACTGGAGCGGGCCGACATGGAGGCGTTCATCCGCGGCTTCGACCGCACGCGACCGGGCCCAGCAGCGATCCTGGCGTTTCCGCCCTTCATCCCCGAGGGTGAGCGCGCGGTGTGGCATACGCTTCGCCAACGCGCGGCAGAGGCGGGCCTGCACTGGTGGATGGCCCCGTCTGTCAACGTGGCAGAGGCGCCATCCGCGGATGCGCGCACCACTGGCGACTCGACACTGTGGTGCCTCAACCGGGCCGCACAGAAGGCTCTCACCGGGCTAGGGCTGCGTGGCTTCACCTATTCCATGGAAGACGACTTCCCCAACCTGCGCGCGGCCGCATCGCATAGCGGGATGGCTGTGCTGTTCGCGCATGTGCCGCTCTTCGTGTCGCGCATGCAGCCGCTGGCGCCCCCGGGCTCGCAACTCACCGACGCGCGGGGAGACGACTTCTTCACCGCTGCGCGCCACGGCCTCCACTATCTGATCGGCAATCAGCCGCTCTGCCTCTTCCAGAAGCGGGAGAAGTTGCTCCAGTGCGGGATCCATCGGTTTGTGCTTGACCTGAGCTTCGTTGAGCCGCGGGCCGAGACACTCCGCGATCTGCTCGACTGCTACAACCGCGGTGTCAAGGTCGAGGGATCGACCATGCTCAACTTCAAGCGCGAGTTGGGGTAAGAGGGGGCCGTACTACTACCGGGCAATTTGTTGTTTTCTTGCGCAAATTCTTAGCAGAGCGCCCCTCGTATCAGGGACTTGTCGGTGCTCGCTGACCGCTGACGCCTGACTGTGGTTCCTGAGCGGAGTCGATGGACTGACCGCTTGCTGATCGGGGCAATGCGACCTCGTGATCCCACGCCGGCTGACGGGTTGTCGGCTACCTGCACTGAGCACTGTCGAAGTGTGCCGCGCCGGGGGATCCGGGGATTGACGGCCACGGATGATGCATCAGCGCAGCGCAATCCACTTTGCCACGAATGGGTCGGTCAACACATAGCGCCGATCCCTTCGTGTTACAACGCCTCTCTTCTGAAGCTGTCCCAAGGTACGCGCGATTGAGGAGAGCGCCCCGAGGTTGTGCTTGCGGGCGGCATCCGAAGAGTAAATCTCGATTTCCGGTTCGCGAGCCAGAACCTGCACCATCCTGCGCTGGGCGCCGGAAAGGGAGTCCCAGAGCTCCTGGAACGCGTGGCTCTCCTTCTCGACTGCCGTCTGCATAACAGAAGTAACGTCGGATGGAGTGACGGTCTTCGTGTCGACGTACCTGTCCCAGACTTCGCTGCAGAGGAGTTGTGTGTAGTATGGATGGCCCTGCGTGGCGTCGATAATGGCTTCAACTGCCGGCGTGTCAATCTTGTATCCGCCCGCGCTGAATTTGCCGGCAATGTCTTTGCGCCAGTGTTCGGCTGCGATCGCTTCGAGTTCGACGCGTTTCCCAAAGTTATAGAACGGCCTGTTCTTGTCCTTGAAGAGGTCGTTCATCAGGTGCATTTTGCTGCCCAGAAATGCATAGGAAACGCGCTGGTGGTGCTGGAAGGCCGAGCGCATCTCCCGCTCAAGCTCGCTTCCGCAATCAAGAGCGGTGATCTCCTGAAATTCGTCAAAGACAACCGCGGCTCTGCGACCACTCTTCGCGCAGTACGCTTCGACACTCTCGAAGAGTTCTCGAAGGGTGGCCGGCTGCCTCAAGACAGAGAGACCGGCTTCGATCTCTATGGACGGGGCGCCGGGCTCCGCGTAGACCAGCTTCGGCTTGACCAACGGAAGCAGCGACTGCATGAGTGAAACAAGCGATTCGGCCGGACTCTTCAGGCTTCGCGCAACTGCGGTGGAATACCGGGAGTAGAACTCGTCGAGCGAGGCCACGGTGTAAAGGTCGACGTAGAAGCAAAGCACTTTGCGTTTGCGCAGTTTGTCAATTACACGCCGGATGACCGATGTCTTTCCAAATCGGCGGGGGGAGAAGAGAATGACGCTTTGTCCGCGCTCAAGGTCGGAGGAGATCTGGCGGATCTCGCTTTCCCGGTTGATGAAGGCCGCGCCTTCGACGGTGCGGCCGTAGTAGAACGGATTGTGCATGGCGTGCTCCGTGGGCCTGCGATGGGGTGGCGCTCGTGCGTCTTCAATATAGGAAACGCCATTGCGCTGCGCAAAGTCGGCTAATTAAATTACTCATATTTGCGCAGCGCAAAGTCGGGCAATGAGAGGTCGGGGCACGTGTTCGAAGCCCGTCGAAGGGGATTGCCCGCAGGCCCGGTCATTCACTCCGCGTTCCCCAGTTGTCCTTCGTGAGATGATCCTCCCCTCAATCTCGGTCTCCGGCAGACTGCGCCTCAAGCTTCCGCCAGCTCGCACTGCACCGAAACTCGCACCCACTCCTGCGGCGAGGGGAGGCGGAACGTCGTCTGGACGAATGCCCGCATGTCGAACTTCTCCAGCGCCACGAACCGCACCTCCCAGGTTCCGTCGCTCTGTCGGCGGTAGGTGAACTGGTCGACCAGTCGCTTCTTCGCCGCCTGTTTGGTGAGGTCGACGGCATAGGCGCCGTCTCCCGTCTTGCGCAGGGTGTGCGGCAGGTGGTTTGCCGTGGCGTACGCCCCGAAGTCCACGGGATACGGAGATGCTGCGGTCACACCGATGCACCACCGGGCGTCACTGGCCACGATCCGCGAGACGATGCCGCGGCTGCCCATCTCCTGGTTGACGAGCACGATGGAGGAGGCGTCCGCCAGGCGCCGAAGGAGCATCGCCGCGCCGCCACTGCGGAATGCGAGGGCAAGCACGTCGTCGCCGGTCGCCCAGTCGCCGAAGCCGCGCTTGTCGAGCATGGATCCACGGAACCCGGCATAGGCCGTCACGAGATCGGGGCATGCCGTCATCACAGCCCGCGCAACCACAAGCGCCCGGGCCTTGACAGGCACGCCTCGGAGTGCCGGGGGTGTGCGGACCAGGATGTGCACGACCTCCTCTGACTGGCGTTGACGAGTGAGCTTCTCACGCAACCGCTTCACATTGGGCTCGGGCTCTGCGCCGCAGTCGGTCATCGCGGTGCGCTGCTTCTTCGAGGTGCAGGCGCCACAGGCCGCGCACTCCCCGGGCTTTCCGGGGGAGGTGAGGCAATAGCCCTCGTCAACAAATGCTGTGGCACGCTGCCATGCCTTGACAAGGAAGCTGCGACTCACGCCCGTCTCCATGGCTCTCCACGGGACCTCATCGTCGGGCTTGGGGGCTGACAGCAGCGACGGAAGCTCGACACCGCGCTCTGCCAGCCGGGCCCGGAACCGCTGCAGAAACGCCTCGTCTGCCCCGCGGTAGTACACGAAATCCGTCTCGTCAATTGCATCAACGAGCGCAGGCAGAATGCCCGGATCGCGTGCGCGCACCAGCACCTGAGAGAGCCAGTACTCCTGCACATCCATGGCATGCCGGAACTCGAAGCCCTGCGCGCGCACAATGTGGCCGATTGCGTGGATGATCGGTGTCAGGGTCTGCTCTGAGGCGCCGTTCTCAAACTCCAGCGGCGTCCACGGAAAACGCACCAGTGGAGTGAGGGAGAAGATCACGCGTGGTGTGCGCTCAAGCCGTCGGATCTCCCCGGCGCAGAAGGCCGTGAGCTGTCCAAGCGCCTCGAAGTCATCCTCCTGCTCCAAACCCGTGGCAATGAGGAAAACCTTCAGCTCGCGGATGGGCGCGGCAAGGATAGCCGTGAGGCTATCTCGCAGCTCCTTTTCGTCAAGCGACTTGTGCAGGTAGCGACGCAGGCGTGGCGAGATGCCCTCCAAGCCGCAGGTGATGGACGACTTGCCCAGGGCGTGGAGTGTGGGGAGCAGATTGCGATCGTGGGCAATGAGGTCGAAGCGCTGGCTCTTGGGGCCGATCGTGGCGAAGGTGTCGGTCAACCAGTCAATCAGTTGATACAGCGCGCCGTGCATGTTGAAGTTGAAGCTGAAGAGTTCCACTCGATCCAGGCCGCCCTCCTGCTTGAGCGCCCGGGCTGCGGCGAGTGCGTGGCGGACAGACGTCTCGCGGTATGGTTTGCGCCAGAAGCTCTCGCTGCAGAAGCCGCAGAAACACCCGCATCCCTCGCTGATTTGCAGCCACCCTCGTCCCAACGACTCCTCGACATACATGGCAGGGGCGCCGGCCATGAGACGGTTGGCTGCGTTGGGGTTGGGCTCGGGCGCAGGGCGCACTCCTGGCGCAACGGACGGCACGAAGAAGCCGGGCACTTCGCGGAGGCATTCGAGGACCTCGGTCTTGGCGACACCTGCGGCCTTGGCGTCTCGGCAGATCGTGAGGATGCGGGCGATGCTCGCACTGCTCTCTCCCACGAAGATGCCGTCCACGGGCGAATTCTCGCACCAGAGCACTGACGAGGCGCGCGCATTTGCGCCGCCCAGAATGACCAGTGGAATTGTGGGATCGGCGAGGCGCTCACTCTTGTCAAGCGGGATACTGCTCTTGCGGAGCATCACCGGCACGTTGAGCAGTTCCTGCACGATGGCGTTTGAGAGCGCGATGAGGTCGAAGCCCCTTGGCCCGCGTTTCGTGGCCGTGCCCAGAAGCCAAGGAACGCCAGCATCGCTCATGGCACGACCGTCTTTGGGCGGGGGCAGGAAGGCCATGTCGGGGAACACGCCGTCAACGCCGCGCGCAATCTGGTAGAGCAGTGCGTGGGTGAGGGATTCGGCGGTGTCGGCGTAGGTTGAAAGCCGGGCGATCATCACTCTGAAGGGGCGGCTGTGATACTGCGCGACGTCGATGCGACCCGGTTCGTCGCCGCGAAGCCAGAGGCCTGCACCGGAGAGGCGGGGGTAGGCTTCGGAGTACCATTCGGCGAAGGAGGTTTCGGGGAGTTGTGTCGTCATATCTTGATTAATTGTGATATGTTACGTGTTGTTAGCGAGCGTTCTGACAAATGCGACGATTAGGCGTTTCAAATCGAGGGGTCTTGGTTGGTCAAGTCATTGTTTTGTAATGAGATGTTTGAGGTCAGACCCCGGACATCCCAAGGACCTCCCAAGGGCCGGGTGGCGAGCCGGCTGGCCGAGGCCGTTGCCCGCGGCAAGCGCCCGGCGAAGATCGTCTGCCATGGGGTCCACCGCGATCTCTACCTTGACTGGTGCGCGATTCAGTGCGTCGAGCCTACCGCGGAGATCCTTGATCTTCTGGTCGTGGGTGGCGTCTTTGGGGTCGGGCGAGGACATGTGGAGAAATTACCATTTCGGGGGCGCGGCTGCCCCCTCTATGGCCTGCGGTTCGGTCGGGGAGACCGCGGCGCGTTGTGAGAAGGCGATCAATCGTTGAGCATCTGCGTGATGATCGGCACGATATCGCCTACGGATGGAAATGGTCGGCGCTGTCTCGGGATGTACCGAGGAATCCCGCGTTTCGGCAGCAGCAAGGCTGCAGAGAAGCAAGAGACAAAGCATGGTTCTGGGTGGGTTCATGGGGAGCCTTGATGGTTGACTGGTCACCGGATGAGATACACGGCCGTTGACAACCCCGACTTCATCGAAAAGCGGACCCCTGCTTCTGCGATCGGACCGTTCCGAAGAGACGGCATGCGCTGATCGACGATGACCCCTCGGTTGAGATCGGCGTAGTTGTAGAAATGGTACCCAGTCAGAATGATGAT
>Ga0315287_10001998_pt1 | contig 19082 bp, 17 predicted proteins | sample YL17G11_0_MG_FD_205037 | JGI IMG/M metagenome (GOLD analysis project Ga0315287, IMG submission 205037) | Sediment microbial communities from Yellowstone Lake, YNP, Wyoming, USA - YL17G11_0 | ecosystem: Environmental > Aquatic > Freshwater > Lake > Sediment | place: USA: Wyoming | collected...
AGGGTATTGGCCTCCTTGCGTGCCGAAAGGGCGGCAGATGCTCCCTGGGCATGCCCATAGGTTGTGAGCAACAGACATAGATAGGTCGCGAGCCAGGCGGCGAACGCGAGGGACGCGCGTGCCTCTCGGCGTGGGGCAGCTACCGTTTCTGATCGTGCCAGGCGTGCTTGTCTCATCACTGATCCACCTCTGCAACCGGCGTGCTCTGCCCAAAACTTCGGCGAGGGACCCGCTGTCCCTCGCCCTCGTGCGGGGCTATCGTACAATCGCGCCCCGCATATGTGCCACGATCGCGGGCGAATTGTGCTAGAAGAGCGCCACATCCGTGTCGGGGTCAAACAGATGGCCCTTTGCCATGTCGAAAACAACATCAAGCGCTGCGCCGTCCCTGGCGCTGGTTTCGGGCTTCAGCTCCGCCACGAGAGAGTGCTTCCCAGCAGTCAGGTACGCATAGACGGTCGGGCCCATCGGTTCGGTAACGTCGACCGTGAGGCTCGCGGTGTTCTCCCCCTGTGCCGCCGACGTCGGGTCCAGCCCGCGATCATGGATGCTGTCAGGCCGCACGCCGAAGATGACGGGCTTGCCGACCCGGTCGAGGACCTTCTCGGCATGCCCACCGGTGAGCCGCAGCGCGAGCGGTTCCGCCGTGAAGTAAACGGCGCCGTCGTGGGCTTCCAGGGAACCGTGGATGAAGTTCATCGCCGGGCTGCCAATGAAGCCGGCCACGAAAACATTGACGGGGTGGTTGTACAGCTCCAGCGGCATGTCGACCTGCTGCAGCTTCCCGTTGTTCAGCACCGAGATGCGATCGCCCATGGTCATAGCCTCGACCTGGTCGTGGGTGACGTAGACCGTGGTGATGCCGAGGCGGCGGTGCAGGCGGATCAGCTCCGCCCTGGTCTGCACGCGAAGCTTCGCGTCCAGATTCGAGAGCGGCTCATCCATCAGAAAGACCTTGGGCTCCCGCACGATCGCCCGTCCCAGGGCCACCCGCTGCCGCTGCCCGCCGGAAAGCTGCCGAGGCTTGCGGTCGAGCAAGTCCCGCATGCCCAGCATTTCCGCCGCCTGCTCGACACGGCGCCGGATCTCCAGCCGCGGGTACTTGCGGAGTTTCAGGCCGAAGGCCATGTTGTCATACACGTTCATGTGCGGGTAGAGGGCGTAGTTCTGAAAGACCATGGCGATGTCGCGGTCTTTCGGGGAGACGTCGTTGACGAGGCGGTCTCCTATGTAGATGTCACCTGAGGTGGCTTCTTCGAGACCGGCAAGGCAGCGGAGCGCAGTGGTCTTGCCACAGCCCGAGGGTCCGACCAGAACCAGGAATTCCCTGTCCTTCACCTCGAGTGTGATGTCGTCAACCGCGACGACATTCCTGAAGCGTTTTGTGAGATTGCGCAGTAAGACTCGCGCCATGCCAGCGATACCTGTGGCGGGCGATTCGAGCGTTCGGTGCCCGCTCATTCTTCCCGTTGTCGCTACCCGCGTGAAGAAACCTCGGGCGCAGCACTCTCGCTGCGCCAATGCCCGCAGAAAGCGCTCTGAGATGAACGACCGAATTATAGCAGGCCGCCCGGTCACTGACAAGCAAACGCGACGACGACGCGCGCCGTCGTCGCGGGCGGGACGTGCCGCTGTTCCTGCGCTGATCCCGTACCGAATGCCCCCTTGGCCCTTCCTTGGGGCAGGGATTATCGCCAGCATCGGGTACGAAGTGGCCGAGCGGAGGCAGACAGCATGTTCCCGGCACAGGTCGAGCCGCATCTCTTCGTCGTCATGGGCGGGTCCGGCGATCTTATGCGCCGGAAGCTCTTTCCGGCCCTGTATCGCCTACACGAGCGCGGGCCGTTGAGCGGGAAGACGTTCCTGCTCGCGGCTGGACGTCGCGAGATGGATGACGACGCCTACCGCGCCCTCGCGGCCGATGCGCTGGCCTCGTCCGATCTTCCCGTCGGCGACGCCGCCGGCGGCGCCTCCGCCTGGTGCGCAGAGTGCCTGCACTACCGCTCGGTCCATGAGGGCACGGTGGATGACTATCGGAAGCTGGCTGACGAAATCGCCGCGCTCGAGCGCAAGCATGGCATTCCCGGTAATCGCATTTTCTACCTCGCTCTTCCCCCGCCGGCGCTGCGAGGCGCCATCACCGGCCTCGGCGAGTCGGGTTTGAACAGGAGCCCCGGCTGGACGCGGATTGTCGTCGAAAAGCCGTTCGGGTATGATCTGGAGTCGGCGCGGGAGATCAACGCCCTCATCCTTCGCTACTTCGCCGAGTCGCAGGTATACCGCATTGATCACTACCTGGCGAAAGAGGCCGTCCAGAACCTCATGGTCTTCCGCTTCGCGAACGCGATATTCGAGTCGCTGTGGAACCGTGATCGAATCGACAGCGTCCAGATCACCGTGTCGGAAAGCATCGGCGTCTCGACTCGCGCGGACTACTACGACAAGGCCGGGGCGCTGCGCGACATGGTGCAGAACCATCTGACCCAGCTTCTCGCGCTCACTGCCATGGAAATCCCCGCCGCCCTCGAATCAACTCTGATCCACGACGAGAAGGCGAAAGTGCTCAAGTCCGTGGCGCCGATAGGGCCCGGGGACGCGGTCTTCGGCCAGTACGCCAACGGATCGATGGACGGACAGCAGGTCCGAGGCTACAGGGAGGAGGAGGACATTAGCCCCAACTCCCGGACCGAGACCTTTGTCGCTCTCAGGCTCTTCGTCAACAACTGGCGATGGCAGGGCGTGCCCTTCTTCCTGAGAACCGGCAAACGGCTCCCGGTGCGTACGACGCAGATTGTGGTGAACTTCAAGTGCCCGGTTCTCGCGTGCTTCGCGCCCTTCTCCTGCGACATCCACTGCAATCGACTGGTGATGATGCTCGAGCCGAATGAGGGCTTCGACCTCTGCTTCGAGGTGAAGGCACCGGGGCAGCCGTTTGTGCTCAAGACCGAGCGGCTGAGCTTTCGGTATGCCGAGGTATTCGGCGCTCTGCCGGAGGCATATGAGACGGTGCTTCTCGACCTGGCTCTTGGTGACCAGACTCTGTTTGTGCGAGCCGACGCCGTGGAACAAGCATGGTCGCTCTATATGCCCCTCCTGACGAGCCGGCCGCCAGTCCACTTGTACCCTGCTGGCTCCTGGGGTCCTGAAGAGGAGGTGGTAGCGTTGCTGCAAGGTAGGGACTGGGATGTCCATCCGTGCTAAGTCGGAAGTCCGCGTCCACGCCGACCTCGAATCGCTCAGTAAAGCGGCCGCCGAGAGCCTGGCAGCGATCGCCGCGGCGTCAGTGACGGATCGAAGCTGGTTCTCGATCGCTCTCTCCGGCGGCGAGACGCCCCGCGCGCTTTTCCGGGTGCTGCGGACCCAGTATGAGAAGCGAGTTCCCTGGATCCGCGGTGAGATATTCTGGGTGGATGAACGGTATGTTCCGTCCCAGGACCCGCGCAGCAACTACGGCATGGCGAAGAGTGAATGGATCGCGGGCTCGCCGATCCCGCGAGAAAACGTGCACCCGATGGCGACCGATCTGCCGACACTCGAGGAGGCGGCCCGGCAGTACGAGCGAGTGCTCAGAGCGCATTTCCTTCGCCAGTGGCCAAGCATCGATCTCATAGTGCTCGGGCTCGGTGCGGACTGCCACACCGCTTCCCTTTTCCCGCGGTCGCAGGCGCTCGCAGAAACGACTCGATGGGTCACATGGGTGGAAGCCCCGGCTGAACCATCTCAGCGACTGACACTGACGCTGCCCGCGATCAACCACGCATCCAACGTGCATTTCCTCGTGTCCGGAGAAGCGAAGGCCGAGGCGCTCAGGCGCGTGCTCGAGGACGAGGTCGATGTGGCGAACTGCCCGGCCTCAGGCGTCAGTCCGTCGGACGGCCGTGTGGCCTGGTGGGTGGACGAGGCGGCGGCAAGCAAGCTGTCTCATCAGTATCGGCGCAGCATCTCGCTTGCGGGTCGTTTCCAGGGCTCACCCGAATCTCGGGACCCCTGCACCTCCGTGCAGGACACCACCTCTCTCCCTGAGAAGTCGTGATCCTGTGACCTGGCTTGTTGACCTGTTCCATTCCAGTTCGGCCGGAAGTTCCGTGCTGGTGCTCGCCCTCACCGCAGTCCTGGGTCTTGTGATCGGCTCAGTCCGGGTGCGCGGCGTGAGATTCGGGATCGCGGGGGTGTTGTTCTCGGGCCTGCTTTTCGGGCACTTCGGGGCGACCATCGCACCTCCGGTGCTTGAGTTCGCCCGCGACTTCGGCTTGATACTCTTCGTCTACGCAATCGGCATCGAAGTAGGTCCCGGGTTCGCTTCGTCACTGCGAACGCGCGGCCTGCCGCTCAACATGATCGCCGCCGGAACGGTCGCCGCCGGCGCCGCGCTCGCGGTAGCCATCAGCCGTGCCGCCGGCATCGCCATCCCGGTCGCGGCGGGCATGTTCTCCGGTGCGACCACCAATACGCCAAGCCTGGGAGCAGTGCAGGCAGCTTTGAGCGAGATGCCCGGCTACGCCGAGTCGATGGCGCGTCTGCCAGGGCTAGGCTACGCCATCTCCTACCCCTTCGGCCTGCTCGGAGTCATTCTATCGGTCGCGATTGCCAGGGTCGCGTTCCGCGCCCGCGCAGGCTCGGCGGCGGTACCGCTTCCCTCCGATGATCCGCCTGCGGTCACAGCCACCGACTCGCCTTCGTCGTCCGCGGCAGCGATCTCAGAGCGCCCGCGATCTCTTCAGGTGCTGCCGGTGTTCATCGGCATCACGCTTGGCGTGCTCGTCGGCAGTCTCCCCATCCACATCGCCAGTTTGCCCGCCCCTCTGAAGCTCGGGATGGCCGGCGGGCCGCTCGTCGTCGCCATTGCACTTGGCGCGATCGGGCGCTTCGGGCCGCTCGACTGGCGGATGCCGCAGGCCGTCGATGCGACGTTCCGCGAGGTCGGTATCGTCATGTTCCTGTCATGCGTCGGACTTCGCTCGGGCGGCACATTCATGGAGACCCTCCTGCATGGCAGCGGGCTATACTGGATGGCCTGGGCGACGCTCATCACCCTCATCCCCCTCATCGCCGCAGCGCTGGTGGCGCGCGCCGCGCTCGGGATCAGCTACCCGGCTCTCTGTGGATTGCTGACTGGGAGCATGACCAACCCGGCCGGGCTGGCCTTTGCCCACTCGCTCGATCAGTCCGAAGAAACGACGCAGTGTTACGCGACAGTGTATCCGCTGACGATGGTACTGCGGGTGATAGCAGCACAGCTCATTGTGCTGCTGTTCATGCGGTAGAGGTGCAGCAACGGCTCGCGGCCAGAGCAGAATGAGCGGGGTACCCTACGCTCGCCCCGCCGCCTTCTTCACCCCCTCGATGTGCTCGTCCGTCACCTGCCGCTCGAAGCTGCGGAAGCCGGCAAGCTTGAACCCGTGCTTGTCGGCGAGCGCGGCGATCTCTTTCACTCTCTCGATGGATAGATCCCGGCCTATGCTGAAGTTCTCGTACCGTTCCTCCAGCGCCAGAATCATCGTCTCCGCCATGCACGCGTACGATGTCCTGGGCGGGAAGCCGAAGTTGAAGTGGAAATCCACATCGCCTGGCACTTGTACCGCGCCACCCTCGATCACCAGCACGTCCGGCCTCGACCTGACCACCTGGCGAGAGACGTCTCGCGGCCGTGCCACATCACACACCACCGCGCCCGGCTTCAGCGCCTCACCAGGGATGACCGTATCCACTGCGCTGGTGACCGTGATGATGATATCGGCGTCGCGGAGTCCGGCTCTGGCGTCAGTCGTATAGGTAACCTTCGCCGTGCCGCCTACGCTTGCCGCCACTTCCGCGAGTCGAGCTTCGTTGCGGCCGATCAGCGTCACCGACGAACATCGCTCCGCCATGATACGCACGCACACCTGCCCTATCGATCCCGTCGCCCCCACCACAGCCACCTGCGCCTCCGACGGTTTCGTCCCCATGAGTTCTGCTGCGAGCCACGCCCCTTCGACTGCTGTCCACACCGTGTAGCTGTTGCCCGTCGTGACCGCGATGTCCACATTCCTTGCGATGGTGACCCCCGCATCGCCCACCACCGAGGTCATTGCGCCCAATCCGACAATCTTCGCGCCGAGATCCTGCGCCACGCGAGCGGCCCGGATAATCTTCGCCAACACGAAATCCGTCGGCAGGTCGAGAAACTGTCGTGGAGTCAGGGGGCAGCCGACAAACCAGCCGTGAGCTTCCGCGCCGGTCGGACTCTTAGTCCCGGTGATCTCCGATATCGGCTTTGGCGCCATCCGTTTGAGGATCCGTTCCAGCACCGGCTCCGGCATTACCCGCAGCAGCGGGTACTTCCGCGCCACGTCCTTCGCACCGGTTACGGGATGTATGATGAATGCGAATTCGCCCAAAGTGTTGTTGTCCTAGTCTTTGCGGGCCTGCCTGAACATGAATATGCAGTGTCAGATGCCCGCGCGGGTCTCCCTACAGATCCGTCACTCCCGGCCGCCAGTTCATCTTGTCAGAGATCGACAGGTAATCCTCTTCGGTCAGATTCTCCGGCCTTTTCCCCGACAGCACGACGATCACTCCCTCCATCACGTTCGTGCCAAAACTCTCGCCCTCTATCACCGGCGTCAATGTGATCAGCCGTGCCACGCCCCGTCGTCTCAGCTCCTCAACATCTCGCATGCGCGTGGTGTTCGTGACGATCACTTTGCCTTTCATGTTGTCGGGCATGTAGCGGCGGATGAGAACGAAATCGCCTGCGATGATGTCGGCCTGCTCGAAGTGCTTCGGGTACTTGGTGTGAGTCGTCTCCTGGCTGGCGCCGGTCGGGTAGAGCACAGATATGGGGAGGCGGCGCAAGAGCGGAAGAAAGAGGGACCCCATCACCACGAGTTGCCAGAGGCGGCGAAGCGGCACCGGGACACCGACTCCGTACAGCAGGTCGCCGTACACCATGTCGGCTCCCAGTTCGGGAAATGTCCTCGCCATGCCGGGGCGATCAACACCGGACACCAGTAGCACCCGCTTGCCCGACACCTCCAGCGCGCTCTGCTCTACCAGCCCGCGGATCAGCACCGGCTCGAGCACCTGCTTGATCCCGCCGCCGTCCACCACGGGGGTCTGACGAGCGTTGCGCGCCATTCTCGCGGCATCCCGAAGCTCATATTTGCGGCCATTCGGAAGGACGAGATAGCGATCTACACCCCCCAACCCTATGGCATCAACCTTGCCGTCGTACTGCGCTATCAGTGATTCGGCCTTCCGCACATCGCCGTCGGTCCCGATTCGCTCGACGTGGAACGGTGTGCCTGCGAAGGTCATCTCCACCGACTTGTTGCGCTGAGAGGAGCCGAGGCTGACGCTGACGACGCGCTTCACGCGACCACCTCTGACGACTGAGCGACCAGACCTCGCCGAGCTTCGTCAAGCGTCGCCTGTAGCTCCAGCCGCGATTTCGCTCGATTGGCGCGCTCCCGCGAGGCAGCCGCATTGGGCATGCCCTTGAGATACCACGCCATGTGCTTTCGCATCTCCCTCACGCCAACGGTCTCTCCCCGATCTTCGATGACCAGCGACAGATGCCTCTCGGCCGCAGCCAGGCGCTCTTCGGGTGACGGTGCAGCCGGCGCGGGATCGCCGCGTACCGCCGCCGCCGTCTGTGCGAATATCCACGGATTGCCGAGACACGGACGACCGATCATCACCGCGTCGCATCCGGTCTCTTCTCTCATCCGCACGGCATCGTCGGCGTAGTGAACGTCGCCGTTCCCGATCACCGGTATCGAAACCGCTTCCTTGACCCGCGCGATCATCGCCCAGTCGGCCGCGCCGCGGAAGCCCTGCCCGATCCATCGCGGATGGACAGCTATGAACGACAGCCCGACGTCCTCGAACCGCTTCGCGAACTCAACCGCGTCCGGGTACGGGCCTCGCCGCCCGCTCCTCAGCTTCACGCCCACAGGCGTCCCCCCGGCGGCCGACACCGCAGCCCTCACCATCGCGACCGCGCGTTCCAGGTCGGCCATCAGTGCGGCCCCGGCGTTGGCTCGTATCACCTTCGGTACCGAACAGCCCATGTTGATGTCGACCATATCGGCGCCCGCCTCCACCGCCATGACGGCCGCCGCCGCCACCACATCGGGATCCGCGCCGAACACCTGGGCCGTGATCGGATGGTCATGTGGCGGGAAATCAAGCAGAGTTCTCGTCTTGGCACTCCGGTATCTGAGCGCGTTTGCGCTGATCAGCCCGGTATAGGCCAGCGCGGCACCCATCTCGCGGCACAACGTCCGGAACGCGAGGTCGGTGATCCCGGACATTGGCGCCACCACGACAGGGGGATCAATGGTCAGGCCGCGGATTCGCATCAGCTCGTACCATGTGAGTATTCCCAGATCGTCCCGATGCCCTCCAGCGTCAGGTGCGGGAACACGGTGTGCTCGAGCAGGAGATGCCCTGCGACGATGCTGGCGTTCCCACCCGTCAGGACTAGCGGGGCGCCCTGACCGATCAGCGCGCGAAAGCGGGTGGCCAGTCCTTCCATCAATGCGGCCGCGCCAACCACAGCGCCGATCCGCATGCAGTCGTCAGTCTTCCCCCCGATGTCCGGCACAAGTGCCCGAAGCGGAATCAGCGGCAGACCTGCCGCCATCCCGGACAGCGCCATGACGCCCGTCTCGACCCCCGCGGCGATGGCCCCGCCCAGGAATTCCTTCTCGGCCGAAACTGCATCGACGATCGTCGCAGTTCCCAATCCCGCCACAACTACCGGCGCGCCGACCCGCCGCACCGCGGCTACCGCGTTCGCCAGGCGGTCTGGGCCAAGCTGCCGAGGGTCAGCATAACGGTTAACCAGTGGCGTTGGCGTATCGCCATGAATCACCATGAAGGGAATGCCGCGCTCCTGGCACCACCGCGTCCAGGCTATTTCAGCGTCGGGCACTACCGACGAGATCGCCACGCGCAGCCGCTCTGCTCCGGCCGCGTCTACGATGGAATCGAGTTCGGCCGTGTCCGAGGCTTCCATGAAAGACCGCGTGCCGATGACCCGCAACTCACGTGCCGCCCCGTCCTGCCAGACACCGGCGCGAGTGGTGGTGTTGCCAATGTCCACCACGAGAAGCGTGCTCACTGTGGAGGCCTGGACGCCGAGTAGAGTTCCAGGCCCTTCGACGCGATCAGCGAGCTCACATATCCCATCACGATCAGGAACAGTGCCCGAACAGCCGCGACCGCCAGCACCGTCAGTATGCCCTGTGGCGCAGGCTGATCGCTCGCCAGTACTTGAGGCAGCTGCCGAAACGTGAGAATCGCCAGGACGAACACGGCCGCAAGAAGCGCGACGCCAATCGCGAATATGATCATGCCGAACGAACGACCGGCCGAGCCGGAAGACGCATCTTGGGCGGTCATCTCTCTCTCCATCCGTCACTTGATTCTATCAAATCGCTTTCCAAGTCGCAACGCGTCCTTAGGGCAGGACTTCGTCGGCTCTCCGCCGAACCGGGTACCGGTCTCCGCAGTGCCGTGATCGCAATATGCCGGAAACCCATTTCGGCAGGACAAGCAATGACAGAGGAAATGTCTCCGCGCGAGCGACTGCTGACTGCCATGCGGCGCAAGCGCCCCGATCGGATACCAAAGAGCCTGTCTTTGACTCCCGCGCTGGAGGACGAGTTCCGGCAGCGCACCGGATCTCAGAGCCCATCAGAGTACTTCCGCCTCGAGCCGCGGAGTGTGGGCATCGGCCCGACCCGGAACCAGCGCGATTTCTCGGCTTATCTGAAGGATGTGCCCGATGTGGGCAGCCACGACGAGTGGGGTATTGGCTACATCTCCGCCGGCTTCTATCATTTCTGGCGCATGGTTCATCCACTCCGCGATGCGCGCACTCCGCACGATGTCGCCGCATATCCCTGGCCTGACGTGCTTGCGCCGTACCGGTGGAAAGACGTGCCGAAGCAGGTTCGCCACTGGCAGGACCATGGTTATCCCGTCTGTGCCGGCCCGGGCTGCCAGTTGTTCGAGACATCGTGGTACCTCCGCGGCCAGGAGCAATTGCTGCTGGACTTCTACGACAACCCCGACGTCGCCGTGGCCATCCTCGATACCATTAGCAACGTGATGATCGAGGCGGTCGAGCGCATGGCCAATGTCGGCATAGACGTGCTCCAGCTTGGCGACGACGTCGGATCGCAGCGCGCGATGATCATGAGCCCGAATGCCTGGAGACAATGGATCAAGCCGCGCGTCGCCGCTCAGATCAGTGCGGCGAAGCGCATCAAGCCCGACATCCTCGTCTACTATCACACCGACGGCGACATCTATCCCATCATTCCCGACTTGATCGAAATCGGCCTCGACATCCTGAACCCCGTTCAGCCCGAGTGTATGGACCCCGCCGAAGTGAAGCGCATGTATGGTGACCGCCTCGCCTTCTGGGGCACAATCGGGACTCAGACCACCATGCCCTTCGGCACTCCCGACGAAGTGCGGCGCGTCGTGAAGGAACGCATCGAGACCGTCGGCCCCGAAGGCCTCCTACTCGCGCCGACGCACGTGCTCGAACCCGAAGTGCCCTGGGAGAACATCGTCGCCTTCGTCGAGGCAGTCGAGGAATACGGCGCGCCATAGCTCTTGCACGGCGCGTACGAACGAGCGGAGGATCGCTCCGCCATCATGCGGAGGCAGCAGCGCCCCTCCGGAGAGCGGGGCTACCCGAACGCGAGATACAGCGCGACGAAGCTTCTCTGCACTGCCTGCGCGAGGGGCTTCAGATTCCTGTAGTCCTTCGCCTCGGCTGCCGACTGCAGGTTCCCCAGGGCCTGCGTCTCTGTCGCCAGCATCTCCGCAAGCAGCTTCTGCCTCTCTTGGGATCGCGGCTTGTACTTGAACTGCAGCACGCCCCGCCACGGCACCGACACTGCGTCGAGCTGTTTCCGGAAACCCGCCAGACTCTCATCAGTTACGCCTGCGATCGCGGTCTGCGCCGCCGGCTCCATTGCATCGTGGAACATGGTAAGCTGGTCGCCGAACCAGCGGACGCCACTGCGTTTTCTGATCTGCAACCAAATGTGGCGGATCGGTTCCAGCGTCCTGTGAGCACCGGCCAGATCGCCGACCTGAGCCTGCGTCACTGCGGTTGAGATGTCGCTGCTGATCACTGCGAGATCTTGTTTCCACTGCCGGTCATTCCGGTATTCCGGCGGCGGCGCGTCGTAGTATTGCCGCACCAGCATCTGCCAGGCCACTCGTGCCCCCTCCAGCTCCGACCAGGTCTTCTCCTTGTCTCGCTGATGCGTCGCCAGCAACGCCTGCTTGTAGTTGTCGTTGAATGCCTGGTACAGATCGATGAACGCGGGCACGCTAGGGTTGTAGCCGCCCGCGCAAAGGTGCGTCGCTGACAGAGCCATGGTCAGCAGCGCCCCCGCCACCAGGGCAGCTCCATACATACGCCAGAGGGCACGACAGAACATGACTGAGTCCTCCAAAGAGGATAATGCCCCGCGCGCGTCTCGTCCTTGCACGCGTCGCATGCACCATTGTGTCGAGGCCAGCCATTCCGTGCGCGGAGGAGCAACCTTGCTGCTGGATTCAGGCTACGCGGATGCCAAGGCCTTGGCGAACAGCTCGGTGGCGACCCGAAAGCCTCCGGGTTCCCATCCTGCGACGATCACGCCGATCATGATCGCATTGACCCCGATGACGCCAGTCAGCAATGCGGCTTCCTCCGGCTGGATGGCTCGCTGTGTCGGTACGATGATTGGCAATGCTGTCGCCTGCCGGATCCTACGGTAGGCCGCCAAGTCAGCCGCGTTCAATGGCCTGCCGTATCCCTCATGCGGCACCACTGCGGCCTCCAGAAGCTCGAATCCGAGGCCCGCGAATTGGGTCAGGTCATCCGGCTGCCAGGAGTGATCGATCGCGATGGCCCTCGTCAGCCCCTCGAATCCGACTAACCAGGCCGGCATATCGTGCGCGTAGAGATCGAAGAAATCAAGGCCCATCGCCGCCAGGTCGCGCATCTCCCCAGGGGTCGGCAGATAGTCCCCGGCGCCTGGAACCACGCCTGTTGGCAGCCCAGTCGCGAGGATCGCCTCGAGATTGCTCCGTTCGGCAGCCAAGTCGCCGAACTGGGTGCCGGATGCCTCATGGCGGACGTGCAGGTGGACTTTGAGCGCGTCCGCGCCACCGTCGGCGGCGGCGCGAGCAAGATCCGGTGAGTTTGTCGGCAGACTAGCGATGAGGGCCGGCCGTTCCGTCAGCAGGGAGAGCAGTCGGCCCGCCACCCGCTAAACCTCGCCGGAGCGGCGCATGGATTCGAGTTCGACCGCCACCAGCACAGGCGGCAACTCGACGATCGACGCCAGCCGCTCGATCGCTCGAGCCAGCGCCCGCTCGTGTGCGTCTTCGTTCACGTCGCCGGCAAACCGGATCTCCTCGTCCGTCCTGATCAGCCACCCCAGAGCCTCTCGCAAATAGCGCGCCTTTGACTGCGGATACTGACGCTTTGGAAGCTGCTGGTACTGGCGATGCATCCGCTGGACCAACTCATCCCATGGAACTTCAGCGACAGCGCTTCGTGCCGGCGCCGCCGCGCCGGACTGCTGAGCGGTCTCGGCGGCCGCGGCCGACGACGCCCGCGCCTTGCTCTCGGCCGCCTTCAGCGTTTCCCATTCGTCCACGGTGCTGCCATCGATCAGGCGGAACTGGATGCGTCGTCCCGCGACCAGTTCCAGCGCGTTCAGGATCGAGTTGCGGTTGGCCGCCGTCTCGAGATGCCCCGACAGGTGCCGCTCACTCCCCGGGATCGTCAGCACAAGCATGTCACCATCGAGCGTGATCGGCACGGACGCCTGCATCGCCTGGTTGAGCGGGCCGAACCGATCAGACCGGATGAGCACGACGTCCGTTGCCTCGCGCCATACCTTCCCCGGCGCCGGGTGGCGCAGCGGGTACGTCTTTTTCGGAAGCGTCCGGTCGTACTGATATCGTCGCTGCTGGTCACTCAGCACACGATAGGCTTCGTTGATAAGCGCAAACCTCTGCGCATTCTCAGTGTCTCCCGGCTTAACGTCGGGATGGTATTGCCGGGCGAGCGCGTAGTACGCGGCCTTCAGTTCTTCGGGCGTCGCGTCCCGATCGAGATCGAGTACATCATAGTATGTCGTCGGCCTCTGCGCCGGCGATTCCTGCTTCTGGGTTCCTTCTTGCGACATTCTTACCTCCGTCCAGGCGGCGTCATGGCTCGTCGCTCGTCGTCAGCACTCGTGCCGCTGCCACTCAGGGCGACGAGCAACTCAACCATCGTGATCAAGTCCAAACGATTGTGATGGAACACCGGCGCGATGAATCGCGCATCCTGCTCCCGCACGTAGCTGTGGTACCTCTGCGGAATCTCATGCGACGGCACATCCCCGCTCCTCCATCGCCCGCAGAGATGCCGCTCCAGCGTCTTCAGTTGGCAGTTCGGCAACTGCGCTCGCCATCGCCGGCGCGATGGATGGAGCAGATCGAGGTGCGCGAAGGACGACTCGGTGCGGAGCCGGTGGTAGACCATCCGATCTCGGATGAACGGCCAATCGAAGGCCTTTCCATTGAACGAAATCATCAGGTCAACCCCTGGGAGCAGGTCCGCGAATTGCCCGAGCAGCGCCGCCTCCTGTGTGTAGTCGCGAGCGAAATACTGCGTCAGGATCAGGTCATCGCCGTTGTACCTCACCAGCCCGATCAGGAACAGTGGCCGCCCATGGAAGCCCGCGGTTTCGGTGTCGATCAGCGCGGTGGTCTGTGGCGTCGCCCTTCCCAACAGTTCCACATGCTGCGGTAGGCCATCCACCGCGCGCTGTTCCGCCGCACGTGTGAAGACCCCCACATACGCCTCCACCAAATCGCTGGCGTTCGAGTGAATCTCCTTCAGCGAAACATCACACGCGAACACCTCCCCGTATGGCGTCTGGCAGACAACCCCTTCAGGAAAGCACTCGGCAAGGTCCGACGAGACGCGAGCAACTGAAGCATCGGCGCGAGCCATCGACAAGTCCGCGCGCGCCTCCGCCGGCTGCCCCGTCCCGCGGCGCAAGGAGGAAAGACGCAGTTTGAGCACCTCAGACAGCATAGACTGCCTCGCTGCGTCCAGTGTATAGATCAGCCAAACCGGCGTCAAGCCGGCGCCCGCGCGTGTCATCCCGCGCGAGGCAAGGCTTTCGTTGCGTCGGCACTTCGGCGTCGATGCCCCGTCGTCTCCCGCTTCCTACAGCCCAACCCGCGGCCGCCGCACATCTCGCAGGCGTCGCGTGAGCTGCTCGGCGGGAGAGACCGACTCCGGCGCTTTCGCCGGCTGAGTCGGCGCCTCGACGGCCGTTGCCCTCCGGGGCGCGTGCCGCTTTCGAGGGACGTATGGCTCGCGTTCCAGCAGATAGTGCAGCATCACCAGCGCCGCTTCTTTGTCCGGGATCGGGTACCCATGCCCCAGGTCCGGGTCCATCTGCTGCGCCGGCTGAGTTACCGGAAGCCCCACGCATGATGGGCAGCCATCCTCACACGCGCAGTTCTCGATTGTCGCGAGTGCATGCTCCATCAGCTCCCCGAACAATTCATATCCTCTTTCCGCGAAGCCCATCCCACCGGGGTGGCGATCGTACAAGAACACCGTCGGGCTGCCCGTGTTGCTCGAATCCACGATCCCGCCGATATCCAGCCGGTCGCACATCGCCAGCAGCGGCAGCATGTTCACTGCCACGTTCCGGATTCCGACCAGCCCCTCGATCGGCTTCAGCCCGAACGCTCCCGGTAGAGTCAGCGCCTCTTTCGGTGGAGTGAACCAGCACGAAGCGGTTTCCAGGTGCTGCGCCGGAAGGTCGAGCGCGGACCAGCCTATGTTCTCCTGCGTGTAGAACTTGATCTTCTTGAACGCCGTCGTGCGCCACGTGACCGTGGCATCGCCGAACCGCAGCGCCCCGCGCATCCACTCCCGTTCCGCCCGCACCTCACCCGCGCGGATGCTGGAATCGAGTATCGCCTGCGTGTAATAGTCGACGTTCTGACGCTCGACGTACGCGGCGCGACCTTCGATATCGAGCCGCCTTACCAGGTGGGTATCACCTTCGTGCAGGTACACACCTCCTGGATACACGGTCTCGGGAGCACTGATCGCATCCACCGTACCGATCACCCGGTTCTGGTTGGTCGTGTCCATGATGGCATAGGTGCCATCCGATGCGCACCGCAGGCTTGTCTGAGCCGCGGGATAGTCCGTGCTTGACCAGTACCAAGCGCGGTCTATCTGCTTCATCTGGCCCACTTCCTCGAGTATCTTCGCTATAGCCACGGTGTACTGCCCGAAGATACCGGATTCATCCTCCCTCAGCGGCAGCTCGAATGCGGCGCAGCGCAGGTGGTTCGCCAGCAGATACGGGTTCTCCGGGTCGATCACCGCATGCTCAGGCGAACGGCCGAAGATGTAATCCGGCCGCTGCATCAGGTACTGATCGAGCGGATCGTTGTACGCGACCAGGACGACCAGCGATTCATCAGTGCCGCGGCCTGCTCGCCCGGCTTGCTGCCACAGCGAGGCGATCGTGCCGGGATAGCTGACGATCAGCGACGCGTCGAGGCTGCCCACATCGATGCCAAGCTCGAGCGCATTTGTGCTCGTCACCCCCATCAGTTCGCCCGAGAACAGCCGTCGCTCGATATCGCGCCGCTCCTCGGGCAGATAGCCGGCACGATACGGGCGAACTGAGTCGGCGAGCAGCGGATCGTACTTCTCTAGCGTCTCCGCAGTGTATCGGTACAGCAGCTCCGCGACGACGCGAGTGCGCGCGAACGCGATCGTCTGCACGCCTCGTCTAAGCAGCAACACCAGCAGGTCGTGCGCCTCCTCATTACTCGACCGGCGCTCCATCTTCGCGGAGTCGATGTGCGGTGGGTTCCAGAGAATGAACCGCTTCGGCCCCTTCGGCGACCCGTCGCGGTCAACCAGTTCCACCCGCTGCCCGATCAGGTTTTCCGCAAGCTCCTTCGGGTTCGCGATGGTCGCTGAACACATCACGTACGTCGGCGACGAGCCATAATGTTGACAGATGCGATTCAGCCGCCGCAGCACGTTGGCGACGTTCGATCCGAAGACGCCGCGGTAGGTGTGAATCTCATCCACCACGACGTACTTCAGATCCGAAAAAAAGCTCCCCCAGCGGCTGTGGTACGGCAATATCCCCTGGTGGAGCATGTCAGGATTCGAGAGGATGACGTTGCCCTCGTTGCGCAGCTTCCGCCGAGTCGTCGCGGGAGTGTCGCCGTCGTACGTTCCGCACCGCACCAGTGTATCGAGAGCAGGATCGGCATCCGCCAGGCGCCGTAGGCCGCGCACTTGGTCCTGGGCCAGCGCCTTCGTGGGAAAGAGATAGAGCGCCTTGGCCTGAGGCTCCCGCAGCAACGTCTCCAGAACGGGCAGGTTGTAGCAGAGCGTTTTCCCGCTCGCCGTCGAGGTCACGACCACCGTATGCCGGCCCTGCCGCACGTGCTCCACGGCCTGCGCCTGGTGAGAGTAAAGCCTGCTGATCCCGAGCTGTGCCAGCGCGTGCTGGACAGGATCGGGAAGCGCAGCCGCGAGGTCGCAGTACACTGCATCCCGCGCTGCAATCTCCTCGGCGTGGACGATCTGCCCGCGATAGCCCTTGGCCGATGTGACCTGTTCCAGAAATTCAGAGAACTGTGCCGCCACCGCATCTCACCTCGTGCGGAGATGTGGAAATATAGCACAGATGTTTGCAGGAGACAAGAGAGAACCGCTGCCGGCGGGGAACACCAAGAATCAGCCAAGGCCCACCGCACTCAGAGAGGGGATCGTAGATGTGACTACCGAGATCCAGCTACCGGAAATGCCTCGCTAACTCCGAGGCGTATGCCCTGCCTAACACGTCCGCGTTCTCCGTCACCCACGCGCTAAAGCGAGTCGCGCAAGTCGGCGGCTGAACGTAACCGCCCCGCGCTCGAAGCGCACCCAGTAGGTGTTGTAGACGACTGACGCGCCGCGCAAGCTCTTCACCAGTGTCGCTGGCTCGCCGAACGCGAGCGGGGCGACATCTATGCTGCTCCCAGATGAGTTTGGGCGGCCTGTGTGCCTCGTGAGCGTTCGGACTCTCTTGCCCTGTTCAAGCAATACGCGCGCTATGTATCGGCCGGAATATCCGAAGGCTCCGGTGACGACATGGAGTTCCGTCGGGCTATCTCCCATGCCCCCCGAATTTCCTCCTCACCGCCTCCTCCGCCTCTTCCCTCGTGCTGATCGTCCCCTCTATCTGCTGATCCAGCAGGAACTGCAGCACTTCCCCGACTTTGGGTCCCGGAGACAGACCGAGCATGGCCATCACCTCGATCCCATCGAGCATCGGTTTCATCCGCGCCAGTTCCGCCGCCTCGCCGACCTGCTCGATCCGCGTCCGCAACTCCCGTAGCCGAACCTGGAACTCTGCGTAGTCCGACGGATCGCTCGCTCGCACGTCGGCATCGGCGAGTGCGATAGCGGCCTCGAGCTGATCGCCAAGCTCGAACATCAGCCGTCGAATCGCCGAGTCCGACCATTCCGAAGAATAGAATGGCACGCGCAGATGGGCATCCACCAGCTTGGTCACCTGCTCGATGAATGCCGCCGGCTGGCGCAGCCGCGTGAGAACAGCGCGCGCCTTCTCCGCCCCGAGCGTTTCGTGCCGATAGAAGTGGACGCCCGATTCATCGCTGGAATACGTCTCCGGTTTCGCGATGTCATGGAGCAAGGCGACGTACCGCAGCACCTTCTCCGGCGCAATGAACTCCACCGCATCGAGTGTGTGCTCGAGCACGTCCTTCATGTGATGCCGGCCCGGCTCCGGCAGGTGGAGAACCAGCAGCTCCGGCAGCACGTGCTCCGCCACGCCCAGGTCGATCATCAGTCGCAGCCCGTCCCGCGGACGGGGGGAAACGAGGATGCCGTCCACTTCGTCCCGGATGCGTTCCCAGGAGATCCGCCGCAATTCCCCGACCGATTCTGCAATGGCGACCGCAGCCGCGAGGTCGAGCTCGAAACCAAGCTGAGCGCAGAAGCGCACGGCCCGCAGCATGCGCAGCGGGTCCTCCGCAATCCGCTCGGGCGGTGCACCCACGAATCGTACCAACCCGTCCTCCAGGTCACGCTGGCCGCCGAACGGGTCCAGCAACTCATCGGTGTGCAGATTGCGAGCGATGGCGTTGATGGTGAAATCACGCCGGGCCAGATCCTCGTGGATGTCCGTCCCGAATGCAACCTGCGGTTTGCGCGTCACGCCGTCATAGGCGTCAGCTCGGAATGTGGTGATCTCGGCCTTCAGGCCGTCCTTCTGCATGCCGATCGTGCCGAACTTCTCGCCGACGCTCCATACCGCATCCGCCAGACGGCTTACCCGCTTTCGTGTCTCCTGGGGATGCGCATCAGTGGCGAGGTCCAGGTCCTTGCTTTCCCGCCCCAGAAGCTGATCGCGCAGACTTCCGCCAACCAAGAAGAGCTGCCGGTCTGCGAACGCCTGCACGAGTTCCCGTAAGAGTTCGTCGATCGTCATGGCGCGGCTGACTTCGTCGCGGCGTCAGCGCGTCCTGCCACCCGCTGCCCGTCGCTCGAGCAAGATCATCCAGCACCGGGAGGGGGCAGCGCGTCGGTGTGGAAAGAGCGGACAGCTAGGATGCACATTCAGCGAGCACAGGATTTCCTGAGGAGGAACTCAGCGATGGCGAAGAAGGTTCGGATTGGCGTTGTCGGTGCCGGGGGGATGGGGCAAGGGCACTGCGATTACCTTGGCCCGGGCAAGCTTGATGTTGCGGAGCTGACCGCGGTCTGCGATATCGCCCCTGTCGTTGCGAAGCAAGTCGGCGAGAAGTGGGGAGTCCCCCACTTCAGCAAGCACACCGACCTGCTCGACTCAGGTCTAGTGGATGCGATTCTTATCGCGACACCGCACTACTTCCATCCGCCGATCGCCATCGACGCCTTCAAACGCAAGATCCACGTGCTCTCCGAGAAGCCGATTGGCGTTACCATCAAGCCCGTGAATCAGATGATCCGTGCCGCCGAGAAGAGCGGCTGCAAGTTCGCGGTC
>Ga0315287_10002000_pt1 | contig 19080 bp, 17 predicted proteins | sample YL17G11_0_MG_FD_205037 | JGI IMG/M metagenome (GOLD analysis project Ga0315287, IMG submission 205037) | Sediment microbial communities from Yellowstone Lake, YNP, Wyoming, USA - YL17G11_0 | ecosystem: Environmental > Aquatic > Freshwater > Lake > Sediment | place: USA: Wyoming | collected...
TCGACGCGCGGGTCGGAGCCCGGGATGTAGGCGCCGATCGCGATCAGGTCCTCGGCGCGCCTGTGGGCGGCGAGCAGCCCGCGCAGGCGCCCGCCGGCCTCGAGGTGCTCGGGCGACAGGAGCTGGGGGGCGAGCCGCGACACCGACTGGAGGACGTCGATGGCCGGGTAATGGTGGCGGTGGGCCAGCTCGCGCGAGAGCACGATGTGGCCGTCGAGGATCGAGCGCACCGCGTCGGCGACCGGCTCGTTCATGTCGTCGCCCTCCACCAGCACGGTGTAGAGCGCGGTGATGCTTCCCACCGGCGCCGTGCCCGCACGCTCGAGGAGCCGCGGCAGGAGCTGGAACACCGACGGGGTGTAGCCGCGCGTCGCCGGGGGCTCGCCGATGGCGAGGCCCACCTCGCGCTGGGCGGTGGCCAGGCGCGTGACCGAGTCCATCATCAGGAGGACGTCGGCGCCCTGGTCGCGGAAGAACTCGGCGATGGTGGTGGCGACGAAGGCGGCCTTGATGCGCACCAGCGCGGGCTGGTCGGAGGTGGCCACGACGACGACGCTGCGCGCGAGGCCCTCGGGCCCGAGGTCGTGCTCGATGAACTCGCGCACCTCGCGGCCGCGCTCGCCGACCAGCGCGATCACGTTGACGTCGGCGCTGGTGCCGCGGGCCATCATCCCCATCGTGGTGCTCTTGCCGACGCCCGAGCCGGCGAAGATGCCCATCCGCTGGCCGCGCCCGCAGGGCATCAGGGCGTCGATGGCGCGCACTCCGAGAGGGAGCGGGGTGCGGATGGTCGGCCGCGCCAGGACGTCCGGCGGGGCCGCGTCGATGTCGCGCCGGGCCTCGATAGCCGGGGGGCCGAGGCCGTCGATGGGGCGGCCGAGCCCGTCGAGCACGCGCCCGAGGAGACCGCGCCCGACGTCCACGCGCACGGCGTGTCCCGTGGCGATGACGGTCTGGCCGGGGCCCACGCCGGCGGCGTCGCCGAGCGGCATCAGGAGGGTGCGCCCCTCCCGGAAGCCGACGACCTCGGCCTGCAGCGGAGGCCTGCCGCCGCGGACGCCGGGGACGAGGATCTCGCACCTCTCCCCCACGCTGGCCTCCGGGCCGCGGCTCTCCACCACGAGGCCGATCAGCTCGGAGACGCGGCCGTTGAGACGGTAGGGGTCGAGGTGGCGCAGGCGCTCGCGCGCCGGGGCGAGGTCGACGCCGCTCACCGGCCGGCCGGGAGGATCAGGGTCTCGTCGGGCGGTGCCACCAGGGCCTCGAGCACCCGGGCGAGCTGGCTCTCGAAGGTGGCGTCCACGTCGCCCGCGGCCGTCTCCAGAACGCACGAGCCCGGCATGATGCGCGGGTCGTCCACCACCTCGAAGCGGGCGATGCCGCCCATCTCCTGGAGGATCGTCGGCGCCGCCTCGCGGCAGGCGCCGAGGTCGGCAGGGCTCACCCGGGCCACCAGCTGGGAGCGGTCGGACGCCCGGCGGATCGCGCCGCGCAGGACGCCGGCCACGCGGTCGGGATTGGCGGCGACGTCGGCGCGCACCAGGCGCGCGGCGATCTCGACGGCCAGCCCGATGGCCTCGTTGACGGCCGACTCCTCGATGACCTCACGCTGCTCGGCCAGCGCGCGGGCCATCTCCCGCAGTGACGCGAGGGCGCCGGCCACCTCGGCCTCGGCCTCGGCGCGCCCCTGCGCGAAACCCTCGCGGCGGGCGGCCTCGCGCAGCGCCTCGACCTCTCCGAGGGCGTCGGCCATGGCGGCCTCGGCGTCCTCCCGGGCCCGCTCGATGACGCCCTCGGGCGTGGTCGGGTCGGCCCGGCGGATCACGCGGGGACGGAGGGGGACCGCCAGGCTCTCCTCCGACAGGCTCGCCCCGCGAAGGAGCGGGCTACGCGACAAGCTGATCCTCGCCACCGCGGATGATGACGATGGCGCCCGACTCCTCGAGGCGGCGGATGACGGCGACGACTTTCTGCTGCGCCTCCTCGACCTGCTTCACGCGCACGGGGCCCATGAACTCGAGTTCCTCGCGGATGTTGGTGGCGGCGCGCTCGGACATGTTGCGGAAGATGGCGTCCTGCACCTCGCTGCTCACGCCCTTGAGCGCGACGGTCAGCTCCTTGACGTCCACCTCGCGCAGCACCTGCTGGATGTTGCGGTCGTCGAGCGTGACGATGTCCTCGAACAGGAACATCATGCGGCGGACCTCGTCGGCCAGCTCGGGGTTCTGCTCCTCGAGGGTCTCGACGATGGTGCGCTCGGTGGTGCGGTCGACCTGGTTGAGCAGGTCCACCAGCGAGCGGAGGCCGCCCGCCGAGGTGAAGTCCTGGGTGATGACGCTCGAGAGCTTGCGCTCGAGCACGCGCTCGATCTCCCGGATGACCTCGGGGGCCGTGCGGTCCATCAGGGCGATGCGCATGGCCACGTCGGCCTGCACGTCGTCGGGCAGCGAGCTGACCACCTGGGCCGCGGTCTCCGAGGGGAGGTAGGCCAGGATCAGCGCGATCGTCTGGGGATGCTCGTTGGCGATCACGTTGAGGATCTGCGACGCCTCGGTGCGCCGCAGGAACTCGAACGGGCTCACCTGGATCGCGCTCGACAGGCGGGCCATGACCTCGTTGGCCTTGCCCTCGCCGAGCGCCTTCTGGAGGATGCCCCGGGCGTACTCGAGGCCGCCCTCGGCGATGTACTCCTGCGCGACGGCGACCTCGTAGAACTCCTCGACCACCGACTGCTTTCGGTCGGGGGCGATGTGGCCCATGCCGGCGATCTCGAGGGTGAGCTCGTCGATCTCCTCCTGGCGCAGGTGCTTGAAGACCTCCGCCGAGGCGTCCTGGCCGAGGCTGACCAGCAGGATCGCCGCCTTCTCGCGGCCGGTCATCGTGCTGGACGACATCAGCGCTCCACGAGCCAGCCGCGCAGCAGCTGGGCGACGTCATCGGGCTTGCGGCGGGCGAGGTCCTCCATCTGCGCCTCGATCGGGCTCTTGCGCTGGCCCTCGAGCTGGCGCACGGGGCCGCCGCCAGTGAGCTCGGAGACCGGCACCGGGCCGCGCTTGAGCAGCTCCGGCAGCGCCTTCTCGAGGTCCGACTGACGGCCCTTGAGCGACTTGCGGGCGAACATGGCGAGCATCAGGAGGCCGATGATCGCCGCAGCCGTCTTGGCGATGCCCATGATGTCGAGCCCCCCGGCGGCGGCGGGCGGGTTCTTGGCGGCCTCGGCGGCGGCCGCGGCGGCGGTGACGGCGGTGCCGTCCTTCGCGAAGGCGACGGTCTTGACGCTGACGACGTCGCCGCGCGCGGCGTCGTAGCCGACGGCCGCCTTGACGCCCTCTTCGATCGTGGCGACGTCGGCGGCGGGCACCTCGTCGCTCAGCTGGACCGCGATCGACTGGCTGACGACGGCGCCCGGTGTCTTCTCGACCTGCGAGCGGACGCGATCGACGCCGTTGCGGGTGGTGTCAGAGCTCTTCTTGTAGTCGGTGGTGCCGCTGCCGCTGGTGGTCGCCGGAAAGGTGCTGCCGGCCGGCGTGTTCGCGGAGGTGCCGGTCACCGCGCCCGTCGAGCCGCCCGTGGACTTGAGGGTCTCCTTGGCGGTCTCGGTCTCGAGCGGGACGACCTTGGTCGTGTCGAAGGTCTCGCTGTCGGTGGTCACCTTGTCGAGGTCGAGCGCGGCGTGCACCTGGGTGACGGCCTTGCCCGGGCCGAGGGTGGCGGCGAGGAACGCGTCGAGGCGGCTCTGCACTCCGCGCTCGTAGGCGGCCTCGACGGCCAGCCGCTCGCTCGCGGCCCCCACGCCGGACGCCGCTCCGGCGCCGGTCTCGAGGATGTTGCCCTGCGAGTCGGTGATGGTGATGCCCTTGGCGTCGAGGCCGGGGACGGCTCCCGACACGAGCTTGGTGATGCCCTCGACCTGGCCGGAGTCGAGGTCCAGGCCGGGCTTCATGGTGAGGACGACCGCCGCCGTGGTGGGCTTCTGGTCCTCGGTGAACAGCTGCTCCTCGGGCATCGCGATCTTCACCGTGGCGGCGTCGATCGGATCGAGGCGGCCGATGGCGCGCGAGAGCTCGCCCTCGGTGGCGCGGACGAGGTTGACGCGGTTGGTGAAGTCGGTGGCGCCCAGGTTCGACTTGTCGAAGATCTCGTTGCCGACGACGGCGCCGCCGTCGAGCACGCCCGAGCTGGCGAGATCGATCCGCGCCTTGTCCACCTCGCTCGAGGGGACCTGGATCGTGCTGCCGCCGTCGGTGAGCTTGTAGCGGATGCCCAGGGTGTCGAGCTGCTTGGTGATGGCCGACGCGTCGCTCGCGCTCGTCGAGGTCGCGAGGGTCGCGTAGGAGTCCTGCCCGGACAGCCTCATCAGCAGGAAGATGCCCACGATGAAGATCACGACCGCTCCGATGAGCAGCCGCCGGCTGGGGCCGGTCAGGCCCTCCCAGAACCCCGTGACGTTCCCGAGCATCTAGACCTGCATCCGGCTGATTTCCTGCCAGGCCTCGATCATCTTGTTGCGCACCTGCACCGCGGTGTTGAAGGCGAGGTCCGCCTTCTCCACGGCCACGAGGGCGACGGTGGGGTCGGCCAGGCCGCCGGTGGCGGCCTGCTCGGTGAGGCGCTCCGAGCTGATGAGCTGGTCGTTCAGGCCCGAGACGGCGCCCGAGAGCATGTCGGCGAACCCGCCGGACGCGGTGGCGGCCGGCGCGGCGGTGGCCGAGCCGACGCCGTCGGCCCCCGTGATGGGGCCGAACGGCATCGCGCCCGGCGCCGAGATGGGCGGCAGCGGCGTCACGAGATGATCCGGAGCGAGTCGCGGGCCATCGACTTGGTGGCCTCGAAGGCGGTGACGTTGGCCTGGAAGGCGCGCGTGGCGGCGACCATGTCGGTCATCTCGGTCACGGCGTCGACGTTCGGGCGGGTCACGTAGCCCTTGGCGTCGGCCTCGGGGTGACCAGGCTCGTACACGCGGCGCAGCGGCGCGGTGTCCTCGACGATGCCGGTGACGGCGACCCCGTGGAGGTCGGCGGCGCCCTCGGTGCTCTCGATGCCGGGCGGGCGGGGCAGCGCGAACTGCGCGCCGCCGGGGGCCGGGGCCATCGTCACGGCCTTGCGATGGTAGGCGTCGCCGACGCCGTTGGTGCTGTCGGCGTTGGCCAGGTTGTTGGCGATCACATCCATGCGGAGGCGCTCGGCCGCGAGGCCGGTGGCGCTGATTCCGAGCGCGGCGTACATGCCCATCAGTGAGCTCCTCGCCGTAGTCAGGTGTACAGGGTCAGCGGCCCATGATGGCCGTGCGGAACTGCGCGAAGCGCTTGTCGAGCAGGGAGACGACGGTCTGGTGGGCGAGCGTGTTCGCCGACAGCTGCGCCATCTCGTCGTCGGGGTCGACGTTGCTGCCATCGACGCGCATCGTCGTGGTGTCGACCGACCCCACGGAGGGGGTGAAGTCGTCGATCTCCCGGCCCTGCTCCGAGAACGCCGGCAGGGCGCCGTCGCCGCGGTGCAAACGCGAGCGGTCGCTCTCGACGGCGTCGGCGAGCGCCGACTCGAAGGAGACGTCGACGCGCTTGTAGCCCGGAGTCTCGGCGTTCGCGATGTTGTTCGCGAGCGCCGTGTTGCGGGCGTTGAGGCCGCGCAAGGACGCCGTCAGCACCTCGGTCGTCAGGTCGTCCGGGAACATCAGCCGGCGCCGAAGGGGTCCGAGGAGATCAGCGGGCCGACGTCGTCCATCAGCTGCATCAGGCGCTCGGGCGAGATGTCGAGGACCTCGAGCGACAGGGGGTCCATGCCGTACATCAGCCCGTCGGCGCCGAGGCCGACCCCGAGCATCATGCACGCGGCGTCGGCGAGGTGGACGCAGTGGGCCAGCGCCGGCTTGAGCGTGGCCCCGCTCGGGCTGTGGTGGAAGCGGATGGCCTCCTCCAACTCGGGCGGGAAGCTCCAGGCCGCCGCGACCTGCGCGCCGAGCTCCGCGTGGTCGAACCCGAGAAGCTCGGCCTCGACCTCGTGGAACGGCATCCGGCGCTCCTGCGCGATGCGGGTGACCTCGTCGAAGGCGTTCTCCATGTAGCTGGAGAGGATCGTCTTGCCGATGTCGTGCAGCAGCCCGGCGATGAAGGCCTCCTCGACCGGGGCGAGCTTCACCTCGACGGCCAGCCGGCGCGCCGTGAAGGCGACCGAGATGGAGTGGCGCCACAGCTCGCCCTGCTGGAGGCCGTAGCCGGGCAGGCCGCCGCTCAGCAGGCGCGCCGTATGGCTCGAGATGGCGAGGCTCTTGATAGCGGAGAAGCCGAGCATCACGACCGCCTCGGTGACCGTGGTCACCCGGCGGGCATGGCCGTAGAAGGACGAGTTCGCCAGCTTCAGGATGTTGGCCGTGAGGTTCTGGTCGCGCAGGACGACCTGCGAAAGCTGGCCGACGGTCATGTCCTGGTCGTCGCAGGCGGAGATCACCTCCGTGATACTGGACGGCATCGCGGGGAGCTCCGCAACCGCGGCGGCGACCTCCTGGGCGGTGAGACGTGTGATCAGGGCGGCCATGGGGATCTCCGGTTCGGCGGTCGAAGCCGGCTAGGCCAGCGCGGGGGCGTGGGAGCTCTCGAGCGACTCGCTGCGGCGCTCCTCGCAGAGGGCGGTCCACGCCTCACAGAGAACCTGCATGTCCGCGATCACCTCGCGGAGCGTGGGCGAGTCGACCGTGTCCGGGTCGAGGCGCCGCAAGACGTACTCGTAGATCGCCCCGAGGTGCCGGGTGATGGAGCCGGCCGCCGGGTTGAGGCCCCGGTCGAGCTCCTCGACGATCGCGCGGACGCGGCCGATCAGGCCGGCAGCGGTGGCGCGGTCACCGCGGACGAGGGCCTCGTCGGCCTCGTTCCCGAATCGGATCGCGCCCTCGAAGAGCATGAGGACGAGGTCCTCCGGGGAGGCGGACTGGACCTGCTCGAGAGACGGAGTGCTGTGCATCCTGGGGAGACCTCACGGTCGAGATGGATGGTCACGCGGGGTTCCGTCCCCTATTCGCCGGCGTATGTCCCTGCCGACTCTCCGTATGTCTCGACGCGTGGCCGCCGTTCCTTGAGTCCGGTGCCCACCGTTCTCTGCGACGGGCCGGTCACCCTGCCCGGACCCGCACGGCGGCGGATCAGGCCTCGGAGGGCTCCCAGGCGATCAGGAACTCCGGCTCGGTGCGAACGCCGTCGGGCCGCAGGGGCACGACGCGGGCCGCGCACGCGAGCCGCCCGCTCTCGGACGCCGGCACCACCGCGACGAAACGCTGCTCGGGGCCGGCCGCCCCATCGGGCACCGCGGCCACGATCGTGCGCACGACCACCCCGCCGTCGCCGTCGGGCGCCCCGGCCACCACCTCGACCCGCACGTCCTTCGCCGACAGCGAGCCGAGGGTGGCGAAGAGCTCCACCTCCACGTCGGAGCCGACCGCGACCGCGCCGTCGGCCTTCACCGCGCTGCGGACGCCCACCTCGGGCCAGGCCGCGCGCATGCGCTCGCGCCAGGCGGCGAGGTCGCGGGCGCCGATGCCCTTGTCCGCGCCGAGCGCCATGGCGGCCCGGTGGGCCGGCATGTAGGCGCGCTCGGCGTAGTCGCGGACCATCCGCCCGGTGTTGAATTCGCCGCCCAGGCGCCGGATCGACGCGGTCATCATCGCCGTCCACTCGCGCGGGCGGCCCGAGGAGTCGCGGGCGTAGAACGCCGGGATCACCTCGCGCTCGAGTAGCGTGTAGAGGGCCTCCGCCTCGACGGCGTCGTTCTCCTCCGGGTCGTCGTAGGTCTCTCCGCTGCCGATCGCCCAGCCGCAGTCGGCCGAGTAGCCCTCGGCCCACCAGCCGTCGAGCACCGACAGGTTGAGGGCCCCGTTGACCGCCGCCTTCATGCCGCTGGTGCCCGAGGCCTCCAGCGGACGGCGCGGCACGTTGAGCCAGACGTCGGCCCCCTGCACCAGGTAGCGGGCGACGTGCATGTCGTAGTCCTCGAGGAACACGATCCGGTCGCGCAGGCGCGGGCGCTGTGACTCCTGGACGACGGTCCGCAGGACCTCCTTGCCCGGGACGTCGAGCGGGTGGGCCTTGCCGGCCACGATCATCTGCACCGGGCGCTTCTCGTCGCCGAGCAGGCGGGCGAGCCGGTCGGGGTCGCGGAAGAGCAGGTCGGCGCGCTTGTAGGTGGCGAAGCGGCGGGCGAAGCAGATGGTGAGCGCGTCGGGGCGCAGGGCGTCGCCGGCGGTGCGGCTGGCCAGGCTGCGGGACCCCTTGCGGGCGAGCTGGGCCTGCAGGCGCTCGCGGGCGAAGAGCACCAGGCGCTCGCGGCGCAGCTCGTGCACGCGCCAGAGCTCGCCCGAGGGGATGGTGTCGGCGCGCTGCCAGACCGTCGGGTCCTCGGGCCGCTCGCGCAGGCCGGGGCCGATGTAGCGGTCGAGCAGCTCGTGCATCTCGCGGCTGAGCCAGCTCGGCGTGTGGATGCCGTTGGTGATGCTGGTGATCGGAACCTCGTCGAGCGGCAGGTCGGGCCAGAGGCCGCGCCACATGCGCCGGGAGGTGTCGCCGTGGAGCTCGGCGACCCCGTTCGCGAAGCCCGAGGTGCGCAGCGCGAGCGGGGTCATTCCGAAGTCGGTCTCGGCCTCGTCCGGGTGGGAGGCGAGGGCGACCAGATCCTCCCAGGTCATCCCCGCGGCCACGGCGATCGGCTCCAGGAAGCTGCGCGCGAGCTCGGGGTCGAAGGTCTCGTTGCCGGCCGGGACCGGCGTATGGGTGGTGAAGACCGTGGAGGCCACGACCTGCTCGCGGGCCGCGGTCAGGTCCATGCCCGTCTCGGCCCGCAGCGCCCGCAGGCGCTCGAGGACGAGCAGCGCCGAGTGGCCCTCGTTCATGTGGAAGACGGTCGGCGCCATGCCGGCGGCCGCGAGCGCCCGAACCCCCCCGATGCCGAGGAGCACCTCCTGGCGCATGCGCTGGTCGTGGTCGCCGCCGTAGAGGACGCTGGTGATCTCACGGGCCCGCGGCGAGTTGCCCTCGATGTCGGAGTCGAGCAGCAGCAGCGGGACGCGGCCCACCTGGATGCGCCGCACGGCCGCGCGGACGTTCTCGTCCCCCACCTGGACCTCGATCACGACCGGCTCGCCGTCGGGGCCCGTCTGGTCGGAGAGCGGCAGGTCGGACCAGTCGGTGGCCGGGTAGCGCTCGCGCTGGCCGCCGTCGGGGCCGAGCGACTGGCGGAAGTAGCCGCTGCGGTAGAGCAGGCCGACGCCCACCAGGGGCACGCCCAGGTCGGACGCCGACTTCAGGTGGTCGCCGGCCAGGATGCCGAGGCCGCCCGAGTAGAGCGGGATGCCGGCGTCGAGGCCGAACTCCAGCGAGAAGTAGGCGACCAGCATCGTGGAGACGTCGGCGTGCGCGGGCACCAGCCAGCCCGGATCGTTGACGTAGGCGTCAAGGCGGCGCGCCACCCGGGCCACGGACGCGACGAAGCTCTCGTCGGCGGCGAGCTGGTCGAGGCGCTCCTGCGGCAACCCGCGCAGCAGGGCGATCGGGTTGTGCTCGAGCCGCTCCCAGGCTTCAGGGTCGAGGCGGGCGAAGAGGTCACCCGCCTCGGGGCTCCACGCGGACCAGACGTTCCGTGCGATCTCGTCGAGCCAGGCGATGCGCTCGGGAAGCGCCGGGTGTACGTCGACCTCGTGGACCTTCATCTGCTCTCTCCTGGGACGACGGGGCAGGCGAATGGGCGCACGACGGCCCGATGGGCGCGACGGCGTCTCCCGGGAAGGGGGAAGCATAGGCGAGGACCGATGGACGTCCACCCCGCCATCCGAACAGGACCGTCCACCGGGTGTGGGAGGTCGACGCCTAGGGGGGCTTGGCCTCCGCCGGGCCGTGGCGGGAGAGTCCCGGTCATGTCGCGGCGAGCCCAGACGAACGAGCCCGGGTGGATCGACTTCCCGCCCCGCTGGCCCGAGCGCGACCGCCCCCCGGCCGACGCCGAGCGCGAGCGGCCGCCGGTGCTGCTCACGTCGCCGATCCCGCGACTCGGCCGCCGCGAGCGGCCGAAGGTGCTCCGGATCGTGACGGGCGCCCGCGCCCGGTAGCTACCGGGAGCTGTCGAGGTAGAGCGAGTGGCCGGTGGCCTGGGGGCGGTAGCCGGCGAGCGCCGTGCGACCGACCGCGAGCGCCCCGGCCTCCTGGCGCAGCGCGTCGCGCGCGGCGGTCGCCCGCTCGACGAGCTCCTCCTGGCCCCGGGTCAGCAGCTGGGCCAGCGCGCGGACCTCCGCCAGGTCGGCGGAGTCGAGCGGCGGCGCCTCGCTCGGGACGATCCGGGCCTGCACCACCATGCGCTCGTGGTCGAGCTCGGTCAGGCGGCCGAGGTCGGCCGCCGCGAGGGCCCGGGCCTGCTCGAGCTGGAGCTCGCGCAGGCGGCGCAGGTCATCCAGCAAGGTCCACACCCACAGAGGGGCGGCTGTCCGCGCGGGCCGGCCGCGGCGTGTTGGCGATCTGGGCCCAGGCGCTGCGCAGGTCTCCCATGCAGCGGACCGCCTCGTCGATCTCCGCGCTCTCGCGCGTGAGGCGCGACGCGGTGAGCCGCTCGCCTACGTACTCGTAGATGCTCGCGAGGTTCTCGGCGACATGGCCCTGGGTCATGTCCAGGGAGACGCGCAGCTCGGTCACGATGTCCTGCGCCCGCGTCAGCCGCTGCCCCGCCTCACCCAGGTCGCCCCGCTCCATCGCGGCCTTGCCCTGACCGGCGAAGCGCAGGAAGCCGTCGTAGAGCATCACCACGAGCTGGCCCGGCGTCGCGGTCTGGGCGGAGTGATTCGTGTACTGGCGAAGTTCCGTCAGCAAGTGCGTGCCCTTCCTCGGAGCCGGTGCGGGTGGGTGTGTCGGGGCCGGGCGATCCCGGCGTCAGGATCAGAGTGCGGCGAGTTGCGACGCGAGGTCGGTGCCCTGGGCCCGGAACTGCGTCACGGCCTTCTCCATCGCCGCGAACTGCGCCTTCATGGTCTGCTCGCGGATGTCCATCAGCGACTCGAGACTGGCGATCTTGTCGTCCATGCGGCCGAGGGACGACGTGAAGCCGGTCAGCCGGGACGAGAGGATGTCGCTCGAGAACGTGGCGGCGAAGCCCTGGATCTGGCGGGCGATGCCGTCCGCCGGACCGCCGCCGTCGACCCCGTCGTCCCTGCCGAAGACGTCGGCGACGGCGTCGGGGTCGGCCGTGAGGGCGGCGCTGAAGGCCGTCTTGTCGAGCGTCAGCTGGCCGTCGCGCGAGGACGTGATGCCGATCCGGGCGAGTGAGTCGTACGCCCCCCCGGCGAGTCCGGTCACCGCGCTGCCGGCGATGTTGCGCAACTGGCCCGCCAGCGAGCTCATGGTCTGGTCGCCCTGGAGCGTGCCCGCCGTCTTGGTCGCCGCGTCGTAGCTGGTGGCGAGCTTCACGTTCTTCATGAGCGCGTTGTAGGCGTCCACGAAGTTCTGGGCCTGGGTCAGCGACGCGGCGTTGTCGGCTCCCACCGTGACGGTGGTCGCGCCCTCCTTGTAGAGGCTCAGGGAGACGCCGTTGATCGCACCCTCGATCGTGTTGCCCGAGCTCGTGACGGCGAGGCCGTTGATCGTCGCGGCGGCGTCCTGGGCGGCCTGCGTCTGGGCGAACCCGAAGCCGGCGGCCGCGGAGCCGCCGAGGGTGACGCCCCCGGCTCCCCCGCTCTCCTTCGAGATGAAGACGAGCTTGTTGTTGATGACGCTCGCGGAGACGCCGATGTCCTCGGTGCCGTTCACGCGATCGGCGAAGGTCTGCAGCGTGTCGCCGGCCTCGACGGCCACGTTCGCCGTGGTGCCGCCGGTGGTGATGTCCAGGCTCTGCCCCGCCACCAGCGGCGGGTTCGCCCCGGTCGCCAGCGTGTGCGCCTTGGCGAGGGCGGTGACGACCACGTTGTAGCTGCCCGACGCGGCCGAGGAATCGACGCTGGCCGAGACGACGGACGCGTCGCCGGTCGTGGCGGCCTTGTCCTGGAGGGCGCCGACCTTGTACATCGCGGCCGAGGCGTCGCGCAGCTTGGCGAGGAGGCCGTTGACCTCCTGGACCACGCCCTGCTTCTGCTTGAGCTCGGCCTTCTGGGTATTGATGCGGTCGATCGGCAGGCGCTCGATCTTCATCAGCGCGGTGACGATCGAGGCGGTGTCGATGCCGCTCCCGATCCCGCTGAAGGAGATCGCGGGCGAGGCGGTCGTCGACGTCGCGCTGGTGCTCATCGCGCCACCCTCACGAGCTGGTGTCGACCTGGAGGCCGTTGGACGTGACCGAGGCGATCACGTCCAGCACGTGGCGCGAGGGGACCTCGCGCAGCACCTCTCCGGTCTCTCTGTCGTACATCGTCACGATCACCCTGCTCGTCGCCTCGTGGATCTCGAACCTGGCGTCGACATCGGCGGCGACCACGCTGAACTTGAGCGAGCTGCGCGGCTCCCAGTCGGTGCTGGTGGGCGTGGCTTCGTGGGGTCTTGTCGCCTCGGCGGTGGGCTCGGTGGGCTTCGCCGGGGCGAACCGACGGGAACCCGAAACCTCCGGCACATCGGGGAAGCGTGAGGTGGTGACATCCATGTCAACTCCACTCGCGGGCTGATTCCCTGCCCCGGATGAGAGCCCCGGAACACCATGTTTATCGGCAGCCCTGACCGAACCTTGAGGTCCAGGGCGCCCCGTCGGGTCTCCTCGATCCGTTCCTCGGAGCCGGGCCTAGGCTCCGGCGCCGGCCAGGAGTGACATGGACTGGCGGAGCTCCCTCAGGACGTTCGAGTGGGGGTAGATCAGAAGGCCCTCCCGCAGGACGGCGTCGGCGTCGTCGTAGCGGCCGGTGCCGGCGAGCAGGCTGGCGAGGTCGAGGTGGCGCGACATGTTCTGCTCGTCGCTCTCGAGGGCGGCGCGCATGAAGGTCTCGGCGTCCTCGTCCAGGTGCTTGGCCTGGCAGATGCGGCCGAGGGCGGCGAACGCCTCGGGGGTCCCCTCGCCCGCCTGGATCGCCGCGATCAGGCGGTCGGCGGCGGGGTCCGGGAAGTCGTTGGTGTAGAGGAGGTAGCCGAGGCGCCGATCGACGTCGGCGGGCTCCGGGGCGATCTCGTAGAGCAGGGGCACGAGGCTGTTGAAGGCCTCGAGCTCGTCGAGCTCCAGGAGGGTGCCGGCGAGCTCCATCATGGTGCCCAGCAGGGCGCCGCGGTCGACGGCCGCCGGGATCTCGGGCATGGGGGCGCCGGGCGCCTGCACCGCGACGGCGAGCTCGTAGGCCACGGCGTAGAGCCCGTCGGCGACGGGGCGGAGCATGGTGATCGCCGTCTTCGCCTCGTCAGCGTCGCCGGCGATGATCGCGATCAGCACCGACTTGGCGAGCGCCATCGCGTGGCTCGCGCTGCCCGGCGCCAGGGCGCCGAGCTGCCGGCGCGCGCCCTCGAGGTCGCCGAGGCGGATGAGCGCGTCGGCCATCGTCAGGTTGATGGCGGAGTCGTCGGGGCTCAGGTCGCGGGCCTCGGTGAGGACCGCCAGCGCGTGCTCCGGGTGACCCTCGGTGAGAAGGACCTGGGCCAACGCCCGCAGCGACTCGGCGCGGCGCGACGTCCCGATGATTCGGCCCAGGTACTCCCTCACCTCGAGCGGCGGATCGCTCCGCAGGAGCAGGCGCGTCAGGTGGACGACCGGGGCGGCGTAGAACCCGTTCGCTTCCCGGATGGCGTTGCGCTGGCACCGCACGGCCTCGTGCGTGTCGCCCATCATCTCGTAGAGACGGCCGAGGGCGTGCCAGGAGTAGAAGGAGCCCATCCCGGCCTGGGCCAGGTAGCGGGCGCCGTCGTGGTCGCCGAGCTCGATCGCACGGCGGAAGCTCTTGACGGCCGCGCGGTACTCGCGCCGGCTCGTGTGGATCTGCCCCTGCAGGTAGTGCAGGTCGGTGAAGTCCGGGTAGGCCTGGAGCGCGTCGGCCAGCACGTCGAGCGCCTCGTCCCAGCGCTCCAGCGAGTGGAGCGAGGCGACGATGTTCCGCAGCAGGAGGGATGCGTAGTAGGCCTTGAGGGAGGAGAGCTCGCTGAAGGACCGGCGGAAGTAGGTGAGCGCGGTCTCGTGGTCGCCGATCCGCTGGTACTCGACGCCGGCGTTGAAGAGGGTGAACGAGTCGGTGGGCTTGCGCGCCACCTCCTCCATCACGATCGCCATGTTGCGGTCGGTCTTCTCCTTGCCACGGCTGGTGGGCTCGAGGTAGCCGTAGTGGTGGATCTCGATCCCCACGAAGCGGGTGCAGACGCCGCCCACGGGATCGACCGTCCCCATGATCTGCTCGTGCAGCGCGCCGCTGTAGCGGTAGTCCGGGCGGTTGCGGAAGACCCGGAAGGCCGAGTTCACGACGCTCTCGACGCCGAGCTCCTCGCCGATGAAGTTGACCTCGCGAAGGCAGTAGCCCTCGATGTCATCCTCGTGGAGGAGCTCCCTGAGGCTCGCGCCGTCGATCAGCTCCTCGTCGGCGTCGAGCACCAGGATCCAGTCGCCGGTCGCGGCGTCGAGGCTGACGTTGCGCGGGGCGGCGAAGTCGCCGTGCCACTCCTCGTGCAGGATCGTCGCGCCGAAGCTCTCGGCGATCTCGATCGAGCGGTCGACCGAGCCGGTGTCGACGATGACGATCTCGTCGACGACGCCCTGGACGCTCGCCAGGCAGCGCGCCAGGTGCTCCTCCTCGTCGCGCATGATCATGCAGAGCGACAGCCGCTGCGGCGTGCGCTCCTTCGGCGTGGAGAGCTTCGCGATCGTGAGGCCCATCTCGGTCCTTCCCGGAGGTCTGAGGTCCCCCCCCATCGGCAGGGGCGCCGGACACTTGAGCGCGACGCGAACGGCCTGCGGGGGCCCGGGAATCGGGGGGCGGACGTGGACGGGGGCGAGCCGCCTGCCGGCGGCCCTCACGCGGAGACTCCCGGTCCGCGGTGTGACTCAGCCTGAATCCGTCGTCGATCGTGGATGCGGGGACGAAATCGCTCGCGTGAGGCGATTTCGTTCATCCGCGCCGCGAGATCGACGGATTCAGGCTCAGCCCAGCGGGATCCGGTCGACCGCGGCGTCGAAGCCGCGCGCGGGCAGCACGCCGCGGGGGTCGCCGCCGACCGGCAGGCCCCACTTCATCGCGTAGCGCATGGCGTTGCCGTTGAGCAGCGCGTCGTAGTCCTCGCCGAGCGTCGTGAAGGTCCGGTGCCCGAAGTGGTGGACGTACGAGTCGTCGGCCACCCAGAGGCGGAAGCCGGCCAGCCGGGCGCGCAGCGCGTAGTCCTCGTCCTCCATGTTGCCGATCTCGAAGCGGGTGTCGAAGCCTCCGAGCGCGTCGAGCACCGTCCGGGAGACGGCCATGCAGAGCCCGCTGATGCGCGTCACCGCGCGTCCCCGGCCGGCGTGTTCGCGCGCACGCGCGGCGGCGAACGCGTCGAGGGCGGCCGAGGGCGCCTCGTCGTAGGGGACGTGCGGGATGATCTGATCGTCGGAGACCCAGTTGGAGCGCGGCCCCGCGATCCCGACGCCGGCCTCGCGCGCGAGCGCCCCGCGCAGGCCCTCGAGCCACCCCGGCGTGGCGAGGGCGTCGTTGTTCAGCAGGACGGCGACGTCGCCGCCGGCCGCCGCGAGGCCGAGGTTGCAGCCGCCGGCGAAGCCGAGGTTGACCGGCGAGCGGACCACGCGGGCGCCCTCGGCGGCGCACCACTCCCCCGTGCCGTCGGTGCAGCCGTTGTCCACCACGATCACCTCGTGCGGGCCCGGCGTGTGGCGGGTGATGCTCTGGAGGCAGAGCGCGGTGTAGAGCAGGTTGTCGTGGCAGGGCACGACGATGCTGGTGAGGCCGCTCATGCCGCCGAACGCATCGGATCGGCCCCGGCCAGGGCGGCCAGGCGGGCCGCGGCGACCCCGGCCGTGCGGGTCCAGGTGTGGCCGGTGCGGATGTGCGCCGAGGCCGCCGCCCCGAGGGCGGCTCCCCGCTCGGGCGACTCCACGATCGCGCGCATCGCCTCGACCAGGTCCGCCACCTCCACCTCGATCACGCGCGGCCGGCCCGCGATCAGCATGCCTCCGACCGCCGAACCCGGCATGTCCACCGCGCGCGAGGGGACGAGGACGGCCGTGCCGGCGTCGCAGAAGTCGCGGGCGGCGCCCCGGTCGGGGACGATCGCCGGCAGCCCGCACGCCATCGCCTCGGCGATCGGCAGGCAGTAGCCCTCGCCCCGGTAGGGCTGCACCAGGGCATCGCACGCCGCGTAGAGCCGCGGCACGTCGGCGTCGGGGAGGCTGTCGGTGAGGTGCAGGATGCGCGGCGCGCGCGGGTCGTCCTGGATCTCCCGGACGCGCGCGAGGGCTTCCTGGGGCACGTAGGGGCCGCGGCCGCCGAAGTCCTTCAGCACGAGCGTCACGTCGTCGCCCCGCCGGAACGCGCGCTGGTAGGCGGCGAGCAGGAGGTCGATGCCCTTGCGCCAGATCAGCCCCCCGACGAACAGCAGGCGCACGCCGGGGGCGCGGTCGCCGAGGTCGAGCGGGTCGGCGCCCGGCTGGAACCGCACGGGGTCGACGCCGAGGGGGACGAGCGCGAGCCTCGCGGGGTCCATCCCGCCCTCGATCATCCCGTCGCGCACGTGCGTTGAGGCGACCCACACCTCGTCGATGTCCGCCGCCTGGGCGTTCACCCATTCCCGGGGCGGCGGGCCGTACTCCCAGTGCAGGAACTGCGCGACGCGGCCGCCATGGCCGGGGCCGAGGCTGGGCGGGTATGCGTGGCGGATCGTCACGTCGACCCGCGGCAGGAGCGCCGACATGTGCGCCTCCAGCTCTGCGTAGGCCGGGTCGGAGCGATCCAGCCGGTCCTCCCCGCTGTCGACGATCCCGAGCTCCACGCCGCCGTGCGCGATCAGCGCCCGGGCGAGGTCGCGGTTCACGCCGGCCAGGGAGTGGACGCCGAAGATGCTCCCGCGCAGCAGCACCTGGGGAACGCCCGGCGCCGCGGTGCGCGCGGCGCGCGGCCGCGGCCGCGGCCGGATCTCGGCGAGGCGGGCGACGGCCCTGCGGGCCACGGAGCGGTGATCGTGATCCAGAGCCGCGGCTCGTGCAGCGGCGCCCCGGGCCCGGCGCTCGTCCGGGCGCTCGTGGGCGGCGCGCAGCTCCTCGGCGCACGGGGAGACGGCGGGCCGGCCCATGGCGGCGGCCTCGAGGGCGACGCGGCTGCGCGCGCCTGCGGGGGTCGCGGCGACCACGACGTCGCAGGTCGCGTGAAGGGCGGCCATCCGGCCGGCCGGCAGCAGGTCGTCGAGGACCACCACGTCGGCCATCGCCTCGGGATCGTGCCCGGCGGCGACCACGGCGGCGATCGCACGCTCCTGGATCGCGGCGAGGTCGAGGCCGTCGTCGGACCAGGTCTTCAGCACCAGGGTCACGTCGTCGTCGGCCGAGAAGGCGGCGCACCACTCGGCGAGCAGGCGCTCGCCGCCGCGTCCGGCGGTCCACTCGAGCGCGGCGAGGAACACCGTGCCGTGGGCACCCGGCACCGCCAGCGGCGGCGTGGCCGGATCGAAGAGGTCGAGCTCGATCGCCTCGGGCAGCACCCAGACCCGCCCGGGGGCGACCCCGGCCGCCACGAGCGCGGCGGCCTCCTCGGCGGTCGGCACCCAGACCTCGTCGAGCTGGTTCGCGCGCACGACGCCGTCGGCGGGGACCTCGAGCCCACCGAGGGCGGTGCGCCCGATCCGCAGGGCGCCGTGGGCGTAGGGGTCGAGGAGGCGGGCGGGCCCGTGCTCGATCGAGGCGGCGACCATCGCGGGCTCGGGCGTCATCAGGTCGGCGAGCGCCTCGCGCTCGGAGGCGGTGACCGCCTCGCGGTAGTGCCAGACGCGGTGCTCGGCGCGTAGATCGGCCTCCTCCTCCGCAAGGCCGCGCACCAGGGCGCGCCCCTCCGCCGCCCAGCCCGAGGGGTCGGTGAGCGGCCCCCGCCAGACGATGCTCATGCGATCAGCAGGTCGGCGGCGGGCCGTCCGGCGAGGGCGGTGACCCTCTCGAGCGCGACCTCGGCTGTGCGGTCCCAGGTGTGGTCGCGGCGGATCACCCGCGACGCGCGCGCGCCGACCACGTTGGCGGCCACCTGGTCCTCGTAGACGCCGCGCATCGCGGCGGCGAGGTCCGACGGATCGACCTCGTGGACGACGGGGTGGCGGTCCATCCGGTACGAGCTGGCCTGGTCGAAGGGGAGCTCCACCTGCCGCGACGGCACGAGGAACGCGGTGTCCGGGCCGGTGAAGTCGCGCGCCGCGCCGCGATCGGGCACGACCACCGGCAGCCCGCAGGCCATCGCCTCGGCGATCGTCAGCCCGTAGGCCTCTCCGCGGCACGGGTGCACCAGGCAGTGGCAGGCGGTGTAGAGGCCGGGCATCGCCTCCTCGGCGATCGGCGCCGACAGGTGCAGCACGCGGGGTCCGCTCGCGCTCGCGGCCATGGCGCGCACCCGCGCGTCGAGGCGCCCAGGCGGATAGGGCCCGCGCGGGCCGAAGTCCTTCACCACGAGGGTCACGTCGTCGTCGCGCCGGAAGGCGCGCTCGTAGGCGTCGAGGAGGAGGTCGACGCCCTTGCGGGCGTGCAGGCCGCCGACGAACAGGAACCGGAGGCCGGGGGCGGCGTCGGCGAGGTCGAAGGGGGCCGCGCCGGGGCGGAAGCGCTCGGGGTCGACGCCGAGCGGCAGCACGACCAGGCGGGCGGGGTCGACGCCCGAGTCGGCCATCCAGTCGCGCACGTACGTCGAGGCCACCCACACCTCGTCCGTGACGGCATCGATCATGCGCACCCAGTCGGGGGGCAGCGGCCCGAACTCCCAGTGCAGGACCTGCACCAGGCGTCCGTGGGCCGGCCTGCCGAAGCTCGGCGGCTGCACCTGGCGGATCACGACGTCCGGCCCGCCGGCGAGCAGACGGCGGGACGCGGCGGCCACGGCGGCCATGCCGGGCGCGCCGGGGTCGATGCCCATGCCGTCGGTGTCCACGAGGGCGAGGTCGACGCCCCCGCGGCGCATCAGCGCGCGGGCGAGCTCGCGGTTGACGC
>Ga0315287_10002002_pt1 | contig 19072 bp, 13 predicted proteins | sample YL17G11_0_MG_FD_205037 | JGI IMG/M metagenome (GOLD analysis project Ga0315287, IMG submission 205037) | Sediment microbial communities from Yellowstone Lake, YNP, Wyoming, USA - YL17G11_0 | ecosystem: Environmental > Aquatic > Freshwater > Lake > Sediment | place: USA: Wyoming | collected...
GGGGCGGGCTACTACTTGCCCCTCTCTCCCGACGCGTCGTCTCTTCCCCTCCATTTTTTCTTTATTTATTCAACTCACCCTGACTGCCGGTACCAGTCCGCATACTTCTGGAGGGTGCGATCTTTGGCGCCCAGCCAGCTGTGAAAAAAGGGAGTGCGTGCGTTGGGGTGTGAGCGGACGAGTGTCCTCGGTGGAGACCCGCATGCGGAGAGAGAGAGAGCGGGCCTGCCTGTGCCCGCTCTCTCTCTCTTTTCACTTTTTTTCTCGACGGGCCCGCGCACCCCTACCCCTCCCTGCACCTTTACTCACCCAATGATGACGGCCAGGCGACTGGAGACGATATCTTCATCCAGTGCCTGGAAGGTGGAGGCGGGCGGGTGGGCTGCGGGCGGGGCGGACGAGTCGGCGGTGAGGGCGGGCATGCCTCTGGGGCTTTTTGCGGGGCGGGCGGGGGGCGATGCGTGTCGGGAGGAGAGAACGAGGATTCTCTCCGCGGGGGGCTTCTCTGTGAGGAATGCGCTTTATCACACAGTCTGTGGAGGCACCAGAGGTCACAGAAGCGACGATGCGGTGGCGGGGGGCGCTGGAGCGCGGGGGCTGGGCGGCAGGGGGTGGGGCGCGCCGGGGGTGGAGGGGAGGCGTAAACGTTTTGATGCGAGGTCGGTCCGCGGCCGTGCGCGCTCTCCCTCCCCCCTTCCATCCACTTTTTTTTTCACCACGTGCGCTGCCAAAAAAACATTGCACGGCCCTCTCTCTCTCTTTCTAATCATCCTGCCACACCAGGCTCACCCCTGGCGCGTGCCGTTCAACCAGGCCGCCCAGTTCCGCGAAATAGCGGGCATGCATGGCGGCGACGACGCGCTCCTCCTCCTCCCCGCTGCCGCCTGCCCCTCCTCCGGCCCCTGCCTCCCCCCACGCGGGCCACACCGGCTTGCCGATCACGAACGTCAGCGGCCCCTTTCGCGGCAGGGGCCCGCCCCACCGCCCGACCGGCCAAAAAGGCACGGGAAACCCGAGCCGGGCGACCGCCGCGGCCTTCAAGGCCGGCGCGTGCCAGGGCTCTGTGTGGGCGTCCGCCTCGCCGAGCACCAGCACGGGCACGAGCGGGCTGCCCGCGCCCACGGCCAGCCGCACGAAGCCCGTGCGCCGCCCGCGCACGATGACCAACTCCTTGCGCGCGCCCAGGCGCCAGGTGTGTATCAGCTCGGCCTGGCCGCCCGGCATGAGCAGGACGGGGCGGGCCGCGAGGGTGGCCTCCGCGACGCGCCGCGACACGCTGCGCACGCCCGCCCAGGCGGCCAGGTCCCGGATGACGGGGGCGCGCAGGACGGCGGTCGCCGCCAGGACGGCCACGCGGTGGCCGGCCGTCAGGGCCGCCAGCGCCGGGTGCAGGGAGAGCAGGATGGTGGAGATGGGGTAGAGGCCGTGGGGGGCGAGAGCAAAGATGGGGTGGCCGCCGCCGCCCGCCCCGCCGCCGCCGCCGCCGCCGCCGCCGCCGCCGCCGCCGCCGCCGCCGCCGCCGCCGCCGCCGCCGCCGCCGCCGCCGCCGCCGCCGCCGCCGCCGCCGCCGCGCCGCCTGGCCAGGAGCGCGGCACTGGCGGCCGGGTCGTCGTGGACCACGGCCACGGGGCAGCCGACCCGGTCCAGCGCGGGGAACACCGCCCGCCCCAGCCATTCCTGGAAGGCAGGCCACTCGCGGCAGCCGGTCGCCTCCGGGTCACCCCGGGCCGTGAGCGCGTAGGCGAGGGCAGTCCCGGCGGCCCAGGCCGCCGCCGTGAGCGCCGGGCGGGCCGGCGACAGGAGGAAGGAGGCGGCGACCAGGCCGAGCAGGGAGTGGATGGGGGCGTAGAGCAGGATGAGCGGGGCCCACCAGAAGGGGCCGCCACCGCCACCAGGCGCCCGCTGCTGCTGCCGCCGCTGCCGGTGCTTGTCGTCGCCGCCGCCCTTTTCAGTGTCACAACGCCACACCAGCAGGGAGGCCCCGATGAGGAGCTGGCCGGCCGCGAGCGCGGCGGCGGTCAGGGCCGCGCCCGCCGCCACGGCCCGCCCGCCCGGGGCGGCCGCCACCGCGCCGCGGGCCAGGGCGAGCAAGCCCGCGCCGGCCCCGCCCGTCAGCGCCCAGGCGCCGGCCTGGGCGGCAATGAATGCCGGGCCGCCCCTCCCCGGCTGCACGAAGGTCCAGGCCGCGGCCGGGGCGGCCACGGCGCGCGCCCGCAGGCGGCCACCGAAGCCGTGCGTCGTGCCCGCGCCCGCCAGCAGGCAGGCCCCCGCGGCCGCCAGGTACACGCCCCGGGCGGCAGGGCCGGTCAGGGAGGGGGCGGCCAGCACAAAGGCCGCGCCCGCGGCCGCCCAGGCGAGGCCGAGCAGGGAGATGAGGGCCGCGGAGGTGCCCGGCCGCATAAGGCGACGCGCGCGCCGGCCTGGCGGGGGTGGGCGGGCGACGCCGGCCGGTGGGGCGAGGCCCGCCGCCCCACCCCGCCCCGTCGCGGCCGCGACCGCGGCGCAGGACATGAAGAGCGCGCCGCCCGTCGCCGCGGCGGCCGCCCCGGTGAGGGCGAGCTCCCGGGCCGGGTCAGCCAGGGCGTCCAATAGGGAAGAGGATACCGCCCCGAGCGTCGGGGAGGAGGAGGCGGCCAGGCCGCGGGCGACGGCGACCAGGGCGAGGGACCAGAGGGTCTGGGAGAGAGAGGGCGGGGCGGGGCGGGGATGTGGAGGTGAGAGAGGCAGATGGTTGCAGCAGGATCGAGGGCGCCGCGCGTTTTTTCGTTTTCGTTCTCTCCATCTGGCCCCTCGAAAAAAACTCACCCACCCCAGTCCGGAAAAGGCCGCCCTTTCCACGCGCGCCCATGATGCCTTGCTGCCCACCCTCACAGCCGACGCCAGGGCCAAGGCAGGCGTGGAAAGAAGGAGGAGGATGGTGGTCGCGGCCGTCGCGAGGTACAGTGACCCCGTCGATGCGGTGGCCTCCATTTTCGCTCTCACACCTCGGAGGGAGGGGAGGGGTCGTGTAAGGGAGGGACTGGGGGTGAGACACGCACACACACACACGGACACGCACGCGCGCGCCCGTTTGTCGCGGGCGCGGGCGTGTGGAGCGTGGGCGTGCGAAAAAAAAGAATGATTGCATAGAAACTACGTCTTGGCTGTTTCACTCCCGTGGCCAGTGCGCCGCGTTCACTCGCCTCATCCCTGCACGCACACCACGCACCCACACCCACACACGCACACTCTCCTCTGCACGCAATGACCGACCCCTCCCTGAAACGCCCCGCCTCGCCGGGCGGCGAGGTGGACGCCGCGGCGGCCGCTCGGGCGGCGGGTGCGCCGCCCGCCGGCGGCTCTAATCCGCCCCCTCCCCCCCCCTCTGCCCCCGAGGAGGACATCTCCCACGGCCAGCGCCTGGCCGCTGATGCGGGACGGGCCGACCGTGGCGTGCCCCGCGTGGATGGAGGCGGCGGCGGTGCGGCGGCGGCGGCGGCGGCGCCACCGCCTCAAAGCGCAACCCTCCTCGTCCCTGCCTCGGCCGCCTGGTTTTCTTATGCCTCCGTCCACGCCCTGGAAAAGGAGGCCCTGCCCGAATGGTTTGACGGGCGGGCGGGCGGAGGCGATGGAGCGGCCTACCGGGCCACCCGCAACGCGCTGGTGGACGCGGGTCGGGCGGCCGTGGCGGCGGGCGGGGAGGGGCGCCGCCTCTCGTTCACAGGTGCCCGGGCCGCGCTGGCCGGCACGGACGGCGCGCCTGCCACGGACGGGCCGTCCTTGCTCCGCCTGCACACCTTCCTGGACTACTGGGGCATAATCAACTTTGCGGGGGTGGGTGGGCAAGCGATGGCCACCGCCGCCGCCGCCCTGCCCGCCGGCGCGTCCGTGGAGGCCGGCGCCCGCCTGCCCGGCCCAGGCGCGCTCTTTGCCTTCCCGCGTCCGTCCGTCGGGGCCGGCGTCGCCGCGGCGACTGGAGCTGCTGCCGCCCCCCCTGCCGCCGCCCCCCCCGCCGGCACCGCCCTCGTCCCTTTCCTGGGCCGCCGGGACCGCCACGGCCGCCCCCCGCCCTCGGAGCCCCCACTCCCTCCCGGCGCGGCCCCCCGCTTCTTCTGTTCGGCCATGCCCTGGGTCGACTGCACGCCCCTGCGCTACCACTGCACCCGGGTGCCCGACGTGGACCTGTGCCCGGAGGCGTACGCGGACGGCCGCTTCCCTCCCGGGTGCAGTGGGCGGGACTTTGTGCGCCTGGAGGGCGGGGCGGGGCCGCCGCTGCCGCCAGGCGCGACGGCCGCCGCCGCTCAACTCCCGCCCGGCGTGCCGCCCACTCCCGCGGGCGCGGCCGACTGGGCGGACCAGGAGACCCTACTCCTGCTGGAGGGCGTGGAGGTATACGGCGACGACTGGGCGGAGGTGGCGGAGCATGTCGGCACAAAAAGCGCGGCCGCCTGCCTGCGCCGCTTCCTGCAGCTGCCCCTGGCGGACAGTGTCGCGTCCGCCCTGGAAGCGCCCGGTGGCGCGCCTGGGAACGGATCTCGCCCCGTCGGCGAGCCCGTCGCGGATGGCCCGGGCGCCGACCGGGGCGCCGCCCGCCCGCCCCTGCCCTTTGCGGACGCGGGGAACCCCGTGCTGGCCCAGGTCGCCTGCCTGGCGGCCATGGTCGGCCCGCGCGTGGCCGCCGCGGCGGCAGCCCGCGCGATGGAGGTGATTGCTGAGGAGGAGGGCGGGATGGGTGGTGGCGCGGACGCGCCCGTCCCGGACGCGACGGCCCGGGCGGCGGCGGCGGCGGGCCTGGCGGCGGCGGCCGTGAAAGCGCGCGCGCTCGCGGCGGGCGAGGAGCGGGAGGTCCTGCGCATGGCCGCCTCCGCCGCGGCCGCCCTGGCCACCCGCATCGCCGCCAAGGTGAAGGCCCTGGACGACTTGGGGGTGGCCCTGGACAAGGAGCGGGCGGCCCTGGACCGGGCCCGGGATGCGGCGTACGTGGAGCGGCGGGCGTTGGAATCGCGGCGGGTGGGCGGGTGAAGTGGAGGGGATGGATGGGATGGGAATGGGGAGAGAGCGGGAATCGAGTGTGTGCGTGGGAATGGAAAGAGCATGCGTTTCTCTCTCTTGCCTTTTTGTCCTACACACCCCCACCGTGGCTCACCCGCCTCGTCCAGGCCTCGGCGGCTTTGCGGGCGGCAGACCGAGCGGCGGTCGTCGCGCTCGCGACCGCAGCGTTGGCGGCGCTGCTCGCCACGCCCGCCGCCGCGGCGGCCGCGGGCAGGGCCGCCGCCGCCAGGGAGGACGCCCGAGACAGGGCCGCGGCGGGGGAGGAGGTGGTGGAGGGGAAGGCGGGCTCACCAGTGCCGCCCTCCTCCTCGCCCACCTGCGTCCATTCCTCCCCGTCTGAGAGACCGCCACCGCGGGCGGGTGGTGGCAAAGGAGGCAGCAGCGGTGCCCCTCCGGCGCTGCTGCTCCGCTCCCGCCGCCGCCCGGCCACCGCCCGTAGGAGGCCAGACCCTCCGAGCCGGGCGGGCGGGGTGGGGGCGTCTAAAGGCGGCGAGCAAGAGGGCGACGACGGGCTGTGGAGGAGAAGGAGGGCCGGGCGGGCGGTTGTCGTGGCGGCCAGCCCGGCCAGCAGCGCGCCCACCACCGCAAACGGGTGCCAGTCCTCCGGGACGTGGGCTGCGCCCGGGCCCAGCACCTCGCACACCACCGCGCCCGCAGCCCGGGCGAGGGCGTCCAGACCCGTGGCGAAGGCGGTCGCCTGGTCGGGGGTGAGTGAGGAGGCGGTTGAGATGTCGCCGGGCGCGCCACCCCCAGGTGGCGCACGGCCACTGCCGCTGCTTGAGGGTGGCCGCCCGGTCCCGCCTGTCGCCGCCCGCAGGCTGTCCCAGGACGTCGCAAAGGAGGGCCAGGCATAGGGGGTAGGCGGGGCGGTAGCGGCGGCAGGCGGCCCAGCAGCAGCAGGCGCGGGTAGTGTGGCGGAGGAGGGTGGTGGGCTGCTAGGGGGCGCCCCACCCACCCCTCCTCCGCCCCCGCCCTCGGCCTCACTCATCAGGGCCTCCTCCAGCACGACGACTGCCGGCCTCAGGGCTGTGCACAGGGCGGCCGCGGCTGACGGTGACGGGACATGGAGCGGGAGCGGGCCGTCGAAAAAGGCAGGGGCAGTGGCCAGGAGGGCTGGCGGGTCACCGGGCGAGTGCAGCGCCGCCGCGACGGCCGGGTAGACCCAGGCCCCTCCACCTCGACCTGACGACCGGTGCATGGAGGTGGAGGGCGTGACAATGTCGACGAGGAGCGGAGCGTCCAGGTAAGAGGCGGCCAGGCGGAGGGCGGCCGCCAGTTCGGCCACGGCCGCGGCCGCCGCGCCGGGGGAAGGGGGTGGGCGTGCGCTCACTTCTTTCTCGTCCCAGCAAGGCGGCAGCCCCACCCCCCGCAGGACAGCCCGCGGCGGCAGTGGCCTGCAGCCACCATCAGGCGGAGGCGTGCCCGGCGCGAAGCCGCCGCCGTCCTCCTCTTCGCTGAGTAAGGAAGACGCGACTCCAGGCGCAGCCCCACCGCTCGCACCCATCCGCCGCTCGCACGCCAGGGGCACGGCCGCCAGCAGCTCGCCGATGCGGGTCCCGATCTCGCCCGCCAGGCGGTCCTGGACGGCGGCCAGGCGGGCGCCGGTGGACGCGGCCTCCAGTGTGGCGGCCTCGGCGGCGCACCGGGTGGCGGCCGCGGCCGCGCGCGCGGCCTCCAGGCAGGACGCCCGAGCGGCGGTGGCCTCGCGCAGGGCGGCGGCGTCGGCGCGGGTAGACAACGCGGCTTCGGCAGAGACAGCAGCGGCTGATGCAGAGGCGGTTGCTGCCGCCCGGGCGGCCGCGGCGTCCCGGGCGAGGGCGTGGTGGCGGGACTGTCAGGAAATGAATGGCGAGAGATGAGATGAGACGATGACGAGGGGTCGGGGCGCGCACGGTCGGGGGTGCGAATGGAGAAACGCGCCTCCGATTTCGATTTCACTCACCTCTTCCACCACCAGCATGTCCAGCTGGGCCAGGGCGTCCCTGGCACGCGCTCGTGCTGCCTCCAAGGCGGTCAGCCGGGCGGGCGGGCGCACAGAGGCCGCGCAAGGCGGACACAGTGCAGCGTGGGCGCCGCAGCAGGTGCATTTTTTCGAGACGGCGGACTGAGCTGGGGAGAGGCCGGGTGCGCCATCCGGTCCGGCCATTGCAAGGCGGTAGGAGGTCAGCATGTCTGGGTGGGTGGGAGAGGGTGGGTGTTGCGGCGACGATCCTGCGGGAGGCGTGCGCCCTGGGTGAGACACGCCAACGCTACTCGTCGTTTCTTCCTCTGCCCTGTCAGACCTGCCAACCCGGGAGAAAGAAAAAAAAGAGACTGGCCGTGCGCGCCGCGAACCCCGCGTCTCCTCCACACGCACACTCACCCTCTCTATCTGAGGTCACACATTCAAAACACTCTCACCATCAGAATGGCCACCACAGCCGCCGTCCTCCGCCGGGCGGCCGCGCTGGCCGTGGCCCGCCTGGGCGGCGGGCGGTGCGGGTGCGGGCCGGTCTGCACCCCGCCCGCGTCCCTGCCGCTCCGCCTCGCCCTGCCACTTCCACCCACTGCCTGGCCCGGCATTGCCATCGGATTGACTGGACACCCCCACCGTGCCGCCGCCAGGTCCCTGGCCACCCGCGCCGCGTCGGGTGACGATGCGTCGTCGTCGTCGTCGGCCGATTCTTCGCTCATCCCCGAAATCGTGCGGGACCCACCTCCAAAGTGCGCGGCGGACATCATCAAGCGCATCAGCAAAGGTATGGAGAAGAGGATGAAGGGATGGATGCAGCGGGGAAAGCGTGCGGCGGGGTCGCCCGGGCGGACGGGAGACACCCTCCCCGACCTCACCGCCCCTTCCTTCAACCTCCTCTCCCCTTTCCCCCCTAAGACGACGTTACCATCGCCTTTGCCCGCTCCGGCGGCGCCGGCGGCCAGAACGTCAACAAGGTCAACACCAAGGTCGACATGCGCCTGGGCATGGACGCGCCCTGGCTGCCCGCCGACGTGGCGGCCGTCCTGGGGGCGACTCAGAAGAAGCGCATCAACAAGGACGGCGCGCTGGTCGTCACCTCCACGAAGACCCGGTCCCAGGCGGACAATGTGGAGGACGCCCTGGCCAAGCTGCAGGCCATTCTAGACGGCGCGGCACAGGCGCTCGTCCCCGTGGAGGCCGACCCCGCCAAGGCCAGGCAGGTCGCCAAACAGATCAAGGCCGCGAATGAAAACCGGCTGGTCGGCAAGAGGATGAAGGCCGACAAGAAGAAGGACCGGCGGGCCAAGATAGAGTGGTGAAGAAAGGAGTGAGGTCAAAAAGGGAGAGACAGGGAGAAAGAGAGAGAGAGAGTGAGGGAGAGAGCACAGGGCGCGAGGTCGCGCGGCGTGTGGCCGGGGAGAGTTGTGTGATAGAGAAACAGGTCGAGTGGTTTTTGGTCACACACACACTTCGCTCTCTCTCTGCTCTCTCTCCTTAGTTCAGCCGCCCCCGGCACGCGGGCGCCCCGCAGGAACACGGCAGGGCCTCCGCCTCGGCCTCCGCCGCCAGCCGGTAATCAAAGGTCAGCTCCTGGCCGGGCAGGATGTCGGACCGGGCGATGAGGACGATGCGCCGGCGCGGGCGGGCGCGCGCGGGGGGCGTCGGGGAGGAGGCCGGGGCGGGTGGCTGGGGTGGGCGAGGGGCGCCACCGCGCGCCTCTCCGCCGCCCCCTGCTCCACCTGCAACAGCAGCAGCAGCATCCACAGCAGCAGCACCCACAGCAGCAGGAACAGGAGCAGGAGCAGGAGCGCCGCCCGCCCCGCCCGCCCCCTCCACCACCGCCGCCACCACCTCGACCGTGCGCGGGAACAGCGAGGGCTCGCACCCGTGGTTGGCGAACCGGGCGACGCTGCCAGCCGTCGTGGAGTCGACGACGCACCCGTCGTCCGAGGCGAACAGGTAACAGTCCGCGCCCGCCCGGCGGTAGGCGGCCTCCCGGGCGGCGGCCAGGGGCCCCGGCCGGAGGACGGCCCCCCGGTACTCGGCGACCCAGGCGCCCGCAGGGATGGGGGCGGCCGCAAAGAGCCCCCACCCGTGCAGCCCCGACTTGCCAAACGCCAGGCGGCCGGCCTCCGTGGCGGCGGCGGCCGCCAGGCGGGCGGCGGCGGCGGCGGGGAGGGACAGGGCGTGGGCGTGGGCGGGCGGGGCGGGCGCGCACGGGGCCTCCGGCAGGCCGTCGGGGGCGAGGGCGGGGGCGGGCAGGGGTTGAGGCGCGGGCGGCCGCGCTGCTGATGTGGCGGCCCCGCCTCCCCCCCCCGCCAGGGCTGCCCAGTCCCCCGCGCTCCAGCACCTCCACGGCGGCAGGTCGCCCAGCGCTGTGCGGGCCCGGGGGCGGGCCAGGTGGGGGACGGCCTGGACGTACGCGCGCTTGCCCCAGGCGGCGGCAGGGCGGCGGGGCGGGGGGGCGGGGGCGGGGCGGGGGGGCGGGGGCGGGGGGGGGGGGGGGGGGGGGGGGGGGGGCCGGCCCGCCCCCCCCCCCGCGCCCCCCGCCCCCCCCCCCCCCCCCCCCCCCCCCGGCCGCCCGCTCCTCCGGCCCTCCGCCGGTGCCGCCTTCCTCGGCGGGCGCGCCCCCGCCCGCATCCTCCTCGCCGCGCCCGCCCCCTCCCCCGCCCGTCGAGCTCTTCCAGACCACCGCGGACCGGCGGACCTGGCGGCAGACGGAGCAGGCGCACCCGGGCTTGTGGCCTTGGGGCAGGGTCGGGACGAGGCCGACCGCCGCGGCCGCGACGTGCGAGGTCACCCGCCGCCGGGCCTGCTCGGCCAGGTGGTGGTCCAGGGGGACGCCGGCGGGGGTGAGGGTGGCGGTGGTGGCGCAGGCGGAGGAGGTGGAGGTCGCGCCCCGGGTGCCGTGGCGGCCGCCGCCCCGGGCCGCGAGCGCCGCCGCGGCCGCGGCCGCGGCGGCAGCACTCCCGTCGAGCCCGTGCGCCGCCAGCCAGTCGCCCAGGGCCGCGCCCGCCGCGCCGCCCCCCCGGTCAATGCGCAGGGACATGCGCCACCGCTTGCAGGAGACCCGGCCACCGTGGCGCTCAAACTCGGTCGCGGACATGACTCGCCCGCCCGGCAGGGTGACCGTCGAGCGCGCGGCATCAAACCAGCCGCGGGCGGCCGGGCCGCACACGACCGAGACGCCCCGCGGCGCGCCGGGGGGGAGGACCTGCCCCGGCTTGCCCGTCGTCGGGTTGATGGGGACCGGCTCGGAGTCCGCGACCTCGGTGGCCGCCTCCACGGCGGTCACCCAGGCGGGCGGCGCCTCGGCGGCCGCGACCTCTGCCGCCGCGGCCGCCGCCCAGGCCGCCCGCGCGGCTGCCTCCTCCCCCGCGCTGCCACACCACACCACCCGCGTCGCCTCGTCCAGCCCCTCCGTCGTCTCATCCCCGACCTCGCCCTGCCCGCCCGCCCACCGGCGCTGCGGTGGCGGCGGCAGGGGCGGCGGCGCGGGCGGGCCGCACCCGTGGCGCCCCGCGTCCGTCCCGCCACCCAGGTCCAGCCACTCCCGCTCGCCGTCGTCGGCGTACGCGACCAGGTGGCGCCCCGTGGCGCTGTCCCAGGCCTCCACCACGCCGACATAGTAGCGCGCGTCCCCGCTCCACCAGATGGCGACGGTGCGGCCGACGGCGGCGGCAGGAGGGGAAGGGGTGGGGATGGAGGGGGTGGTGAGGGGGTCGAAAGGAGGAGGGGGGTCGGCGCCCTCCTCTGCCTTGACCGCGACGGCGGGCGCGGGCGCGGTGGTGGGCGCGTCGCCGCCGCCGGATGTCTCCATGGGCTCTGCCACGCCCGCCTCCGCCGCCCCCGCCGCCTCCGCAGCCACCGCCACCAGCGCCGCTTTGCGGGAGGGCACGACCGGCGCGCCGCTCTGCACCACCACCGCCCGCCCCGCTCCGACCTCGACGCCCAGGTCGTGCCAGGCCGACCGCCCATCGAGAAAGTACCACACCCGGGACCGGCGCGGGACCGCGGGCGGCGGCCCCGCACCGCCGCCGCCGCCGTCACCGCCGCCGCCGCCGCCGCCGTCCCCCGCGGCGGCGAAGAAGGCGAGCGAGTAGCGGTCGGCCCCGTGCGCGACCACCAGGCCCTCGTACCAGTCCCCGTCCGCCGGCCAGTGGACCCGCACCCGGCTTCCGAGCCTGGGCTGGGGGCGGGTAGCGGCGGAGGCGGACGCGCCGAGGAGGGGGGTGGGCGGGGGGAGGGGGCCGACCGCGGTCGGGGGTGGCGGGGGTGGGGGTGGGGCGGCGGGCGGCGCGCCTGCACTCACCTCAGGCACCACAGGCGGCGACGCCGCCTGTGCAGGCGGCGGCGGCGGCGGCAGCTCCTCAGCCACCACCACCCCCACCCGAGACGCAGCCTCAACAGCCGCATCCAGAGCTGCCACCGCGTCGGGGCCGTCCACAGCCGCCACCACCGCCCGCACCACCGTGGCCACCAGCGCCCGGGCGTGCCTCGCCGTGTGCGCCTCCCACGCGGCCACCGCCTCCGCGTTGGCGGCCAGCCGGTTCAGCGTGTCCCGGCCGATGGCCGACCCCGCCAGCCAGTCGTGGAAGGAGGGGAAGGGGCGGTGGGTGAAGGGTGGCGCGGCGCCGGCGCCACCGCTGCCGATGGCGGTCGTCGCGGCCAGCGCGCCCAAGTCGTGCAAAGCGCCGGCCGGCAGGACCGCCACGCTCGCCCGCCACTTTTTGGAGTCGCCCCGCCCGCACAGGATCTCAAATTTGGAGCCAGACACGGGGCCACCGGGCGGCACGCCGGGCGTGACCGACCCGACCGCCCGCTCAGGCGCGATCCAGGGGGCGGAGATGCGGAAGGTGCGCGGGTCGAGGAAGCCGAGGCGCCCGTTGCAGGCGACGGGCAGGGTCGCCGGGACGCCCGGAGGCAGGGGGTCCAGGATGGCGGGTGGGGGGGAGTAAGGCCGGCGCCGGGGCCGCTTGGCGGGGGGGGGCTTGGGAGGGCGGGGGCGGTCGTCGTCGTCGTCGTCGGCGGCGGCGGGCGAGGCGCCCCGGCTTGAGGGAGGCGGGGCCTCCCCTCGCCCGCCCCCGCCCCCGCCCCCGCCCTCGCCCGCCTCCGCCTCCGCCTCCGCCGCCGCCGCCGCCGGTTCGGGGGGTTCCGGCGTCGGCGGCCGGGGCGGCACCCACCACCCATCCGCCGTCGTGCAGCCGATGCCAGTGCCGTGCGAGACGCGGGCGGCCGGCCAGCCGGCCCAGGGCGTGAGGCGGGCGGCCCCGTAGGCCGGTGGCGGGCGCGGGATGGGCGCGCAGGGCGGGCGGGGGTAGGGCGCGCCGTTGTGGAGGGTGACGGGCGGGGGCGGTGGCGGCGGCGGGAGCGGCGCCCGCCGGGTGACCGGGGCCGCCGCGCCCGCGGCCGCGTCCGCGCGCTCCCGCGCGGCCGCCACGCCGGCCGCGTCCCCCGGGTCCAGGAGCGTGAACCCTGCGGCCGCCGCCCGGCGGCCGCACGCCTCGGATGGCGTCTCCCCCGGCCGCGTCGGCGCGTGCCCGCCGCACAGCGTCACGCTGTACCCGACGCCCGCCTTACCCTTCCTCACAATGTCCAGGGCATAGCCCGCCGCCTTGCCGCACAGCGGGTGGAAGGCCTCCCGGCAGTGCAGGGAGGAACAGCGCAGGGTGGCGCCCGCGCGCTGGCCGCACACGGTGCACCGCACCTCCCACCGCACGCGGGGCAGGGCTTGGAGGCCCGTCACGGGCGCCATGCAGGCCTCGTCGCCCACGTTGGCGCCCGGGATCCAGTGCACGCAGGCCAGGTGGGCCCAGACGCCGGGAGACGGCACGGCGACGGGGCTGAGGGACCCGCCCGTGACGGGGCAGAGGCAGCACTGCGGGGTGGTGGGCAGGGGAGGGGGCGCTGGCCCGGGTGCCGCCTTCCTCGCGCCCCGGCTCGCCGCGCCGTCGTCGTCGCCCGCAGCCTCGCCATCCGATTCCGAGGGCGCGCGCTTTGCTTCTGCCACCGCCTCACACGCCCGGCAGTGCCAGGCGGTGTCGGGGCCGGGCAGGGCAGGGACGCCTTGGCAAGACTGGTGGACGACCAAACCGCAGGCAGCACAGGTCAAAAACTGGTCGGCCTCATAATCCCCGTCCCCGCCGCACACCCCGCACCGGTCGCCCGCCCATCGGGCCCGCAGCGGGCGCCAGGCGGGCTGGGTGGCGGGCAGACGCTTGCCGGCCGGGTAGGGCAGGAGGCGTGAGGTGAGGAGCCAGGGCTCGGCCGCAAAGTTGAGGGCGGGCGGCTTTTTGGTGGGCGGCCGTGGCAGGTCTGCTGTCGCCACGGCCGCCGCCGCCGCACTGCCGCCGCCGCCTTTGCTGTCCCTGGGACCGAGGCGGGAGGGTGGTTTGAAACCACTAAGGAACCCACTGGCGCTCGGGGCGGGACCATCGCTGACGCACCGGACGCCGCGCACGCCGACGCCGGAGTCCGTGGGGAGGTGGGGTGGCCAGAGGAGGGACGGGCCGCCGCCGCCGCCGATGTTGCCGTCTCCGCCCGCGGAGGAGGACGGGGCGGGCGAGGCGGAGGGGAGGGAGAGCAGGGAGCTGCCACCGGAGGGCAGGGGCCCACCGGACACGCCATCACCGCCGCCGCCGCTGCGCCCGCCGCTGGCGCCCTCGAACAAGGCGGACGTGCCAGGCAGGAGGAGCGAGGAGGGTCCAGCAGAGTGCGTGGGGGCCGCCGCCGCGACCGCCGCCCGTTTCGGGGGCTTCGCGGCGGGCGCCTCCTTGGCTGGCCGCTTCTTCTTCGGGGTCGACGCCACTGCTGCTGCAGCTGCTGCCTTGGCGGAGGCTTTGGGTGACGCGGCAGCGACAGGCGCGGGCAGGTTGTCGTCGTCGACCTCGCCTGCCATCAACCCTGCCGCCTGGGCGGCCGCGGCACAGCGGGCGTACGTCACAGCCACTGCCGCCGCCGCCGCCCGGTCCTCCGCCGCCGTGGCCGCCTCAATGGCGGCCGCCGCCTCGTACGGCGCTTTCTCAGCCGCTGTCGCCGCCTTCCACGCAGCCGCGACCGCCCGAGTGGCGCCCGCAAAATCGCCCGCCGCGCGGCAAGCGCTGGGGAGAGGGGCTTTGTGGGCGTCGCCTGAGAACAGGTTGTACGCCGTCCGGGCCCGCACCTTCTTGGCCCGTGCGAGCTTGAGGTCGGCTTCCGCGGCGGCCAGGGCAGCCAGAGTGACCGCTGCGTCTGCAGGCGGCGGCGGCGGCGGTGGCTTGGCAGGCGCCTCCCCACGGCAGCCGGGGCAGGCGTACGGCGGCCCGCCCTCCCCACCCGCCGCCGCCGCGGGCGCGGCCCCTGGGTCGCACCTGAAGTGCACCCACAGTCCGCACCCGTCGCAGGCGACCATGTCATTCTCGGCGGCGTGCCAGGCCCGGGCGCAGACGGGGCAGTAAGAGCCGTCGGCGAAGAGGGCGTCACACCCGGCGCACCGGCCGGGGGCGCCCGGAGGGAGGGCGAGGGGAAGGGGGACGGCGCCCGACCCTCCGCCCCCGGCCGCCTTGGCGGCCAGTTTCGCGGGAACGGGCAGACCGGCCGCCGTCAGGGCGGCCACCACTTCGCCAACCGTCAGGGCCGCGTCGCAGGAGGAGCAGGCCGGGCCGCCGTGCGTGGTGGTCGCTGCGCCGGCCGCTGCCGCGGCGGCGGCCGCGGCCGCGGCCGCCACGATGGCCGCCCCGTCGGCCGCCCCGCCCTCAATGGCAGCCGCCTCCACCGCGGCCGCGCTCAGGGCGGCCGCCACTCCCCCACCCACCCGCGCCCGGGACGCCTGCACGGCGCGCCAGTGGCTGGCAAAGGGGAGGACCTCGGCCTCAGGCGCCCAGCCGAAATCGCGGCGGCCTTCGACCGAGGCTTTTTTAGGCGCCTTCCCGGTCGGTGGCCCTAGGAACACTAGGCATACGCATCCTGGTTCCCGGCGGCGGCGAACGGCGTCGGGGGCGAGGGCCGGGTCGACAATGATGGACTGGATATGGAGAGTGGATGAGGCGAAAAATGAGGAGAGGTTTGGGGGGGGGGGGGGGGGTCCCGCGCGTGGCCGGGATAGCCCGACTCCCGTCTCGCCCTCCGCCAGCGTGCGGAGCCCGATTCCCTCATGCCCGACTCACCGGAAACAAGGCCCCACCCCGCCCGGCATGCGGGGCCAGCACGAGGTCGCCGAGGTTGACGGCGGGCAGGAGGAGTGGGGGCGGCGACATTGACGCTGGCGTGCCGGCGAGCGGCGGGGCTGCTAGGCCGCTACTGCTGGGGCCGGCGTCGCCGCCGAGGTCCATGGCGGTGTGTGTGCGTGTGTGTCTGCGTGCGTGTGAGCGTGTGTCTGCGTGTATAAATTTGCCTCCCGAGTGTTATGCGGTGCGAGCTATCGCGTGCCTAGCGCCCTGTGACGCCCGCATTTCGGAAGAGGTCGGTCTGGCCTCGCCTTCTTTCCAGTGTCTCACTCCTTTTTCCCCTCGTCATCCCCGCCGTCATCCCCGCCGCCCGGGGATCACACGCCCCCTGCGTCACGACCTTGGGCGACCCTTCATACACATAGCGCATCTCCGCATCGCGCCTCTGCGCGCGCGAGAGGAGGGTAGACTGAGATAGAACGCTGGCGCAGAAAACACGCTGCGCCTGTGTTTGCCTCTCTGTTGCCTCTCCCCCGTTCATTAGCCTAGGAGTGCGAGTGTTCACGCACCATGGGCTTCTCCTTCCGCAAGCTGTTTGACAGCCTCTTTGGGACCCGGGAGATGCGGGTGAGTGTATAGAGAGTGAGAGAGGAGGCGCACCGGCGCCTCTGACCCGCCCACCTGCGGCGGGCGGAGTGAGAGATAAAAAAAGGGGTAGCCCCCCTGCCGCCGCGCCGGGCCAGCGCCGGGGCATGTGCGCCTCAGGAGGGCTGTCTCAGATAGGCAGGTCACCCGTTGGTGTGGGCGGCGTGTGGCTCGGCCCCTTTCTTCGCACACTCAGCCCCCGAAACCGACAGCGATGCGGCGCCGGCGGGGAAGGAAGCGCGCGAGGCCTCCCCCTCTCATCATTCTTAACGTCCGGCACTCCTCCCTCCTCTCCATTAGGTCGTCATGCTGGGCCTGGACGCGGCGGGCAAGACGACCATCCTGTATAAGCTCCACATCGGCGAGATCCTGTCTACGGTGCCCACGATTGGTGAGGAGATGGAGAGAGGGGGCGGGGGGCGGAGAGAGGAGAGCGAGGGTGGTGTCTCTCTCTTCAAATCATATCTTCATCTCACGCGCTTGCTCTCTGATTCTCTCTCACTGTCACAGGTTTCAACGTGGAGAAGGTGCAGTACAAGAACGTCCTGTTCACGGTGTGGGACGTGGGCGGCCAGGTGAGTCGTGTGAGGTGTGCGGGGCCGCGTGTTCTTTCACTCTCTCGTCCTAGCTGCCCGCGCGCGCGCCTGGGTTGCATTTCCTCATCTTCTCTCATCATGTTTTCTCATTTTGCAGGAAAAATTGCGCCCCCTGTGGCGCCACTACTTCACCAACACGGACGGCCTCATCTACGTCGTCGACTGCGCGGACCGGGAGCGTGTGGCCCGGGCGGCGGCGGAGTTTCGGACCATCATCAACGACCCGCTCATGCGAGGGGCGGGCGTGCTCATCTTTGCCAACAAGCAGGACTTGCCGGGTGCGCTGAGCACGGCGGAGCTGTGCGCGGCGTTCGGCATGGGTGATCTCCGGGGGCGCAAATGGCATGTCCAGGGCGCGGTGGCGACGAAAGGGGAGGGCCTGTACGAGGGGCTGGACTGGCTGGCGGCCGCACTCAAGTCGATGAGCGCGGGGCGCCTGGTGACAGAGGGAGGAGGGGGAGGGCAGTGAGAGAGTGTGCGTGCTCGGGGGACTTTTGTTACACACATCACGTGCGCGCACAGTTTGTTCATGTTGAGAGTGACGCACGCACCACAGCGCGTGGGAATGGGCGGGGCGGGGCGTTTTTGTTCGATGGGTGGAGAGAGCACGAAAAAATCTCCCCTTTTATCTACCCGGCGGCCGCCTCATCCGCCACGCCCTCCGCCTCCACCTCCGCCTCCGCCTCCGCCAGGGCCCGGCTAACAACCTCAAATCGGGACACCAGGCGCCGGGTCGCTGCGAGCGTCGCCGGGTTGTCCAAGGCCAGCAGGCGCGTCCAGACGGCAGCCGCCTCTACCCGGGATGCAGTCAGCCGGGCCTGCAAGTCGCGGGCGGACCGGGTGGCCGCCCGCAGGGACGCATCCAGCTCCGCGATGTTGATGGGGGATGGGGCCGCAATACCGGAGGCACAGGGCAGGGTCCGAGGTGGGGGCGAGGGGCGGGTGAGCGCGACGGCCGTGGTGGTGGTGTGCTGGGGCGGGGGGGCGGGTGGGTGGGAGGGCTGGGCGGCCGCTGCCGTCAGCGCGGCCACCTCGGACGGCGTGGCCGGCCGTCCGGTCGGTGCATCAGGACTCGGCTCAGGGGACAGGGCGACCGGCGGGGCGGCCGGGGCGGCGGGCAGCAGGGAGACCACGGGGGAGAGGGGCGGGGGCAGCTGCACCTGCGGCGGCACCAGGGGCGCCCCGCCCGCCTCCTCGTCCTCGTCCTCCTCCTCGGAAACCTGGCCGTACCCGTCCAGGGTGAATTGGGCAAACTCTTCGCGGATGGCGCTCATGTCGGCGGGCTTGTGGATGAGGAGAGGCGTGTCACGGGAACAAAGCCCTCGTCGAAACAGGAGAGTGAAAAAAGGGCGCATCACATTTTTTCAACCCCCTCTCTCTCCCGTGTCTTCACCGCCTCGTTACCCCTCCTCCTCCGGGCCCCAGCTCCGCATCCCACCCGCCCAGCGACCCCGCCACAATCTCGCTGTCCGTGTAGCACAAAAACTCGTTGCCCAGCTTGCAGGAGTGCTCGGGGCGGAAGGCGACGGGTCGCAACCCGAGCGCGGTCCAGGCTGTCGCCCGGACGACCGCGCCCGACAGCAGGGCCCGCACGGCACCGCCCTCCTCCTTCTTCTTTTCCAGCGCCTTCACCGTCACCGCCGTCCGTTCTAGGCATTCCGCTGACAGGTAGGGCGGGTCCGCGACGACGGCGTCAAAGGCGCCGGCAAAGGCAGAGGAAAAAACAGTGGGCTCCCTGTAATCGTAATGGCTGAAGGGGCCCAGGGACGCAAAGCGGTCATCAAACTCCAGCAGGGCGTGACGGGAGGGCGGCGGGGCAGCAGTCGGGGTGGTGGTGGAGGTGGTGGTGGGTGCCTCCACCACCACCGCCGCCGCCTCCTCCCCCCCACCCCCTCCCGCCCTGCCTCCTGCCCTTTCCAGGCGCAGCAAGGCCTTGAACAGGGACGGCGCGGACACGCAGCACACGCGCCCCGCCGGCCCGACCGCGCCCACGACCGCGGCCGCAACCGCATCAGCAGTCCCCTCCGTGTACCAGAACTGGCTGAGCCCGTAGTCCGGGGCGTGCGGGTCGGCGGTGGCGGCGGCTTCCTTGTCGGCCAGGAAGGCGGCCAAGGCGGCCGCGGCGGCGGGGGAGAGGGCGGGGGCGTCCTCGGTGTCGCCCATATGCTCTCTCACGCTTGTGCGTAAGGTGTGTGCTTGTGTGCTGCGTGTATGAGTGTGTCCCCAGGCGGAGTAGTGTCGGCCGGGCCCCCGCCTCCCCCGCTGAAGAGAGAGGACACGGGGCAGAAAACAGAGCAGTCAGCGCACTGGCCGCAAAGCATACATTCTAATCGGCGCCGAGAAAAAAACAACAGAAGGTGCGTGTGTTGGGGCTCCCTCGCTGCCGCCGCGCTGCGCTCGGCCATGGGTGCCCCCAGGAGCCGCTGACCGACCCCGGATCGTCGGGCAGGGCGGGCAAAGGGTGACGACACTGAATAAGAGATCGGTAAAGAGCGCAGCGCCGCGCGCGCTCTGCTCTCCGGAAGCTCTTGCGCCCTGCTCTTCAGCCGCGGCCGCCGCCGTGTCCCTTCTGATCGCCGCCCCCACCCCCTGCGGTGTGTGCTTAGGCCACTTCCTGGCGTCTAGTGTGCGCAAGGGTGGCGTGCTAAAGGCTCGGGCTTTGCAGGCGACACGCGCTCGCACACAGAGCTTCTTCTTCCGCC
>Ga0315287_10002004_pt1 | contig 19062 bp, 12 predicted proteins | sample YL17G11_0_MG_FD_205037 | JGI IMG/M metagenome (GOLD analysis project Ga0315287, IMG submission 205037) | Sediment microbial communities from Yellowstone Lake, YNP, Wyoming, USA - YL17G11_0 | ecosystem: Environmental > Aquatic > Freshwater > Lake > Sediment | place: USA: Wyoming | collected...
AACCGCCGAGCAAAAGGTGTCGACCGCGCACTTGTGGTTCGAGGAAGCGCTGGGCGGCGACACCTCCATCGATCTCGAGACCGACGTCTACCCACGGCTGGACGAGGCCCTGGTCCTCATCCAGGCCGGACTCGTGGGCGGCGACACCGAAATCGGCCACATCGATCCCCTGCCGCCGGCTTCGGCCCGGTCGCTGCTCCTGCGCATGAATGAGCGCGTCCACGGCCTGCGAACCGCGACCCAAACCCGCTGGCAAGAGCGCGTCACGGCAGGCGGCATCGGCAGCCCCGAGGACCAGCAGTTCGACGCCATCTTTCGCGAGGTGCTCGACCTGTGCGCCGCCATCACCCGCGAGATGGATGCTTTCATCGCACACGACCTGCGCGTCGTCCGGCTGATCAATCATACGGTTCTCGTGCTGTTCATCCTGTTGTTCGTCGCGACCGCCGTCAGCCTGGCCCGCGCGCATCGCGCCGTCAGCATGCGGGCTCGCGAACTGGAGGTTTTGGTCAGCGAACGCACCGCCAGCCTGGCGGCAAGCGAAGGCCGCACGCGGCGGATCAACGAAGAGTTGGCATTTGCGCGCGACCAGGCCGAGGAAGCCAGCCAAGCCAAGAGCCAGTTCCTCGCCAACATGAGCCACGAAATCCGCACGCCGATGAACGGCGTGCTGGGGATGGCGCATCTGATGCTGCGGACCAACCTGTCGGCGCGCCAACGCGAGTACGCGGAAACCATCCGCAACTCGGGCAGCGCGCTGCTGAAGATCATCAACGACATTCTCGACTTCTCGAAGCTCGAAGCCGAGAAGTTGGCGCTCGAGAACATCGACCTGGATTTGCGCCAAGCCACCAAGGACGTCGTCGATTTGTTTGCGCCGGAAGCGGCGCGCAAGAGCCTGCAACTGGATCTGGAGGTCGCCGAGGACGTGCCGGCGATGGTGGGTGGGGATCCGGTGCGGATCGGGCAGGTGCTGTCGAACTTGGTCAGCAACGCCCTCAAGTTCACCGCCGAGGGCCGGGTGTCGGTGCGCTGTTCGCTGGCGAGCCGCCTCCCCGACGCACCGCGGCGCCGCGTCAAGATCCGCTTCGAAGTCCAGGACTCCGGCATCGGCATTGCGGCCGACGAGATCAGCCGGCTGTTCCAATCTTTTTCGCAAGCCGATGGATCGATCACGCGCCGCTATGGCGGCACCGGCCTGGGCTTGGCGATCTCACGCCAGTTGGTGGAGCTCATGCACGGCGAGATCGGCGTGCAGAGCCGGCGCGACAGCGGCAGCACCTTCTGGTTCACGGTCTGGCTCGAAGAGCGCAGCGCCCTCGCCGGGACCGTTGCCGCGTCACCGGCAGCGGGCGCCCGGGTCACGACGTATCATGCAGACGCGGCCGATACGGACCGCGCCGCCGCGACGCCCGAGCGGCCATTGCCGGACGACGCGCCGCGCGTGCTCGTGGTCGAAGACAATCGCGTCAACCAGATGGTCGCGCGCTACATGCTGGCCGAACTCGGTTATCGTGTCGACCTGGTGGAGAACGGGCTGCAGGTGAATCCGGCGCTCGACACGCACCGCTACGCGGTCGTCCTCATGGACTGCCAGATGCCGGAGCTGGACGGCTACCGCGCCACCCAGGCCGTGCGCGGCCGCACGGATGACCGGGCCGCCATTCCGATCATCGCCATGACCGCCCACGCGCTGAACGGCGAACGGGACAAGGCATTGGACGCCGGGATGAATGACTTCCTGACCAAGCCCGTGCAGTTGGAGGAACTCGACGCCGTCCTGCGGCGCTGGGTTGCGGCGCACGAATTGCCGGAGCGGCCCGCGGACCGGCGCGAAACCGCCGTCCCCGCGGCCGACGGCTGCCAAGACTCGCCCGGCACCACCGGCAAGCACCCGCTGCTGGACCCGGCACTTCTGGGCCGGCTGCGGAACGCGAATTCCCCCGGCTTCTTCGACGAAGTGGTCGACCTCTTCCTGGAGGAGAGCGCCCGCCGCTTGGCGGCTCTGCGCGCCGCCGCCGCCGGCAGTGCCGCCGGCACGCTGCACGCCGAAGCCCACAAGCTGCACGGCACGTGCCGGAACATCGGCGCCCTCCGGATGGCCCACCTCTGTGCGGAGTTGGAAAGCACGTCGCTGTCGGGTAACCTGGCCGGCGTCACCGGCGCGGTCGAGACGCTGGGCGCCGAATGCGACGCCACTTGCGCCGCCCTCACTCGCGAACGCACTCGAGTCTGATGATGAAGATCCTCATTGCCGACGACGACCCGATCGCGCGCAAGATTCTCAAAGCCGAGATCGAGCGCGCCGGCCACGAATGCCTGGCTGCCGAGGATGGCACCGAGGCGTGGGATCTATTCCGCGAGCACGAGTTCGAGGTCGTCATCTCGGATTGGATGATGCCGGGCATCGATGGCATCGAACTGTGCCAGCGGGTACGCCACCACCCCAAAGCGGCGTACACGTACTTCATCCTGCTGACGGTCACCGGCGGCAAGTCGAACCTGGTGCGCGGCATCGAAGCCGGCGCCGACGACTACATGACCAAACCCTTCGATCCGGAGGAACTGCAGGCGCGCCTCATCGTGGCGCAGCGCATCACCTCCCTGCACCGCCGGTCGGCCCAGGCCGCCGAGCGCATCGGTTTCCTCGAAGAGCAAACCCGCGTCCGCAACGCGTTCTCGGGCTTCATCGGCAAGACCCCGATCATGCAGGAGATTTACCGCCGCTTGCGCCTGGCGGCGCAAAGCGAAGTCACGGTCTTGCTGTCCGGCCAGTCCGGCACCGGCAAGGAAATGGCCGCCAAGGCCATTCACGCTTTGTCGCCGCGCAAGAACCGGTCGTTTCTGGGGGTGAACTGCGGCGCCATCCCGGACACGCTGCTGGAAAGCGAACTCTTCGGCCATGTGAAGGGCGCCTTCACCGGCGCCGACCGCGACAAGACGGGCTTGTTCGAAGCCGCGGACGGCGGCACGCTGCTCCTGGACGAGATCGGCGAGGTCAGCACCCAGTTCCAGTTGAAGCTGTTGCGCGTGCTGCAGGAAAAAGAAATCCGCCGCGTCGGCGAAGACCGCGCCCGCAAGGTGGACGTGCGCATCGTGGCCGCGACCAACCAGGATCTGACCCGCATGGTGGCGGCCGGCACCTTCCGCCAGGACTTGTACTACCGGATTCGCATCTTCGAAATCGGCTTGCCGCCGCTCGCCGAACGCCGGGAAGACGTCCCCCTGCTCGTCGAACACTTCGTCGAGGAAATGTCGCGCAGCACCCACAAACCGCTGCGCGAGGTTTCCAAGGACGCGCTGCAGAAATTGATGGACTACCCCTGGCCCGGCAACGTGCGCGAGTTGCGCAATTCGATCGAGCACGCCTTCGTGGTCCTCTCCGGCGACGTCCTGCACGCGGAGCACTTGCCGTCCGAGGTGCGAACTTACACACCCTCTGCCGGCAGTCCGGCGCACCCGCGGCCCGAATCCGCCGCCAGCCCCGAGGCCGAGCGCGAGCGCATCGAGGCGGCCCTGCGCCGCCACGGCGGCAACCGCAGCGCCGCCGCCCGCAGCCTGGGCGTCAGCCGCGTCACGCTCTGGAAGTGGATGCGCGCCCACGGCATCGAGGTCGCGACCCGCGAAGCATCCTAGCCCGGGTCCCGTAGCTCGTTCCCGAACGAGTGCCCGAGTCTCTCCGCCGCCGGATTTTGTGAAGGCCCGGCAACCCCGCATGTCCAAGGTGTTACACTTCGGCTGCCGTTTGGCCGGAGGGCGTCCCGCATGCAAATCCCATTCTGGGCCCACGCCAGCCAACGCTTGTGCGGGCCTGGCGTATTCGCCATCTTGCTCGTGGCCGGGCTCGGCACTGCCGCGTCGGGCCAGGACGTCTACGCCGGCCATCCCAAACTCTTGTTTGCGGCCAACGATATCGAGGCGTTGCGCTCCAAGGTCAGCGACGGCGGGGACGACGACACCGTGTACCTGGCCACCCGCCAGTGGGCCCAGGGTGCCTTGCTGCAAACGCCGGCCTCGCTGACGGTGGGTTGGGAAGGCATCAACACCGTCGCACCGCTGGGACTGCTGGCACACTTGGAGCCGGACGGTGCGGCATACGCCGCCAAGGTGCGCGAGGTGGCCTTGTGGCTGGCCCGCAACCGGGCGCCCTCCAACGACGAGTTCGCATCCGGCCTGCGATTGCAGACCATGGCGTTGGGCTACGACCTGGCGGGCGCCGGCGCCACCCCTGCCGAGCGCGCCGAACTGCGCACCGCGATGCGCAGCTTCCTCGACTACATGCCGCCGCGCTTCAACTACTACTGTCAGGCCTACAACCCATACTGCGGCAACCACGGCATGACGGCGGGCGCCGGCATCGGGCTCGCGGTGTTGGCGCTGTGGAACGATGTCAGTCCAGCGGGCCGCGATTCCTTGGCCGCATCGCTGGCTTTCGGCGAGACGCTCGTGAACAAATGCCTCAGCGACATCTTGCCGCCCGACGGCGCGTATCGCGAAGGCGTTCTGTACGCGGGATGGATCGTGCGTGTCGGCGCCCCCTACTTCGAAGCCCGGCGCCGCTTCGACGGGTTCGACTACGGGGCGGACCCGCGCCTGCAGCGGATGATCGAATGGCTGTGTTACGAGCTCGCACCGGACGGCACGGGCCGCACCAACAACTTGAACGACTCGCCGTGGAGCACGCGGCCGCTCGCCATGCACGGCACGATCCTTGAGTGGGCGCAGTTCCGCTGGCAAAGCGGTCTCGCACGCTACCTGCACGATCACGTCGTGGGAACGTACGGCTACGACTACGGCATCTACGCCGACCGGGTCGCGACGATCCTGTGGAATCAGCCCCTCGCCGCGACGCCGCCCGGCACCGTACTGCCGAGCGGCCGGCTGTTCCCCGACCGGGGTTTGTATTACTACCGCAGCGGCTGGAAAACCGGCGCCATCGGCGACGAGGTGTCGTTGGCGTTTTCAACCGGCATCTTCTACGGCGGGCACACGCAAGAAGACCGCAACCAGTTCACGCTTGCAGCGTACGGGCAGCGGTTCATCGTCGACTGCGGCGCGGTCGGCTCGACCGCGACGCCCAAGCAATCCGAAGCCCACAACGTCGTCCTGGTCGACGGCCGCGGCCAGCACAACGCCGGCAATTCCATCGGCATCGACGCCAGCGTCGCGGCCGCGTTGTGTTCGGGGTTCGCGGACTTCGTGCGCAGCGACGCCCGCAGCGCCTATGCCACGTACAGCCCGTTCAACGCCCCCGGCGTGCCGTTCCCGGCCTCGGACTGGAGCTGGGGCTACGACGGCGGCGTGGTTCTGGAACGCGCCAGCCGCACCTGCGGCGTGATCAAGGGCCCCGGTGCGCCACCCTGGTTTTTGATCGTCGACGACATGCGGCAGGACGCGAGCCCGCACACCTGGGACTGGCTGCTGCACACGTCCAACACGAACACCCTGGATCTAACGCGCGATCCGGCGCAGATCACCTCGCCGCAGGCGGCGTGCGACGTGTTCTTCGCGCACCCGCGGCCGCCGGCGGTGGCGCTGACCGCGGCGCCGTTCAGCCATGGCGGCGTCGATCCGCCCACCAACCGCATCGTGGCCCGCACGACGGACGTCGAACCACGCTTCGTCGTCGCACTCGTGCCGCGCGCCACCGGCATGCCGGCGCCCGTGTACAGCACGTCCGATGACGGCGGGTCGACCGCACTCGCACTCGATTGGGGCACGGTGCGCGATGCCGCGGCGGTCTCGCCCCGGCACGTGCTCACCACCGGCGAGTTGCAAACCGATGCGACGCTGGCCGTGGTGCGCAGTCAAGCCGGCGCGCCGTCCGCCTGGCTGGTCGCGGAAGGCACCGATCTCGTGCGCGCCGGTACGGCGCTGTTCCACTCCGACAACGGACTGGCGAGCGCGGCCTTCGACGGCACGGCGCTGGTGCTCGATTCCAATGATGCGGTGTTCTCGGCGTGGGCGCCCGGAGTGACGAGCATCACCGGGCCCAGCGGCCCGATTGCCGTTTGGCACGACGGCGATTTCGTCCGCCGGCGCCTGCCGGCCGATGCGGGCGGTACGCCGGGCCTGGAGTGGGCCGCGAGCGTCGGACCCAACCCGGCGCGAGAAACAGTGCGCGTGCGCTTTGCGCTCGCACGCCCGGAGCGGGTGCGTGCCTGGGTCGTGGACGTCCGCGGCCGGGTGGTGACGCGGCTCGCCGACGGCGAGCGCGGTGCCGGAATCCACGAGATCGAATGGGCGGCGCGGCGGCGTGGCGCGGCTCGCACCGCGCCCGGCGTCTACTTCGTGCGCCTCGAAACGGACACGCACGCCCGGGGCGTGCGTGTCGTGCTGGGGCCATGAGTTTCCGGCGCGCGGCCTAAGACTTCTTCTTCGGCTCCGGCACCGGCGCCTTCGGGGCGGGCGGCTTCACAGCCTTCGGCTTCGGCGGCTGGCCGCGCACTTCCAGATTCGGGCCCAGGTGGCACTGCACGCACAGGGCTCGCTTCGGGTCCTGCTTCAGCAGCTTCTCGTAATCGCTCGAATGCGGCGAGTGGCACGAGGTGCACTGCAGTTCGGCGCCGGTCCGGGGATCCTTCGCCGGGCCGCTGTACGCATGCGCGTGCATCTTCCTCACGTCGTGGCACTGCATGCACAGCGTGCTCTGCGGCGCCTTCAGGATCTTGCTCGTCCCGCTGCCGTGCGGCGCGTGGCAGTTAGTGCACGTCTCGTGGTCCGGATGCTGGTTCCTCTTGGCGAACATCTGCCGGTCATGGCACGTGAGACAGGTCGCCTGCACACTCGCGCGCCGTAGGATGCCGGCGCCCGAACCGCCGTGGGGCGAATGGCACCCGAGACAGCTCGTCCCCGTCGTCACGGCGGCGTGCGGCACCGGCTGCTTCAAGTCGGCGGCATGGTCGTCATGGCACGTCAAGCACAGATCCGGCGCCTGGGCGGTCAACTGCTTGTTGGGCGTATGACACGCGTCGCACGAATTGTCGGCGAACGGCGCATGCTTTTTCTTCGGCAGGAGCGCGCGCTCGCCGGTGCCGTGCGGGTCATGGCACTCCGTGCAACGGTTGGCTTGGTCGGCGAACCCGCGGTGTTTGGCTTGGAACGGCGCGCCCGCGGGGTTGTGACACTTGCTGCACAGCTCGCGGTCGCCCGCCACCTTGCGCAGCGAGGGTCCCTTGCCTTCATGCGGCGCGTGGCACTCCAGGCACTTGCCGGCGCGCGCCGGCGCGTGCCCGTGGGCATCCCGGCTGCGATTCACGACGTCCGCATGGCAGCCGGCGCACAATTCCGCGGCAGGCTTCACCAGCAAGCCGGGGTCGACGCCCTCGTGCGGGCCATGGCACTCGAGGCAGCGGCCCTCACGCACCGGCCGGTGAACCAACGTCGTGTCGGTGGCGGTGGTCACGTCGCCGTGGCACTCGCGGCACAACTGCGCCGGAGCGGCGCGCAGCAGTGTCTTCGCGGCCGACGCATGCGGCGCATGGCAGCTCGTGCACTCGCCACCCACGAAAGGCGCATGCTGCGCGTGCCCCATCGGGCTTTTTTCGGACGTATGGCACGTGGTGCACAGATCACCGACCGACGCGACGAGTTCCGGCTTGCCACCTGGCGCCGGCGGCTTGTGGCACGTCGAGCAGTCCCCGTCCGCGAACGGCGGGTGCACGTCGGCGCGCAGCAGGCCCTTCTGATCCGACCGGTGCGGGTCGTGGCAGCCGGTGCACGACGCCGTGGTGAGCGGAAATTCCTTGTGCGCCGCACGGAGCTTCGTAGCCCCAGGGTCATGACACGTGGTGCAATTCCGCACCAGCGCCACCTTGCCGTCCTCGCCCTTGGTGCGATGCGCATCGTGACACGTGTTGCACTGGCCATCGCGCACTGGCGCGTGTGCGACGCCCTTGGCCAAGTTGTCCTTCATCGCTACATGACATTCGAAGCACAGATCCGCCCCGGTCTTGACGAGCAGTGCCGGCGTCCCCGCGGTGGCGTGCGGGCTGTGGCACTTCGCGCATTCCCCCTTGCGCACCGGCGTATGCTGCTGCGCCGCAGGCACCGCCGCCAGCTTTTCGCCATGACACTCGGCGCACAGCTTGACGACGCTTTCGTTCAGCAGCGCCGGCTGGTTGGATTCGTGCGGCGCGTGACACGTCCCACAGTCGCCGGCGGCGAAGGGCGGGTGTTGTGTTGCCATCCGCCGTTCGTCGGCCTGCTGCCGGTGGCAGTTCACGCAGAGCTGCGGCGTGGCCGTCCGCGCCATCGCCTTCTGATCGCTGCCGTGCGGTGCGTGGCAAGCGATACACTCGCCGGCTGCGTAGGGCAGGTGCCGTACCGTGTTCGGGCCGGCGGGCTTGGCCTCGCCGTGGCATTCGCGGCAGGCCGCTTCGAGGTCCTTCGTAAGCAAGGCCGGCTGGGCGCTCGCATGCGCCACATGGCACGTGCTACAGGCTTCCTGCGCCGGCGGATGCGGCGCCTTGGCTGCCAGCGCTTTGGCCGCGAGATCCCCATGGCATGTCGCGCACAGGGCCGGATCGGCCTTCTGCAACAGGTGCGGTGCCGCGCCGCCGCCGTGCGGCGTATGGCATGCGGTGCAGTCGAAATCCTTGAATGGCGCATGAACCGAGGCCAGCTTGACAGCCTCACGGATGTTCTGATGGCAGGGCGTGCACAGCGTCTCGGCATTGCCGCGCAACAGCGCCGGACGGTCGGCGCGATGCGGCGCATGGCAGAACAAGCAGTCGCCTTCCGCCGCCGGCGGATGGCCGTCCTTGCCCGCCGCGACTGCGGCCACCGGCGCGTGGCAGGCGACGCAGAGTTGTTTCTTGTCGGTCTTCAACTGGTCGGGACGCGCCGGCAGATCGGTGTGACAGGCGTCGCACTGCGCCTTGGCGTAAGGCTCGTGCACGTAGGCCCCGGCCTTCGAAGTCGACTCGGCGTGCGGATCGTGACACGAGACACAGGATGCGCCCGCCACTTCCGGTTTGCGGTGCAGTTCCGGCAACCGCGACGCGTCCCCATGGCAGCGGGCGCACATTTTCGACTCGGGCTGGAGCAGGAGGTGTTTTTCCGGCGCCGAGTGTCCACCGTGGCATTCGGCGCACTTGCCCTCGGCGAACGGCGCATGTTGCTTGGTGGATTCCAGCGCCGCCGCAATCCGCAGATGGCAGGCGGCGCAGGCGGGTGCCCAGGAAGCCGCACTCTTGGCCGGAGCGGCGGCAGTGGCCGGCGTCGGTGTCTTCGTGCGTGACTGCAGCGAATCGGTCCGCGCGAGCTCACGGAGGAGGGTCTTGGTGTTGGCGGCGTGCGGGTCGTGACACGAAGTGCACGAGACATCCGCCTGATGCAAATGGTCGGAGCCGGCGCCGTCCGGCGCCTTGATGTCCTTGTGACACTCGAGGCAGAGGTCGGGCTCTTTGGCCTTTAGAACGAGTTTCTGGGTGAAACCGTGGCGTTTGTGGCACGCCTCGCAGTTCTCGCGCTTGACGGGATCGTGCACGAACGCCTTGGCGTACGCCTTCTTTGACGCCGCATGGCATTCGTAGCAAGACCGCGTGGGTTCGGCCAGGCTGCGCGCCGGCAGCAGGCCACCCAGCACGGCGAACGCAGCGAGCGTGGTCCGGATGGAGACGAAAAGAGCCGGGCGCATGGTCGCCTCACTCCGGCTTCCGGGCTTGGGACGGCTTCGTCTTGGACTGCGACGGCGTGACCGGTGCCGACGCGGGTTGCACCGTGTGTGCAGCGGCGGTGGTCGCGGCGGCGGCAGCATCCGGCGCGGCTGCGGCGGCAGCACGGGGCCCAGTCCAACCCTGGATATCCTTCAACTGAAATGTAAAAAAGGATTTCGGCGAAAAATGTGGCGGAAAATTCAAAAAGGCCCACGTGCTGTCGATGACGGCGCTATCCCGTCGCACGACGACCCGGATCGCCGGATTGAGGAGCGAATCGGACAACGACACGGGTTTGCCGTCGACGATCATGAAATGCGGGTACAAAGCCTCCACGACGGCTTGATTCTGAGTATCACCCAAAGCGAAGGGCTCGCCGATGTGAACTCGACGCTCCTCCTTCCAATCCGGATAGATGCGGCTCCCAGTATCGATCACGAACACGAGCGTCGCGTCGGTGACCGGCGCGATGCCGGCGGGCGGTGCCGTCGCCGGCGTTGCCGGAGCGGCGGCGGGCGTCACCGTCTGAGCCGCCGCTGGGAGCTCCGCCGCCGGGACCATCGCCGCCGCCAGCGCGAGCACCATCGCGAAGACCACAGCGCCAAAGCAGGCCATCCAAAGCATGTCGCTCAGGGCAGGGCGCCGTACCGGTTGGCTGGCGGGCTGAGGGGCTTTCATCCGACTCACTTCCTTTCCCGGGACACGGCTTTCCGCTGAGTCTTGGCTTCCATCGCTGTAGCGAAAGGTTGCATTGCTTCCCGTACAACCTCGGTCGCCAGCTGTTCCGTTGCATTGACCCTGCCAAATCCGAAGAGCCACTCGCGGTCCGCGCCATCGCGCCCGTGCACTGCGGACCATACGATCCGTGACCCCGGGCAGCGGGTCAGACGCAGGGCCATCGAGACCTGGGGAGTGCGGCCGTCAATGCCGTCGCGAGCGCCATACTGCAGCAGGGCCCCTTGGAGCAGACCATCGGCTTTGAGTTCGGCGCCAATCCGGTCCGCGAGGTCCGGCGGCAGACGGTCGAGCAGCATCCAGGGTTCCTTCGAGAGTGCGGCGTCCACCGCACCCGGATCGACGATTTCGATCCCGGGAATTCGGGCACACTCGTTTAGGAGCGCCAGGCTGATCCGCTGCACTGCATCCCGGTCGGTGGAGTAGTTGGCCAGCGGCAGAATCGCAATCCGAAACGGACGGGTGATGCTGTCGACGGATGCGAACGGTCTTTCGTCGCCGGCCACGAAGATCCGCGGCGCCGGCACGCACCCCGCCCCGTACCAAAGCACACCGGCGAGAGCCACCGCGAGACCGGTCCGCCGGCTAGGACGGACGCTTGCCATGGGACTTCACCTCCGGCAGCGTCGCCAACAGCTCCCGGCACGCACTCGCCGCGAGCCCATCGAGTGTCCTCGCCCCGCCGCCGAAGAACGGCACGCCGGGACCGGTTCGCCGGGTCACGCTCGAACTCCAGACGATGCGGCCGGTGCCGGCATCGACGAAGCGGACTTCGAGTGCCACCATCGGATACATGTCACGGCCGTTTTGAGTCATGGTGTATTCACGGACGGTGCCCATGAACACCCCCTGGATCCCGGTCTCCTCGACGAGTTTGCCCAGTTCCTCGCCCGACCACGGATTCGTGTACGGGGTGCCACCGCGCACCCGGATCATGGCGGCGGTGAACTGTCCGGGCTCGACGACTTGGTCGAACTTCCGGCGCAGGACCTCGGCGAAGAAGATGTTCGTGACCTTCTCGCCCGCCAAACGGTCTTGCGCCAGCGACTGGAATGGAATGACGGCGACCTTCTCGTAGAACGGCAGGTCGGCGTCCGGGTGCACGAACCGCGTCGCGCCACCGCTGCAGCCGCCCAGTAGCACCAGGGCTGCGATGCATGCCATCTTGCCAGCTACGTCGTGCATCGTCATTCCTCCACCGCCGTACATTGCCCCACCGTCAGAAAGTCTTCTCCAGGCTGACGCCATACGAGCGCCGGTTCGGAATCCCGGAGGTCTGCGCCTGGCGCATGTTGCCGCGCAAACGCATGTCCCTGGCCAGATCCAGCGCGACATCGAAGCCCAAGACACGCTCGGTGCCGAGGTCGTTGGTGCCGCGTGCGCGCCGCCATTGCCCGTTCGCCGAGAACGACAGTTGGCGCGTCGGCCGCCAGTTGGCCGACACGCCGGTATGATTTTCGTGGCGGGTGATCCGGCCGCCACCGGTCAAGCGCCGCCACGTCCCGCTGATGCTCGTCGACGCCGACGGATCGAACGCCCCCGTGACCTGCCACTCCAGGTCCGTTTGGCCACGGCCATCCAGGGCCGGAAATTCATCCCGGCGCCAGGATACATCCATGCGCGTCGCCGCTGTGGGGCGCGTCCGCAGTTCGGTGAGTTCCTGCCAGTGCGTCCCGGAGCTAACCCCGGTCTGCACCTGTGATGCACGCACTTCGGCCCGTGCGTCCAGGCCCGGGTGCAGCCGGCCGTCGAGCGCACCGTACACCATACCACGGGGGGCCTCGGCGGTCGCACCGGTGAACTGCTTCGCGTTCATCCAGCCGGTCTGCAGCGCGACCCCGCGCCACACATCGTGCCGGTACCGCGCCTCCAGTTGCAGGTAGTCGCTCACGAGATCGATGCCGAGTTCGTCTTGGCGCCGGTACTCACGCAACGCGCGCAGAACCAGCCCGGTCACCGGGCGAACATCGACTTGGGCGGTGATGCCACGCTCCCCCATCGGCTGCACGACCCGCAGAGAGTTGTCATCGACGTCGCCCCAGCGCTCGAGCACGGTTGCGGATGCCGAAATCTTGCGGTGCGGCGTCCAGTCCGCATGGCCCTGAATGCGCTGCGTTTGTAACCGGCGCCGGCGCTCGCGAAGACTGTACTTGGAAACCTGGCCCTCGTAATCGCCACCGGTGACGACTTTGCGCCAGGCCCGTTCCACGTGCGCCGTGCCGCGCCATTCGTCGGTGCGCTGCGACGCGCCCAGGCCGGCATCGGGTTGCGTGTCGATCCGCCGCACCGAGGTTTCGGCGCCGTAACCGGGGCGGTTCCACGCCGCGCTCAGGCGGCGGCTCTCGGACGCGGACCGCAACCCGGCGATGTCGCGGTCGAGCCGGTCATAAGTTGCATCCAGTTGCGGAGCGCGAGCCGGGGTCCAATGCAGTCCGAACTGCGCCTGCCGCTCGCGGGAGTCGTGGTACCCGGCGGTGTTGCGCTGCCACGGCAGCACTTGGCCCTCGATGCGCCACTGCGTCGCGCGCAGTTCGCCCAGCAGACGGCTGCGCAGCAAGTTGGTATTGCGCACCGGCAGATTGGATTGGTACTGGAACGAAGCGCGCAACCGCAGGTCGAGTCCGCGTGGCAGCGGCTGGCGGCCGCCGATATCATAGAGGTGCCGCATCACGTCGCCATCCTGAACGCCCTCGACCCGGTTCACTGATCCCAGGTAGCGGCCCTCGAGCGCGACGGCGGGAACGGCGGCCAAAACGGCGGCGATCCAGATCGCATGTTCTAGGTGCCTGGTCCACACGGCCGCCACGCTCCGATGGTGGGGCCGCGGCTGCTTCACGGCCCATCTCCGGGATTGTGCACGTTGTGTGCCGCGGGGGAGGCATAGTCCTGCCCATGACAGTCATAGCAGCTCTTCTGATCGACTGACAGGTGACCGCCTTCGTCCGGTAAGGTGTTCATCACGATCCCCTGCACGGTTTGCGAGCCGGGGACCCCGTCTGACGGGATGTGGCAACCCAGGCAGAAGCGGCGGGCTTGGGCGGCGTCGTTCAGAGTGTTGTCGAGCCCGCTCCAACCCGGTCTCTGGTCGGAGAGCAGAAAAGCATTCGGACGCACGCCATCGTTGCCCATCGAACCGTGTGGCGAATGGCAGTCGTAGCACGCCAGTTTATCGCCCACCTGCACGTTCGGGGGCCAAGAGAGCGCCACATCATGGTTCTTGCGAATCCGGTGCCCGGCGTTCTGACCGGAGATGGAAGTGTCGTAGAAGTCGGCGATGGATCGATTGGACATATCCATTCCCGGAGGTCCTGCGTCCGAATGGCATCCCAGGCACAGCCCATACGCCGCCGGTGCCCGAGTCTCGCTGTGGCCGGAAATTCCACCGTACGTGGCCTTGAGCACGTCCAGAGTCACTGTTCCATGGGGATCATGGCAGTTCAGGCACAGGCCCTCCCCGCCGGCATCCCGCCCGGGCATGTCGGGATCCTGAGCATGGGGTGACACGTAGTGCCCGGAGGGCGTGACCGCTGGGTCGCGGTACGTGTGCTCACCCGGCCACCGGCCGCGCAAGTCGAGCCCCGCCCGCCGCTGGCCGCCGGAGTTCATTTCGAAGTAGCCCGCATTGGGGACGCCGTCGGGGAGCCGGTCGGACTCTCGCAGCGGATACGTCGACGGACGCGCCGAATGACAGCCGGACGAGAAACACAGCCCGTTGTCGTTGGTGGCGAAGAGCAGGCGCGCGTTCGCCTCGATGGGATCGCCGTGCTGCGGATGACACTGGATGCACTGCCCGCGAGTGGGCGGATCCATGACGACACGCAGAACACCGGTCTGCGGATCGCCGTGGGGATCGAATTCGGGAGTTTGCGCGATCGTGGGCAGGGCGCTGAGCGCAAGAATCAGGATCACCATGACACGGGCGGGGTTCATCGTCGCTCCCACCCGGCCGCTAGCTCGACGCCGGTACGAGTCATTGCTTCAGTCCGGGCTCCGACAGCGGCCGGAGTGGCGGAGCCCGGACGAACCCTCAACCAGGGAACAGGTGTCCCCGGACGGATGATCTTACCAGGTCGTGCTCGTGCCGCCCTGGCGATGGCACTGGCGGCAGCTATTCCGCATGTCGACGCCCGCATCACCCTGCTCGGTCATCGGACCCGAGCCTAGCATGAAGATGAGGCCGAATGGGTTCTGGTTGCCGTGTCCCTTGTGACAGCTCATGCACGACGGAGTCAGGTCGGTGTTGAGGGCCGTGTAGCTGCCGGCGCGGACGCCGGTCGGCGACATAACCTGCACCTGATTGACCTTGGCCGAGAACGTGGCCATGCTGGAGTGTCCGCCGCCGAGCGCGCCGATGTTCGATGTCGACGCCGGATGGCGATGGAATTCTGCGGCCGGGCTGCCGATGCCGCCGATTTCCGTGCCGCCAACGTCACCATGGAAGTTGGTGTGGCACTGCTTGCAGAACTGCGCGTACTGCGATGCCGTCGCAGTAGGTTCGTTGAACGTGATGTGGTCCTGGCCGTAGTGGTTGGCGGTCACGCCGCTGGAGGCGTCTTCGAACACCCACTTCGTGAGATCGTTGGTGACTTCGACGTCGCCACGCGAGTAGAGGATGCTGACGGACGGCGAACCCGCGCGCAGGTTGCGATAACCCGTGGTGCTGCCGTGCGGATTGTGACAGTCCGCGCATTCCAAGCCCGCTGGATTGCTCCACGCCGGGCTGCTGCCCGGAGCGACAGCCGTCGACCCCAACGTGTGGCCGGTCGCGTTCGGATACAGGCCATTGCCGCCGACTTCATTCAACGCCCCTGCTTGACGCAGGTAGCCGTTACTGTGACTTTCGAAAACATCCGGGGCAAATGCTTGGTTATCATGGCAAGACAAGCACAGATCGTTGATGTCATTCCGCAGCAAGTACTCGTACGGGCCCGCTGCCCCAAGCGGCGTGAAGATGCCGGTGCCGTTTGGCGTGGCGCCGTGCGACTGACTATAGTGCATGGTATGGCAATCAGCGCAAACGAGCTGCTGAAGTCTGTGATAGTCCCCTGCGAACGCGGTCCCCGCCACAAGAGCGATGGTGCTTCCTAGGACTGCGAAGCTGGTCCAAATTCTCCTCATGACGCGTCACCTCCTGATTTCGGATCGAACCCCGAATACGGTCGTATCGGGGCGTGCTGTTACGGACCCGGTTTCAGTTGCCGGGCTCTCCGTTGTTGCGATCTCAAGGACTTGAACGCGGGCGCCCGCCCGCTCCAAGACGGCCAGCCGGTCGTCGGCCAAGAACGCGCAGGCCACCGGATGATCGAACTGCCCCGGTTCTTGCCCGTATCCGCCGACTCGCCCAAGGAACTCCCCCTTCGCATCGAACACCAAAATGGACTGTCGAAGCGTATCGGTCACCCACACTGTGTTCGAAGGCCCCCAGGCGGCGTGAGTCGGCAACGAGACGGTGCCGCGACCCTCGCCATGAGTTCCGAAGCTCGCAATGTGCGTGCCATCCGTCCGGAATACACTCACCGCACGTTCCGCATCCGCATCCACGACAACGAGCAGGCTCTCATCGGACGTCACAGCTACGCTGACCGGAGCCCGCAGCGGCACTTGCCCGCCGGCGTGGTCGATCCGCACGTCGATGGCGCCGGTCGGCCGCATGCAGACGACTTCGGGATGAGCCCCCGAGATCGCCATCCAAATACGGCCGCTCGGCGCGACGGCCAAGCCGTGCACCGAACTCGTCGCGTCCCCTGCGGCGATCGGATCGACCCGCGCGAGGCTGGCGCCGAGCGGTGTGAGCACTTCGACGCCGCGGGTCAGGTTCCCCACCACGTACAAGCGCCCCTGCGCGTCGAACGCCACGGCACGCGGCTCGCAAAGCCGGCCCTCGGAATCGCTTGCTGCACAAGGAATTCCGCCCCGGGAACGTCCCGAGGCATCGAGCAGCAACAACCGGTGACTGCCGGTATCGGCCACGACGAGCAAACCGCGGGCGCGGTCGGCGGCCATTCCCATGGGCCGGCGGAAGGGATCTAGAGGCGAAGGCCCGTAGACGATCTGCACCACCGAACGGATCGCGGGGCCGGCCGTTTCGGCGCTGGACGCGACGGCGGTGAGCAATGCCCACCCAAACGCACCGATCACCATGACTCTTCGGCGTGACAGCACGAACCTCTCCTCCGATGGCCGGGAGTACCGTGTACCAGTCCTCCCCATCAAGTGTTCGTTCGATTCAATGCGTGCGTCAAAGACTGGTTTATATCTGTTGAGTTTAGCGTGAATACGTGGGTCAAACGGCGCAGTCCGAACGACTCTATCACTTGGCCCGGTCCGTTGTGTGTTGCGGAATTGCCCCGTTGGCGGGCACACACCGCGGCCACCCTGTGTCCGAAGGAAACACCCGCCTGGCACAGGCCGGGATCACATACACAACTGTCGTGTTTAAAGGGAGGTACGGCGCCGGAGCGGAACGGCATAGGCCTCGCTGCCTATAGATCCGCTACGCGTGGCGAGCGCCTGCGAGGGAGCACGATGACAGCCTCCGCGACCGCACAAACGCTCCGGTGCGATCTCCCACCGCGCCACGCGCCGAGGCCGATTCCCGCGGCCCATGCCCAAACCGCCGCCGTGTCGCGGCTGCGCGGGCTCGAGGCCGCGGGCGATACTGTCCCGGGCGTTTCCTCGACGCGTTCGGGGTCTTGTTCCCGGGCGCTCTTTGGGAGTACAACGCAGGGAGCTTTTCGGGGTTGGACGGCAACCACGTTTACAAGTGACCGGCAGGTTCGCCGGATCATGAAAGGGAAGGTGCGCGATGAGGTCGTTTTCTAGGGCTTGGCGGATTGGTGTGGTGGTGACGGGGATCGCGGCATTCGCGACCAGTGCGCTGGCCCAGGCTCCGGCAGCCCACAAGTACATTGGCGCCGACAAGTGCGCCATGTGCCACAAGGCGGAGGCCAAGGGCAACCAGTACGGCCAGTGGTTGAAGTCCGCGCATTCCAAGGCGCTTGAGACCCTGAAGGGCGAGAAGGCGATCGCCATCGGCAAGGAAAAGGGCCTGAAGACTCCGCCGGCAGAGAACGACGCGTGCTTGAAGTGCCACACGACGGGCCACGGTGCCGACAAGGCGCTGTTCGAAGCCACGTTCAAAGCCGACGGCGTGCAGTGCGAGGCGTGCCATGGCGCGGGCAGCGACTACAAGGGAATGGCCGTCATGAAGGACAAGGCGTTAGCGGTGGCTGCGGGCCTGATCATTCCCAACGAGAAGACCTGCGTGAAGTGCCACAACGCCGAGAGCCCGACCTTCAAGAGCTTCGACTTCAAGACCGCCTACGCCAAGATCGCGCATCCGCGGCCGGCGCCGGTGCCGGCGCCGCCGCCGGCGAAGTAACCCGGAAACGCACCACCGGCGCGTTCCAAAACCCAGCACCGCCGGAGCCCGAGAGCTCCGGCGGTGCTTTTTTACGGTCCTTTTTCATCAGAGGGTCAAGCTTCGAGTGGGTCCACCGCCGGGCACACACCGCCGGCGCAGCCGAACTCCCCGCCATCGCCGTCTTCCACCACCGGATTGAGATCATCCGGCGCCGCACCGACGGCCTCGAACAGGATTTGCGCGGCGAGCGCCGCGTGCGGCACCGGGCTGCCCTCGAGCACCGCCGCCAACGGTTCCGCCAAGAACCGCAGGTGCCGGTCCCGGAAGCGCTCGAAAGCCGCGTGACAGATGGCCGCCGCGTCGTGGTCGCCACGCGCCAACGCGTAGGCCTCCTTCAATCGCAGATAGCCGGCGAAACCAACTTCGACCGCCACATGATCGACGGGATCCTCGGCGCGCGGCGTGAACGCGAAGGACGTATGAAACGCCTTCAGCTCCGCCAAAATCGTTCCCGGATCCTCGCGGCGGCGATATCCCACTTCGCGCGGCGACACCGGCGCTCCGGGCCCGAACACCGCCTGGTAGGCGCCTTCCCCGGCATCGCCTGCCGCCGCAATTGCCGCCTGCAGGCGCTCGTCGTCCAGTCCGGCACCGAGCTCTTGGATCTCTGCGTGCCAGCCGGCGCGCGGGCGCTCGAACAGCATGCCCAGGAGCCGCCAACGCACCGCTTCGCGCAGCACGGCATGGGCCTGGTCGGCGGACGGGAGCGTATTCATGGCTGGGCCTCCAACGACAACGGCAACCAAACGGAACGCATCTTCCGCGCCCCGACTTCCTGGCGCTCGCCCTTCCACACCGCGAACGCCACTTGGCTGCGCTTGGCGGCGCGCATCGCCGCCGGCAACGGCCGGGCGATGACGACGTTCCAAGCATTGGCGCTCCAGCGGCCGTTGCCCTGCGAACGGGTTTCCGGCGCCGGGGTAATGGTGCCCGGTCCTTCGGCGATCAGGTCCTGCACCGGCCGGTCGGCGGGATGTTCGTTGCGGTTGACCGCCCGCGCCGGCGAGTAGCGCTTGGCCATCGCGAGTTGCTCCGGCGTGCCCTTGCCGAGCGGCGCCGCCTCGAACGGATAGTGATCGACGTGGGCGTTGGGATACAGCGCCTGAATCGAATCCGGGCGGCCGTCGGCCTTCGACTGCCAGCCGGCGTTCCAGTACGAGATTTCCACCGGCCGGTTCTTCTCGCCCATTTGCGGCGCCGGCACGTCGGGCCCGTGCTCCGCCGGCAACTGTACGGCGCACGCAT
>Ga0315287_10002005_pt1 | contig 19060 bp, 27 predicted proteins | sample YL17G11_0_MG_FD_205037 | JGI IMG/M metagenome (GOLD analysis project Ga0315287, IMG submission 205037) | Sediment microbial communities from Yellowstone Lake, YNP, Wyoming, USA - YL17G11_0 | ecosystem: Environmental > Aquatic > Freshwater > Lake > Sediment | place: USA: Wyoming | collected...
TGGAGAACACGTCCGTGACCGAATCGCTGAGACCCATGTACGTGTAGGGAACGTCCATCACCTGGCCGGTGAGGATCGAGACGTCATCGCGTATCTGCGCCGCCTGGCTTAGCGCGCCCTGCGCGACGCGAGCCGGAAGCGTCACGGCGTCTGCTGCCTGCCGCGTGTATCCGAGGAACGCCACGGATGCTTCGCGTGCGCGCGCGACCAGAGCGGAGACTCTTCGGATTGCTGGAGCTTCGGCGACTCTCCGCGTGAACCTCGCCAGTGCGGTATCGGTGTTCACCACCGCCTCCTGCACCGGCTGTCCGGGAAGCGCGAGACGTCGAACCGGCGGAGCGGTCGGCTCGGCGCCGTTCCAGTTGAACGTCGCCGACCACTCCACGTCCTCCTCGCGAATCCACCGAGGGGTGAACGACTGCAGGATGCCGTATCGCGTCACGGGCCCCCACTCAAACAGCAGCTCGTTCCCTCGCGAGCGGAGCTGCTCGAAGATCACAACGAGAGCCTCAGCGCCGAGAGCGCCTCCGGAGATCTGATTCACACCTCCGCGGATTTCGACGTCAGGCGCGCTCCGCTCCGCCGGTCGAGTCTCGCGAGCGTCCACGACTCGGATGAACTTGGACTTCCACATCCCGCTGATCTCGGTCGGCTCGAAGGTCTCGCCCATGATCTGCTGGGTCGCCTTCGGGTTGCCCTGGTACCACGTCGTGCTCACGCGCTGTTCGCCACCCGTCGGCATCCCGCGGTAGGGAAGCGCGCGAGAGCGCAGGACGATGTAGATGGGGTCAGTCGTTCCCAGCTCTTGGATCTTGATCTCGCTCGCCATCCGGCGATGCTACCACGCCGCGAGCTACCGCGTGATGGCCTGAGCGAACCGGCTCTGGACGCGCTGTTCCGCGAACCGCTGCAAGTCCTCTATCATCCGAACCGCCACGCGGTCTGGGTCCGCTTCCCTGAAGCTCTGCTCGACCGTGATGCGGCTCCCTCGGAAGTCGTTCGTGACCTGTTGGCGATCGCCTGGTGCGCCCGTAGCGGCAGCGGTATCGGCTGCCGTCTGCGCCGCTGGTGGCGTCCCAGATGCGGCTCGATTCGCTGCGTTCTGGCGATCAACTGCGCGGTTCACTCGGTCCGCCGCGGAGCCGGTGCGCTGCGTGGCTGTCTCCGTGTTCATCCACGAGATCAGCCGGTTGATCGCGCTCCCCAGCTCACCGAAGGCGAGCGAGACCGCCGTGCTGACGACGATCAGAAGGTTCCCGAATATCTGCATCAGAGGCGAGAGCCACCGGAGGAACGCTGCGATCGCACGGAACGGCAAGAGCACGAGCCGGATCGCGCCTCCGAGAAGCCGAAGTGCGCTCAGGACGATGGACCAGACTCCGCCACCGGCTCCTCCGAGGAGAGGCGCCACGAACTCCCAGAGCCCTGAGAATATCTCCTGGAGGTCGCTCCAGACTCCGCCGAAGATCGCCGTGATGTCGGCGACCCAATATGATGCCCAGTTCCCGAAGAGGTCTCCGAGCATCGTCCAGCCCTCCCAGAGAGCCGCGCCTGCCGCTACGATCGCAGCGATGATAGCCAGCAGAGGACCGAGGGCCACGCCGAGACCTGCCGCCGTTCCTCCGGCTGCCACTCCTCCGGCGGTTGCCACTCCTCCAGCCGCCGCAGCGCCTCCGGCTGCCGCCGCTCCTCCGGCGAACATCGTTGCTGCCGCGGACATCGCCGAAGCTGCGGCAGCAATCCACGAGCCCGCCTGAAACGCCACTCCGAGCGCATACGCAGCCAGCCGGAACTTCACGAAGGTCTCGCCCCACTCGACAATGATCGGAGCCCAGTGCCGAAGCGTGGCGAGAGCTTCGTGCGCCTTCTCCACGATCGTCTCCCAGTTCTGGGTGATGTAGTGGAATACCTTCTCAGCCTGCCGAGCGGCAGCGTCCACGACTCGACCGAGGACAGTGCCCGCGGTGGTTAGGATCCGCTGGATCTCGGCACGGTGCGCGATGATGCGCGTGTTCACCGTGTCGAGCCACGCTCGGAACCGCTCCATCGCAGAGGAGAAGAACGCAGCGCCGAGAACCTCTCGAAGATCCTGAGCCGTCGAGAGAACGCCCGCGAAGCTCTTCCCGTATCGCTGCGCCGCGGTGAGCATCGCCGGAGATGTCATCATCTCCTCCATCCTCCGCGCGCGCTCCGGAGCCGTGAGCTGGTTCCACTCCTCCGCCGTGATGTGCAGGATGCCGCGCACCCGGTTCCAGAGCTTCACCTGATTCCCGGCTCGCCCTTCGAGCATCATCGACATATCGCGACTCGTCTGCGCCATGTCTCCGGACATGAACGCAGCAGCCGCGGTCGCGGAACCCTGGAGAAGCGAGAGCTGCCGCTCTGTGTCCATGCCCGCCGAAGCCATACCGGAGTACATCACCTGGAACGTCTCGATTAGCTCCGTGGACGTCGCTGAGGTGTTGATCGCGATCGATTGGATCCGCCCATAGATAGACTCCGCGGCCATCGCAGCCTGCTCAAACGGCATCTCCTGGAAGGCGGACATCATCGTGGAGATGCCGATCTTCGCGCCTTCGACCGTTCGCGTGAAGTCCATCGCCTCGGAGGCTAACGAGCGGAAGCCACCGATCAGCGCGCTCACGCCGATGTAGGTGCCGCCGAAGGCGACCATCTGCCCGACCATGCCGCCGAGCATCCCGTTGGTGCCTCGGAGCATCGAGCCCATCGAGCCGAGCTTGTGCGAGATCGCCGTCAGCCCCGCTTGGGCTCGCCCGGCGTTGATGAGTAGCTCCGCATTGACTTGGATGTCCGCCATCGGCTCAGTCTCCCTTTTTGCCGTTCTCTTCCTTCACGATGGAGTCGAGCGCCATGTTGAACCGTAGCAGCTCATAGGTTCCGATGTGGAGCGCCTCCGAGAGTGTGACGCCTTTCCCGTATCTCGTGCTGTACGCGATGCGCCTCCAGATCCGCGTCTCAGACTCCTCCGTGGAGGTATTCGAGCAGTGGAAGATGAAGGCCCACCCGCACGCCACGACGTCGCTCCGGTCTAGCTCTCGACCCGAAGCGACCTCATGGCTTTTCCCTGGCTCTCAGCGTCAGCCGTTCCGAACTGGCCGAACATCCCAACGAGGATAGCGCGGCCACCGTTCCCGAGAGCCTCCCAGAGCCACTCGCGCTCGCCTTCGGCATCGTTCACAGGCTCTCCGTTGATCGCATAGACCGAGGCGCGAGCGAGGAGGAACGCGAGCGACGTTGGGTCACCCTTACAGTCCCGAATCGCCTTCAGCTCCATGTCCGAGTTGATGGAGATCAGCGTGACGTCAATGTCATCGTCGAACACGCCCGGCGCACACACGTCCTTGTCGATCGTGAACGTAGCCTTTCGCCTCGGAAGCCCACGCACGTTGCCGAGCGTATTGCCTTCCGTGTTCCTACTCATCGCCGCTCGGAGAGCGCCTCGCAGCTTCGGCTTCGGAGCCTCTGCCGCAACGTCCTCGCCTTCGTTCTTCGTCTGCTTCGCCATCTTCTCGACCTCCACACGCGGAAGAGCCCGCCCAGGCATGGTACGCCTGCAGCGGGCTCTTTGCTACCGTCCGCGCGAGAGCCTCAGAACAGGAACTTGCCCTTGCTCGTCGCGAACTCAATCGTGGTGCTCACGTATTCGTCGCGACCGCCGATGTTCAGAGGAATCGAGCCGAACGACACATCCTGGAAGAGCACGCGCACGCGGCGCCCGTCCGGGAACTGAAGCGAGGTCGAGATGTTGAACACCGACTGCACGCCATCGCGACGCTGAGCACGCGATACGACTTTGTTGGCAAACTTGAAGTAGTCAGCCGAGGGAATGTGAAGCTCAGCCTTGCCGGTGACCTTCACGAATATCTCATCCTGCCTCTCGGCGGTCTCTCCCAGATAGCCCTCGGAGAGAATGTCGATCTGAAACTCCGCCTCGAAGCTCTTGATGGCGTCGATGCTTTGTTCCACGCCCTGGGGGCCTGAGACGGTGATGCTAGTTTCCTGTCCACGTACGCGCGTTGCCATGGTTGGTATTCCTTACTTCGGGGTTGTTCTTCAGAGGCTCAGCGCGAGGCTTATGCCGCGTCTGTGATGGTGACCGTCGAGCCGATCTCGACCGGGATAACGAACGCCTTGATGGACGAGAACGTCTTGCACGCAACGAGAGCGGTGAACACGCCCTGGTCCTCCAGCTCCGGAGTATTCCCGGCAGCGAGGTCCACGCGATACCAGCGGATCCGAGCCTTGTCTGGAGCGTCCGGAGACTGGAGCGAATCCATGAACGCTTCCACGTCGTTCGAGAAGCCGTCTTTGTTTCGCTGCGTGGGGAGCTTCTTGGCGTATGGCAGCGCGAGGATCGCGAGCGAGTCCTGCACGAAGTCGGCCATGTTCCGGCGTTCGATCTCGGTGCGTCCAGGCTCGACCGAGGACGTCACGCCGCTCTGGAAGAACAGACCGGAGAGCGAGTCGATGCGCGGAGCGACGATGCCCGCGCGCTTCAGTTCCGTGTACTCCGACAGGCCGAAGTCCGAGGCGACGTCCTCCAGCGCGAACCAGGGAAGCAGGAGCTGCGTCTGCTGACCGGGGTTCTCCTCCGGAGGAAGCATGCAGCAGAGCGTCGCGAGCGCGGAGTCAGCGCGGAGCGTCACGATGCCGCCGTCGGTGAAGCCGATGCCGCCGTCGGCTCCGACCACAGCGATCTCTTCGAGTCGAGTCTTCAGCCCGACATAGGTGTAGTACAGCCGATCGCTGCGGTAGCTCGCCACGTCTGCGAGCGCCTGGTCCAGCGTGAAGCCGAGAGGCGCTCCGGTGATGAACTTCCGACCGTAGCAACCGTTGTCGCTGGCGCTGATCGCGTTCGCTCGACCGCGCGTCACAACGAGCACCGAGCGTCGAGCCGAGATCGAGAAGTTGGCCGCGCGCGCAGGACTCGTGAGGCTGAGCGTCTTGTCGAACGCTGCGAGGTAAGCCGCGTCCATCTGCGCCTGAGTCAGAGCGACCGAGAGCGCGGCAGGGTTCGTGACATCGAACTCGGTGAACGTCGGCATGTCCGTGACCACGTTGACCGTAGTCGCTGCCGCTCCGAGCGCGGTGCCGTCATCGAGCGCAGGCCGAACCTTCACGACGTGCGCGTTCTGGTTCGGAGCCGTCGAAGTGCCCGCAGCGATCGAGAGCGTCTGCATCGTGACCCACGTAGTCACGCCGTTGGAGACGCGCGTGCCCGCCGGGATGCGCCCTGCGGCGTGCTCTCCGGCGAGAACCGTGGTGCCCGTGGTCAGGCCCGTAGCGGTCGCAATCGCGCCAGCCGTAACGAGCACGTCACCGACCGTCGAAGTGTCCGAGGAGATCGTCAGCCGACCGTCGGAGGTCGCTCGCCCCACGGCGTCGATTGCGTTCAGCGCCGGAGTCGCGTTGATGATCGTCGCCAGCTCGGTCGCGGTGACAGCGTTGATGTTCCCGACGTTCCCGGTGCCCGCGGTCGTTCCTGCGACGTGCCCGATGGCAACGAGAGCGCCAGGCGTAATGTCGGCCAAGATCACCGAGCCGTCGGTGCCCGGCGTCAGCCCGACGATGGTCACGAGACCGCCTCCGGAAGTCGCTGCCGTGTATCCGAGCGTCGCGTTGATTCGCGCAGCCACCTGCGCCGGAGTCTGGTCGAGAGCGGTGAAGGTGACGACGATCGCCGGGCCACCATCGATCGCGATCGTGATCTGCTCTCCGCCCACGAAGCCGGAGGCGACGAACACGATGCCAGCCTCAGTCGCCACGACCGCGGCCAGAGCCGTCGAGAGCGCAGGACCACCGATGTCCGTGGTCACCGAGAGCTGGTTGCCCGCGGCAAGCGCGAACGGTCCTGGAATCGAGCCCGCGATGACCGCGCGCGGAAGGAACGCAACAGAGCCGACCGAGGTATCCACGCGACCGCAGAGAAGTCGCTGGGCTCGCACGTTCTTCAGCTTCAGGAAGCCGTTGCCGTTCCAGTCCTCGGAGAGATGACGACGGCCACACGGATTCTGGCTCGGAGTGCCGCCATACACGAAGCCGAACTGCCCATACTTCCGCTTGAAGTCGGCATCCGAGAACACCTCCAGAATGTTCCCGGTTCCCGGCTGCCCCGGAAGCTGTCCGGGGTTCGCGTAGTCGGAGGCATCCGAGCCGGTGGTGAACGGTCCATCTTCGTACTCTCCGACCGCGAGAAGCGTGCCGGAACCGACTCCGAGGAACGCTCCTTGTGGCGCGATGTCGATGATGTTGACCGCCTCGATTGCGAGAAGGGCCTGGAGCGAAGGCAGCTCCGTGAAGCGACGGATGAAGGCGGACATGGGTGAGTTATCTCCGAGTGCTCAGGGGGTTATCCTTACAGCGGATCCGACAACACGTCCGGACCCACGGCAGACTGTGCCATGAAGCGAGCCGTCCTGGTAGACCGAAGGTCAAGGACAGGCGCCTGGATGCGAATCAGCGCCTGGATGCGCCGTTCCCGGAAGTACACCGGGTCAGGCTCGTCCATCCGGCGATAGTTCATCAGCGTCGCCCGGATCCGAGCGGTCTCCGGGAAGTAATCGGCTCCGCCTCCGAGGATGACTCCGAAGCTCTGCTCACCAGGCGCGAACGCTCGCATGAGCCCGCCCATGATCGCCTCTCGTGTCGGGATGCTGTTGCACCAGAAGTCCACCTGGAAGTCCGCTTCCAGTTCCGCGAGCTTCCAGAGGACCGTGTTCTGCCCGTACAGCTCGAAGGTATCCTCAAGACAGGTCGGCACAAAGTTCGAGGCATCGAGCGTCGGAGGGGAGCCGTCCAGAATCGAGGCGCACGGATAGGGCAGCTCAGCCTCCGGCTCCGGCCATTCCTCGTGGACCGCCTGAAGCTGGAACCGCGTCGCAGCCTCCGGAAAGGGAGCTGGGATGACGAACACGAGGCTCAGGAGGTACTCCGCGAGCGCGCGCGCGGCAGCGGAGCGAGGATCAACTGTAGCAGGCTGACAGACCAGCGTGGTCGGCAGCGCCGATAGGTTCTCTGGGGTCTCGTCTGTCATGCGCTTCTTGCTCCTGCAGAGGCGCTCCGCAGGGCTGCGGCAATGTGTCCGCGCGCGCTGCTCGTCGGCTTCCATCCGATCTTCGCCAACTCCGAGAGCAGCGAGAGCGCGATAACACCCTGGCTCCCAGCCCACGCCTTCCGGAAGAACGCGCGTGGCGCGATCCCGTTCTTGGCGATCCCGCGAGCTATCACGAACGCTGCGCCGCGGAGCGCGGCTGCTTCGAGATCACCCTTGTTCGCTCGGAGCGACCGGATGGCCGCGCTCCGGCCCACCGTGCGAATCGCCCCACGAGCTATCGTGCGACGCTGCTGGTTGATGAGATCCGTCCCGAACCCCTTCCGGCGGAGCCAGTCTTCAATCGGTCCGACCGGCGGCATCTTTCCCGGTCGTCGCCCGTACTCCATGAACGGCGCATGGGGAGCGTCCACGGAGACGATCGCGCCCTGAGGGTGCGCCGTCGTATTCACGCTGTTCCGCAGCTCTCCGGTGTCCACCGCTGGGCGCGGCTGGGCGCGACCGATCTCCAGAACGACCTGGCCGTGAAGGAACACGGCACCCTTCCTCATCCCGCGAACGCCAGCGCGCTCAAGCTCCGGCGTCTGCCGAACGAGCCACGCCGAGAACTGGTCCACGGTCATCCGAATCGTCACGAGCCGCCTCGCATCTTGGGCACGAAGGGCGAGCCGTCGCGACCTCGGTTCACGTCCTGCTTCGCGATCCTCATCGTCCACTCGAAGGCTTCGGCGTCGTACACAGGAGCCTGGATCCGAGCGAACCGGCGCAGGATCGGCTCCGCCGAATCGCGAGAGTCGAGCCGAACCTCCACGAAGCACTCCACGTTCCGCTCCTCAGTCGCGAGGAGGCTGTCCAGCTCCTCGGAGGTATAGCGCGGAGAGATCTGCCGGAGCGTGACCGAGCCACGCTCCAGGATGCCGCCCGTCTTCACCTGCTCTTCGACCGGCTTCAGGTCGAGCAGAGGGGTGGGCAGAAATTCCTCCTCCTGGTCGATCGTCGGCTCACCCGCTCCGGTGATCGGACCGCTCCACCGAATCTTCACCGCGAACACCCGATATGGGCGCAGCCCCACATCCGTGTAGAGCTGGCGCATCGAGTCGGCCACCGCTCCGAGCGACTCCACCAGCGAAGTCGCCGGAGAAGGGTTCGGACCGAGATCGGGGTCAAGGTTGGGAGGATCGTACCTTGTCACGACTTTACTGTGCTCCACCCTCTGCGCCTGAGGGTGGCAGGGTAGCACCCCCCCCTGTACCTTCGGGGGCCAGAGGCGCTGTACCTGCCATGCTCAAAACAGGTGCTGTTTTATCGGGATATTTCGCAGACAGCTCTTCACGAGCCCGCTCGAAGCTCCGGCCCAGGGCGACGTCCAGCGCGTCGAGCTGCTCCTCCAGCTTCCGGTCTCGGTGCTCGTTCCACCACTCCTGGAGCTTCGGGATCGCGCGTGCGAGGAAGAGCGCGAACCGAGACGCACCGTTCAGAGCTTCCTCGATTCCATAGGACGCACTCATGGCTCACCTCGCAGACGTTCCCGAATCTGAGCCAGCGACTCGTGGCAGCGCGCCTCCTCGGCATCGAGGTCCGCCGAATCCCGCTCATACGTGCTCTCGGTCCGCCCGATGATCGCAGCGATCGAGTCCTCGCACCTCCGAGCTTCTCTCCTGTACTCAGACAGCAGAGTGCTTCGCTGGTCGCTTCGAGTACACCCGACGCTCGTGACCGCCGGAGGAGCGACCTGGAACGCGAGCACCACCCAGAATACCATCGCTTTGCTTCGCATCGTTATCCCTCCACCCTGGCGAACATGCCGCCCGGCGTTCCTCGCCATTCTTGCTGACTATAGGGATTCTTTTGAACCCCCAAATCGTCAGCGAGTCGAGTCTGCCAGCGGTCCAGCTCTCGCCAGAGCATCTCGACCTCGCGTGGGTTGGTTTCGAGGTCTCCGAGCCGAGAGGCTTTCATGCGTGAGCGCGAGTCGCTGATCTGCGATTCGATCGCGTCGCACTCGCAGAGGTCTCGTCGAATCGAGGGCACGCTTGCCTCATCGATTCGGTTCAACGAGTCCTGGACGAGGAAGAACGGCTGCGACGCCATCGGATATCCAAGCTGGATCGACTGCGCGAGCTTCCTCCAGTTCGGATAGCCCAGGTGGTGGAAGATCCGTGCCTTCTCATTCTCGGTGAAGCCGCTCATCGGAACCTCCTCAGAAGCTGTACGGCGAGAGCTTCGCACCAGCCGCGCGAATGGCCGCGAGGTCGTGCGTCACGCCCGAGATAATCGAACCGTTGTGAAGCGTTACCGGCAGACCGTTGCTGGCGATGAACCGAGTGTCTCCGGAGACGATCCAACGCTGCGCGCTCTCGTCCTGCAGAGCGTCCATCCAGGAGTCGAACGAGGCGCCCGGCTCCGGAGCCGTCGGAGCCGCGGAGGGTTCCGCGAGGACGTTCACGAGGAGCGCAGGGTCTGACGTGTCCAGGTCCGGCTCTCCTCCGCCTTCGGCAAGCTCCGCAAGGAGGTCATCGCCATCGTCCGCCGGAGCCGTCACCGGCAGGTCGTTCCGCGGTCCTGGCTGTACAGGCCCACCGCCTCGCTTGCTCTTTGCCGTCGCCATCGTCGTTACCTTTCCGACGCTCGGAGCGTCGCTCGATTCCGACTATGCCACAGCGATCTGCCAGACGGAAGGCAGATGCCCCGAAGCCGTGAAGCTCCGAGGCATCGCAGGCCACGTCCGAGACGTGGGAGGCGGCTCAATCTCAGCCGTGCTCGATGACCATGGCTCGCTTGTAGCGCGCTGCCGAGCCGGTGAGGGCATCGGAGGGCACCACGAAGTCGCCGGACCAGGACCACGAACTGGAGACGATCTGCTGGAGGCGATCGAGAGGCGCTCGGAGAATGAGCCGGATTCGGTCCGTCATCACCTGGACTCCGCCGTTCACGACAGAGAACTCTCCGATTTTGCCGGTCACGCCAGCGTCGGTGACGAACGCCATCTCATCGAGGTACTGCTCATAGAGCGTCCCACCACCGACCACGATGGCGCGACGAATCGCGACACCAGCGCCAGTGTTGTTCCGAACCTCGGCACCGATCTCCGGAGCACAGAGCGCGCTCGCACCCGTCGAGACGGTGGCGCCCACGGTGTTGATGGAGGGGTTCTCCACGTTCCGATAGAAGCGGCAACCGAGGAGCTGGCCGATACCGAACTCACGGTATGCCGCGGACTCCGGCAGCGACTGGTAGAGCCGCTGGAAAACCGGGTCAGCGAAGATCTGAGCCACGCCTTCGGGCGTGAGGTGAACGTGGTAGTAGCCATCCGGAGTTGGCCCCACGTTGTTCGCCTGCATGACCGCGAGCGTATTGATGACGTCCTGCAGCGTGAGGATGTTCGCCGAAGTGAGACCGTCCACGGTCGCGGCGCCACCAACGCGAGTGATGAGCGAACGGTTCGCTGCGACCACGCCAACGCGAGCCGCGACAGGTCCGACAAGAGCCGCTCCGAGAGCGATCGTGCCTGGGCCGGTCGGAGCGTTCGGATCGTCCGGAGACGCTCCGACAACCGTGTTCGCAGGCTCCGCGGTCGAGAACGTGATCGCGAGCGGATTCAGCGAGGAGACCGGCGAAGGGCGAGCGTTCAGGATGTTGTCGAGGAAGCCGTTCAAGCTCGCCACGCGGAGCGACGTCGCACCCGCGAGAGCCGACACGGTCGTCACGGTGTTGCCGCCGAGATAAGCCTTGTACAGCGCGTTGCGCGCGAGACCGTTCAGCGAGAGACCGGCCTGCTTGCCCAGCTCTGCGATGTTCCGGAGGAACGTCGAAGCGAGACTGACCTGCGACGTCGGGATGTGGGTGTCGATGGACGAGCCGTACTGGCTTGCCTCTGCGATCCACTGCTCGTAGCTGAAGGTCTGCGGAAGCGGATCGGCGCCCGGCGTGAGCGGCGTGGTGACGCGAGCCATCAGGCCCGGTCGGGTGAATACCTTACGCTCACCGATGTGGGCGTCCCAGCGTTCGGCCATCGCCTCCGAGCGATAGAGCAAACGTGGAAAGAGGTTCTCGTGAAACTCTCGCTCCAGGGCATTCGCCTGGATGAGGTTCACGATGTCTGCGGGCAGTCCGGTGGTAGAGATCATGGTGGGTCGTTCTCGCTTTGAGAGGTGGTGTCGTGGGTCGGTGTTTGCCCCGTCGAGACCAGCCGTTGACCGCCGCTGTGCGCGTAGAAAGTGGGGCGAGAGGCTTCGAGCCTACCTGCGCGCACGACGGAGTGCAAGAGGAGGAAAGGAAAGAGCCACGCCGGAAAACCGAACGTGGCTCCTCAGGGTCGAGCGCGGTGACGCGCGTCAGGCCATCAGGCCCATCGAACGCTTCCAGACGGTGTACTCGTCCGGAGTCATATCCTTGACGCTCTTCAAGCCGTTCGCGCTTCCCGGCGCAGGGGGCGTCGGAGCGGCTCCGCCGTTCCCGGTCGGAGTCGAGGTCGCTCCGGTCTTGACGACCGGCGGAGCCGAAGCGATGCCCAGAGCCGCCTTCGAGGAGTCATCCTTCAGCGCCGCGTCGAGCAGCGCGTCCACGTCCACGTCGGCTCCATTCGCAGCAGCGCGGGCCTGCTCGACCAGGAACCGGGCATAACCAGTGTTCTTCGCTCCCTTCGAGGCGCATGCGCGTTCGAGCTTCACGGTGAACTGCTCCGCCGCGAGAGCCGTGCGCGCGGAGACCTCCGCCGCATCCTTCTGCGCGAGCTGCGCCTTGAGCCGGTCGATCTCGGTCATCTCCGCCAGCTTCCGATCTTCCTCCGACTTCTCCAGCGCCGCGAGCTTCTCGCGTGCCGCCTTCGCTGCTTCGGGCGAGTCGAAGCCCAAGCCGGAGAGAACGGTGCGCGCGTGCCGGTCGAGCCGAGCCTGGAAGCTCTTCGTGTCGAAGTTGAGCGACTCCGGCGCATCTCCGGCGGTGCCGTTCGCGCCTGCTCCAGGCTGAGCGTCGGGCTTCGTGACCGGCGGAGTAGTTCCGGCGGGTGGCGCGGGTGGCGCGGCTCCACCGACCGGCGGAGTGACGTTGCCGTCTGCGGTGAGGTTCCTCTGCTGCGGTTGGACCTGATAGGTCTGCTGGTTCTTCATGCTTGGCTCCTGGCCGCCCGTTGACCGTGGGCGTGGACGTGGTTCTGCGAGCTGCAGAAAAGCGAACGGCCACCCCGATATCGGAGCGGCCGTCGAAGCCTACAGCAGACGCCCTTCGGCGTCACGCCTCAGTAACCGCGCGTGGCGTCGTTCAGCCGTGCGTTCGCGAACACCGTGGGGCTCGCGAGGTACGTGACGGTGCAGGATCCCGCTACGACATCGGCAGCGTTGAATACGATCCCTGCGCCATCGTCGGTGAGCGCAACTCCGGTTGCCGCCGGAGCCGAGCCGCGAGCCGCGACAACCTTGGCCCCAGGGATGATTCCGGTAACGACCGAAGCCGAGAGGATGCGCCGCGAGACCTTCGAGCTGAGGAAGGTCGCAGCGGAAGCGGCAACCTGGAGCGTCTCGGTCACGAGCGTTCCCTCCATCGCGAGGTAGAGAACCTCAACCGAGAGGCAAGCGGGATCCACTCTCAGGTCGCCCGTGGGCGAGACCGAGACCTGACCGGCTCCGGCAACGGTCTCCGGAGCGGCCACGGTGAGATACACGCCGTTGGTTCGGTCCCAGGCCATAAGCACCTGAGCAGCCGCTGCATCGTCGGGAAGCAGCGCCACGCCAGCGACAGCCGTGAGAACCGCCGAAGCCGGAGTGAGGTTGAGCGTGGAGCCGAGCGCCTGCTGTTGCGCCGCGGCGCCCAGCTTGTTCAGGTCGCCTTGGTCGAGGATGTTTCGGATAGAACGGGCCATGTGGGGATCTCCTAGTGACTGTGGGTTTTCTTACGGTTTCGCCTCACGGCGAAGTGCGACCAGCGACCATCGCACGGATAGCTCCGATGCCGCTGACCTCAACCTTGGTTGGAGCGTTCGGATACTGCCGAAGCTCCACGAGCATCGTTCCGAACACGGTCACGTCGTTCCCGTTCGCGAGCGCGAGTGGAGCCGAAGCTACCATGCCCGCCGGAGTCGTCGTGACGTTCACGAGACCGCGGAAAGCGGTCAGCGTCGAGTTGGACTCGAACCGCGTGGCGACTCCGACGATCTTGAACGTATTGATTCCCGTCGCGACCGCGCGAGGAGTCGCGAGAGCAGCCGCGGCGCACGCAGCGTTGATTCGGTTCACGACGTCGGCAAGCGTCTGGTCGCCAGCCGTGAAGACGACCGTCACCGGAGTCTCATCGATCGTGAACACCATCGTCTCGCCACCGACGTAGCCAGTGGGGAGAGCGAGCTGGATGCCTTCGACCTCCGGAGGACCGTCGGAGATCCGGAGCGTCAGCGCGGAGTCCGTGACGACATACAGGAACTCGATGGCCGTGAAGCCATCTGCGATGTCGAGCGGAACGAACGCAGCACCGAGCGCGCCCGGCGTCGAGACGCGCAGAGGCGACGGGGTTTCAGCGATGGTCTCGTAGGGCGAGAACCCTCCGCAGCGAAGGGCGAGGCGACGCACGGTCTGGTCGCCAGAAGCGCCTCCGCACGGGCCACAGCCTCCGGAGACGGAGAGCATGCCCTTCATTTCGATGGAAGCCATCGACGCTCAGCCCTTCGTGACGCGGAAGGGGTTGCCTTCAGTGGCGACCGGAACCGGAGTGATGACCGCGGTAGCAGGCTGCGGTCCGCCTTCGGCGACCTGAGGAGCAGGCGCGAACGGTCGCGGTGTGCCGGGCATCGAAGCGTCTGCGGAAGCAGCGGCGCCAGCCTGGACTCGGAAGGGGAGCATGTCGGGCATCTGGGGTTCCTCCTGGGGTGTTCGCTCTCGGAGCGTGCCAGAGCCGGAGGCGCGCGACAAGCGGAACCGTTCAGCGCCCGGTCTTGAGGTTCTTGAACGGTGTCGCCTCGACAGCGATCGGCTCGCCCGGCCACGACGGCAGGTTCCCACTCGCCATCTTTTCCGGAAGGATGTGCATGCCGTAGTTACCGGGCCAACGGTCTCGCTCAGCGAGAGGCTGAAGGAACGGACCATCGTGGATCGCGTCTTTGAGGTCGGACATGCGCTCAGTCTGCGCCGAGAACGGCGTGACGCGCAAGTCCTACTCGGAGACGCACTCGTGGAGGCTGTACAAGCCCTCCCCTGGCAGCACACGGAACGGAACGCCCTGAGCGTCCGGGATCTCGAAGTCACCGGCATCATCAGCCTGGTAGGCGTGAGCAACACCGCCTGGGTATGCCGCCCAGACGACAGCCCGGCGGCATCGAGGGCACCAGCCCGATCGACCGAGGAAGCTCACCGGAGGATCCAGGCGCGAACAGATGCGCCGTCGAGCTTCCAGACGCCATCGGTCGAAGTCACCTTCACCTTCCCGGCTGCGATCCCGTTGTTGACGGTTCGGCAGATTCCGACGGCCACCGGCATGTCGATCTCCTCCGCGCAGAGCAGCCTGATACTCGCGTTCCACGTCTCCTCACCAGCGAGGCTCCAGAGGAGCGACAGGATCATCCCTTCGGAGACTCCACCGACCTCGGAGAGCGCGCGCAGGCGTGTCGCGTTGTAAGCGGAGACGAACAGCCGAAGCTCCTGGCGCTTCTGGTCGTCTGGGAGCTTCGGGCGTCCGCTCTTGCGCGGGATCTTTTTTGCAGTTTCGGTCATCGGTTCTTTCCTTCTCCGTCGTCGTTGATGGCGCTGTAGAACGCACGCCCAAAAGCGCGCTTCAGTTTTGGGGAGTCTCCTGTGAATGGGTAACGCCCCACGAGGAGATCCACAGCGGAATCCCACTCGTGATCGCATACGACCGCCACCGACCGAACGGTGGGCAGCGCCGCTCCGCTTCCGAACTTCAGCAGGAGCTTCCCGGCTGCGATTCGCCCCAGCTCCTCGGCATAGCTCGTGACGGTCGGAGGAGGGATCTTTGACTTGGGCTCGCGAGCCGAGAGCGCGGAGCGCGCTGCGTCTGCGCGAGCTTCGAGGAGCTTGACGCGAGCGATCCAGCGGTCGCACTCCTCGCTCTTCTCCGAGAGCGAGAGACGGAGTGAGGCGATCGTCTCCGAGAGCGTCTCCGCCTCCCAGATGGTCATCGTCACGGAGTCGAAGCCCTCGGAGCGAGCCAGGGCGATCTCGCGCAGAGCCTCTTCGAGAACTTCACCCATGGCACACGTCCCAGACCGACTTCGAGCCGTGGCGAACCTGGGAGCCTACGCAGATGATCACGTCGCTCTTCTTGGAGCCCGCCGGAAGCTCCGAGTCATCGGACTCGTCATCCATCGCTTCTGCGCGCGCGCAGATGCCATCGACCTCGCTCTCAAGAGGGTAGTGCGGTTGCGTGGCGAGCAGGACGTCTGCATCTTCGTCGTAGCTCTGCAGCATCTCGATTAGGTCACGTACTTTCATTGGCTTTCTCGCTTTCGTTCGTAGGGTATCGGTCAGGCGATTCGAGTCAGGGTCCAGAGCGGAGAGGCTCCGCCACCGTCGGAGTAGGACGCGCCCACACCGAGGGCTCGGAGCGTCGCCACCGAGGCATCGTCCAGGGTTCCGCCATTCGACTCGTGGTTCAGGGCCACGAAGTCCGCCAGATAGATCTGGCCGCAGTCATCGTCATCGATCGTCAGGTTGTACATAGGGCTTCCGCTTTCGTTCGAGGTCGGTTCGGAGGAGGGCTCAGGCGTGGAATCGCCCGTTGTGGGTGGGCTTCTCGCTCTTCCTGAGATAGCGGACAACCTTCGCAGCCGCCTTCTCCGCGGCCTGCTGAGGGCAGGACGCTCGGATGATCATCGCTTCGCCCGAGCGAGCGATCACGCAGTCGAAGGTCGATCGCTGATTCCCTTGATCCAGATAGGTGACGTGAACGATTCCAACCGAGGTTTCGATATTGATGGTCATGGGCTTCCGGGCTTTCGAGAGGGGAGGGAGAAGGGAGCGTGGATGTCCATCCTACCGTGAGGTTTGCCGCTGTCTACAAATAAAACGCTCGCACCCTAAAACAGTTTCAGGGTCGAGCGGAACGGCTCCGGCTCGGAGGTCAGTCCCAGCCCTCGACCATGACCAGCCCTCGCGACGCTAACTCAGCCACAACCACGAAGCCGGATCCGCTCTCGAACTCCGCATTGGCTGATACGCCATCCCACCACAGTCGGTTGTAGACCCATTGTCCGTCTCGCTCGATTCGATACCTTTTCATGGCTTCCTGGCTTTCTTTCTTCTGCGTCCCTGACGTCTCGCGACGTTTCGGCCCCACGCCTAGGGCCTGATCACAGGGTTCAGAGGCAGGCGATGAGGATCTGGCTCGTCAGGTCGCTCACTTGGTGGCGCTCGCGACGATATCGGAGGCGACGGCTGCGAAGGTCGGGATCGGCCTGAATATATCGGTTGACCAGCCAGGTCGGATCGCTCGGGGCGCGATGCCCGGTGGCTGGCCATGCGGCAATGATCTCACGAGAGATCGAGTCACGGAGTACGTACAGAGACACGTCGGTGGGCTTACTCAGGCGGGCCAACTCGACAGCCGCCGCACACATCGCCTTCGCATCCCTGTCGAGCGAGGCTTGCGAGTGAGCGAGCATAAGCGCGCGCTGGTCTGGGGTCAGTTTCGTCATGGGCTTCCTTGCTTTCTTCTGGGGTTCGAGGACTAGAGCGAGCCACCCTTGGACAGGTAGGTCACGATGTGCTCGCGAGCGCGCTTCACCAGGACGTCCGTGGTCACGTAGGTCGCTCCACGCTTGGCGAGTCTCGACTGCGCCCAGAGGCTGCTGTCGACGGGCTGCAGAGCGCCTTCCGCGTCAGGAACGAACCAAATGACGCCGCGGTACAGCAAATGATCTACGGGCTCGTCAGCGAAGGTAACTTCAACGCCACGAGGGAAGGCGATCGGATTGATTTTGCGGACGGTGGCGGACATGGGCTTCGGTCTTTCGGAGGAGGAGAGGAGGAGCGTGAGTGAGCACTCTACACAACCCGCTGCGGAAAGTCTAGCGCCATCTGTTCTTTTCTTTCTGTGAGCTGTGCGATTTGTTGAGACCGCTGCGGAGGCGCCTAGCAGCCTGACCTCGGGAGGGCTCCGCTGAAGTGTCTCCCAGTACCGGCACCTCGCTGAACCTGCCACCCACAGGACTACCCCTGTTTTGAGCCGGTTTGTGGGTGTAGGTCGGCAGCGCCTTCCGGACTACCGCTGGCGCGAGGGAGGTCCAGCGAGCCGATCGACACGGCGCTGCATCCGTGCGGCGGTCTCGCCTGCCCGACGGTCAGCGACGGTAGCTCCAGGGGCGACCGGGCCACGAGCGGTTCCCACCGCGCGGTCGGCTCTCTGGACCTCCGCCGGGTGAAGCTGCCGAGTGCTCTCCGCCTCGCCCCACTCAGGGAGCCAGGGGATGACGGTCTCACGGTCGTTCGGTCGGGCTGGCGGGTGCTGGTAGCTCCGAGCGGCGCCGTCCACGAAGTAGCTGTTGGCACCGTCCACGTCTCGGATCTGCCCGTGGACCGCAATCGAGTCTGATGCCGTGCGGCGGTCGAAGTGCGCCACGATCTTTTTCTTCAGCGTCGGAAGTCCCTGCCGTAGCTCCGAGAGCGAGTCCAGCTTGGCTGCGTTGTAGGCATAGGAGACCTCGGTGCGGACGATTCGCCACGCCCAGCTTCGGTAGCGCGTGAAGAGCCCTGCCGGGATCTGCTCGGTCTGCGTCCGAATGACTCGACCGGCTTCGACGCGAGCGCGCAGCGAGACCTCGCCACGCGGTCCTCGGTGCCCCGTGAGGAGCCCGGTCATCTCGTACTGCGAGAGACCTCCAACGAGACCGGAAGCTAGACGCTGCTCGAACTGTCCGATCATCGCTGCCCCGTATCGGTCCACCGACGTCGCGTGCTGCCGGAGGAGCGAGGAGCGGTCACCGTGCAGGGCGTTGTTCAGCCGGAGCGCCTGGGGAATCCGGAGAGGACGAGCGATGCCGGTGAAGGCACGGTCCAGGTCTCGAAGCTGCTGCACGGCGTGACTCACCGCCGCGGCACGAGCGACGTCGGAGAGCATCGAGAGCTGGGAACCGAGCGAGCCTCGAACGCCTTCGAGCGCGAGACGGATCTGGACGCGATACGCCTGGATGCCGTTCGGTGTGAACGCCGCAGCGTCTCCGCCGTTCGCGCGATTCCACGCGGTGAGCTTCCGCCCCAGCATCCGGTCGGCTTCGGCGAGGAGCCTCTCCAGCTCGCGAGCCGCCTGGAGGTTCGTGGTCACTACCGCGTCAGCGCGCTGGAGCGATAGGCGCACGACAGCGTCTGGATCGTTCAGGTGCGGACCAGACATCAGTCGCTCTCGCTCTCGGTCTCCTCATCGTCGTCGCGGGGTGCGAGCGCGCGACCACGGGCCATCGGAGGCTTCGGAGGTGCTTCGGGCTTCTCCTCGGCATCGTCGCCTTCCTCAGCATCCTCATCGGTCTCTTGGCGATCGAGTGCCGACGGATCCGGAGGGAGTCCGCCGGTCATCACCATCGCTCGCTGCGCCGCTCTGAGACTCCGCTCCACGTCCTCCTCGATGGCGCGCAGCTCCCCTTCGACGTCGGTGACCCCGAAGAGCGTCTGAGTGGCTGCTATCGATGTGCGCTGGGAGATCACCGGCTTGTCGCCGTTCGCTGCCTTCGCTGCCTGGACGGCATCCTTGATGTCGCTCCACGTCGGGCTGAAGTACGGATTCCAGTTGAGCGAGAGCATCTCCGAGACGCCTGGTGAGCGGTCGCTCTTCGAGATCGCTCCGCCTTCTCCCATCTCGATTCGAGGAGGCGCGATGATGCCCGCGTGCTCTTCGTGCAGCACGTTCCCGGCGTCATCGGTTATCTGCACTGGCGGTGTCGCTCCGAGCTTCCGAGCCGCTCGAAGCATGTCGATGAGGATGCGCTTCAGACCCATCTCACCGTACTGCTCGCGATAGACGTCAGCCTGGGCGAGCATCGGAGCGAAAAGCATC
>Ga0315287_10002007_pt1 | contig 19056 bp, 15 predicted proteins | sample YL17G11_0_MG_FD_205037 | JGI IMG/M metagenome (GOLD analysis project Ga0315287, IMG submission 205037) | Sediment microbial communities from Yellowstone Lake, YNP, Wyoming, USA - YL17G11_0 | ecosystem: Environmental > Aquatic > Freshwater > Lake > Sediment | place: USA: Wyoming | collected...
CTCACGTCGGCCGTCACGCAGCAGCTCTGCTCACGCCGTCGGGACTTCACCACCGTGCAACGGCAGGACATAGTCCAGTCGCTTCGTGCAGCAGTGCGAGATCCATGTAGTGAACGAATCCACTGAGCCTTCCCAGATGACAGTTGAAGGCGGTGCAGAGACCATACCGACGGTGAATGAAATAGAGAGAGAGAGAGAGTAACCTAATCTCACCAGTGGAGGAGAAAAATGCCAATTACACCGACCTATCCAGGTGTGTACATCCAGGAAGTTCCTAGTGGGGTCAGGACTATCACGGGTGTAGCCACATCCATTGCAGCCTTTTTCGGGCGGACGCTAAAAGGCCCGATCAATAAAGCCGTCCGATGTCTTAGCTATTCCGATTTTCTCCGCGAATATGGAGGCGGACATAAAGATAGCGATACGGGAACCAGCGTCAAGCAATTCTTCGACAATGGTGGAACTGATTGCTATGTAATCAGGTTAGCAAAAGGAGCCGCCGCCGCAAGTGTTACGCTACGTCGTTTTACAGCGCCAACCGCCAATGGAAATGTACTCACAGCAACCGCGAAGGCTGAAGGTGCATGGGGCCAGGAGATAAAACTTAATGTTGATTACAACACTACTAATCCAGATGATTCATTCAATCTTACGATCAGTCACGAATCAAATGGAGTGGTGTTATTGCAGGAAGCATATACAAACCTTTCAATGAATCCCGGTTCTTTCCGGTTTGCGCCAAAATTTGTGACCCAATCGTCAAAGCTGATTGATTTGAAAATTCATACGGTAGGATTGGCGTTCGGCGAAATGGGCGACCCGGCCCTACCCGGGTCCTTTATGAACCTTATAGCCAATACACCCGCGGCATACAGCCAGAGCCGTAAGGTATATACCGGTGGGACGGATAATGCTCTTCGCGACGCAGTAAGGAACGACATAGCTGCCTTGATAGCGGCCGGAAAGTCCAAATTCATGGTCAATATGAATGGTGTTAATGCGGAGGTGGATTTGGACGGAGTTCAGCTAAGGGCGGATTGGTTAACTCCCGTACCGAACGACGTCAACGGGCTTCTGCCTTCTCTCGCAGCCCATATTAATGCGAAGCTTGCGGCAGTTGATGCAACTCTCAGCTTGGCGTTGACATGGGACCCATTAGCAACGCGGACGATTGTATTACGAGCAACTTCCGCTACTGTGCCATTTTCCAATGTGACCGTTACCAGGGGCACAGCAAACGACATTAGCGCATCGCTGATGCTCGGCGTGGAACAGGGAGGAATTGAGGTAGCAAGGTATAGCAATCTGCGTCCAGTAGCAAATGGATCCTATTTCTGGGGAGGAAGCGCTTTTGGAAACTTTACTACCGAGATAGACAAATTCGCCATTCTAAATCAAAACGGAATTAACAGCATTACCATTGGAACATTGGCGATTCCGATAAACGTTGTAACAGTCGCAGCCGGCAATAAGATGTATGAACAAGCTGGAGGCGGCCTGGACGGTGTTCGTGAGAAGCTTCGAATAATAGCTGACTCTGTGAATGCAAACGTCAACTCCACGTGTACTGCGGAATTATGGGGATATCATCTTGTTTTCAAAAAGAAAACGGGGACCATAAACGATACCACGGCGATTGTTACTGCACCGGATGCTGTTTTTGGAACCGACTTTGTATCAAATGTAAAGCAGTTCAGCCTCGGGGCACTTGGAACCGGCGTATTTCAATCGGGAGGAACTCCGGGAAGTAATGGTGTCGTGCCCGATAAGGGCACATATCTTGGCAGTCCGATTGACCACACGGGTTTTTATGCTCTCGACAAGGTTGATCTTTTCAACCTGATGATCATTCCAGGAGACAGGGAAGTTTTACCCTCCCTCTACGCTGAACTTATTGCTGAGGCCAGTAATTTCTGCGAGACAAAGCGGGCATTTTTCCTGGCCGATGCACCTGCCGAATGGACTGACGGAACAAAAGTGAATGCCGATGCCACAACGATAAATACTATTCGTATCGGAGTGGCGAAAAAGAATTCGGCTATCTTCTATCCGCGCATCCAATTTAGCGATGGTGGACTCAAGAAATACGTTGGTCCATCAGGAATGATCGCTGGGCTTATGGCCCGTACAGATTCTCAGCGTGGTATCTGGAAAGCGCCTGCCGGTATTGAAGCCGACCTACGCGGCTTGGTTGATCTTGAGTTGAACATGACCGATAACGAAAACGGCGTATTCAATAAACTCGGTGTCAACTGCATCCGCAAATTCCCGAACGGAATTGTCAATTGGGGAGCGCGGACGCTCGACGGCAATGACGATTTTGGCTCGGAATGGAAATATATCCCCATCCGTCGTCTGGCTCTTTTCCTCGAAGAATCGCTCTATCGCGGTACGAAATGGGTTGTTTTCGAACCGAATGACGAACCACTCTGGGCAAAGATCAGGTTGAACCTCACCGCTTTTATGATGGGGCTTTTCCGGCAAGGCGCGTTCCAGGGCAGCACGCCGGACAAAGCGTTCTTCGTCAAATGCGACGGGGAAACGACAACGGCCAACGATCGCAATCTGGGCATTGTCAATATCCAGGTCGGTTTTGCGCCGCTCAAACCCGCCGAATTCGTCATCATCAGCATTCAGCAGATACCGGATCTATAAACAGGAAAAAGAGTAAGAAACAGGAAAGGAGTAAGAAATGGCTAAAGGATTTATCAAGAACGCAACAAGGTTCGACCCTTATAAGAACTTCAAATTCCGCATCTTGTGGGACTCCAAGCCCGTGCTAGGCGTAAGCAAGGTCAGTGCGCTCAAGCGTACGACCGAAGTAGTCAAACACCGTGATGGTGGCGACAACAGCACCGATCATAAATCGCCCGGCCGCACCAGTTATGATGCCATCACGCTCGAACGCGGTTTAACTCACGATCCAGAATTCGAAAAATGGGCAAACAAGGTTCATCCCTATTCGGGCGATACGGCGATGGATCTCGCCGAGTATAAAAAAGACCTGACCCTCGAGATGATGAACGAAAAAGGTCATGTGGTTTACAGGTATTTTCTCTATTACTGCTGGGTCAGCGAATACACCGCAATGCCTGAACTAAATGCCAATGCCAATGCCGTTTCCATCGAATCGCTCAAGATCGAACTCGAAGGCTGGGATCGCGATCTGGACACCAAGGAGCCCAAGGAAAGCGACGCCGTTCCGCAGGGCTAATACGTGCAGGTAGTGTATGAATCAGGTTCTTAGCTCAAATGCGGTTATTCCGTTTCCGAGTTTGCCGCGTTCGCTGTTCGGGCACACTCCGGCGGGCGATATCGGTATGCGTCTATTCGGAAAATATGAAAGCGATCTGGTAATAGATTTCTCGACACCCAATCCTGCTGCGCTCATCACCCGCATACTCGAACAATGCACTATCGATCCTGAAAACAGCTTGCCTGAGAATTTCTTTCTGAAGCTTTCGCTTAGCAAGCGGCTCGAATGCCTGCTCGTGCTGGCGGCGGGTGAGGAGAGATTGCCGTTTAACTTTCCATTTCACTGCGCGGGCTGCGGGCAGGAACTTGAAATGGAATTGACGCTTGATGAAATAGCAGAGATGCAGCGTGAAGCCGACCTGATCGAAACCGTAGAGGTCGGGATAAGCGGGCGGTTTCTCTCGTTCCGCAAACCTTCTGGCCAGGATCAGAAAAGATGGACGGGGAGGGTGTTTCGCAATGAAAAGGAAGCAGCAAGAGCAATGATCGGCTCCCTCGCCGTTGCTCAGGATATGGCGGAGCACGAGGGCGCTAACGAGGTTGATCTGGTCGATGAGGCGATGAGCGAGGCTGACCCACTGGTCAATTTCCTCTGTCGCGTGGACTGTTCAGAATGTGGAGTGCCGAATGAATTGCTGGTCGATCTTTCAGAAGTGGCGCTTGGTAGGCTGAGCAGGCTCCAACAACAGCTGATCGTGATGGTTCACAAACTCGCGGCATATTATCACTGGAGCGAAAAGGAAATATTCGAAGTTCCGTATCGGCGGCGGAAAACATATCTCGATCTGATCCTGGCCGGGAGGTAGTGATGAAGGGCTATTTCTCTCGCATCGCAAAACAAAGCGGGATTCGTTTTTCTGAGCAGAGGGCGGGAAAGCCCCCAACTCCGGCGGGAGAACCAGTTGCAGAAAGCCTTTCGCCACTCCACCGCGAAGAGACGCTCGTGATTCCTTCGCCTTTGCAGGGTAAAAAGCTTGGGGGGGCACTGGAAACCAGGCGCGCTGTTAAGCCCGAAGTTTCGCAAAAGCACGAGACCGCGGCAAATATAGTGACAGAGAAAAAGCTAAAGTCGGAGACCAGCCAAGACACATCAATCCGAACCGTTCACTATCCCGCCGAAGAGCCCGACTTAAAAGAGCGGCATATGGTTTCTGCCCAAACCGAAAATAATGAAGATCAATCTACCGTAAAGTCCGATGTCAGTGTTAGCGGCGATAAACCTACGGCTGGTCTGTCCGTTAGCAAACAGACGGTTTTTATGGAAAGTGGACGCAGGGATGGGACCATACAACAGTCAGGTCAAGCACTGGCAGCAGAACTCGCAGAGCGTGACGCAGTAAAGCCATCTGAACATTTTTCAGATCCTGATACTGAAAGTAAGAATTACTTTTCCAAAACCGCCGAGATCATTGAAAAAGGCGAGGCAGGTACGACCGAGATACAAAAGATCCTCTTACAGGAAGTCCAGGAATGGGTTGCGGCATCGCCCGTGTCATTTGACATTCTCGATGAGAAAGTAAAAAAACCGCAAGGGGCAATTGTTCGTAAAGAAGTTGCACAGCCTGAAGAACCGCACGTGGTGGCTGTCAGGGGAAAAGTTCAGCCGGAAAATACCGAAAGATCGGAATTTGCGGAACAGACGTTTGACCTGTCGATAGGCACGATTACCGTCGTTATTGAAGATTCTGAAAAATCGCGGCAGCCGGAACCTCCCCCACAGACGGCCCATAACCAAAACAGCGGGCGGGAGACAAAACGCGAGTTTTCGCGACTGAGCAGAAATTATATCTAAACAGTCGGTGACACAAATCGATGGCATTAGACGATACGAAAAATGCGATAGGTGCGGTGACCCAAGCGCTAAAGAATCGAATCGACTTCTTCAGCGGGACCACGGTTACTGTCGGCAGGCCGGACCAGCATACTGGTACAAATCCACACCTGAATCTTTTTTTGTATGAGATCGCCTTTGACCCACATTTAAAGAATACGTTGCTCAACGAAGGCGAAAAGGCTCCGCTCTGGATGGTTCTGAAATATTTGCTGACGGCTTTTGAAAGCACCGATGAAAGCGATTCGATCGAGGCTCATGAACATTTGGGCAGGGGGCTCCGCGTTGTGTATCGAGACGATCTATTGAAGCTAACAGGCTTGCCCACCAATGTGGTTAAAGCGCTCGACCCTAATCCAAGCGAGTTGCATGTGACCTTTGACGAATCGCCGACCGATTTGATGGCCAAGCTGATGCAGGGGCCCGACTCGAAGTTGCGGCTATCCATCTGCTTCCAAGTACGGCCTGTGATGATCGCATCGGGTGAACCGGGTGATTACTCGCTGCTGGTCGGTGTGGATTACACGAAAGATTTGGTGGCGCCGAACTTTAAACCCACACTGGTCGATCCATATGTAGGCATCGACGTTATTCCATCGATGGGTTCGTTTATTTCCGAAATATCGCCAAAGGGGTTTGAGGTTGGTGAAGAGGTCACCATTAGCGGAACCGATATGCATCTGGCAAACCTTTCGGTAATGCTTGGGCCGGTTGAACTTCCTGTGACGATGCAGCAGCCCGATCAGCTTAAGTTTGCTGTTGACCCGGCCATAATTGCCGCAAGTGCTATCTCCGCGGGAAGTCATCCAGTCACAGTTGTCCAAACGCTCCCCGGCACGGGCAAAAAACGTAAAAGTAATACTGTTATCGGCAATCTCGTGCCGACGCTGAACACGGTGGCCGTTGGAGCGGCAGTCATCGACGATCCAGGCCCTCCGATAAAGTCGCATCGCGATTTCGATCTTACCGGTGCGCTCTTGGGGCTCGATTCGGATGATACGATCCTCGCTTTTTATCGCAACGGTGCGGTTCTAGAGGTGTTCGATTTATTTACTCCGCTTCCGGCGTCGCCCCCGCCGGGGCAGCTTACGAGGCAGTTAGTTTTAAAATCGAATGACGAAATACCGGCGGGCGATTACTACATGATCCTGATAGTTAACGGGCAGCAGACGCCACAGAGCCCGAAAATTACATTAGCGGCTTGGCCATGAAACCTGAAATGGCAAAATCCCCAAATATCGTCTTCTCGCCGAATTTGCGCGCAGATGATGAACTGGCAAATTACTGGATGCGCCAGGCAACTCTGCGCTCACGCCGCGAGATAGCATGGATCTGGCACGAACGGGGACTTGGCGAAAAAATACAGCCTGGAGAACTCCCACCAGTCGTGGATAAGGCCTCCTACTCGCTCGATCTTTCGCGTCATTGGTCGGAAAAGCGACAATTCTTTGCCGAAAATATTGCTGCAAAATATCTTACCGAAACGCTACAGTCTGAACGCCAAAAGTCCAATAACTGGCGACGCGGCTCATTCGGCTGGGTCGTTCGCGAGCTTGAGCTCGATGACGTTTCTTCGCTTGCTCTTGGGCTGGGGCTGGCCGTGGCGTTTGACGCGAGTTTTGGCGCTGTTATCGCCGCCTGTTTGAACGATCATTCGCGCATCTATCCGAATCTGATGCTGATCCAGCGGCTTTGGGATGTTCCGGAAGACGTGCTTGCGCTTGCCGACCCGATGCATCCGGTCTTCAGCTTTGGTCTTTTGCGCCGGAGCGGGGCAATCGCCCGCCACTATGCCGAAACCTTCTGGGAACAACCGCTGGCCATGCCTTCGATGGTTGCCCTCCAGCTGTTGTCTTCAAATCTCGTTGTTCCTGCGGGGCTTAAATTACTTGACACAGAAACGAAGGAAAAAAACGAACTCGACGGTATCGGAAAATTAATTTCATACCGTCTCTGCGAGGAGAAACCCGAAAGCCTGCGCATAGTTCCGTTACTTGGTAACAAACGCTCGGACTATCGCCAGACAGTGCTTGACCTTTCGCGCCATTCAAAACCAAATGTGTGGGAGTACCGTGGGGACCCTGCGCTGCTCGCGAACGACGATTATCTGAACATGCTGGTCACACTCTGCTGGATGCAGGACAGGGATCTTTTTATCCACCACGAACTCTTTGACACCTTCGAAAAACATCTCGACCGTAACGCGGGGCTGCCGCTTGTTTCCATTCCTGTGACACTGTATTTGGCAATCAGCGAGCGTAGGCAAGTACATCATATCGAAACGGAATTGCTCTTGCCGGTCGTCAAGATACCAGCACTTTCGTACGAAAAACGGCTTGCCGTGTGGCACGAACAATTTGGGCGCGAGGCAGAAACATATAGCGGAATTTTGACTGAGATCGCACGGCGATTCCGTTACGAAAAAGAGACCATTCGCCAGATATGCTCCGAGCTTAAAGCGCTTCCAGGCGATCTGAAAGAAGCTGATTTTATTACGGCCTGCCGCGCCGAACTGAGCTTTGACATCGGTGAACTTGCCGCCTATGTCGAGCCTCGTTTTGTGAACGAACGACTGATCCTGCCGAACAAGCAGAATCGTCAATTCGAAGAACAGCTTGCCGCGATGACCGCGCTGACCAAGGTCCATTACGGTTGGGGAACAGCTCGCGCATGGAACGAAAGTGGCATCACCGTGCTTTTCGCGGGACCGCCGGGAACAGGAAAAACAATGGCTGCAGAAATCATGGCACAGCAGCTAAAACTGCCGATGTATCGGATCGATCTTTCGCAGGTGGTTAATAAATATATCGGCGAAACCGAAAAGAATTTGAAACGGATCTTTGACGCCGCCGAGATTTCAGACATGGTGCTTTTCTTTGATGAGGCCGATTCCCTTTTTGGCAAGCGCACCGACGTCAGCGATTCGCGCGACCGCTATGCAAATCTTGAGGTCAGCTACCTGCTTGAACGCATGGAGCGGTTCAAAGGACTGGCAATTTTGGCAACGAACCGCAAGCGCGACCTGGACGAGGCTTTTATGCGCCGCCTGCGATATATCGTCGATTTTCCGGTGCCCGATGAAGCGCAGCGGGCACAGATATGGAAACAGATGATCCCACGTGAAGTGGCCGAAAATTCGGTGATCGACATCGGCTTTCTGGCGCGGCAATTTCCGCTTTCTGGCGGGCATATCCGCTCGATAGTTTTTAATGCCTGCCTGCAATCGGCGCATAGCGGAAACGGAAAAAAAGAGCTGTACATGAAAGATGTGTTAATTGCCGTCAAGCGCGAATACGACAAGATGAACCGCTCGATGAGCCTCGACCAGCTTGGCCAATATGCAAAGGATATCGCAGCTCTGGAGTAGAAAGAGATGAGTAAAAGAAAAATCCATATCGGAAATTTACAGATCCGGCTTCCGCAAAGCGAGGCGGGGCAGGCACGAGCGATGGCGGGCGGGCTCGGCAGAGAGGTCTTGCAGGGAATGGTCGATATAACCCAGGGCAGAACAGGAACAAAAAGAATAAGTGATCTATCCGTCGGAAAGATAACGATAACGGGTAGGGGAAGTGCGCAAAATCTGAGTCAGCACATAGCCCGGCGAGTGGCGGATGAGCTTCGAAAAAAAATCGAATAGAGCGGAGAGCAGAAAATGAGTTTCCTGATGCGTGGTGCGCTGATCGAATATGGTAGCGATTTTATGGGGCCGATACCCAATGTCGTTATCTTTCAATTCAATCCTGAAACGCTGACGCGGAACGTGCAGATCCCACCGCGCGCTACATCCGCTACCGCGCGGGAAACCACTCAGGCGGGCGAGCCTTCGGTAGAAAAGATCACGCTCAAGGCGAGTTTCAGCGCAGCCGATGAATTTGGCGAGAACAAAGTCCTGGCTCGCCTCTTCGGGGTGGGGACGCGACTTGCCGCGCTTGAGAAGATGGTCTATCCGGCGAATGAGCTTCTGGCAGCGATCGGCGCCGCGCTTGGGTTAGGCGGCGATGCAGGCGGCGGCGATCCGCGGCAGTCGATCCCGCGCCAGAAATTGCCACGCATTCTTTTTATCTGGGGGCCTTACAAGATCTTACCTGTCGTGCTTGAGTCCATGAGTATTACCGAGCAGCAATATGATTTCCTGCTTAATCCGGTTCAGGCGGAAGTTTCGATGACAATGTCGGTCAATGCCGTTGATATGTGTTCCACGGATGGGGTGGCCAAAGGGGCACTCACCTATTCCAACATGGCAAAGGATGCACAGGCGATGGCAAACCTTGCAAATACAGCCGAGCAGATAGTGGAGCTGATCCCGTTTTAGATGAGGTGCAGATATGTTCGATGCAAATTCACGCTATATAAAAAGCCCGATTGTCGAGGTTGAGGCTGCAAAAGGCAAAAAAGTAAATGCGGTTAAATTGAGGCGTCTGCCCTACGCCCCCGGCAATCTGACGGAGATAAAAGGGACGGACCGGCTCGATATTATGGCGCACCGCAGATACAAGGACGGCACGAAGTATTGGCACCTTGCCGATGCCAATACCGAGCTCGAGGCAAATGATCTGGTTGAACAAAAACAGCAGGAAAACCCGCTGGCAAAACAGGAGACGACCTTTATTTTGGTTCCTGAAAATTAGTTTATGACCAAGGAATTCAAAGTTTTTTACGACGGCACTTCCGCCACCCAGGAGCAGCTCGACTCGATCGAAGAGATCGTCGTTGAGCAGGAGGTGGGGCACCAATGGGTTGCGCGGATCAAAATCCCCGTCTGCATCAAAGAGGACGGTTCCTGGGATGCCGAAAACGATCCCGCCTATGCTGAATTTGCCCGTGTCCGCGTTGAAGCAAGGATCGGCGATGGCGATTTTATCCCGCTCATCGATGGCACGATTCAATCGCAGGAGCCTGATCTTAATGCGTCGCCGGGACTGAGCGTCATAACTCTCCTGGTTCATGACGACACAAACCTGCTCCATCGCGAGGCAGTATCTGAGAGTTTCCCCCCCGGGGACGGCGATAGCGAAATCGTTACCTCGATATTTAATACCGCAGATCTCGGCGAGGACCCCGATATCGATGATCTCCCAGCCCGCCCGGATTCGAATGCCGTTCTGAACCAGCACGGCACGATGATGGAGATGCTGCGTTCGATCGCTGCCCGTTACACAAACTATCACGCCTATGTGCTGCCGGGTACTTCGGCGGGAACAAGCAAAGGCTGTTTTAAGAAGCTTCCGACTGAGCCCGATCCCGGATTGCCGACGATGTTTTTGAGCGGCCCGGATCGGAACATTACAGGGTTCCGCATTCAGCGGAATTCAGGCCAGGCGGCCAGGGTCGAAGGCGCACATCTCAGCATGAGCGATAAGAGCGTGACGACGGCAAGCGCCGGCCCCGGCGATACAGCGCCGCCATCGGGCGAAACTGCTGCCGGCGGCACAGCCACGGATACTCGCCTCCGTAGGCTACCGCCCGGAATCGGCGACCACACCGATCTTCAGGAAGCCGCCGACGGAATGGCCCAGGAATCGAGTTTTACGCTCAGCGCTGATGGCAGCGTGATCCCGGCGTGTTACAGCGCGATTTTGAGTCCCTACAGAATGGTTTCTGTTCGTCTCTCAAACAGCCGTTACAGCTCGGGTTACGTGATCTATAAGGTAGTTCACACGCTTGGGATTTCGGAATATACCCAGAGTTTTTCGGTTCTCGGAAATGCGGTTTCACCCGAGGCCAGCCCAAGCGCATCGCTGCCGGACGTATCGGCATTATTGGCAGTTAGCTTTAACGTACAGGTGGATATTTTTTAATGAGCACTCCTGAATTTGAAGATCAATTAGTAGGGCTCTCCGAATGGAGAAACCAGCACTTCTTCGGCAAATATCGTGGAACGGTGGACACCGTCGAAGAGGGCGACGATCTCGGGATCATCTCCGTCAAAGTGCCTGACGTTTTCGGCGCAGATTTTGTAGTTGAAAGGGTGCGCCCGTGCAGTCCGTTTGCGGGAAGCAAGCACGGATTCGTCGCGATCCCCGAATCGGGCGACGGCGTCTGGGTAGAATTCGAAGCCGGCAAGCCTTCGCTGCCGATATGGACAGGATTTTGGTGGGCGGATGGCGAAATGCCCGAACCAAAAGGGCCGCTGGTTCGCAGCTTTATCACGACCGCCGGGCATAAACTAATCCTTGACGATGATGCAGGTGAGGTCACGTTACTCCATTCCGGAGGTGCGGAAATGACGATGACGGACAGCGACATCACCATTAAGATTGGCGGTGACAGCGGTTCGAGCATCAAGCTGACTTCGAGTGATATCACTTTACAGGTCGGTGCTTCGCCGACATCGCCCTCGATCAAGATCACATCGAGCGATATTACCATTCAGAGCAGCACCGTAGGTTCGGTAAAACTGACTTCTGGCGGCGTGGATATCGGAAACGGGGCAATGAAAATAGGGGCCTGAGAAATATGCCGGGATATATTTTGACGACATCGAGCCAGGTTATGTGCATGCATGGAGGTACCGCGAGCCTGACGACCTCGAATACAAAAATGAAGGTCGACAGTTCGCCTGCCCTACTCGAATCAGACGTGCATTCGGTTGCGGGCTGCTCGTTCACTCTACCGGGTCCAAAGCCGTCGCCCTGCATCCGTATCGAATGGACGGCTGGCGCAACCATGTGTAAGAACGACGGGACAAAAGTGCTTATTCAATCAAGCGTGGGTAAATGCATCAGCGCAGAGGGCGCGACACAGGGCTTGGCAATAGTTGCCCAAACACAGATGAAAGCGCAGGCGATGTAAGGATATGAAACTGCAAAACGGCAAACATCTTTCGTTCCCTTTCCGCGTCAGCAGTGACGGGCGGATGGCAACTGTAAGAACGCTCGACGAACACGTCCGCGATGAGATAGTGCAGTTGATACTGACAAATCAGGGCGAACGCCCTTTTCTGGTGGATTTTGGAGGAGGCGTTCGCCGTTTGGTTTTCGAAGCAGCGGATGAAGCGACCGGAGCCGTTGCCAAAGCAACCATCACGCAGGCAATAAACCGCTGGCTCGGTCATCGCGTAGTGCTTGAATACATCAGTGTCAAAGTAGAAAACTCGACGATCTCGGTTGATATCAGATACCGGCTGGCCGGAACCGAAGATACGCGCGTGCTGCGCTTCCAGCGCGACGGGGGGTAGTAACCAAAAATGTACGAAGAGCTTGAGAAACCTCTGAGAGAGTTGGCGCGTAGCGAGCCATTGGCTGAGCGCGCGCGGCGGATGACTGACGCTCCTGCGGCAAATACCGCAAACGGCATGAAGATGGTGCGCGTCTCCGTCGATAACGCAAAGAATGAAGCTCGGCTCGAAGTTCACTTTTTCAATCTCAATTACCTTGCGGCAATAGTTGCGGCATACAGCGGCAACAACACACAAGCAAAAAGTCTGTTTCCTGTCTCGGGAGGCGCTCGTCTCAGAGCAGGAAGCGCTCTGGGCCAGGTTCAGGTTGATTCTTCTACTGCGCCTGCCGTGCCTGCGATCTCGATGCCGGATGCGGCGAAACCCGTGCTGATCCTCATCGTCAAGCCCATCGGCGATTATTCGACCTATATGCTGGAGATACGCGCGTCCTCTATCGCCGGAACGCGCGTTGATCCCTTGTTTGCGGAGATTAGTTTCAAATTCCGGCCAGGCTGCTTTAATACCAATTGCGCGCCGGAATGGGAATCCACGCTGTCGCCGCTTCCCGAACCCACCATTGATTATCTGGCAAAAGATTACGGCTCTTTCCGCAACACGATGATTGCCGCCATGATGGAGCGCGTTCCCGAATGGGAGCCGACCAGCGAGGCCGATCTCGATATGGTGTTGGCGGAGCTTTTCAGCGTGGCCGCCGATGAGCTCAGCGATTATCAAGATCGCGTCATGAACGAAGCCTATCTCGCCTCCGTCCGCAAACGTGTCTCGCTCGCTCGGCATTCACGGTTGATGGATTATCACATTCATCAGGGCAGCCAGGCGTCGACCTGGCTTGCGCTCGAAATAGATCACGTTGCCGGGCAAAAATCATTTCAACTTCAAGAAGGGCTCAAGGTCTGGGCAGGCGAAAGCACGGCTGTTGCTCCCAAGAAGGAAACCGATGCTTCGGTAGTCTTTAGGTCGCGCCATGCGCAGCCTCAGACGGTGCATCAATATCTGAACAATATCGGGCTGTATACCTGGAGCGACACGATAACCACACTCAAGGCGGGAAGCACCCGCGCTGATCTGAAACTATACGGACGACTATATCTCGACGACACAGCCGCGCCTGTCGAAGAAAAAGCGCAGGCAGCCGCTGAAGAGATTCGTGACCTGATACGGAACGGAAAGATTACATGCTTGTTGATTGAGGAACACCTGAATCCAGAGACCGGGCTTCGCGCGGGACGTGTTCCCACGAAACGCCAGCTTTTGCATCTGCGCTCAGGTAATGACGGAGCCGAAGCGAAGTTCGACCCGATAACAAACGAATGGTTTGTCCGCGTCCGCTGGGAAAAGAAGGACGCTCTTCATTTTGACTATTGCTTTACCGTCGATTGCCCGGTGGATAATCCCGGAACCGCGATCGGTGCAGTGAATAACGTTTCGCTATTTCACGGCAATCTGGTCGAGGTGTTTTATGGGCGTGAGGACACTACGATTTTTAAAGATGCGGGCCAACTGCTTGATTTCACCGATCCCTCAAAACCGCTCGAATTTCACTACGAACGTACCCGCTGGGGAGCGATCTGCCGTTTGCCAGAGGTTGCGCTTGCCTATAAACAAACAACAGCCGGGGGCGACATTGCCCCGGTTTCAACGCTTGAAGTTATCGTCGGCAACAGCACAGACCTTTGGGACGAAGTGCCGAGCCTGATCCATAGCGATGACTCTGCGGAAAATGGCGATCACTTTGTCGTTGAAACCGATGAAAACAGGCGCAGCCTGATCCGATTCGGGAACGGCACAAATGGCATGGAGCTGCCCGATGGCGCGAAGGTTACCTGCACCTATCAATACGGCCTGCCGCTAGAAGGAAATATCGGCAGGGATATGCTTATCAATTTTGATGTCGCCACAGTGGCCGTCGATCCCGCCGCACCCGCGCTCACGTTGCGTGCTTGCTGGAATCCTTTTGACGTGACAAACGGCCGTGATCGTGAACCCACAACCGAGATCATCCGCCGCGTTCCCGAAGCCTATCGCCAGCGCCAGCTTCGCGCCGTCACGCTGGACGATTATGTCGCCCGCGCCGAACACATCGAGGGCGTTTCGCGCGCCGCCGCAAAATATGCCTGGACGGGAAGCTGGCGCACGGTCCGCGTTACCATCGACCCAGTCGGCACAACCGAGATTTCGTATAGGCTCCTTAAAGAAGTGGAATCTCATCTCAATGCCGTGCGCTTGATCGGCGAAGACCTTGAAATACGCCCGCCGGTCTTTGTCCCGCTCGAGATACAGGTAAAACTCTGCGCCACGCCAGATGTCTGGCCTGAGGACATACAATTCGTACTCGAACAGGAATTTTCAGATGGCTGGACACCCGATGGCCGGATGGGATTTTTCCACCCCGACTTGTGGACGTTTAGCCAGCCCCTCTATGCCAGCCAGATTATCGGACGCGCCATGCAGGTCAAAGGAGTGGAGCATGTCGTCGCGCAAAAGAAGAATGTCATGAGTACGGAGCCGCCGATCAGCGTGTCGATCAAGCGCTGGAATACGCCGTGTGCGCCGGTGGAATCGCTGACACTGGTTAACGACAACGAGATTATCCTGGTGCAAAACGATCCCGATCATATGGAAAAAGGCGTTATTACATTCGAGGTCAAAGGCGGAAGGCAATGAGCGAAGACGGATGTAAAAACGACTGTGTTCTGCCCCTGCGCTTTCCGCGAAGGCCCGGTGAAAATCCGCCTTCTGCTCACGGCGCAGGTTGTTTTTGCTGTACGCCGGAGACACGCATCAGCAGTGACAATCGCCCGGCGCTGCCGCATTTCAATTATCGCATCGGCACGTACGGCACGATCCGCGAATGGCTCTTTCATCAGATAAATCAGACGCCAAATCTGCAACACTGGACGCACCGCGATCCCGACGATCCGGCGATCGCCCTGCTCGAAGGCGCTTCGATCCTCGGCGATATCCTCACGTTGTATCAGGAGACCTATGCCAACGAGGCATTTCTCCGTACCGCTCAATGGCGCGAGAGCATTTCAGATCTTGTCCGCTTGCTTGGCTATCGTCTGTCGCCGGCGATCGGCGGCAATGCGATATTTGCGTTTGAGATCAAAAAAAACGAGCCGGTTGTCATCCCCGTTGGGTTTCCACTCAAAGCAACGCTAGATGAATTTCCTAAGCCTGCGGACTTTGAGACCAAAGAGGAAATAACCGCCTATCCGTGGCTCAGCCGTTTTAATCTCTATCGACCGCTCGATGAACCGGATATTGTCTCTACAACCACGGAATTTTATATTTCTTACCCCGAACAGCTGACCAATCCGATCGAGCTAAAAGCCGGTGACCGACTGATAGTTGCGGAACCTGATTTTTTATCACTATTAGGGTATTCAAGACTTGAAAAGGCCGAGATCGTCTTGATCGATTCAATCCGTGAGCAGCACGGCACAAAGATTTTAAAAATAAAAGGCAAGCTAAAACTGACAACCACCGTCGCCGGTCTTTATGTCTTCCGCCTCGGCAGGACGTTTCATCACTTTGGGCATAACAGCCCGCCGCAAATCGTTGACACGTCAAAGCCCGTTACATCAAGCGCGACGGTGACTGCTGAGACCGGTTCGTCTCCTGCCAAGACCGAAACTTCTTCAACCATTCCATATCTGGAAGTCCCGTTTAACCGCCCTGTCAGCGCTTCCGGCAGTTTTTCCGATCCTGCGGTGAGTCCGCCGATTGGCAACAACGATTTTCCGCTGGATATGGAAGTTCAGGATCTTCCAAATAATGTACCGGTCATTATCCAGGCAAAATTCGGCTATCCAAGCCTTGACGAGGTTCCAAATATATCCGTGCCCGGGATGGAATTTGAAACGCTGGTCCGCACGATCGCGGATGTCAATCCAATAAGCATGACCTGGGGCGGGGTGAGCGGAACGGTCAGCCTGGTCACGATCTCAAGCCCGATCTCCGATTCCATCAGGGCCGAATACATTGACGCTGCCATTGCCGCCGGTGCCGTTGCGGCCTATAACCAAGCCGATACCGCCGCCACTAATGCTGCCAATGCCGCCAATGCCGCGAGGATTCTCGCCCGGAACAACAAAGCCGCCGCTATTCTTGCTGCCCGTGCCGCCGCCCGCGCTGACGCCGATGTAATTGCCACCGCCGCAAGGGCAGACGCCGCCGCCGCCGAAGCCGCCGCTTACGCCACCGCCGCCGCCATTGCCGCCGCCGCCAAAAAAGACGACGCCACCGATGCTGCCGCACAGGCCGCTGCAACTGCCGCTACGGCAGCTTTAGGACTTGCCAATGCCGCAAAATCAGCAACGAACACTGCAGCCGCCGATGCAGCCACGTCCGCTGATAAAGCCCAGGACGTCAAAAATGCCAATGACGCAGCCGTTGCTGCCGTGGTCGCGATGGAAGTGTACTTTGCTACGGTTGGGGCTCCCCACTGGCTCGATCCGTTTTTGGTTGCTCCGGTCGGCGCCGTAGCTACAACATCCGCATTAACCATCAACCCCGTCAGTGCTGCCAAGAGTGCGGCTGATACTACTGAGATCGATGCAAATACTGCGAAGACCGCCACCAATGATTCCGCTGTTAAAGTTGCAGAGTTGCAACGCTTGGCCGATGCCGTCAAGGCCGCCGCCGCCGCCGATGCTGCTGCCACCGAGAGGGCACGTATCGCGCAAGCAGCCGCTGATGCCGCAAAGTCCGCCGCTAACATCGCCAAGACGGCTGCCAATACTGCGAAAACCAACGCTGTCACCGCCGCCGGTGCCGCCGATGCTGCTGATCTTGCTGCCGCCGAGGCCGCTGATGCCGTCGGGATAGCGGCCACTGCGGCCATGATTGCCGCTCAGTTTGCTTACGTTAAAAAAGTCGCCAGAGATACAAGAATGTATATAAACGACGCGCTGATTCACGAGGTAACCAGCCCGCTCTTTAGCATCAAGGCAGTAAAAACCGAAACCACGGCTGCAACCGGCGATACGCTCAATTTTTATGGCACGGCGGAGCAGGTGACATCGCTCAGTGGTCGCCGCATCATGCTGGAAAATACGGATGCGGCACCGTGGATCGTGAACATTACGCAGGTGCCGTCCGTTTTCGACCCCGCAACCGAAAAGTTTGCGCAACTGCATAGCGTAAAGCTCTCGGAGCAAGTTACATACGCCGATTTTCCAAACGAAGCCCCGGTTACAATTGTTTTCGGAAACCTTGCTGATGCGGACGAAGGCAAGACTCTGCCCGAAGCCGTTTTGGGCAGTGGCAATGCCACCCAGGTGTTCCAGAATTTCAAAATTCCCAAAGCCCCGTTGACCTATCACCTTGTCAGGGAAAATACTCCATCGGAAACACCAGAAGTCGAAATTTATGTTGATGGGCGGCAGTGGACGAAGGTCGACAGTTTTTTTGGGCGTGGTGCTCAGGAGCATATCTACATTGTCCGTGAAGACGCTGCTAGTAATAGCTGGGTGCAGTTTGGTGATGGCAAAACGGGTGCGCGTCTTACGAGCGGAAGCAAAAATGTTACGGCGATGTTCCGTATCGGTTCCGGCGCATACGGGCCGCTCAAAGCCGACACTAAGGTCCAGGCATCGGCAAAAATCAAAAATCTGGACAAAGTCGGAATGCCGATGGTTGTGTCCGGCGGCAGTGGACCCGAAGACGGTGAAAACGCCCGCAATGCCGCGCCTGGCAAGGTGCAGAGCCTGGGAAGGATTGTCAGCCTCAAGGATTTCGAAGCCGAAGCAGCGGCGATCCCAGGTGTGTCCCGTGCCGCTGCGGCATGGCAGCTTGTCGACAATACTCCGGCAGTGGTGGTGACCGTGCTGATGGAAACAGGGCGGAGCACGGAAATAAGGGCTGTCGGGGATATCTTGCGCGGCTACAACACATCGCGCGGTGCCGGACGCTTTTCTGTTCAGGTCGATGGGGGTAAGCGGAAATATGTCACTGTTTCTATCCAATATGCGCTCAAGCCGGGATTTCGCGCCGATTTGGTCGAGCCTGTAATACGCAAGGCGCTCGGCGTCAATTTCGGCTTGGCGGTTGGCGATGAAGACCAGACTGGGCTGTTCAGTCTCAGGCAGCGCCAATTCAGTGAGCGGGGATATGCGTCGTCCATTGAGGGGGCGACGCAGAATGTTGATGGGGTGCTGTGGGCCAAAGCGATCGGGTTTGAAGAACTGACACACGAGGGTGACGCAGAGTATGTCGATGATCCGGGAAAGCTGCCACTCCCACTCACCACAGTGCTCGAATCCACCGTCACGTGCGGCACGGGGTTTCTCCTCAGCCTGTATGACAAACACCTGTTATTGACGGCAGTGACGGCGGAGGGACGCTGATATGACGATGAATAAACGCGTCGAACTGTACCGCCGCCTGCCGGAAATTTATCGGATCAAGGACGAGGGCCTGCCCGAAAACTATCTCCACGACGGCGAGCGCATCCCGGCTTATCAGCTTCGCAGCTATCTCGAACCAGTCGAGGGTATGTTCTCTGCCATCCATGAGAATATCGAATCGCTCTATCACGATCTGTTCATTGAAACCTGCGACGAATGGGTGATCCCCTATATCGCCGATCTGTTGGGCACCAGCCATCTTTCAGGCGATGAATGGACGCTCCGCGCGGATGTTGCCGATACGATTGCGCTGCGCCGGCGCAAAGGGACTCTTGGTGCTATCGAGCTGCTTGCGTTTATCCTGACCAAATGGGGGGTGCATTCTATTGAATTGCTGGAGAACATGGTCTGGAACCAGCACCTGAACCACCAGCGCCCCG
>Ga0315287_10002008_pt1 | contig 19053 bp, 21 predicted proteins | sample YL17G11_0_MG_FD_205037 | JGI IMG/M metagenome (GOLD analysis project Ga0315287, IMG submission 205037) | Sediment microbial communities from Yellowstone Lake, YNP, Wyoming, USA - YL17G11_0 | ecosystem: Environmental > Aquatic > Freshwater > Lake > Sediment | place: USA: Wyoming | collected...
AGTGGAAGATGCCGTTTTTCATCCATTGGTAGGACAAGCAGTGCTTCAAGGAATTTTGTATGGAACAAAACAAAAACAACTTTCAAACATCAATTCTGAAATTATTCAAGCAGAATTTCACCCATTGCAATCGTATTACCAAAAACATCATTACCACGTTCATGGGAAACTTCCGGGACATTTGATCGCAGCTTACAACAACAATCAAGGCAAATTTGAAAACAATTACCCCGCAGATCCCCATGAGACTATCGCCATGTATAACTTATTTTGTGGAAAAGCCATTCACCCGGAGCGAGTAGAGGGGATTATTTTTAACAGAAAGAAAAAGAACACAAAGGGGAAATGTAAAAATATGAAGAAGACGTTATTTGGAACGTATAAATGTGTTGACAACAAAATCCAAACACCCAAACACGAATTGCCGGAACTTATTCCGATTGGTTCCGAGATTGGTGGCAAAAGGATGCCGGAACTTATTCCGATTAATTCCGAAATGGTTGGCAAAAGGATGCCGGAACTTATTCCGATTGGTTTGGAGATTTTGCCGAAATTGATTCCGATTGATGGCAAGAGGATGCCAAAATTGTCGGGTGAATTTTTGGGTATTGAGGTGGCATCTGACAGAGAGTTGAGCGAACCATTGTGGAAAACGGAGTTGCCTTCGATTGCAGATTTATTAAAACAAAGAAAATAAAGTTTTTATTTTTATATAAAAAAAAAAGAAAGAAAAAAAAAATGAAACAGTCAAATTCCCCACCAATTACCAAAAAACAAGAAAGACAAGAAGAAGAAAGTTCGTATGAAGAGACTGTAAATCCAAATATATTGAGAAAAAAAATCAAAAAAACAACTACCAAAGATGGTGATGGAAATACAGCGCAAATTGTAATTGAAGAAAAAAAAGAAATTTTACCACCATTTTTACCACCAATCGCAATTGACGCGGAAGAACAAGATGTACAAACAATGGAGGAATACATTGCGCCAAAATTGCGGGAAGTAATGCAACCAGTTTACAATTTAATGGATATGATTGGACAAGAAGCTGGTAAACCCATGTATTATAGATTTAGTAAAACTTTAACCGAAGAACAACGACAAACTCCATTGGTATGGCATTGCAAAACAACGGAAGAGTTTTATGAGAAAAACAGAAGGTATTTAGGAGAGGAAATTATAGAACAATTGAAACAATGGTTAGACAATACAAAAATGCCAAAAGCAGTAAAGCAAGAACAATTAAAAACACCAGATGTTGGAGGAGCAAGACCAATTAAAAATGCTTTAATTGGAATGTCCGCAAAACATGCGCAAATTTTTAAAGATATATTTGACCAAGAACTTATAGAATCCAACGACTGGATATTTGAGCATTTACCGTACGATGCAATTGGATTAGTTTTGGGACACAGCAAAGGATGTTTAGAACTTGCTGCAATGGAATTAAATTTTAACGTCAAAGATTTACTCGTTTCGCGCGAAGTTTTGCCAATGTTTGCGCAATATGTCGCGCGGAAGTTTGTATCACCAAAAGAAAATGCGCAAGGTGGGCGCGGAGTGAGTGGCAGAACGGCGCAATATAGGATATATAGTGGGGTGTTTATGAATCAACAAGATAACAAATGGTTGTATGCGTCTAAAATGTGGTTTAAAAATGTAAAGTTAGTGGATAATCCTTATTGGATTAAATCACAAAACCTTATAATTGAATATAAAAACCAATTGAAAGAAATTTTTGAAACCGTTTATGTGGTAACAGAAAATTTTTCGGCGAGATCTATGAACAATGTAATACAAAACAATAATACATACAACACAGAACAAAAAGAAATTGCAGAACAAATATTTCTTAGAATTAGACAACTTACGCAAGCAAAAACAGAACTGTATCGACTTGTTCCAAAAATTTTGAAGCATTTTCCGCCAGAGTCACAAGAGGAAAAGAGAAGAAACGTTTTTTGTTGAAACAAAAAGTTTTTTTAAAAATAAAAAATTATTTAAAAACGTTTTTATTATATTTTTTTAAAAAAAAAACAAAACACCACATTTTTTTGGGCAATGTCGGATAAATATTATACGGAAGTTGATGAGGCCGTAGAAGGAGATTTTGTTGATGCGAGTGCAGCAGGTATTGATGAGCATTTAACAGAAGACGATTTATATGGAATTAAAAGTATCATTTTGGATATTGAAACGCCAATTGGAGCTTGTTTGGAGGATCTTGCCGCAAATGCCAAAAACGGTATTGTATGGCAAGTCGCAGAACATTGCAAAGACAAGATGAAGCATATCAGAAAAACACAAAACAGAATCAACGCAACTGGAAAAGATTTGGAAGGAAATTTGGCAAAGGCATTGCTTTTGGGTGCGGAAGTTTTATCGCAACACAGCGACGCTCCTGTCAAATTGTCTGTAGACGTTGACGGATTGGTGCCAAACGTTTTTGGAAATAATGGCGTGCATCTTTGGACAATTCCTGCCAGTTGTGGCAGTCAAGTTGTCAAGGAATCTGTGTTTGAGCCAAACAATAAGTTTACTAGATTTATGTACGAAAAGGAACAAAAATGTGATTTGCAAACGTTGAGGGAACAACACATTAAGATGGATGTTGATCCCCAGAAGAGATTTGGGCTAATGGATAGCCAAGGAGTCGGATGGAAGGTGTTAACTGACAATTTAATGTCACCTGTTTTTGATGACGTCAGGGATCACATTATTGAACAAAACAAACACATTTTGGAAGGAGATCCACGCATTCAACACTTTGCTAAAATTCCTTACGATGTTTGCTCGGAAATTTTTGAACAAATTGCGACACCATTGAAGGAAATTGAAAAATCATACACTGATTTGTACAATATTAAGGCACATTTCACGCGATCCGATAAGCAACCATGGAATTCCGTTTCAGGACTTGTTAAAGAAAGTGCGGTGTTTGGCCAAGATTCAGTTGGATTTGAGCAAGAACAAAAGTTGAGCACACCATTTTCTGCAGGAATCAAGTTGAAGATAAAGTACATATTAAATTAAAAAGTTGAAATTTTATTCAAAATTAGTTTTCCATCTTTTCTTGGTGCTTCGGAAAATTTTTGAAGTAATTTTAAAAATCTTTTGGTCGTAAATTCATTTAAAAACATGTTTTGATTCAAACTGTCCAGAAATATGTTAATTACTTGCTCAAGATTTAGTTATATATGCTTGTTCTCCAAATTTTAAAATAAATTTTCTTTGGATATCTGTTTGTGGTTCTTCCATTTTTTTTTAAAACAAAAAAAAACAATTTATAAACTTTTTTTTTAATTAATTTCTTTTTGTGGATGGATCCCAAATTTTGACAACAACGGGGACCATGTGTAAAACGGGATATTTTGTATTCCACCCCAAAGTTTTCATACCCTCCGCAAACGATTCGTCATCATAATGTTTGTAACTTTCCTGCTTAATGTCCGGATGATTTTTAGCATTCATCTTCTCACACAAAACACCATTGCACCTCTTGTTCAAATCTCCCGCAGAAATTGATTGAGGATTTTCGTAACGTCCTGTGTGAGTGGGCAAACCGTTTCCAATGGATTTTTGATTCATATAATACATGCCGATTCCATTGTAAGGACCAGCATAAACAAAATGATACATATTATTATTATTCATAATGGGTGTAACCTTATTAAATACGCCTACTGCCTTATTTTCAGTATCTTTCAATTTGCAAATGGATGAAATGGGTTGAATATACTTTGGAATGGCTCTCATCGGTTTTCCTGAAAATTCTGTTGCAGTATATGCGCTAATATCCGCGCAATGCTTAATAGGCACCTTGAAACTTCGCGCAATATTGTAAGCCAATTTTTCGGCATTTCGTAGGGATAGATGATGAGCGTTACTAAATTCTGGATCTTCGAGCAAATTTTGAAATGTCATATTTGGAGAATTTGAAATTTTTTGGCGCATTTCTTGGCAAACAATTGGGGCACCAGCTTGGCAACAAATGTAATAATTGGTGTCACGTCCTTTGGTAACTTTGAAAATTCCGCCAAAACTTGCCTCATTTTCGCCCAATTCTGCGCTCCATGCGTTGGTATCTTTTGTATCCAAAGAACAAGGATTGCTAACAAATTGCGGAACAGCTTCCTTGATTTTGTCTTGTTGTGTTTTAAAATATTCATCATTCAACTTTTCAGAATTCAATATTGGACACACAATAAGATAATCAAACGTATTATTTGCAATACTATCTACATGTATTGGAAGTTCTGCTTGATGTTTTGTAATAATTCCGCTAGGAATATCCTCTTTATCCGTAAAATCTGCCGAATGTAGCAAATCAATTGTGGTAGAATCTTTTGGATAATTGCTTAAAAGACTTGCAATAATCTTCCTTTGTTGCTCATCCATTTTTTTTTTTGTTATGAGAAAAGAAAAAAAAAATATGAAATATAATAATTTTTTTTTAAATTACAAATTTTCTCTTACGAAAAATATTACAACTCTTTTAAAAGTTTTCACAAAAGGATTCCGAATAATTACAAACAATTCTTCTGGCGTATCCCTAGAACCATGAATAGATTCCACACTAAAATCAGTAAATTTTGTTCCCATTTGAAATACAGTTAATGTAATTTTCCCATCTTTGTTATAAATTCTCGCCAATGGTCTATCTATTGTACCAACTTCCCCGCGAAGTATTTCATGTTTATATAAAATAAATCGTGGCAATGTTTTAACCGTTTGAACAAGTGCGAGCATTTTTTTTTTCAAAAAAACCCTTTCAATTTTATTTTTTTTTGTGGAAAAGGGTGTCTTTAAAAAAAAATGTTGTTGATATTTTTGATTGCAACAATTGCTTTGGGTGATTTTAGTATTGCGTTTAATGATGCACTATCACAAAACCAACCTACGTTTTCATTTGTAAGTGGAGTAGCAAGTCGGGTGAGATTAGACATAAGGATTGATCCACTTTTAGGAAAAGCGTTTGGAAAAAACGAACTAACTCCGCAATCGGGTGCGACCATTGTTAATATTCGTGTTGAACGTACTTGCAATAATCCTTGCGCTGATGGTAGAATATTTATTTTTACTCCTCCGGTGACTGGTATCAATATTGATGTCTTTGATTGCGCATTTTCAAATGGTGATAGATCCGTTAGTTGCTATATTAACAAAAATGGTGTAAATGCTGGCGAAATTATTAGCATGGAGGTTGGATATTTGGATATTTCAAACGAATGTTATTGTATTCCTAGCGAATGTATGATTAATTTTGCGGGAGGTATACAAGGATCGGTCGAAACGTTTCCGTCCAATGCGTGCAATGGTGATTGTATTGCGCGAGCTTTTAATACTACAATTACACTTGGTTGTATTTTAGGAACAGAATAAAACAACAATGTTTTTAAAATTTTATTTGTTCTTTCTTCTGCTCTTTTTTCAATTTCTTTTTCCAGCATTTCTCTGGTTCTTTTCTCAACCTTTTTCATAAATTCATCTTTTAACTTGTCCTCACTTTCAATCTTTTGATCAAGCAATTCTTTGGTTCTTTTTTGAACTTTTGCGGCAAATTCGGTTTTTAAATCCTCATTCTTATTGATGCTATCGTCACTAGACATGGATTTCTTCACAAACTTTTTTTTGTAGAAAACTGTTGATGCTGGGATTGAATCAAAATTTTTGCCATGTTCTACGCTATCCAAGTGATCTGCTATCAACTGTTCTTGCCATGCATCAAAAGAAACATTGCAACATTTGCAAACAAACGTGTCCAAAGATATTTCAAACTTGTCTTCCAAATTTGCAAACGATTTCTGGCGATACTTTATTAAAGCTTGTTTATGATTAGCGCTCGTTATATGCTCAATTATATCATTTTCCGCATAAATTTTCATATTTTTGTCGCATGTATTGCAACAATACGCCAAACTTTTTTCATCTACAACAGACAAAGAATCCTCGCAACATCCCAAAGATTGCCATAATTTTGGTATAAAATTGTGTTGGTGTAGTTTGCAATGATTTTTAAAAAATGCAACATCTGAAACTAAATTCTTTGTTTTACATAGCTTGCATTCCCACTCATTCTTTCTAATTACCAAATCTTTTGGCCCAAATTTGCAAGTCTTTTCCCAATATTTTCTAAAAGCGTTTGTTTGATGTTTTTCGCCATATACGTGTTTTTCCATATAACTTGCGGAAAAAAAATGCGATGTTTTGCATATTCTGCAATAATAATCTTTTTTGGTTTCTTCTACTTCGTCCTTATCCAATATTTGTATGTCTGAAGCATCTTCTCCAAATTGTTTCCATTTTGCAAGAATTTTGTTTTGATTACTCATTTTTTTTAAAACCCTTTGTTAATTTAAAAAAATTTAATTTTTTTTTAAAAAAAAAAATTTGTTTTGTTTAAAAATCTTGTAAAATTTTATTTACGGCTTCTTTTGCTTGTTTTTCGACTTCTTCCTCGAGCATTTCTCTAGTTCTTTTCTGAACTCTTTCAACAAATTCATCCTTTAAATTTGGTCCATCTAAACCCTTTCTTGGTGGTGGTGGTGGTGGTGGTGGTGGTCGCACTTTGTCAATAATTGCATCCAATTCGGTTTTAGTGGTTCCTTTGAAATGTTCACCATTAATTATTATTTTGGATTCTTTTGCATCTATTGTGTAATCTGTAAATCCCTTGTAATCACAATGGTCGATCCATTTTATCAAATTATTGTGAATTTTTAAATGTTCTCTGACAATACTTCTTCCTTTTAGATCAACACATTCATACCGAATTTTGCATATCTTGCACCAAAATGTGTTTTGTTTTATTTCACAATATTTGTCTGTTATGTTTATACCAAGAAAATCTTGATAAACAGTATTTAAACTATTCTTAAAGTCATCATCTGAATTCATTTTTTTTTTGAAACCCCTCTAAAATTATTTTTTTTATTAATAATTTTCAAAAAATTCGTGATACAAATTATTATTTTTTTCGTCACGAGAATGTTGATTTAAATGGAAAATAATTTCTTCTTCGTTTTGTAACAAACATACTTCATCACATATTTTGCAAACAATTATACGATCTGGTGCGGAAACAAATTCAAAATCTTCTTCGTTGCCTTTATGTTTTTTCCAACATTTTGCAAAAGTGCATGAATTTTCTTGATGCATCCACGATTTACAATGACGATTTATAAAAATGGAATAATTTTTCATTGCCAAATTACATGGTACACATTTAATTGTTCCCATACATGTTGTTGCTGGTTTTACAATACATAAATCATCTAAAATACCGTAGTTGTATTTTTTCCAATCATCCTGAATAATTGCTTGAATATGTTGCAACCTATTTTGAACATGTTCGTCCGTTTTGCAATGATTTGTCATATGTTTCATTATTTTATCGCAATAAAGACATTTTAAACCATCCAAAAAATTAACATGATTTCCAAGTGCTTTCCATTGTTTTTGTGAACTGTATATTTTTTTCTTGTTCATGTGAAATTTTGATTTTCTATGGGTTTCTGGACTTTTTATCATCATTTCACATGGAACACAATACACCTGATTTGACATTTTTTTTTATTAATAATTTTCAAAAAATTCTTCTTCAAGTAATTTCAATCTTTTCGATTTTGAACAATTTCTTTCATGTTCTTCCGTTTTTATGTGATTATCTATTAATCGTTCCTGATACAAATTAAACGAAACATTGCAACATTTGCAAACAAACGTATCCAAATTTATTTCAAATTTGTGAGTAAATCCAGAAAGTGATGCTCGACGAGACAACAACAAAAATTTTTTGTGCTGCACGCTATCCAAATGATGTTTTATTTCTTCTTCACAAGAAAGCGATACTTCTAAATTACATACATTACAACAATACAAAAATTGTTTTTGATTTATCACTTCCAACGAACTTCCACCATTTATTTTCCATAATTCTACAATGTTTGTTTTGTGTAATTTGCAATGATTTGTAAAAAAATCCCAATCCATGTTATCAAATTTTTTAATACAATACTTGCATTCCCAATAGTTTTTATTAGGTTCCGCCATCATTTGATTGGAATCAAAACCACATTCATCTATCCAATAACGCTTATACATTTGCCGTCTGTGGCCATTACCACGCACATGTCTTTCTAATACAGTTACCGAATATGGTTTTGCGCATAAATTGCACTGAAATCTTTGATGATCTCCCACGCGACCCTCTTCTAACATAACCATTTTTGAAGGATCTTGTCCCAATTGTTTCCATTGTATAACATATTTGTTTACAGATGACAATTTAAATTTTACTAACCCCTTCTTCATTTTTTTTTTTTTTTGGTTACGGATAAATGCATTTTAAATTTTCAAATTTATCACGATTTTGCAAAACGTTATGTAACTCAACAATAAAACGATCCGGTTTAATTTTTTCATCAGCCAAGAATTTCTGACACATATTTAACAAAAAGTAATGTGCATGTTGGAAATCCTTTTTTTTTATAACTAAAAATACAAAATCACGAAGTATTTCGCGCCTATGTTCGATTGACCATAAATTATCTCCTTGAATTTTGCAATTTCTTAGCGAAAACGTTCCTGAAACATAAAACTCAATTTTCCCAAAAACTTGCTCACGTTCTTTGAATAATTTTATAATAAAATCTTGCTCTTGTGGCAACAACCATTTGTAAGGTATTTGCAAATCTTGTGTATTATCAAATAATTTAAAATAATCTTGATACATGGTAAGTTTTATAGGGCTATATAAAATAATTTTAAAAAATTTGTGAAAAGTGGACGCGATGTCTTTTTCTGGTTCAAAAGTGGTGTGCCATTTTGTCAAAATTAAAATTCTACGTTTTCGTTTACATAACAAATTAAAGATAAAAAATTCCAAATCTTCCTCCATATTTTTTTTTTAAAAATTAAAAAAAAAATGAAAAAGTCAAAAAAAAATATTTCTCCGTTTGAGCAAATTTTTTTAAATTATATTTCGGAAGGTTATACATCCAACAATACTACTAAACCTGTAGAAATTAATTTACAAACGACACCACAAAAAGAAATACCTATTACAGATAATTCCGTTGCAATTGTTTTAAAATTGATTGAAAAATCACCAAACAATAAAAAGGGAGATAAAATTGAATCTTTGGAGGAAAGGAACAAAATTGAAATTGATGACATACAAATTAAATCAATAAACGATTACGCGCTACAACACAAAAACGAACAAGATTTAATTTTTATTCGACGTTTGGAAGAATCCGGAAGAATTGCGGACAAAGTTTGCACTACATTGCCGGATATGCGCGATGTATTGATGTATCTTAACAAAATTCCAAATCAACCGTTGTGGTTTAACGCCAGTATACAAAGTATAACAAATACGTTAAATGTTACATACCCAGAAATGGATGTTTTAACTAGGGATTTTATTATTCAACATTTGCGATCTCCTTTGAACGGAGAGGTAAGTTGTCAAAATAATGTGTGCGAAAGCGAACGTTTAGGCGGATTTAGATTGAAAGTATTAACCTTGAAGAATAATACGTGGTGCTATTTGTGCCATTTATTTCACACGAACAAATTATATTTGGAATCGTTAAACAGAAAGCAAGACAACGATAGAGTATTTCAAATACATTATTTTATGGTTCAAGTAAATATTATTGGAGAATACCGCCTTGACAACACGTTGATGGGGGAAAAAGATGTGCGAGGTCTTTTTGGTCCATTTCCAATTTATAACGTACATAATTATACTAAAACTAGATTAAGCAACGGTTGTTTTGCGTGGATAGAAAGCGATAGCATGGTTTTTCGGCTTTCCCAAACAACGTCATCAAAACAGATCGAGTCTTGTGGTACCATCCAGCAGGGAACGGGGAATATTTTCACCCTATCTTCCCATACAAACTCTTTCAATCTTCATTCAAAATCCCATTGATTGAAGAGACGTTGCTTGGGCAATATACAAATACACACAAACAAAAAGAACTCGCTGCTTGTCTATTTCAACCCAATATTCAGACATCGCGCGAAATGATATTACCCTACATTGGAAAAATTCCGAGCAATTTGAACATACTTGTGCAATTATTTAAAAATAATGAACCCATTATTGATTATTTGAAATTTCCTACGCCCATTTTTATATACGATTCATTGCCAATTATTCTCGCATGGTCTCCTCGTCATCCTGTTCATGTTAAAAATTATGAAAAATATTCTTACTGGCTTATTGTGTGGTTGCGTGTAAATATTGGACACTTATTCGCACCCAACAACAAAAAAATTAACGATTTTGTAAACGCACATTTGCCAATTATTCGGTATTTGGATGCGCAAGATGATCCCAATGATCAAAACATTGCGCAGATGGAGTACAAATCGGTTGGTAAAAGTTACCACGATGAAGACAGAAATTATATTCAAATTACAACGGAATCGTATCCAATTCGGCCGTATTTTTTGGAACTTATTCGGAAACATTTTCCAAATTTAGCGTGGGAACCGCACGAAGTTACGAAATATAGCTTTAAGCAAAATTTAAAAAAATTAGAGGAAAGTCACACTTATTTTGCATCGTTAACCATTATGGAGCAATGTGCTGAAATGTATAAACAAACTTCAAACGTAGATTTACAAGATGCACTGTACTTTTATTATGCTTCATTTTTAGATTATTTGGAAGGACACGATAATTATCCGTTTTGTAATGCAGGGTTTTTAGCGTACGATTTGCCAGACGTTTTGCACATATTGTTTCAAATTCCGTTAGCAGGTGAGCAAACCAATTGCGAATTTTTGTTGGGAAAATTTTTACAAAAATCGCTACCGTTTGCTGGAGCTCGACGAACCATTGTGGATAAATTGGATTTGGCGCTGGAAAAAAATGAAGCATTTTGGGAAATTGTTTCAAAAGTTATTTTTTGTGCACTGGCAAACATGTATCCTCATTATTTGTCACCTTCAACAAAACGCGACTTTAACATGTCTAAATTAATACAAATCAAAAAAATTACATCCAATCGAGAATTTTTAAAACACGCATTCGGAGACGATAGCTCTAATTCGTACATTGTTTTTACTTCTTTTCGCATGTGGATTTTAATGACCATACACGAGCAAGAACATTATTTAAATTTGGGAATCATTGATTGGAAATTGTTTAAAGAACAAACATTAAATACGGTTCACATTATTCAGCAATCTTCCTTTGAAAACGAAACGTTTAGCACATTGCAAACTAATTTAACGGATAAAACGAAACAATTGAAATCCAAAATATACCGATACAGAAACAAAAACATGATTGGCAAAATTTATGATAACATGATTAACGTTTTGGAAAAAGTTATTTACAAAAATTGCGCAAACATTTCGCAAATTGATGAAGAAATTAAGTTGGAAATTTTACACCATTTGATTCGAGTTCCAAAACAAGAGTGGATGAATTTGCTGTGTATCAAGGCAATTACAAACATTGGCGATGATAATTTGTATTTAATGTCAAAATTACAAGAAGTTTATTATACAACAGCAAAACCAAAGAGTTTTGAAGCAATTATTGATTTATTTACCATTAAAGATTTCCAAATCTTGTGCTGGTATATGCGAATTATTAACACACTCAATAAAATTGATTTCGAAATTTTGCCATTGTCCATGGTTAAAAATATCGATCACGCCATGACAACTAACAAATACATTTTGTTACCTCATACGCACATTACAACCGATGTTTACAACGTTTTATTTAGCATTTGTTGCGGAACTATTAAAACCATTTGCGGATATAGAGAGTACGGTAATACAAACGTTGCGTATGATATTGAAAAAAGACTTTATTTGTGTTCGAAAATACCTAAAAAAATACACGAAATAAAGGAAGATGAAGAAGTATTTGATATGTTGGAAATTGACAATGAAAGGAAAAAATTGCGAGACAAACGCAAAGATTTTAATCATATTCCATGCAAAAATAACCCCGTTTTTAGCATTCCTTTGCGCGGATATATGCTCATTATGGAAAAAAATACGCGCTATTTACATTGCCCTTCTTGCGCATCTTTTCATCAATTTAAATGGACAAATTTTAAACAAGATTATTATACGTGCGACAAATGTAAAATATCCGACTATCATTTTACATGCCATATATGCGCCAAAGTCGTTCCAGAGCACATTGCTTTAAAATGTAATATGATCATTTTTAAACCATTAGCTTTGGATGGCGCATACGATTCTTACCAACATTTGTATTTTTGTAAAAAACATTTTCGTTTAGAACAAATAAATAATCCTTACGTTATGTTTTAAAAACAAATCTTTTTTTATTTTCGCAAAAAATCGTTTGGAACTCATTTGGATACAGCGCGCGAATTTGCGGTAATTACCTCACTAATTACCGCAAAATTATGCGCCCGATTCCAAATAAATTCCAACTTTTTTTGCAAAAATCGTTCGGAAATGGCGCGCAACTCTGCGGTAATTACTTTTGGGGCTGGAGGTAATTAGCGCAAAATTATGCGCACAAGTTCCAAAATGAGTTTCCGAACAATTTGGCGCATAATTCTGCTGAGTTTTTTTTTTTGTAAATAAAAAAAAGATATATAATATATTATTATTTTCCGAAACAAAAATATAAAAAAAAAATGTCCGATGTAAAAGAACAAGAAGAAGAAACAAATGTAGAACAAGTTTCAGGAGCATTAATTATATTTGGTTGGATACATGTTATACTTTTTGCAATATATTGCGCAATTGTTTTGTGGGATACGCAATTTAGTACGCTAAATTTTGCAGGATTGAATGTATTTTATGCGTATACGTTGATATGGTGGATGCTGTGTTTTGTGGCAAGTTTTAATTTATTGCTAATTGGATTTTTCTTTACAATGGTAGCAAAAACGACATCGCCAAATTATCATATTATGTTTACATACATATCGTTTATTGTTAATTTGCTTTATTTGGCAATTTGTGTAGTTTATTACTTTTTCTTTATAAATAAAGCCTATACTGGCGATCAACCGTTCAATGATGGGAAATGGTGTTGCTACTATTTTTTGGATAATCCAAATTATTGCTACAATAATGCGCCATGTTCTGTTCTGCCTAATTTGACTACACCGGACATTTTTATATGGCATTGGGCATTTTCTGGCGTATTTGTTGTGATGAGCGTTTTGCATATTGGCGCAAATGAAATTGCAAGAATTGTAAAAATTGTGCGAAAAGAATCAAGATATACCGGAATAATTGTCGCATGGATTTACATTATTGTTTACGCATATTGGGCGGCATTTCCTTTATGGGATACGCAATTTAAAGTTTTATACAGTTACCAATGGTGGTTCGTCATGTTTTTAATTTTTAACATATTTCCGCCAACTTTGTATTTATTGTACTCCAATTTTAAAAAATCTTTATTATTGGAGAACATATTTTTCTGGATTGGTGGCATTATAACATCCTTTGTTACATTTGTTTCGCTGGCTGTATTTATTGGCGTGTGGATTTTTGATTGTAATTGGTCGTCCGATGGCGATTCCATTTGCGATTCGTACCAATACTGTTGTCAATATTTAACCGCATGGTGTCCCAACAATATGCCTTGTCCATACCCAACCAATTTGCAACTAACTTCGGAATATGCGCAAATGATGATTTTTAGCTTTGTTTTTATTATTTTAACTACCGTACTCATTTGGACCCATTATCGCGTAAAGCGTCAAGAGCAGAAGGTATAAAAGAACATAATTTCCACGTTTCTTTTTGAGTAAATAAAAATCTTTCCGTCCGTTCTTCAGCAGGACAAATTAAACATTGACAAATTTTTTTAATCATGTTTTTACATAGCGCCGTTGTTTTATAAAGACAGAGCCAAAGTGTGTAAATTATTTTTAAATCTTCTTTGCGCAACGTTATTATTTCACCGCAAGGTTCCCATTCACTTAAATACATATGCACCAAATGGTTTGCTTCAGTTATATATAAACGGCATCCGTGATACCGAACAGCATTTTTATATTCATTTTCTGTATTGCGCTCCAAAAATGTATTATAAATAAAATGTTTCAAGTAAAATTTAAAAAAATAATAATTATCATCTTCTTTTTTAACCCTTTTGGTCATTTTTTATTATTAAATAATTTTAATTACATCACCGAAATATTTTAAAACATCTTCACACTTATCTAAAACATCCACAAACAAATCCTTGTAACGTTTGTTACAATATAATGTTTGTAAATCCAATTGCATACTATGATACGGCTTGTTCACACTCACTTGCCCATAATCCACCAATTTTACCATCACACCTGCAGGAAACACCACGGAATATCCGTCAAAATGATACACACGTGGTGTTTCACAATTTACAAACAAAACATTCTTGTTTGTCAAATCACTATAAATAAACCTTGGCGAAAATCCTTCCCAAATTTTGCGGTAATTGCATAACAATTCTATAAAGGATCGCTTCAAAACTTGTTCATCATCTATTTTGAAAAATGGAACAGATTCGTGCAAATATTCCGAAAAGATTTGTATTCCGTTCAAAATAATGTACCCGTAAATCTTGGTAAAAATGTGCACATCTTTTACTTTCTGTGTCAATTGATATATGAGCTTATTTCCATTCAATTCTCCATAATCCACCGTTTCTTTCACCAAACATTGTTTATGAATTACTGAAACCGATACGCGCGCATTGTTCTTCAAAATCTTACACTTATCGTACAAAATGCTCTTAAAGAAACATAAACTATGCTCCTTTGTGTCGTCCTCATGCAAATTCGTTAGCAAAAAATTGTCATATTTTTGTTTGTATTTTTCCAAAATAACATCCGGCTTATGAATCAATTCTCCCATATCTTCTTTAAATAACATCAAATACATCTGTTGCAATAATTTCACTCTCTTCTCATTTAACTCCAACGTTTGAATATCTTTGATTGCTTTCATTAAAATATTAGAACCCCTCTTCAACATTTTTTTTTTAAATTTTTAAAAAAAAATTTACATTTTTTAAAACAAAACAAATTAAAAGTCAAAAAAAAAAAAAAATGATCAATTTAAACACCATATTTGTTTTGATTATTTTTACTTGGTTAACTATATTGACTTGTGTTGTTTATTTTGTACCACTTTCCACTCCAGTTACACATACTTATGCATATCCTAGCGCTTCTTGTATAAATCAATTAACAACCAATAGATGGGCTTTTGAATCAGTAAGAATCGGTTTGTGGCTATGTTTATTTAGTTTGGTGCCATGGAGTATTGTTATGATGATGTGGACGAAAGATCGTTTAGGATGGATTGTACATATTTTGTGTTTATGTTTAATGATTATTTGGGGACTTGTTATATTTTCTTACGATATTTCTGACATGGCTGTCGCAAACGTCGCGCCAAACGATCCAAATTTCCGCGCATCCAATTTCGCAAGAGACACCAGATGGTGCAATTTATACGGCGGTTTACCGGGAACCAGCTTAATTTGTTGCAATATTGCGCCATGTACTGGCCCAGGTTTGTTGGTGGATTCGCTGGGATATAATGGACCGTTTGTTTTCAGATTTGCCATAAATATTGGCTTAATTTTGCTAATGTGTTTAGATGTGTATTATTCTTCCATGTGGCAGTACGCTCCAGAAAGAAAATCAAAATAAATTTTCATTTTTTTTAATTTAATTTTTTTTAAGCAACATGAAGGGGTTACTTGTTTATTTTTTGCTCATTTTTTGTATTAAAAAAATTGTTGCAAGTTCTTGGGAAGAAAATCGTTCAAAAATTCTTTATACTGTTGAGAAAATATTGAAAAATCAATGGCAAGGTCATGATTGGTCGACATTTCTTGGGCAAACTGAATTATATATTTTAAGAATGTTATTGCCAAATTATGACTTGATACAAAAAAAGAATATTCGCAAGAACCGAGGAAAAGTTTTGAAAAACATAAGTTTAGCGTCTTTTGATCAAATTTGTAAAATAATTTATAATTTAAATCATGGTTTGGGTTTTATGGTTTGGGTTTTGATTGTCCTTTGTACATTTTACGTGATAATAAAATTACAAGATTAACAGAATTTATTCAAATTTTGAATGGAATTACGAACCCAGAATAAATAAAAAAATTAAACAATTATTTTTGTTTTATTTTATTTTTTTTAAAAAAAAAAAATGGAAACATATATGTGTATTGGGTGCAAATCACAAGCATTTTACCGCTGTGGTTCGGTTGGTTGTGAAACAAAATATTGTGGAAAAACATGTCAACAAAATCATTGGGAAATACATCAATATGAATTATGTGGAGCTGTTGCAGACTGGATCAAAGAATTTGTTTATATAAAAAAAAATAATAAATAAAATAAAAATGTTGAGGGTTTTATTGTTTTTTCTGATAATAACAACAACATTTGGTTCTTTTGATGAGGTTTCTTGGGATGAAATTCATACAGACGTTCTCAAGGTTGTTGAACAAATCTTAAAAAAAGAATGGAAAAATCAAACAAAATGGTTTTTACATGCTACTTCTGAACTGCTAATTTTACAACGTTTGTTTCCAAATTACTCCATAGAACTAAAAACAAATATACATAAGACGCGAGGAAGAGTTTTAAAACTGTCAAAGTTAGACTTTTTTTTTGACATTTGCGAAATGATTTATAACTTGAGCGAAAAAAGAGATTGTGCAACTTTTATTTTGCGTGATGATAATGTGACAAGATTAACAGAATTTATTCAAATTTTGAATGGAATTACCAACCCAGAATAAATAAAAAAAAATTAAACAATTAAAATTATTTTTATTTTTTTGTTTTGTTTTTAAAAAAAAAAATGAATGAATTTATTGCATTGGCGAAACTTCGAGAACATCAACAAGAAAATGCAGACAAAAAGTTTTTATGTACACAAATGCCTAAATTTGTAGAATGGGAAAAAGTATATTCTTGTGTTGGTGGAAATGATTTAAACTCAATTAATTTCAAAGCACCCAACATTTTAAACAATTACGCCAAATACAAATACATTGATCCAGAATTTTTGTGCAATATCGTAGGTGAAATTCCTTTTGAAAAGTTAAAAGACAATTCTTTATTACACGATTATGTAAATCATGTAAAACCACCTGCTGGAAAAGAGGTTTATTCATTTTTTGTACACGGTCAACTCAACAAACCAAACTTTGTTCACCACGTGGAACACCTTGCCGCGGGAGATGCGCAAGAAATGGCGCGAATTTCCCAGGCAATTCACAGCTATGTTGCGCCAAATGGTGCGCTGGAGGATGCGATAAATTTGTTGCAAAAAATTGAATGTGGCACATGCAAAAAAAGCAAAATGCAACAAGAAGAAGAAGAAGCAAAAGCAAAAAAAGAAAAAGAAAACATTAAAAAAACGGGAGAGCAAGTATTGGAACATGCAGAAACGGAGCGGATTGGGGAAGAGGAAGAAAATTGGAAAAATCCAGTTTTGGAGGAATTCAAGATTAAAAATGGATTACCAACGCATTTTCCTATTGAAAAGGCAATTAAACAATGCTTAATTTCAAAGTTGTCTCCAACTTCTGTTGATATGGAATGTTTAATGAGCAAATATCAAAACAAAATAGTGCCTTCAACTGCGGAAAATATGGAAGATTTGGTGTGGATTTTTAATCATTATCCAAAAGAAACAATTAAACAAATTAGTGAACATCCGGACGTTCAAAAATTTTATAAAGCAATGAAAACAACAAAGCCAACTGTTTCGAAGGAATTGGTTAAAATGTTTGTAGCATCTCATTTGAAAAATTCTGACAAAGCAGTAAATGAAGAAATAATAAAATTGTTAATTTAAAAAAAAATTTTAAAAAAATGGATGAAAGTGTTGTTAATGAAATTTTAGATAAACGTCTAAAAGAAGTCTCGGAAAAAATCAAACATAAACAAAATAATTTGCAAGGTTTGAATGAAATTTTATCTCAACAAAAGAAACGCAGTTGGACTTGTTTATTGGGAATTTTGATTCATTTTGCATGGATTTGGTATGCTTGGTTTGGAAATAATTTACCAATTTTTACTTTTAATTTGATTTGTTTTACTGGATTGGTTGCTTCCTCCAAAGTTCATTTTTTGTTGGCAACTTTGTCAATTTTTGCTAACATATTAAATATTTTTGTTTTAAGATATTAAACATTGTTTTTTACACGTTTTAGCGGTCCCTGTTGTTCTTCTTGAATAATTTCTTGTAATAAATTAAACAATTCAGGTGTCACTTTGGAAAAAACGCGCTCATCTTGCAACAATATGCGCACAACTTCTGTGTGTCCAGAAGAAGAAGCCCATTTAATGGCCTGATTACCACATGCAGAAGGATCAACGCGCTCATCTTGCAATAACGTGCGCACAACTTCCGTGTGTCCAGAAGAACAAGCCCATTTAATGGCAAAATTATCCTTTGCGGAAGGATCAACGCGCACATCTTGCAATAACATGCGCACAACTTCCGTGTGTCCATTTAAAGAAGCCATTCTAACGGCATAATTATTCCATGCGGAAGGATCAACGCGCTCATCTTGCAATAATTCGCGCACAACTTCTGTGTGTCCATTTACAGAAGCCAATCCAATGGCCTGATTATCATATGAGGAAGGATCAACGCGCTCATTTTGCAACAATATGCGCACAATTTCCAATTGTCCATTCTTAGAAGCCTTTCTAACGGCATAATTATTCCATGCGGAAGGATCAACGCGCTTATCTTGCAATAACGTGCGCACAACTTCCAAGTGTCCGTTTAGAGAAGCATATTTAATGGCAAAATTTTCATATGTAGAAGGATCAACGCGCACATCTTGCAATAATTCGCGCACAATTTCCAAGTGTCCATTTTCAGAAGCCATTCTAACGGCATAATTATTCCATGCGGAAGGATCAACGCGCGGATGTTGCAATAACATGCGCACAATATTTAGTCTACCTAAGCTACTTGCTCTACATATAAGAACATTATTGTTCTTTGTTGGATTAAATTTTAGGTCTTGAATAAAAACTTCCATAC
>Ga0315287_10002011_pt1 | contig 19045 bp, 15 predicted proteins | sample YL17G11_0_MG_FD_205037 | JGI IMG/M metagenome (GOLD analysis project Ga0315287, IMG submission 205037) | Sediment microbial communities from Yellowstone Lake, YNP, Wyoming, USA - YL17G11_0 | ecosystem: Environmental > Aquatic > Freshwater > Lake > Sediment | place: USA: Wyoming | collected...
CGCGCAGGCGCTCGCGCAGCGCACGCCGGTCGTGAAGCGAGCCGAGATGCTCGGTGAACTGATGCGCTTCCGCTATTCGATCGCGGTCGCCGGCACTCACGGCAAGACCACGACGACCAGTCTCGTCTCGAGCGTGCTGGCCGAGGGCGGCGCCGACCCGACGTTCGTGATCGGCGGCCGCTTGAAGAGTGCCGCGAGCAATGCGCGTCTCGGCGCGGGCGAGTACCTGGTCGCCGAGGCCGACGAAAGCGACGCTTCGTTCATGCACCTGCAACCGATGATCGCGATCGTCACTAACGTGGATGCAGACCACCTCGGCACGCACGGTGGGGACTTCGGCAAGCTGAAGCAGTCCTTCGTCGAGTTCCTGCACAACCTGCCGTTCTACGGCCTCGCCGTGGTCTGCGGCGACGACGCCGTGGCGAAGAGTCTGATCCCGCAGATCGCGCGACCCTACCTGACCTACGGCTTCGATGCGGACGTGGATGTGCGGGCCGTGAACGTCCAGCGGCACGGGCCGCAGTCGGTCTTCGACGTGCTGCGCCCGCAGACGCAGACGCCACTGCGCGTGACGTTGAACCTGCCGGGACGCCACAACGTGCTGAACGCGCTCGCGGCAATTACCGTCGCGACCGAGCTGGAGATCGACGACTCGGCCATTCAGCGCGCGCTTGCCGGGTTCCAGGGTATCGAGCGCCGCCTGCAGTTCCTCGGTGACGTCGCGATCGGCACGGGCAGCGTGGCCCTCGTCGACGACTACGGCCATCACCCCACCGAAATCGCGGCGACCGTCGAGGCTGTCCGGCAGGGTTGGCCGGGACGGCGAGTGGTGCTCGTGTTCCAGCCGCACCGCTATACGCGCACGCGTGACCTGCTCGATGAATTCGCACAGGTGCTCTCCGATACCGACGCACTCGTCGTCGCGGAAGTCTATCCCGCCGGCGAGGCACCGATCGCCGGCGCGGACGGCAAGGCGTTGTGCCGCGCGATTCGTTCCCGCGGGCACGTCGAACCCGTGCTGCTGAAAGGACTCGACGAATTGCCGCAGGTGCTCGCCGGAATCGTCCAGGACGGCGACGTCGTGCTCACGATGGGTGCCGGCAGCATCGGCGCCGCCTCACACGAACTGCCGCGGCTGCTGCTCATGGCGGGCGCTGCGCGAGGAGCCAACGCATGACCCGCCCGCATGCGATCACCGCTCCCGCGCAGTTCGGCCGCGTAGCCGTGTTGCTCGGCGGAACGTCTTCCGAGCGCGAGGTCTCGCTCGACTCCGGACGCAACGTCCTCGAGGCGCTGCGTCGGCGCGGTGTCGATGCGACCCCCGTGGACGGTGTTCCGGAACTGCTGCGTTCGCTGACGGCACCGGCCGGCCGTCGCTACGACCGCGTCTTCAACATCCTCCACGGCAGCCACGGCGGCGGTGAGGATGGCGTGCTGCAAGGCATGCTCGAGGCGATCGGGGTGCCCTACACCGGCTCCGGAGTGCTCGGATCGTCGCTGTCGATGGACAAGATCCGGACCAAGCAGGTCTGGCTTGCGGTCGGCCTGCCGACGCCTGCCTTCGTCAGCCTGCAGCGCGGCGAGGACGTCGTCGCTGCGGCTCACAAGATCGGGCTGCCGGTGATCATCAAGCCGGCCTGCGAAGGTTCGAGCGTCGGCGTGAGTCGCTGCTTCAAGGACTCCGACCTCCCCGCTGCAGTCGAACTGGCGACGCGATACGAAGGCTCCCTGCTCATGGAGCAACTCATCCAGGGTGAGGAATACACGGTGGCCGTACTGGGGGCCGAGGCGCTGCCGTCGATCCGCATCGTGCCCGCCGGCGAGTACTACGACTATCACGCCAAGTACGTCGCCGAGGACACGCAGTACCTCTGCCCGGGACTCGCTGGCGCAGCGGAGCAGGAACTCGCCAGCCTGACGCTCGCCGCCTTCTTCGCCGTCGGCTGCAGCGGCTGGGGGCGCGTCGACTTCATGCGCGACCGCGCCGGCAAGCCATGGTTGCTCGAGGTCAACACTGCGCCGGGCATGACGAGTCACTCGCTGGTGCCGAAGGCCGCACGGCAGCGCGGCGTCGAATTCGACGAGTTGGTGTGGCGCGTGCTCGAAACCAGCTTTACCCGGCGAGAGCCCTGATGGAGGGAAGCGATTTGCTGTCGTGGCGCAAGCGCAATCGCAATCGCACCCGGCCTGCGGGTGAGGAACCCGGCTGGGTCGATGCGCTCAACTGGCGCGCGATCCTGGTCGTGACCGGCGTCGCTGCCGCATGCGCGGTCGTCGTGCTGTCACTCGGCCTGGCGCTCGATCGCCCGGTGCGCCGCGTGCTGGTGCAGGGCGCCTTCCAGCGGGTCTCGCCGCCCGAGATCGAGAGCGCCGTCGCCGAGATCGCCCGGGGCGGGGTGGCATCCGTCGACCTCGAGAAGATCCGCGCCCGCGTCGAGATGATCGCGTGGGTGGACAGCGTCGTCGTGAACCGGCAGTGGCCGGATGCGCTGCGCGTCCTCGTCGTGGAGCAGGTGGCGGCGGCCCGCTGGAACGATACCGGCCTGCTGAATGCGCGCGGAGAACTGTTCATCCGCAGCGCGCGCTTCGTGCCGCCGGAGCTGCCGCTGCTCGAGGGCCCCGACGGCAGCGAGTCGGTCGTGGCCCAGCTCTATCTCGACGCCCAGGGGCGCCTGCTCGAAGCGGGCCTGCGCCTCACCGGCGTGCGTCTCGACGAGCGCGGCGCCTGGGAACTGCAGCTCGACAACGGGCTCGCCGTGCGGCTCGGACGGCAGGCCGTCACCGACCGCCTCGATCGCTTCATCCGACTCGCGAGCCCCATGGTGGCGAAGCGGATCGCGGAGATCAGTTACGTGGACATGCGCTACACCAACGGATTCAGCGTGGGCTGGAACGGCCGTTCCGCCCTGGCCGTCGCCCCGCAAGAGGACGCGACTCCCGATGCCTAGAAAACCGGAAAGAAACCTCATCGTCGGCCTCGACATCGGCACCTCGAAGGTGGTGGCGATCGTCGGCGAACTGACGGCAAGCGGCGCAATCGACGTAGTGGGCGTCGGTTCGCACCCCTCGCGCGGACTGAAGAAAGGCGTGGTGGTCAACATCGACTCGACGGTGCAGTCGATCCAGCGCGCGGTGGAGGAGGCCGAACTGATGGCCGGCTGCGAGATCCACTCGGTGTTCGCGGGTATCGCCGGCAGCCACGTGCGCAGCCTCAACTCGCACGGCATCGTCGCGATTCGCGACAAGGAAGTCGCGCCTGGCGACGTCGACCGCGTCATCGATGCCGCACGCGCCGTCGCGATCCCTGCCGACCAGAAGATCCTGCACATCCTGCCGCAGGAATTCATCATCGATGCCCAGGAGGGCATCCGCGAGCCGATCGGCATGTCCGGCGTGCGCCTCGAGGCCAAGGTCCACATCGTGACTGGCGCGGAGAGCGCCGCACAGAACATTGTCAAGTGCGTGCAGCGCTGCGGGCTGGAGGTCGAGGACATCGTGCTCGAGCAGCTCGCCTCGAGCTACGCGGTGCTGGCGGAGGACGAGAAGGAGCTCGGCGTCTGCCTCGTCGACATCGGTGGCGGCACGACCGACCTCGCGGTGTTCTCGGGCGGTGCGATCCGTCACACCGCCGTGATCCCCATCGCGGGCGACCAGGTGACCAATGACATCGCGGTCAGCCTGCGCACGCCGACGCACCATGCCGAGGAGCTGAAGATCAAGTATGCATGCGCGCTGTCGCAGCTCGCGAATCCGGACGAGACCATCGAGGTGCCGAGCGTGGGCGACCGCCCGCCGCGGCGCCTCGCACGCCAGACGCTCGCCGAGGTCGTGGAGCCGCGCTACGAGGAGTTGTTCGCGCTCGTCCGCGAGGAACTACGCCGCTCCGGCTTCGACCAGATGATCGCCGCAGGCGTCGTGCTGACGGGCGGCAGCGCCAAGATGGAAGGGGTCATCGACCTTGCCGAGGAGATCTTTCACGCGCCGGTCCGGCTGGGACTGCCGCAGGGCGTGAGTGGCCTCGTCGACGTCGTGCGCAACCCGATCCATTCCACCGGCGTGGGACTGCTGCTGTTCGGCCGCGAGACCTACCTGCGCCAGGGTCGCAGGGTCGCGGGCGGCAACGGCATGCGCAGCGTGGTGGACCGGATGAGGGCGTGGTTCCAGGGGAACTTCTAGGAAAGCGGAAAGCGGAAAGCGGAAAGCGGAAAGCGGATAGCGGATAGGCAGGCACGCGGGCAGTCGGGCGGGACACAGGATTCTTTCACTAGTCACTAGTCACTAGTCACTTTTTTACCGGAGCAGCAATCAATGTTCGTACTCGCAGATACGGAGAATCAGGGGGCGGTCATCAAGGTCGTCGGCGTCGGCGGCGGTGGTGGCAACGCGGTCACACACATGGTCAACGCCGGGATCGAAGGCGTCGATTTCATCTGCATCAACACCGATGCGCAGGCGCTCAAGCACTCCCAGGTGAAGATGAGCCTGCAGATCGGCTCGAACATCACCAAGGGTCTCGGCGCCGGCGCGGACCCCGAGGTCGGCCGGCAAGCCGCGATGGAGGACCGCGACCGGATCGTGGAGATCATCGACGGCTCCGACATGATCTTCATCACGGCGGGCATGGGCGGCGGAACCGGCACCGGTGCCGCGCCGGTGGTCGCGCAGGTGGCGAAGGAACTCGGCATCCTGACGGTGGCCGTCGTCACCAAGCCCTTCGAGATGGAAGGCAGCAAGCGCCAGGCGCTCGCCGACCAGGGCATCGCCGAGCTGAGCAAGTACGTGGACTCCCTGATCACGATCCCGAACCAGAAGCTGCTCACGGTGCTCGGAGGCGACACGACGCTGCTCGACGCCTTCAAGTCCGCGAACCAGGTGCTGCAGGGCGCGGTGCAGGGCATCGCGGAACTGATCACGCGCCCCGGCCTGATCAACGTCGACTTCGCCGACGTGCGCACCGTGATGGCGGAGACCGGCATGGCGATGATGGGTTCCGGCTCCGCGACCGGCGAGAACCGCGCACGCGCCGCCGCCGAGGCCGCGATCTCGAGCCCGCTGCTCGAGGACGTCAACCTCTCGGGCGCGCACGGACTGCTGATCAACGTCACTGCCGGCATGGACCTGCGCACCAGCGAGTTCCACGTCGTGGGCGACACGGTGAAGCAGTACGCCTCGGAGGACGCCACGGTCGTCGTCGGCTACGTGATCGACCCGGAGATGACCGACCAGATCCGCGTGACCGTCGTAGCGACGGGCATCGGTCGCCCGGCGGCCGTCCGGCCGATGCCGGTCGGCGTGCCGAACAAGGTCGACGCGATCGCCGGCGCCCGCAACCGTCGCGCGCTCGACAACTACGCCGACTACGACACGCCTGCCGCGCTGCGTCGGCGGCCGCGTGCGGTCGGTGACGATATCCGGGCCGACGCGACCGACGAGTCGTACCTGGACATCCCGGCGTTCCTGCGCCGCCAGGCTGACTGAGGACGACGCAAGACGACTGCTCCAACGGGACCCGGCCCGGCGCTCTGCGAGGCGCCGGTCGCCGGGCGCCTGTCGCGGCTTCTCCTGAGGCGCCGGCGCGCCGACGCGGTTACGCTTCGAACGCCAACCAGGGGAACTCCGCATGCTGACCCAAGCCGACGATTTTCGTGACGAGTGCGACGCGCTCTACGCCGTGCTGGATGCCGCGCCCGTGGCGGCGTGGACGAAGGTGACCCAATTCAAGGGCTGGACGTTCGACGACGTCATCGGTCACCTGCACATGTTCGATGTCGCCGCCAGCATCGCGCTCGACGGCCGCGAGGCCCTGGCCGGCTTTTTCGGCCAGCTTATGGCCGGACGGGCCGCAGGCCAGACGCTCACGCAGTTCACCCGTCACTGGCTCGGCGGCTGCCAGGGCCGGGACTTGCTCGGACGCTGGCGTGACTACTACGGCGTGCTGGCCGGTCGCTACCTGCAGCTCGACCCGAGCCTGCGCGTCGCATGGGCCGGACCCGACATGAGCACCCGCTCGCTCATCAGCGCCCGCCAGATGGAAGCGTGGGCCCACGGGCAGGCGGTCTTCGATGCCCTCGGTTTCGAGCGCGACGAGCGCGATCGAATCCGCAACATCGCCATCATGGGCGTGAACACGTTCGGCTGGACGTTCGTCAACCACCGGCGCGAAGTGCCGCCCGTCAAGCCGCATGTGCGGCTGACGAGTCCTTCGGGCGACGTGTGGGAGTGGAACGACCCGAACGAGTCCGAACGCGTCGACGGCACGGCGGTCGATTTTTGTCGTGTCGTGACGCAGACGCGCAACGTCGCCGATACCGGGTTGCGCGTCACGGGCGAAACGGCAAGGACGTGGATGTCCCTCGCACAGTGCTTCGCCGGCCCGCCGGAGTCGCCGCCGCCGCCGGGTGCGCGATTCCTGCAGCGCTGAGGCGCTGGCGGCAACCGCTGCTGGCGTCAGTATCCCTCGAGTGCCGCGAACCGGTCGCGGTGAAATGTGGTATCGCCAAGCGTTGCCTGAGCGACCCGCGCCCGCTTCAGATAGAGACCCACGTCGATTTCGTCAGTGACCCCGATGCCACCGTGCATCTGCACCGCTTCGTTGGATACGAGCAGCAGTGTGTCGTTCAACTGCGCCTTGCACACCGATGCGAGCTTCGGCACGTCGGCGCTCGCCTCGTCGAGCGCGGTCAGCGCCCCGAACACGACGGAACGGGACAGTTCGATCTCCTGGAACATGGCGACCGCGCGGTGCTTGAGCGACTGGAAGCTGCCGATGACCACGCCGAATTGCGACCGCTGCTTGAGGTAGCCGAGCGTCGTGTCGAAGTCCTCCTCGGCCATGCCGAGCATCTCTGCGGCGAGCAGGATGCGGCCGCGATCGAGCACGGCGTCGAGCACGTCGGCTGCATCACCCTCGCGGCCGAGCAGCGCCGCGGCCGGCAGTCTCACGTCGTCGAACGTGAAATCCGCCGCGTTGCGACTGTCCACCATCTTGAGGCGCTGGCGATGCACGCCGTCCGCCGCAGGGTCCACGAGGAACAGCGACAGGCCGCTGCGCTCGCCCGGGCCTCCAGCCGTGCGCGCGGTGACGATCAACCGGTCGGCAACGTGTCCGTCGATGACGAAGCGCTTGTGGCCCGAGAGCACGAATCCGTCGCCCTCGCGCCTCGCGGTCGTGGCTACCTGATAGGGCTGGTGTGACGGCGACTCGTCGTACGCGAACGCCATCACGGTCTCGCCGGCAGCAATCCGGCTGAGCAGCGCTTGCGCTGCAGCGTTGCCCTCCGCCAGCGACAAGGCGCTGCCTGACAGCACGACGGTCGAGAGCATGGGACTCGCCGCAAGGGTGCGGCCGAGCGCCGTGATGACGAGGCCAAGGCCGAAGCAGCCGAAACCGTTGCCGCCGAGTTCCTCGGGGATCAGCATCCCGGTCCAGCCGAGTTCCGCCATTTCCCGCCATGCCGCGCGATCGAAGCCGACGGCGTCGTCGCGGTCGCGGAGCTTCCGCAGGTTGGCGACGGGTAGCCGGGCGCGGGCGAAATCGAGCGCGGTATTGCGCAGCAGCGTCTGGTCGTTGTCTGGCACGAGTCCCACGGTGTTTCCCTCAGTCCGGCAGGCCAAGCACTTGCTTGGCGACGATGTTGGCCTGGATTTCGCTGGTTCCGCCTTCGATCGAGTTGCCCTTGGAACGCAGCCACTGGTGCGCGATCTCGATCTCCTCGTCCGTGAACGGGTCGCCGTCCCAGCCGAGGGCGGCCTGTCCCATCATTTCGAGCATCAACTCGTATTTGTCCTGGTTGTGCCGGGCGCTGAGGGCCTTGGCGAGCGACGAAGCCGCCGAGGGACCGTCGCGCGACTCGGCCGCGATCCGGCGCAGGGTCAGGTCAAACGCGACGCTGCGCATCCCGTGCTTCGCCACGGCCTCGCGCACGTGCGGGTTGGCGATGCGCCCGTTGCTCTCGCCGCAGAATTCCTTGCCGAGCGCCGCCAGCGTCTTGCCCGATGGTGCGCCGCCGACTCCCGACTGAACCATCGTCGAGATACCCGTACGCTCGTGCTGCAGCAGTCGCTTGGCGATCTTCCAGCCTTCGCCCGGCTTGCCGACCAGGTTGCCCTTCGGCACCTGCACGTTGTCGAGGAATACCTGGCAGAAATTGGACTTGCCGGAGATCAGTTGGATCGGCCGGGTGGAGATGCCGGGGCTCGACATGTCGATCAGCAGGAAGGAAATGCCGCCGTGCTTCGACTCGGTATCGGTGCGGACGAGGCAGAAGATCCAGTCCGAGGCGTCCGCATACGAAGTCCAGATCTTCTGGCCGTTGACCAGCCAGTGATCGCCCCTGTCCTCGGCGCGCGTCTTGAGGCTCGCGAGGTCGGAACCCGCGCCGGGCTCGGAGTAACCCTGGCACCAGCGGATCTCGCCGCGCGCGATCGGCGGGAGGAACTGCAGTCGCTGTACCGGACTCCCGAACTCGAACAGCACCGGCGACAGCATGAACAGCCCGAACGAGAAGACTGCCGGTCGGCAACCGGCCGCGCGCAGTTCGTCCTTCAGCACCTGGCAGTGCGCTTCGGGCAGGCCGGCACCCCCGTACTCCTGCGGCCAGTGCGGCACCGTCCAGCCCTTGGCGGCCATGCGGTCCATCCAGACACGCGTGTCGGGGTTCCGGTACGTCGTGCGCCGACCGCCCCACGGCGTCTCATCGCCATCCATGGCATAGGGCGCGTGCAGCGACGCGGGATAATTGGCGGCGACCCACGCCCGCACCTCGCCCCGAAAAGCCTCGATGTCGCTCATGTGAACTCCGCGAAAATCCTGCGACAGGGTAGTCGTCCCGCACCGCATTTACGATATCGGTAATCCCCGGGGTCACCGCCGGCCGGTCGGCCGAATGTGCGTAAAATGCGCTGCCCGGACTGGGCGGGACGAATGACCGGAGAGTGAGCGATGGGACCCTTGCATGGCCTGAAAGTGATCGAGATTGCAGGCATCGGTCCGGCGCCGTTCTGCGCGATGATGCTCGCCGACATGGGCGCCGACGTCGTTCGCATCGAGCGCGCCTCCGGGCCGCAGTTGCCGCCGTTCATGCACGATCCGCTGTTGCGCAACCGGCGTAGCGTCGCTCTCGACCTCAAGCGGCCCGACGGAGTCGCCACGCTGCTGACGCTGGTAGACGGGGCGGACGTCCTGATCGAGGGCTTTCGTCCCGGCGTCGCTGAACGGCTCGGCATCGGACCGGACGTGTGTCGCCAGCGGAACAGGAAGTTAGTGTACGGGCGCATGACAGGCTGGGGGCAGGACGGGCCGCTCGCCCGGGTGGCGGGCCACGACATCAACTACATCGCGCTGTCCGGAGCCTTGCACCTGATCGGCGAGGCGGGGCGCAAGCCCGTGCCGCCGCTCAACCTGGTGGGCGATTTCGGCGGCGGCGGCATGCTGTTGCTGGCGGGGATCCTGGCGGCGCTGCTCGAATCGCGACAGTCCGGTGAAGGGCAGGTCGTGGACGCCGCGATGGTCGATGGGGCCGTAGCGATGCTCGGGATGTTCTTCGGGTTCCGTGCCGCCGGCGTATTCAAGGATGCCACGGGTGAAGAGATGCTCGCGGGTGCCGCACCGTATTACGGCACCTACGAGACCAGGGACGGTAAGTTCGTCGCAATCGGCGCCATCGAGCCGGAGTTCTTCGTGTTGCTGCTGGAGAAACTCGGGCTCGATCGGAATCGCTGGGCGAAAGCCGGGTTTCCCGCGGGTCGCGAGGAATGGCCGGCGCTGGGCGCGGCGATCGCGGAGGCGGTGAAGACCCGGACCCGGGACGAGTGGACGCAGATCATGGAAGGCACCGATGCGTGCTTTGCGCCGGTGCTGAGTCTCGCGGAGGCCGCCCGCCATCCCCACAATGTCGCGCGCGGCACGTTCATCGAGGTGAACGGAGTGGAGCAGAACGCCCCCGCGCCGCGGTTCAGCCGCACGCGCTCGGCAACGCCCTGCGCTCCGCGGCGACCGGGAGCAGATACCGACGCTGTGCTGGCAGAGGCGGGCCTGACCGCGGAAGAAATCGCCCGGCTGCGAACCAACGGGACACTGGGCTAGAGCTGCATGGATTTCTCACCCGATCCTGCCCTGCTCGACCTGCAGGAGCGCACGCGCCGCTTCATCCTCGAGGAGGTCATTCCGTACGAGAAGGACCCGCGGCAGGGTCCGCACGGCCCGGAAGATTCGCTGCGCGTCGAACTCATTGCGCGGGCGCGCGCCGCGGGATTGCTGACGCCGCACGCATCGCCGGAAATGGGCGGGCTCGGGCTCTCGCACGTCGCGAAAGCGGTGGTTTTCGAGGAAGCCGGCTATTCGCCGCTCGGCCCGGTGGCGATGAACATCCACGCGCCGGACGAAGGCAACATCCACCTGCTGGAGGCGGTGGCCTCGCCGGAACACAGGGAGCGCTGGCTCGCGCCGCTCGTTGCGGGCCGGACCCGTTCCGTGTTCGCCATGACCGAGCCGCCCCCCGGGGCGGGCGCCGATCCGTCGATGCTGCAGACCGCCGCGGTCCGTGACGGCGACGACTACCTGATCAACGGCACCAAGTGGTTCATCACCGGTGCCGAGGGCGCCGCCTTCGCGATCGTCATGGCGCGCCTGGAGGACGGCTCCGCGACCATGTTCCTGACCGACATGGACCGCCCCGGCATCCGGGTGCTGCGGCAGATGGACGCGCTGGACGCCTGCTTCCCGGGCGGCCACGGCGTGCTGGAATTCAACGACCTGCGCGTGCCGGCCAGCGACGTGCTCGGCGAGCTCGGCAAGGGCTTCCGCTACGCGCAGGTGCGCTTGGCGCCGGCGCGACTGACGCACTGCATGCGCTGGCTCGGCCAGGCACGCCGCGCACACGACGTGGCCGTGCGTTACGCCCGGACGCGCCAGGCGTTCGGCAAGACGCTCGGGGAACACGAGGGCGTGGGGTTCATGCTCGCCGACAACGACATGGACATGCATGTCTCGCGCCTCGCCATCCAGCAGTGCGCGTGGATCCTCGACCAGGGCGAGAAGGGCAACTTCGAGTCGAGTCGCGCCAAGGTGATCGTGTCCGAGGCCGTCTGCCGCGTCGTCGACCGCTGCGTGCAGGTGCTGGGAGGGCAGGGCGTGACGGGCGAGACCATCGTCATGCGGATCTACCGGGACATCCGCGGATTCCGGATCTACGACGGCCCGAGCGAGGTCCATCGCTGGAGCCTGGCGCGGAAAATCCTCAGTCCACGGCCGCCCACACCGTGAGTTAATCGTTATAAAACAATGGTTTATCACCGCATTCAGGTCTGTGCTAAAATGTACGGCTAATCTGGAAGCGGTCCTGAATGCTCAAACAGCGCACCCTGAAGAACGTCATCCGTGCCACTGGCGTCGGCCTCCACACCGGCCGCAAGGTGCTGATGGTGCTGCGTCCGGCTCCGGCGAACTCCGGGATCACGTTCCGCCGCACCGATCTCGAAGAGCCGATCGATATCCAGGCAAACGCCGGCAACGTCGGCGAGACGACGCTCGGCACGACGCTGGTCAAGGACGGGGCCAAGGTCTCGACGATCGAGCACCTGCTCGCGGCGCTGGCCGGTCTCGGCATCGACAATATCGTGATCGAACTGAGCGCCGGCGAAGTGCCGATCATGGACGGCAGCGCCGGACCGTTCGTGTTCCTGCTGCAGTCGGCGGGCATCGAGGAACAGAATGCGCCGAAGAAATTCGTGCGCATCAAGAAGAGCATCAAGGTCGAGGACGGCGACAAGTGGGCGCGCTTCGATCCCTACGACGGTTTCAAGGTGAACTTTGAAATCGAGTTCGACCACCCGATGTTCAAGCGCCGTTCGCAGGTCGCCACGATGGACTTTTCGACGACCACGTTCCTGCGCGAGGTGAGCCGCGCCCGCACCTTCGGCTTCATGCGCGACCTCGAGTACATGCGTTCGCGCAACCTGGCGCTGGGCGGCAACTTCGACAACGCGATCGTGCTCGACGACTACCGCGTCCTGAACGAGGACGGCCTGCGCTACGAAGACGAGTTCGTGAAGCACAAGATCCTCGACGCGATCGGCGACCTCTACCTGCTCGGCCACAGCCTCATCGGCGAGTTCAGCGGCTTCAAGTCCGGCCACGGCCTCAACAATCGCCTGTTGCGGACCTTGATCGCAGACGTCTCCGCGTGGGAAGAAGTCACGTTCGAGACGCCGCAGGACGCGCCGATTTCCTATGTAGCCGCGGCTGCAGCAACGGCGTGAGGAAGCGGATAGGGGATAGGGACTAGCGGATAGGGACTAGCGGATAGTTAAGAAAGCGCGCCGCGCTGCTTACTCTGGCCCTATCCGCTATCCGCTAGTCCCTAGTCACGATCCGGGCGTCGCCGGACCCCTGACTCTGACCCTGACCTTGCCGATCGGTGGCTCCCCGGCGGCTTCCAGCTGCGTCTTGAGTTGGCGCCCCGCATAGCGCACGCGCGCCGACCAGGCGGCCGAGTCCACGATAACCACCAGGTCCTCATTGCGCCGGGACGCGGAAAGCACGTGATCCCGCAGCGGCTCGGGCAATTCGCCCCGGACCCGGATCGTCAGCGACTCGGCCTTTGCGGCCTTGCGGGCCAGGCCGTCGAACGCTGGCATCAGGCCACCGAACAGCGGTTTGAGTGGATCCGACATTGTTAAGAGTATTTTTACAAATGCCGCTTTTATTTGCCACGTTGAAACGATTCGGCCATAGTCTGCCGCTCATTGGCCGGACGGGTCCAGCGCCCGGCCAGGCACAGGTCAGAACTTTGCGGCGGTACGCGGGCGGGACTTCCCCGGCCAGGGTGGCAGGTGGGGTCGATCCTCAGTGATCCGTGGTGCATCGTTCCCAGCGGGGTGATGCGCACGCTCCAGCCCCGGCGGCCGTGAGGAGGGGAAGGCGCCGACATGCACTTTCAGATCGTCGCAGGCCGAGCGGGCCGGGTTCGACACATCGACTTGAAGAATCCTCGCGCGCTGCTCGTCGTCGCCGGTGGAGCGCTGCTGCTCGTCGCGGCCGTCTTCCTGCTGGGTCTCGCCCTGGGTCGCTTCATGCTGGCGGGTTCGTCCCAGAGCCGCGAAGTCGTACGAGCCTTCGAGCGACAGCAGCGGCAGATCGACTGGGCGCGTGGCCAGCTGGATGGCAAGGTGGACGCGCTCGCCGAGCGCGTCGGGTCGCTCAACGCGCACCTGATCCGTCTTGATGCGCTCGGGCGCCGGCTCACCGAACTGGCGGGCCTCGACCGCGGCGAGTTTGATTTCGACAAGCCGCCACCGTCGGGTGGCCCCGAAGGCACCGAAGCTGCCGGAGGATCGGCGCAGGTGCCAGAGCTGATGGCTGACCTCGATACGCTGCAGGCGCAGCTCGAGGACCGCGAGCGCCAGCTGAGCGTGCTCGAGAGTCTGCTGGCGACGCGCCACCTCGGCGAGCGGATGCTGCCGGGCGGGCTACCGTTGATCGGCGGATGGATTTCCTCGCATTTCGGGCATCGCACCGACCCCTTCACGGGCCGCGGAGCATTTCATTCCGGTGTCGACTTTGCCGGCATCCCGGGCAGCAAGGTCGTCGCAATCGGACCCGGGGTGGTGTCATTTGCGGGTTACAAGTCCGGCTTTGGCAACGTCGTTGAAATCACCCACCCGACGGGTTACCTGACACGCTACGGGCATAATTCCCGCAACCTCGTCAGGGTCGGACAGAACGTGGCTCGCAATCAGGCCATCGCGATCATCGGCAGCACCGGGCGCTCCACCGGCACGCACGTGCACTTCGAGGTGGAACGCAACGGCACCGCGCTGAACCCGATGCGCTATCTGTCCGGGCCGTGAGGCGAGCGGATAGGGACTAGCGGATAGCGGATAGTGAAGAGGGTGGCCCTGCGGGCCGTACCCTTGATTTCTGCGCGACGAAACCCACTTACGTAGCGGTTTCACCTGTTCCGACCCTATCCGCTAGTCCCTATCCGCTATCCGCTTCTCCCTGCCCGCTTCCTGTAAAATCTCCGCCTTTACCTACGGCCCCCGCCGACGGAGCCCCTGTGGCCAATTGGCTCGCACGTATTTTCGGTAGCCGAAACCAGCGGCTGGTCAGCCAGTACACCGCCATCACGAAGAAGGTCAACGTGTTCGAGGCGGCGCTGCAGTCGCTCTCCGATACGGACCTCGCCGCGAAGACGCAGCAGTTCCGCGACCAGCTCGCGGCGGGCAAGACCGTCGACGATCTCCTGCCCGAAGCATTCGCCGTCGTCCGCGAGGCTGCGAAGCGCACCCTCGGGCTGCGCCACTTCGACGTGCAGCTGATCGGCGGCATGGTGCTGCACCAGGGCAAGATCGCCGAGATGCGCACCGGCGAAGGCAAGACGCTGGTCGCCACGCTCGCGGCCTACCTGAATGCGCTGCCCGGCAAGGGCACGCACATCGTCACCGTCAACGAATACCTTGCGCAGCGCGACGCGGACTGGATGGGTCCCATCTACCGCTTCCTCGGCATGACCGTGGGCGTGGTGAAGGCCGGCCAGACCTCGGAAGAGAAGCGTGCGTCGTATGCCGCCGACATCACCTACGGCACCAACAACGAGTTCGGCTTCGATTACCTGCGCGACAACCTCGCGTTCCGCATCGAGGACCGCATGCAGCGCGGCCTCGAATTCGCGATCGTGGACGAAGTCGACTCGATCCTGATCGACGAGGCCCGCACGCCGCTCATCATCTCGGGCCCGGCGGAGGAGAGCACCGAGCTCTACCTGAAGATCAACGAACTCGTGCCCCGGCTGAACGCGCAGAAGGAAGAGGAAGGCGCGGGCGACTACTGGACTGACGAGAAGGGCAAGCAGGTGCACCTCTCCGACGAGGGCCACGAACACGTCGAGGACCTGTTCCTGGAGGCTGGCCTGCTGCAGGAAGGCCAGAGTCTCTACGATCCGTCGAACATCCGCCTGATGCACCACCTCAACGCGGCGCTGCGCGCACACGCGCTGTATCGCAGCGACGTCGAGTACATCGTGCGCAACGGCGAGGTCATCATCGTGGATGAGTTCACCGGCCGCACGATGCCGGGACGGCGCTGGTCCGACGGCTTGCACCAGGCGGTGGAGGCCAAGGAAGGCGTGCGCGTGCGCGAGGAGAACCAGACGGTCGCCTCGATCACGTTCCAGAACTACTTCCGCATGTACGGCAAGCTGGCCGGCATGACCGGCACGGCCGACACCGAGGCCTTCGAGTTCCAGAGCATCTACGGCCTCGAGGTGGTGGTGATCCCCACGCACCAGCCGATGGTCCGCGACGACGCGGCCGACCTCGTCTACCTGACGCAGAAGGACAAGTACGAAGCGATCATCGAGGACATCCGCGACTGCGCGAAGCGCAAGCAGCCGGCGCTGGTGGGCACGACGTCGGTCGAGACCTCCGAATTCCTGTCAGGACTGCTGCAGAAGCACGGCATCGAACACGCCGTGCTGAACGCCAAGCAGCACGACCGCGAGGCGATGATCGTGGCGCAGGCGGGGCGGCCCGGCACTATCACGATCGCGACCAACATGGCGGGCCGCGGCACGGACATCGTGCTCGGCGGCAGTCTCAAGGTCGAGCTCGAGCAACTCGGCGAGGTGGATGTTGCCATCCGCGCCGCTGTCGCGACCGAATGGAAGAAGCGCCACGAGGAAGTCGTCGCGGCCGGCGGCCTGCACATCATCGGCACCGAGCGGCACGAGTCGCGACGCATCGACAACCAGTTGCGCGGACGGTCCGGCCGCCAGGGCGACCCGGGCTCGAGCCGATTCTATCTCTCGCTCGAAGACAACCTGATGCGCATCTTCGGCGACCCGGAGCGCACCAAGCGCTGGCTCACCACGGCCGGCATGAAGGAAGGCGAGGTCATCGAGAGTAAGATGCTCTCGCGCCAGATCGAGCGCGCCCAGCGCAAGGTCGAGGCCTACAACTTCGACTTGCGCAAGAACCTGCTGGAGTACGACGATGTCGCGAACGACCAGCGCAAGGTGATCTACCAGCAGCGCACCGAGCTGATGGGTGCCGAGGACATCTCGGATTCAATCACCGGCATCCGGGCCGAGGTGGTGAACAACCTCATGGACCCGTATGTGCCGCGCGAGAGCCCCGAGGAGGAGTGGAAGCTGGGTGATCTCGCCGAGGTCATCGCGCGCGATTTCCAGGTCCCGATCGATGCCAAGTCCTGGCTCGAAGCCGACAGCGGATTGACTGGGGCCGGACTGCGGGATCGCACGGTGCAGGAAGTCGAGGCGGCCTACGAGCGGAAGGTCGAGGCAGTGGGCGCGCCGGTGATGCGGCACCTCGAAAAGGCCGTCATGCTGCAGGAGCTGGACCGCCACTGGCGCGAGCACCTCGCGGCGATGGATTACCTGCGCCAGGGGATACACCTGCGCGCGTACGCGCAGAAGAACCCGAAGCAGGAGTACAAGCGCGAGGCGTTCGAACTGTTCGGGACCCTGCTCGACCGCATCAAGCACGATACCGTTTCGCTGCTGTCGCGACTGCAGGTGCGTACCGAGGCGGAAATCGAGGAGCAGGAGCGCGAGCGCGAGCGGCAACTGGCCCGCAGGCTGCAGACGCAGCATGCGGCGCCGCAGTCCGCGATCTCGGCCGATGGATCGCCGGAGCCGACCGCCGGTGCGGTGGGTCCGGGATCGGGCGGCGGCCAGGGAGCGCGTCCGGGCGGCCCGTTCGCCGCATCTCCCGAGCATCACGCGCCGGTGACGCGCGAAGGTCGCAAGGTCGGCCGCAATGAGCCGTGCCCCTGCGGTTCGGGGAAGAAATACAAGCATTGCCACGGGCAATTAGCGCGCGAGGCATAGTGCCCGCGTCGAGCGCGATCTGCGTCGTTGCCGGTGCGCTGTACGATCGCGACGGACGAATCCTGATCGCGCAGCGGCCGGCCGGCAAAGCACTCGCCGGCCGATGGGAATTTCCCGGCGGCAAGTTGCGCGACGGAGAGGATCCGTTCGCCGGCCTCGCCCGTGAGCTCCGCGAGGAACTCGGCGTCGAAGCCCGTGCCGCGATACCGTTGATGCGCTACCCGGTGGAGTCCCCGGATCGGGTCATCTGGCTCGACATGTGGATCGTCACCGAGTGGAGCGGCGAGCCGCGGGGCCTGGACGGCCAGGCGCTGAAATGGGTCGAACCCGCGAGCCTCGCGGCCGAAGATATCCTCGAGGCCGATCAACCGATTGTCGATGCGTTGATGAGAATGCCCTCACCCTCACCCTGCCCTCTCCCGCTCAGGCGGGAGAGGGCAGGGTGAGGGTTCTTGAGTTCGCGTTAAACTGCGCGGATGGAAGCGATCCAGGTCCGTAACCCGCGCACGGGGCAGTTTGATTTCCAGATCTCGATTCCCGAGCCCGGGGTGTTGGCGGCCCGGGGAGGAAAGCTGCGTGTCGCACAGCGCACGTGGGCTGCCCGTTCGGTGCTCGACCGGGTCGCGGTCCTGCAGCGCTGGAAGGAACAACTGCACGCAAATCGCGAAGCGATCGTCGAGGCGCTGACGATCGATACCGGCCGCCATTTACTCGCCGTGGCCGAGTTCAGCGGCACGGTCGGTGCCATCGAGCGCTGGTGCGCCCAGGCCCCGGCCTTGATTCACGAGGATGCCGGCCAGTCCAAGGCCCAACCGTCCATCACGTTCCGCACGCAACTGGTGCCGTACGCGCTGGTGGGCGTGATCAGCCCGTGGAATTTCCCGCTGACGTTGTCGCTGATCGACGCGATTCCCGCGTTGCTGGCGGGCTGCGCCGTGCTGATCAAGCCAAGCGAGGTTACGCCGCGGTTCGCGGTGCCGCTCAAGCGCAGCATCGAGGCGGTGCCGGAGCTGGCGGCGGTACTCGATTTCGTGGTGGGCGACGGGCGCACCGGCGCGGAACTCGTGGGCCTGGTCGATGCCGTGTGCTTCACCGGCAGCGTCAAGACCGGGCGCATCGTGGGGCAGGCGGCAGCGAAGCATTTCATCCCGGCATTCCTCGAGCTCGGCGGCAAGGATCCCGTGATCGTCACCGCGTCCGCGGACCTGGAACTCGCCACCGATGTGGTGTTGCGCGCCTCGGTGCTGGCGACCGGCCAGGCCTGCCAGTCACTCGAACGCATCTACGTGCACGACAGCCTCTACGACCGCTTCGTGCAGCGCCTCGTCGAGAAGGCGAGCGCCGTATCGATCAACTACCCCGACCTGCACAGCGGCGTGATCGGGCCGCTGATCTTCGGTCGGCAAGCCGACGTGATCGCGACCCAGCTGGACGACGCCGTGAAGCACGGCGCACGCATCCTCTGCGGTGGCATCGTCGAGATCCATGGCGGCGGCGGACGCTGGATCCGGCCGACGGTGATCGTCGATGTCGATCACTCGATGCAGCTCATGATCGAGGAGACGTTCGGCCCGGTGATGCCGGTCATGAAGTTCCACACCGTCGACGACGCGGTGCGACTCGCCAATGAAAGCGAATTCGGGTTGTCGGCCGCGGTGATCGCCGGGACCCTCGAGGAGGCCGAGGCGATAGGTGAGGGCATCGATGCCGGCGCGATCAGCCTGAACGACGGCTCGCTGACCGGCGTGATGCACGAGGCCGAGAAGAATTCCTTCAAGTGCTCGGGCCTGGGTGGGTCGCGGATGGGTGCGGCCGGCATCACCCGGTTTTTCCGCAAGAAGGCGCTGTTGCGCCAGACCGGTCGGCCGGCGACGATCGGCCAGTTCGACGAGTCGAATGCGCCTCGATGACGGGCACGGACTCGTTCGAGGTCTCGAGTACGACCGTCAACCGCCAGTGGGTCGTCGCTGACCGTCCGATCGACCGGGCCGTGCGCGAGACCGACTTTCGGCTCATCGAGGCCGCGATTGCGATGCCGGGCCCCGGCGAATTCCTGGTCCGCACGCTGTACCTGTCGCTGGCCCCGGTTATGCGCCAGTACATGATCGACGGCGCCAACATCGAGAAGCCACTGGCGATCGGCGACGTGATGCGGGGTCGCGGAGTCGGGCAGGTGGTCGTGTCGAATCATCCGGACT
>Ga0315287_10002012_pt1 | contig 19037 bp, 16 predicted proteins | sample YL17G11_0_MG_FD_205037 | JGI IMG/M metagenome (GOLD analysis project Ga0315287, IMG submission 205037) | Sediment microbial communities from Yellowstone Lake, YNP, Wyoming, USA - YL17G11_0 | ecosystem: Environmental > Aquatic > Freshwater > Lake > Sediment | place: USA: Wyoming | collected...
CAAATGGGTCAAGGGGCACGCTGTTAATGTGTATAATCAAATAGCTGACTCCCTGGTGAGATCCGTCCTTTATCCAACCAAATGAAAGGGGTTCGTTATGAACCGGAAAGAAACCGATTCGGCAAAATTTAATTTTGTCATTGATGGAGTATCTGATTTTTTGAAAGCATTATTTTCACAAACAGAGACTCTTATAGAAAAAATCATTCCCCACGATGATGATGAAGAGAATGATATTAGATAAATCAGAAGGAGAGATTATTATCTCAACCGTCGTGTTTCGCGACGGATGATCCAAAAGTCGGTAGGCGCTCGCCCTTTACCTTTCCATGGGCTTCGCGCATCAATCTACCGCTTGGTCCATAACCCGCATCCGCGGGTTATGGCGGACCAAGCTGGGGTGAGCCCCGCTTGGCCCCCGACCCCAATCGGGATCTGTCTGTTTTATCTAACCATGATCTCCCTGATTCGACCAGGGAGATTTTGTTAAACATTTATTAATAAGGAATTTATATGAAAAATATTTTTAATAAAAATTGTTGTGATGGTATTTATAATTCATTCGACGTTCATTTTACAAGTTTATGTGATAATAAATGCAAACATTGCATTGATTTGAAATATAAAGGATTAGGGGTTAATAAACCAAATGTTTCAGCGATAATAAATACTATTATTAAAAATCAAGACGGTTATGATGATATTTTATTTCTAGGTGGGGAGCCTTGTATTTATCTTGATGAATTAATTCATTGTATACAAGAAATTAAACATCAAACAAATCTTAAAGTGTTTATAACAACATCTGTTCCAAAAATATGCAATGATAAGTATGATTTATTTATATGTTTATTAAATTTATGTGATGGAATCAATTTATCAGTTCAACATTATAAAGAAAAAATTGCTGATAAAATTCGAGAGACTTCTTCAAAATATGATAGACAAAAATTTTATAATTCTTTACCGTATAAAGAAAAAATTAGAATTAATTTAAATGTATTAAAACCATATTTGTATATAAAAGAAGATATTATAAATTGTTTAATACATTATGATAATATGAAATTTAATGAAATAAAAGTTTCAGAAATACAACATGGAAAAGATAATTTTATTTCTTTTGAAAAAATATTTAATATTAAACTTAAATCTCCATTTTTTTATGGATGCCAAACATATTTAAATATGAATAAAATAATTACAAATTTTAAAACACCGTTATTATTAAAAAGATCGTGTTTTTTATGTGAAAGAACACTGAGGGCTTCTTATATTGATGGTGTTAAAGTATTTTATAAATTATTAAAACCAAGTATAAATAAATATGGTGTAATTTACGAAGATGGTCGTTTAGAAAAAGGATGGATATAAAATATGTTTACAAAAATATTAAGAATTCTTATTAAAATATGTAATAATAAAAAAGGTCATTGTGTGCACGGTCATTGTTCTGAATAGTATTTATATTGTTATAAATCATAAAAATACTGTATAACTATATGTAATGGAAATTAATCCATTACAAATAATAGGAGGTTTTATGGAAAAAGATGATAATGGTCAAAAAAAACTCGATGATTTAAATTTATCATCAGACGATAAATTTAAACAAGGTTTTATTGAGGAGATGGATAAACAATGGGATGAAATGGAAAACATTTAACCCAATATCCATTATGGCGAATCAAAAGATCCGCCATTTTTTTACCTTTCTGAGGCTTCGCGCATCAATCTACCGCTTGGTCCATAACCCGCATCCGCCCCAATCGGGATCTGTCTGTTTTATCTAACCGTGATCTCCCCGATTCGACCGGGGGGATTTTATTATTATAATTTATTTTAGGAGAATGTATGATACTCTTTAATTGGAAAATAACTAAAAATTTTGCATTAGATATTAGTTGTTTTTATTTTTGTAGACACATTAAAGATGGCATAGACTGGATTTCATTTGAAATAGATTCTTCTTGGTTTGAGGGTGATCATAACCCACAATTCTCAATTATTTTTATAATATTAAATTTTATAATTTTTGAATTTAATATTTATAATAAACATCATCTTGTTATAAAAAATTAAAATCTGGTATAATTATAATGTTACAATATCTTAGGAGGTTCGGTGTTGTAATAAATTAGTAATCTCCAATTAAGTGGTGGGTCTTTTGACCCACCCTTTTTTTTACCCATCACATAAAGCAAGCGCCGTCCATGTTTTGAACGGCGCCCATACTCCTCCTACTCGTGGTAGGTGAGCTATTACATTCGTTCCACCAGCGCCCATTTTTGTTCTTTTTCATTCCATTCATATTCTTCTCTATCATCAGGACGCGGTTCCGGAGCTACCCAGTTATAATCCTTATCAAGTTTCCAAGACGGATACGGCTGTGGTTCAATAAAAACATCCGACTCACGATCGTATGTATAACCTCTACCAGCAAAACGACGACGAATATTATCATTATATGAGGTTTGAATCCAATTTCCGCCTAAAAGATTTCTACAAAATTCAATACCTTTTTGTTCATCTTCCCATTCAACATCCGTATTATTAATCTTTAATATTGTACCCGTAATCACCTTCAATGATTCTTTGGATGTTAAAATTGGATATTGAATCTTAACCGAATCTTTAACGGTATCAAAATTATCAACAACGATTACTCTTAAAACAACATTATCTCTATCCAGTTCTGCAAAATGAGACACCCTAACCTCCGATATTTTTAATAAGCCTTGCGCATGTCGATGTTTTTAAATTCAGGTTTTTTCTTTAATTGATCTCGATACAATTTATCCTGAGACCTTATAACCTGTCGCATGTTAGCCGCCGTGTTACCGCCGGCATAAACCGCTTGAGGGTTCTTACTGATAGCTTTTAAAGCCGGAACCGGGTTCTGGCTTGTCTCAATCGCCTTAGCAAGAGCGGGGCTTGTTTCATTAGTTTGTGCGGTTAATTGTGTAAGTTTTTTCTTTGGAAGATTAACTGATTTTCTCGTTTTCATAAGATTCAAAGCACCGAATTTAAACATCGCTTTACCTTTTCGTCTCTTATGAAATGGGTCTTTTACAACCACCATTTTTATAGGCGGGGTATAAAAAATATTTCCACCACCGGATTCAAACGAATCACTATCGATGGTTTTTGCTACAACATCAAATATTTCTCTTGCATCTTCCGATTTAATACGCTTACTGATAGGTGCGGCTAATATCCCCATAAGATTAGCCGCACCCTCAGACATGGCAAACTTTTCAAACGCAGAAGATTGGATACCTGTCATTTTTTACCTTATCGACATTTTAACGTTCTCTAAACCACTTATCACCCCATCCAAACCTTTCATGGCGTTCTTTACCGCCGTCTCATCAATATCCGACAAACCCATTCTTGCGGCTACAAGAAGGCTGGCAAGATCTGACAAGACTTTTTTCATCTCCGGGAGATTATCGATATATCCACCAAGGCTTTCATCATTGATAAAGTTCAATGAAAGAACCACATCGGCGGCGTTTGGATCAGTCAATGTGCTCGCTTCTTTGATAAGATCTACACGTAGATCTTTCGTTATCCCTTTCAAAATCTCTTTAACGCGAGCAACTTTTTCCATGCTGTCAAAAATATGTGGATTAATATAATCACCATCAACACCATAGATAAAAACCGATTTGTTTGATTTGTCGGAGAATCTTTGAATGGCAATACCCATTGCGCGATCACTAGCGGTTTTATCCATACCAAGGATTCTCAGGGCGGCTTTTGTTTCCAAAGTCGTAAGCGGTTTGTTACCGATATTTGCTATCTTCTTCAATGGTTCAAACGGCTTTCCATCAATCCTGTATCCGATCGAATGACCATCGGAAACCACACTCAAGGCGACTTTGGTAATATTCGCTTCCTCATAAGTTTTCTGTACAGACAGGTCGGGGCGCATGAAATCCTCACGATTAAGTGATTTCATAAACGCCTTATTGACTATCAAAGACGATTCCGGAATAAGATAAATATGCGCTGCTTTTCCCACAATCATCTTATAAACCGGATCTTTTACCGACGACACTTTCTGAACAGAAGCAATGTTTGCCGGGATAATCACGATATCTTTTGAAACATAGACATGTGATTGATTGACAATGTATTTGCGGAAATTACCTTCAAGTTTAATGCATTCATATGCGTTGCCGGCGCCATAAATCACGAACAAACCCTTTCCATAACTTCCACCATAGTAACTATTTTCCAGATACTTGCCACCCTCATTACGGTCCTTACCTTGCTCCATGATATTGAAACCGGCAAAGAGTTTATCAGACCCATCATTCTGATTATTCGGGTTAATATTAATGAAATCATCAGTCGTCGCGATTGAGAATATTTTCATTGTTTTTTCGATAGCGTCAGGCATATTAAGAGCATTGGTTCCATAAAAACCAATACCGGTTTTATTATAATCATCATATGTGCAATAAAAACGACCGTCCATGGAAAAGAATACTTGATCACGCTTTGTACGGATCGCTTTCTCTTTTTGAAGATCGTCATCCGATACTACCGCAGGGGTTATCACACAGTCATTACCATAACGATCCTGATCAACCATATCCAGAATAATCCCAACGATCGGTTTTCCGATTTTTGAAGCTACAAATCTTTCGGAAGCCGAATCCCCACTCGATATGAAATCTTCCATTGAGGGATACTCGTAGAGCCTCAATTCCGCTACGCATGGTGGCATCAGAGGGATTAGCTTCGACGTATCGATCATATCTGAGTCCAAAGCCGTCAGTGTCCTCTTAGCCTTTATAACACCGTTCAGATCGATCACACCACGCTGTTGTGTTCTCGGGACATCCTCTTCACGCTGATATTTTTTTAGCTGTACGATACCGTGGACAAGATCACCGGTATTATCATGAAATGCCGCTCCGACATCGGGATTAGTAATCAACGTCTCAGCAAGTTTTTCAATATCTTCTTTATCGGCAAGCTGCCGCCATCCGGACATTTTTGCAAATGGGGGATAAAGCGATTCTTCCGGTGCATCATAAAGGCTGATTGATTGTTTCGGCATAACCCCACCAGGGGTCTTCAAAAGCTGGAATCCGCGGGTTTGGTCCCAACGGTTCTCGAGGGTTGCGATCTGGTCAGCCATCAAAATCTTTTTTACACCCTCTTCGGATGCGGGATAATAACAATCCTTATCTTTTTCTTTATACACGAAAACATCAAACGGACTGAGCTTATAATCTTTTACAATAATGGGGAAATTGATCTGCTTCCCATTGAAGAAAACAACAATGCTTCCTTTGGCATAACCTTTATTTTCATCAACGTTTTTTATGATAACATTGACGCCTACTTCCTTCGGAAGATAGTTGACTTGTTCATAAAATTGTTTGAGAATATCTTCATTCCAGTCAGCAACGTCATGTGACAATTCGAAATCAGCAAGCTTCACGAATGACGGCTTCTCGATTACAGCATCATTAAGTTTAATCATAATTTATCCTTTATTAAAGTTCTATTACAGATGGTGCCAATGTTGAATTGATAAGCGGACCAGCCGTTGCCGGCCCAAGTCCGGCGTTTAAAGCCGCGACAAATGACGGTGAAGCCATCGCTTTCGATATCGCATAACATATTGCATTTGCTAACATTTCAGTACCTTGAGTAGGAGTAACCGACGCGTCATCTTCAATAGCGTTAGCGTTATCTAACAAAAATTGTTTAACGCTATTAACAATTGATAAACCCAAAATTGAAGTCGTATACTTCACTTGAGGCACAGCGGATCCTCCTATCTATATAGTATAATATAATTTAATAGATTTCAATGAACAAAACCATGTTATTAATATTAGATTTATGATATAACAATATTGAAGAAAACTTACAAAATTTTTGGCCCGGCGCCTCCTAAAAACAATACCGGGCCCATGGGTGGTGATGCCCCTCCTTCCCCATTAGGGGAGGGGGGTCATCACTCATTTTTTTTAGCCAACAGAAGAAAAATCATCTGTTTCTGTAATTTGTCCAGATCTGGCGACACCACTATTAATTGTAGAAAATCCATCTTGTTCGCTTATTTGAACGATTCCACTCGAAAAGGCGGGGAGAGCGTTGGGATGTATCGGGGCAGGCCCACCTATCGCGGTAACCTGACATAAAGCCTGTTTATTCGTATTCATCCAATCCAAAAATTTCTTCGTAACAAGCGCTAACCCGTTGAATCGAAAACCTTTTTTGGATTTAATATCGATTCCATTATCGGGATCAATAACGATTGAATTATTTGCTACATCAGTCTCGCTATGAGAAAATGTTATCTTCCCTTTTGCATAGACATTCATTTCACCTTGTTCATTAATACTTAATGAAAAACCAACAGTGTTTTGAGATGGTGTTGCCGAACCTGACGCTGTTAATTTAATAGCGCCTTTATCGCTTATATTTATTGAAAATCTATTACCAAGTGTTGCCGGAGATGCCCCGGGAGATTCCATCGGTAATGATTGTTCTGAACGAATTACATCATCAACCCGAATATTAATAAGAGATTCGCCAGGCTCTCCATATTCTATTGTGACTCTTGAATCACCATTATGAATAATCTTAGTACATAAAACCTCTTTACTTGAATCAACATTTTCATAATCAGTGTTAGCCCCAAACCACGGAGTATAAGTTCCTTCACATGTTGATATCCATTTGTCAATTGATTTTGTTTGTGTAACAAATCTTCTATAAATTATTTTATGATCCGTTTCATTTATACGAGAAGCCTCATCATCTTCATCTGATCCGCTAAACATTCCAAAATGTTCCATTGCAAAATTAAAAGGAGGATTGTGAGAAATCATTCTACAAAAATTTTGAGCAACATCCCTTATTACGTTTTGATGTATACCGAAACCGTCAGCTTTTATTGATGAATAAATCGGTCCAGACATCAACATCGATTCACCATTTTCAGATATTACCAGACCAGAACCTTTTTGATTTAAAAATGTCAATCTGTCATTATTTGTAGCAGATAACGGCTCTTCAGCTTTTATATTCGCTATCGATTTTTCATTAAATAATCCGAGAATCCAAAATTTACCGCCTGGTTGAACTTTAATAAATTCACTTTTTGTTCCACCAAATGTGAAATATATCAATACTTGAACAAAATCACCACGTTTATAATTATCATTTAAACCTGGCTGATATATTGAACTGGCAACAACAGAGCCGGTAATTGGCCCCAAAGGTGATTGATAAATTTCAACATCATACGTTTCTGTATCTTTTATTTTCCATTTTACAACCCCTTTGCATATGCAAGGGATTGGTGTGTATGTTATTTCCATACCTTAAATATAGCTTTAATGGGATTAATTTTTCAATATTAATTATTCGTTATTTTTTGCTTTTTTCTGGTATAACTATAATGTGGAGAAGTAATGGCTTCTTCCTCCACATATAATAATAAAAAGCCAAATGTTTAATAGCCTTAGGAGGCGTGTTATGGGTATGGAAACACCTGTCATTGAGACTGGAAAAATTACGTTGAGTGGGCTGCAGCTTGCCGGGATTATAACCCTATCAGTCGCAGTCGGTGTCGGCGCCGGCGCCGGAGCGGTATTGATATTCAACGGAGGGGACGTTGATGAGAGGGAAGAGAAAAAAAAAGCAAAGAGGGCGGAAATCGAAAAGAAAAAATCCGAGGAAAATAAAGTCATTCCGCCGGTTGATAATGGTCATACGCAAATTCTCAACGCAATCGAAAAAAGCAATGAGAAAATCTCCGCATCGATTGAGCGGTTGAACGGTGTCATCACCCCGAAAAACGAAAAGTCCAAGTAAAATAAAAATGGTGGGTTACTATTTATAGTAACCCACTTCTCATTTTTTTAATATTAAAAATTTTTATCTTAAGGGGGTGGGTGTGGGTATTGGAACAGCTGCTCTAATGATAAATAGAACGATTAGGTTTACTGAAATTGTATCAAAAAGCGGGATATGTGTGACTGAGGTTACTCCTCTAATAAACAATAGCTTTAATGTGTTAGGACCAATATTCGCTGTTATCGGGATATTTTCAGCAGGAGTAATTGCGGGGGCTGTTATTAATTCTACGATAAATGTATGTTGGCCGGGTGAAGAAAAGAAACCACAACCCGTTCATATTAATTTTGTACCATTACAACGAGTAGTGATTTCAAAATCGGATATGATAAGATATTTATAAAATTGGAATTGGGCCACGAGCAATCGTGACCCATCCATTTTTTTTAGCCATTACTGATTTTGAACAGGCGGTTGTTCTTGTTGAGCTGCTTGATCCCCACCACCCTCCATTTGCTGAAGCTTGGAATAATAGTCCGGCATTTCTACTAGGTGATCAAAACTTATCTTCTTCTGCGTCGCCGGATCATCGGTATGCTCCGACTCAACCTGCATACCCATCTCAAGCTGTTGAGGATCCACGGATGACATATCGGCGTCAAGAGACTTGCCGCCACGCAAAAGCATTACATATTTACCCGCAAGCGCATAAGCTATCTGTTCTGCTGAGTGGACGTCGAATCCTTGTTGTTCTGCAAATTCGTGATAGGCTTCATCGTCTGGGTTTGGGTTTTGGGCAAAAAAGTCAATGATCGCCGTCGGATCGGCAGAACCTCCTGGAACCACTGCGCCCTCGGCGGATTCGTTTCCAGGAATCTCTTGCTCTCCACCTTCAGAACCTTGGGTCTCTGCATTTGCCCCTTCGTCTTCTCCATTGGCTGGTTTAGCTTTTTTGAAAGGGAATTCTTTTCCTCCGCCATTCTCTTCAGGAGCTGATTCTTTGTCAGACTTTCCTTTTGGGGGAAATGGTTTTTTTCCCTCTTTTTTAGAATCAGATTTACCCTCCTTAGGCTTAGATTTTCCTGATTCATCCGACACCTCTGCTGCAAGTTTTTTTAGAAATTCCATTTTACCCATACCTTCTCCTATTTATGAGTTAATATTCACCTGTGACATATTTCGTAAGCGGATTTGATGTTGGCGTAATATCTGATCTCATTCCCCTCGTCGTACCCTCCTCAAGAACGTCGGCTATCCTATTATGCGCCAACCTGGCTATCCAATCCTCCGACGATCTTGCCTTTGCCTGAATACCGGTAGGTGTCAGGAACGGTTCATGTTGAATCAAATCTTTAAAAACAATAACCCTTTTGGTTCCTGAATCACCGATACGATCGATTACCTTCTTATCAATCTTGGTAAACTTTTTATATCTTCCGACATCTTCAGCCAGAAAATCACCAAGAGAATTTTCTATATCAACTTCTTTTTTATTATGATCGTTATAATGTTCTACCGTCGTAAGGGGAGCTATATCACCTTTAATAAAATTGGGATGCGTGCCTGGATCCATTATTTTAGTTGTATTGGTAATACCCCTTACCATTGTTTCAATTTCCCTTTTATCAAGTTTTTTATCATTGATATCGAATAGCTTATCGACAAGAAACCGTTGTGTTTCCGGCATACCTTTGTATTTTAAAATATCATGCGGTGATGGGAAACCAGTTGATAACATATCACCGGCATTTACCTTATCACCCCTTTTAACCAACAAATCGTTGTTTGGATGAATGTATCTCACATCTTTTTTATCTTGGTTTTCAAGAACAACATCCCATCCACCGATCGATGATTTATTAACATCTTTTACATGACCATCCATACTTGCCAGTGTGGCTTTATCGGTTTGATTTTTGGTAAACTTTAATGTGTTCCATAACTGATCGAATACACTTCCTGTTGCCTTTCCTTTTGATCCCATTGCCCCACCAGTATGAAACGCTTTTAATACCATATTTGTCGATGGTTCAGTAATTGTATGCGCCGCCATAATACCTACATTATCACCGATATTCATTTTCTTTTTATCATAATCAACACCATAAGACCAACTTGAAAATCCATCGCCTGGGGTAGGGTCGGTCAATGGAGATTGAACAAATAAACTTTTAATCTTATGTTGGTTTAATCTATTTACTAAATCGGAATCAACAAGTTCATTTCTTTTGGCTATGATCTTTCCGCCCGAATCTTTTACATCACGGGCCAAAAATCTATTGGTGATCCCTTTCTTATCGGATATATTATATTCAACCCCTTTGGTATCAACGGGTTCATCTGATTTAATTCTTGTTTCATACAAAGAATTCATGAGATCTTTTGTCATCCAACCGGGTTTTGATGTTGAAATTGATTTCTTAATACTACCGGTACGAGCACCTTGAGATGCAGTCCAATATCCAAAAGTATCAAGACCTTCGGAATATGATTTTGTTATTGGGATAGGAATCGGTTTGTCATTAGAATCCATGACAATTCCGGGCATAAATGTAATGGCGGATGTATTATCAATCCCCTTGCTTCCGCCAGATTTTATTCCAATACCAACCATCGTATTGTCGGAATATTTATCTTCTAATTCTTTTCGACCTTTAACAACAGCCTCATAATAACTTTTAATAACCGATAATGGATTTGATTTCTTTGAACTTTTTTCAGCTTCCCTGATTAATTTATCACGCATATCTTTATCAACTAACGTATCGGAAACACCTAATGTAAACCCGAAATCACTTACATATTGATTACCGATTTCTTTAATTTTATCAGCGAGTCCAAGACCGATTTTACCATTATGTTTCTTAGTTACGCTCTTGATCCAATTTTCTACATTTTTCGCATTTAATTCAACATCCCATATTTTTGATTCATCAGGTACGGAACTATTGATTTCATGCATACCGTACGGGGCTTTAACCCCATCGATCTGAATCGTATCGGAATGATCGATCTTATTTGACTTAAAGGCTTCACGAGCCTGTTCAATACTACTGAATTTTAATCCGGTATCTTTACCGCCGACGCCTTTGGATACCAGCCAACTACCGACAATCATATCATTAGCCGGTTTATTAAGAACGTCATCATATCCGGTTTTTAACATACTTGCCGATGGTTTCATCTTCTCGGCTTCAGCAAGCGCCTTATTTGAAATAGGAACATGGATTTGGAAGGTATCCTGAACGATAATACCATTTGCGAGCATGAAGGTGTAGGGGCCCGGAGCGGTGATATCGTACATGGTTATGCGAGTTGGATTAAGATTTAATTCTTTTACATAAACCCATGTTACGTTTTCATTTTTTACAATATCAATCCACTTTTTAGGAAGTTTATTATTAACATCAAGTTCAATAACTTGTTTTGCGGACCAACGCGACATCATCCAATTTTGACGCTTTGAATCATTGATAGCCCTATATTGATTTTTATTTCTGACATGATGAATAAATTCTTTACAAATAATAAAAAGTTCATCACTAAACGGGACAAGATCAAGTCTTGCGGCTACGGAACTATTCGTTTTTGGTGTATTGCAGAATTCTTGGAAATTAATTTTTTTCTCTTCATGTCTTAGATTTAAAGGTTTTTTGTGAGCAGTAGTTGTTGATATAACTACTTTTTTTTCTATACCGTTTATTGTTTTGTTACCAAAACTTATCGATGCGGTGATTCCAAGACTTCTGCACAATGTAATCATTTCTTCGGCTAAACGATCCGACATGGTTGAATATTGCATGTTAAATTGTTTAGTTCCATTTTTTTTATCTAACCAACACACTGTTCCATCAGTATCCAAAAGACCTGATAATAAACCATATCTAAATTCTTCTGGGGCTGATAAATAAAATGGAGGAAGGTGTTTATTATGCGCACCAGACCCTATCCACGGTATAAAATTTTTTGCAAGAGCTGAAGATGATTTAGTATGTTTAGAATGTTGACACGGAACGCCTTCAAATGGTTCATGTACCCCCGATATGGAATACATTCCAATTGGTTTTTCCATTAAATCATTAATGGCTGAATCGAAAAGTTTAATATTTTCCGGCGAAGAAGATGCTAAACAAATATCGTTCCTCTCGTTGGTTATAGAAACCCATCCATTTCCAATTAATGCACCAATTAACCATCCATTGATTTCATTAAGTGACATATTTTGCTTGCAATTAATTTTTTCTTTACCATATGCGGAATCTGCTTTAGAAAAATCAATTAACGGTATTGATGTTAAATTTTCTTGCACATCCATACTTCTAACTTTAGGTATTGCTTTTCCAGGAAGCTCTTCTGGGGTTACCTTTTCAAGTTCGAATGTTGATTTATTAAGAGCTATCGCGCTTTGATCTGAAGACAACCATAAGGTGTCACCACTTGAAAGATCAATAGTATAATTTACCAGATTTTTATGAATACTGAATTTTTTAACAGGAATTTCAACAAATTCCTTTGTTTGATTATCAATGGTAAAAATTGAAATTCCATCAGGGACATCATATTCCTCATTACCATTTTCTTTTACAACTTTCGAGTTTTCCAACCTTGGAAACTCGCTGATGTGGATGTGATAAACATCATCACGACCCTTTCCAACCAGACGATTTAGACTTGGCATATTAACTCTCCTTTGGTTAAGATATGAGTTAATATACTCTTTTTTTTCTACAGAATCAAAATAAAATTCATTAAAAATTGATAATTTTTCATCATGATCAATTAATTTTTGTAACTCATTAATTTTCAATGATATATACAAACTAGAAAATGCGCAGTCCCCATCGAAATCGCCCCCGAAGTTCTTAGTAACTACCACAGCTGGAACCTCAATCGACTTGCCATCGGTCAGCTTCGGTTTGAAAGCCGTCATGTTCCATCGGTGAAGTGAAGGCGCACGGTTCGCTATAACCAGCCTCTCATCCGCTACAACATCGAGGGCCCTGTTAGCCACACTCGTCTTATCAGCAATATGTTTCTGAGCTTCTAAGGGCTTGTAGCCCCATGAAACGAGTTTCTTCATCACAAACGGCTGAAAGATCTTCTCAGCCATCTTTCTCGGTATCCCCATCTCGTCCCCACCGAGATTCGGATTCAGGATAATCGTCGATCGTCCTACGAGGTCCTGATGTCTATCGAGTACCTTATCCTGGAAGAAACCCTCTTTAGTTTGTTTCTTGCCACCATCAATTTGAGCTATAAAACCTTTTTTATCCCTAACCTTATTGAGGAACGATGTCGGTTCCTGTAACCCCGTCACAACTTTTAAATCCTGATAAAGCTGTCCTCGAGCTCCTGCCAAATTAAGATTAATAACATCCTCATCCGGAACGGATTTGATCAACTGAGTCTTAAGATCTTTAAGTGAATTTGCCGTTTGAGCCGTCTGCTGATACAGATTATTAATATCGGACATGATCACCGCACCCTCGCCACCCATCGCGAAAACCGGTCGATACTTTGAAGGTATAACAAGTACGTTACTGATCAAGTAATCGGTCGGTTTCTTTCCCTCCTTTTCGAGGGCAACAAGGTACTTTACTTTCTTATTTAAACGATTAATCTCTGTTGGGTTACTCGTTTCACTAAGACGATCTTTTGATTGTTTCAATTCTTCTTTAACGTTAATCGACCCCAACAATAACTCAACAGCCAGACTACCGGATATCGATCCTGGTGTTCCCGGAGGCACAATCTTACCAGTCGTCTTTTCAACGAATTTCTTACCGTTGATGATCTCTTCCAGTCTCGTGAGTGGTAAATCGACCAGCGTTGCCGCCGCAGAGGCCGTTATTGGGTTCAAAACCTTCTCGGGTAACCGGAAGTGGGTATAATGCTCTCCGAAGATTCCACCGGCCTTAGCGGGGTCAAAGAGGCCATCCTTTAAAGGAGCAAGATCTTTCAAGCGATAGGTCTCAGTAGGCTTGGTAATTTCACCCTGGGATTTCTTAAGAATATCCTCGTCAGTAAAAGGTTTAAGGGTGAACGTCTTACCCTTTTGTTCCACATTAATACCCGAACCGTTCATCATAGCCAACATCTTATCCCATACAAACGCTTTCTTGGGCGGTGGAAGAGACTGCCCCGTTTCCATCGCTTTCCAGTATTCGTCATTCCTTTGACCCTTAATCGACATCATTTCACGGATATTCTCGTTTGCCCCTCGGGCAAGAAGGGCGCCCATCTCCATACGACCAAGGTTCTTTCCACCGGTCTCACCACCTGTTATAGGTTGTTCATTGGCGTCATAACCGTCTTTGTATCTGGCTGAGTACTTATGATCAACTTTATGCTCAAGCTTGAGAATATGGGCTATTCCGTTCGCTACAGGGTTCTTCATGGGTTTGTTGGTAGATGGGTCAACAAGAATATCCTTATCGGACAAACCCACGGCTTTCAAATCGTCCATTATCTTTCTCGAATTATCGACTCGAGCAAAGTTCTGAATTTCGTATTGTTTACCCGTTTTCTTGGCAATCTTGCCGGCGGCGCTTTCAAGTATCTGGGATGTATTTATACGGTTTGAAACACCGATCGGACTCATGGTAAGTTCAATTTTCTCTCCAGTTTCAGGATTGTATGGCATCTCATCGTCGGGTACGATCTTGGAAATAATGTGTTTATTCCCATGCAATCCTGAAATCTTATCAGCGACTTTCATCGGTTCTTCGGTCTTGATATTAACAACAACGCTGTTGCCGCTTTTTTTCACATCGGTCACAACCCCGACATGATCATTTTCCCACCTAACCGCGTTATCAGCCATGTCCCTTTTAAGTTGTTTATCCAAACGTCCAATGACGATATCATCCGCGGTAGGAGCTTTCCTCTCGAGATGCGCTATGACGATATCGCCGTGTTCAACTGTCTGACCCGGTTTAATAACACCATCGGAATCAAGCTTTTTAGCATTGTGAGATTTCAACTCTTCAGGATAATAAGCTTTGAATTTATTTGTGGAAAATATACCTTTTGATGTTTTCTTAGCCTTCAAATCGTACATATGTTGTGATGTTAATTTCTTCGCCGCCGACTCAGACATGATTGCCGAATCCTCGTAATTATATCCACGAAATGGCACATAAGCCACGTTAAGATTGGCTCCAAGAGCAACCTGCCCATCTTTAGTAAAATTATTATCAGCGAGTACGTCTCCCCTTTTTACAGTATCCCCCGCTTTGACTTTCGACTCATTATGCAAATAACTTTCAGAGTTTAATGAAAAATTGTTATACAATTGATGCTCATGATTTTTTCCATCAGCGTCTTGAATAACAATTTTATCATCAGTTACTCTTTTGACGATCCCATCGACATTTGATTTCGGAAGAGCCATAATCCCGGCAAGACCCTCCGATATCGACCTTCCCTTATCATCGATAATTTTAAATAATGGTTTATCCCTGTGTTTTAACGACAAAGCCTGTTCCTGCATTTTAGATGCGGTCAATCCACGGTTGCCCTGAAGAGAATCAAGAAACGGTACCGAATTAGCTGAGGTATCAAACATGCCTACAGCGTTAGGGACTATATAATCAACATCACCCTTATTAACTTCGATAAGCTTCCCGGCCCTTATGACTTTTATTTTATCGGATAATGGTTTTGGCTTCTCACCTTTTGTATCGTATTGGTCGGGAAAAGCAATGTTCTTATCATACACATCCAATGGTTTTAAAACAACGGATTTACCATGTTTATCGATAAATTTCGAATAAATATTATTACCGACTTTGGCGGTATCCATGGCTGAATGGATTGCAATGCCGATATTAGAACCCTCGGGTGTATGCAATGGATCCATAAAGGACATTTCAGAATTAGATATTTGCCGGGCTTCGTTGGTAACGGCGTTCATGTTCCCTATACCACCCTCGCCCAATATGGTGTATTTATTACTTTCACCGATGATTGCCATTGGGTTTGTTTGACTTGGGGGGCTGGATAATTGACTATTGGTTATTGTTCCAACAATCGATGAATTGAAAGTTTGTGAACTCAAAGATTTATTAATCGATCTGTTTTTGTTTAATTTATATCTGATATTATTAATTACGCTGGCGGCGCCTTTGATTAATTTTTCTTTGATATGATCCTCGACATCATGAAACGATTTAAAGATCAATGATTCACGATCGTCATCTTCAGCAACGCCTTTGTGTATGTCGATAATCTTTTTTGAAGCGTCAAGTATCGCATCCTTATTAACTTCCTTATACGGTTTTCCAAGCGTGATCTTGGTTACCTGAGGATCAAGTTCTGTAGCAAACAAACGGCTTTTAATCTGTTGTGAAACCTCAAGTGGGTGCAATCCTTCAGCCGGCTGCCGTCCAAAAATAGCCTCATATAATTTGTTTTGATTTATTTCCTGGCGTTTATCATATGCGGCCGCGTTGGCTTCAAACACATCCTTGCCCCACGCTTTTTCCATCTCCTTGTTTTCAACACCCACCGATCGCAACGCATTTATGAGAGGAACGTTTTTCGTCCCATACGTCATCATGAATGATTTGTTTTCAGGATCGAATCCCAATTTAAAATTATTATTGAATCCTCTTTCGAAATCAACGGTCTTATCGACATTGAAGAACGAACTGATCTCCCCATTCGCTTGATGTTTAGTATATACCCCGGGCTTAAGACGTGCTTGTTTTGTGAACTGGTATTCTATCCCACCGATCAAAAACGTCCCACGATCGGTAAGTTTTGGAATATCGGCGATCTTCATATTATCGACCTTATCGATAACTTGCCCGGTTTTTTTATCTATCAGCTGAAGATCGGCCCTCAGATCGTTAGCCCATATCTGCCCTTTATTCCTCACATCCTTTTGCTCAGCGATATTTTTATTATCACGTTTCTGATCGACACGGAGGTTATTAACTTTCAATTGTATGTTATCATCATTCACGGAATTCAATATTTTACCGACGGTTTCCTTAACGACGGCGTTGATGATAGTGTTATTCCTAACATCACCTTCCATATTTATCAATTTTTCAAGAATTTTCTGATTAGAATCGGGCATGGATTAACCCTTTCAGGTGGTAATACACTCTTTTACAAATATACCATCAAAACCGCTATGACGACAACTGAGGCTGTGTGATATTATTTAATAATTTATGATATAACTATATGTGAGAGAAATGTTTTAATCACAATTTTCAAGGAGGACCGTGTGTCTATTTCAAAAAACCATCCCGAGGTGTTAAAATGGATTGATAGAAATCCAAACGGATCATACAGTGATTTTAAAAATGAGAACCCGAAAACAGAAATTATTTCAAAATATTTCTACAACACGAAATATTCTTGGAAAATTAGGATGAGAGCTCAAAATGCAAAAAGAAATACCGAACTGAAAGCTCAGAATGTTGCCCGATTAGAAGAGATTCCAAAAGAAATACCAGATCAGAGCCCTACCACCAAAAACCAATTGTTGAATAGTCTTGTTAACGCGGCATCCAATGTGGTGGTGTCGTTAAAATACAATGCCAATACCGGTTTCTCTCTTAGTTTGGCAAATGAAATGCTCGAGTTAGCCAGTTCTGCCGCCGTTGAACATATTGTTCTCACCAAATCAATTGTAAGAATTATAAATGATTCTCGGAATATGACGAGGGATGAAATCGTGAATAGTCTTCGTGATATAATGGGCTTATCGGTAAAAAAATCAATAAGCGAAACTGCGAGAAGATTAGCGGAACTTACTTCTCAAATCGCGAAGACAATCAAATAAAAAATCAACAATCGAAAGGAGGTGATATTGTGAAAAAGACAATAAGTCAACTCGCCGAGGAAAGGTTTGATGAACAAACCTTTCCCCGGATGGAGAGGTGTGCTGAACATCTAATGTCGGCTATCGATACGTGGGAGACTGCCGACAAAGAAAGGAGAGAAAGGGTAAAAACCCTCAACCAGACATCAAGATGTATGTTCAGGGACATTACAGCGGCTGCGTACATCCGATCTGCGCATCGTGGATTTTCAGAAAGAGATTAAATTCCCCCGAATCGATCTCTTTCTCCATTTTTTCTATCATCTAATGTTTATACACTCTAATCATGGAGGAATGGAAAATGCGTACTTTTGAGTATGTTAATGGTCGGGTAACACCCGGAATATCCACGCTAGAGGACAAAAAGCATGGCCGTATCGTTTATCTTGGGGATACTAATTCGAAGCCGAAACGCATCTCTCTTGATAAAAAATCCCCGGCGGTGATAAACCGTCATGGGCGAATTGAGAACGCATGGCCCAAAAGTATTGATTTTGAAAACCGCAGAGGAAAATTTACGGTTTTAACAAAACCGATAAGGGGAGGAAATGGTATTCTCGTAAGAGTGAATACCGCCACACAATCCGTCAAAAGTATTATTAATAACGCTACCGCCAATGGCGAGTGGTCAGTAAGATCGGGCGACCCTATGGTTATCGCCCAAGCCGATGGGAGGCGTATAAATACCGGTGTCATCTATTGTGATGACATAATCCAACTGAAGCCGGGAGACGCTATTTTAGTAAAGCCGGAAGGCGAAGAAATAGAGCACGTGATCCAAAACGATCACGGAAGAATGAGATTTACCCCCGGAAGGGATTCTGAAAGTGAAAATGGAGTTGATGGAAACATTAAACCGGAAGATGAACTTGTTGAAAAAGAAGAATAGATGACGTTTTAAATCACGACGCTGTGGCTCAGGTAGATTTTACCTGAGTCACTTTTTCTTTTTCTAAAAGGAGCGGGGTAATGTTTGCATTATACTTGATGATCATTTTTTGGTAGTTATTTAAAAAGTTAAATTGAAGGTGGTCGTTAATGTTTACTTAACGACTGCCTTTTATAATAGTATATTTTTCACCGAGGATGCCAGGAAGGATTAATATATCTCGTTATGTAGGGTTTTAAAATTTAATATGTGTGTGTATAATTATTTTTTTTTTTTTTCTATCCTCGGTGAAAAAGTATATATTATCTATATACTTTACTTTATGAATATTATATATATTATTGATAGATAGATAGATAGATATATATTATATATATATATTTACATAGCAAAAATCGTGCCAATATAACCTATTGATTTTAAACAATTTAAAAATTTGATTTTGTTGACCAAATGTTACATTTCATGTTCGATTGG
>Ga0315287_10002013_pt1 | contig 19035 bp, 25 predicted proteins | sample YL17G11_0_MG_FD_205037 | JGI IMG/M metagenome (GOLD analysis project Ga0315287, IMG submission 205037) | Sediment microbial communities from Yellowstone Lake, YNP, Wyoming, USA - YL17G11_0 | ecosystem: Environmental > Aquatic > Freshwater > Lake > Sediment | place: USA: Wyoming | collected...
CCGCAACCATCAGCCAGTCATCTTCGTAGACAACGGGTATATTCATCTTAAATGAGCACATAACTTATGCCTGCCTGCCGGCAGGCAGGGAGCAGTAATTTAATTTGCTCCGACATAAGTTATATGTGCGAATTTAAATCTCAAGCATCCTGTCAATGGCTTTTTTGGCGCGGCGGCGGATTTCATCCGAAACCCTTACCTCTTCTTTAAGCTCTTCGAGCGCCCAAAGAACTTTTTCCTGCGTAGCACGTTTCATATTCGGACATACAGCCCGTTCTGATGCTGGATAGAATTCTTTGGTAGGATTATCGCTTTTTAAACGATGGATGATACCTACTTCGGTACCTACGATTATCTCTTTGGCCTCGGTTTCCTTGGCAAACTGGCACATTTTACTCGTAGATAGCACAACATCCGCTAAAGCCACAACTTGCGGCAAGCATTCAGGATGCACCATAACCTTGGCCTTGGGATGAAATCCCTTTTCTCTTTTTATGTCTTCGGGTAATATCTTGACGTGCGTAGGGCAGAAGCCGTTCCAGGAGATAAGCTTTCTGCCTGTCTGCTTAGATACGTAATCCGCAAGGTATTTATCGGGGACAAAAATTATCTCTTCTTTTCCGCCGAAGGCGCCCGCCTGCCGGACGGACAGGGATCCGCCTGCGGCGGAATCTTTTATTATGGCATTCACTACGGCTACAGCATTAGTCGAAGTACAACAAACGTCTAACTCTGCTTTAACTAGAGCCGAAGTGTTCACATAACCTACCGCTACTGCCTTGGGATGCTCTTTTTTTAATTTCCTTACGTCTTCAGCAGTAAGCATATTGGCCATTGGGCAACCCGCATTTATATCCGGCATAATCACTAATTTAGTCGGGCAAAGGATCGAAGCAGTCTCGGCCATGAAATGGACACCGCAAAAAATAAGCACTTTTGCTTCGGTCTTGCTGGCGATGCGGCTTAATTCTAAAGAATCACCCCTAAAATCAGCGATATCCTGGACTTCGGGAAGCTGATAATTATGCACTAAGATGATGGCATTGCGCTTCTTTTTTAAATCTTTAATTTTTTCTTCCAAGTCATTAAATTCTTTTTTCATGTTTTTAATTCAATACCTTATCAATAATACCGCCGCCTAAAACAATATCTTTGTCGTAAAATACGGCTGATTGTCCGGGGGTTACGGCAAACTGCGGTTTTCTGAAACAAACCTTAATTTTATCGCCCCAAGCCGCGATATCGGCTAATGCTTCTTTGTGATTATACCTTATTCTCACTCTTACGGCAACTTTCTTTTTTACCCCGCCCTTTCTACTAAAGATAGCTTCTTTAATTTTTTCAGAAAGGGCGGGGTTTAAGGCTTTAAAAATAAAGTGTGGCTCTTTAAGTAGAAATCCCCTGCTATAAGCATCCTCTTTTTTAGCCGCGGTTATCTGATTCTTATGCGCGTCTATTTCGGTTATATATAGGGGATAGCCCTTGGCAATACCCAAGCCCTCACGCTGGCCAATAGTATAAAAGGCGATGCCGCGATGCCGTCCTAATATATTACCTTGTTTATCCACAACTATCCCGCTTTTTATATCTGCGTTTATCCCTGCCTGCCGGCAGGCAGGTGCGTTATTCTTCATCTGCGATAATCTGCGTAACAAAAATCCGCGGTAATCCGCGTTAGCTAAAAAACAAATCTCCTGGCTGGCTAATTTTTCCGCTACAGGCAAATCAAATTTTCTAGCCAACTCTCTCACTTCAGTCTTCAATAGATTACCTAAAGGAAAAATGATATGCTTGAGTTTCCCTTGCGATACCCGGTAGATAAAATAAGATTGGTCTTTAGTTTTATCTTTGGCTTTTTTTAATATATAGTTTTGGCTTTTTTTTATGCGGGCGTAATGACCTGTGGCAATAAACCGCGCATCCAGGGAAAGGGCTTTTTTTAATAAAACACCAAACTTTAAATACTGATTGCAACGCACGCAAGGATTAGGCGTGCGGCCTCTTAGATACTCCCGGCAGAAATCCTTAATCACCCATTTCTCCAATTCTTTTTGCATATTTAAAACATAATGCCTTATTCCTAACTTATGGGCGACTCTTCGGGCATCTTCTATGCCCTGCATTCCGCAACAAATAGGCCTCTTCTTAAGCGAATCGGGTAAATTAAAGCACATGGTTATCCCGATTACCTCGTAGCCTTGCTTCTTTAATAAAGCAGCTGCTACGGAAGAATCCACCCCGCCGCTCATTGCTACAACTATGCGTTCTTTCATCTTAATTTAATTTAAAAAATAAAAAGGGCGCGTTAAACCAAAAACACCCATTTTATTAAAATAGCGGGATTATTTAAACTAGGCGTGTATTTAAGAATTTTTTTCGGCGATATCGCCGGCCACGGGTAGCTTAAAATATTCTCCCTGGTAGGCCTTAATCATGAGGATTATCCAAAGGATTACTGAAACAATCCACAACAAAAAACCTAATATGCAGCCGAAAATCGGCATAAACCGTAGAATAACCGATGCCACAAACAGAAACCCGAAAACTACTATAGACTGCATCGCATGGAAGCGCACAAACTTATTCTCTTTCTCCACAATATAAAAGATAATCCCGGTAATAAAGCCCAGTAAATAACTTAAAAGTGCAGCTAAATTGGCTTGCATGCCTATTGAGGTTTTACCTAAATCTTTTTTCTCCATCATTTCCTCCTCTTTTAGAATATTTTAGCATAGTAGCCATTGAATTCAATTAAAATTTAAAAGGCCTCCAGAAACAAAAAAAGGCTAGGGAATAAAGTACGATGAAAAACCCTAGCCTTATTTTTAAGGATTAACCGTGCTTAAAGAAACGTTTAACCCAATATCTTATAAAAAGAGCCATACCAACCACGAAAACTAACCAAGCTATCCCCACAACCACTATTGGTATAGCTGAAGCAAAAAATCTAACTGTATTAATTGCCGTAGATAATATACTTTCACGGATAAATCTGATACTTTCCTTTAAAGTCTTAACTGAAACCTTTGACTCGTGAAAATTTAAGGTAACTGTGGTAAATGCTACTGCATTATTCAGAAGTTCAATCTGATTTTTAAGCGTCTCGATACGCTGCAATATCGGAGTTAGTTCTGATTCCAACCTCATTGCTTCGGGTATAGCAGTCTGTCTCTTTTGTAATGCCTCAAGCATTTTGTTATACACAATCATTGTAGCATCTAACTTAGACTTAAGATTGGCGTATTCCTGAGCTACGTCTTGGCTAGTGGTATTTAGACTTTCCACTTTGCCGAAAGCGCTCAGGCGATCCAAGGCAGTAGTAAACTTATCTTTGGGGATACGTATAGTGATACTGCCGGACTGCCGCTCCTCGTGATCTTTATAGAATTTGGATTCTGCAAGATAACCACCTAATTCCTGGCAAATTTCTGAAGCTTTTTTATAGGTTTCCTTAGCATCTTCTACTTCCAATCGTATCTGGGCAGTGCGAATAACCTTTTCTCCCTCGGCAGTTGTAGGCAAAATGGGTTGAATTACAATCACTGAGCCTTGACCAGCTTGCGCATACGTACTACCTATGCCTTCAGTTGAAATTTTAGGCGTCCAAGACTCGGTAGGCGCAGTTAAAGCGTTAGCACCATATGATTCAAATTTAGCAATTTTAGGCAGTTTCTCAATTTTGTCGTACTCCATATATTCGAGATCGTTAGAAGGTATTTTGGAATATAATATAACAGAAGAGTTTCCAAACATTGGTCCGAGTTGTTTTGTAACATACTCTTTACCTACATTATCAGATGCTTCTCTTAAGCTACCTTGCAAGCCCCTTTTGATATAAACTTGCCCTACAAAAAGAAAAACTAAAATCCCAGCCAAGGCAGCGGATGGGATTAAAATGGTTAAGGTTTTCTTTTTCATTTTAAATCGACCTCCTTCAAGCTCCCAAGACACAATCTCATTTTTGAGGGAATTGTCAAAACTTGTATCCAGAGCAGGAACCTGCCAGGTTTTAAGCTTTTCAGAGAGTATTTTTAGTTTAGCTAATTCTTGACTGCAGATTTTACATTCTTGAAGATGGTTTTCTACTCTAAATTTCTTTCTATCTGAAAGCTGGTTATCTAAGTAACTGCTTAATTCCTTTAAAACATGGCGTTTAAACATTTTATCCTCCTCTTAACTCTTCTATGTAAGGAGTGAGTTTAGTCTTCAGGTTAATCCTGGCTCGATGGATTAAAGTCTTGACTGCGCCCAGGGATTTTTTTAAAATTTTGGCTATTTCCTGGTAATCTAAATTTTGGTATTCGCGTAAAATCAAAGCTTCTCTCTGGAGAAAGGGAAGGCTTTGTATACAGTCTTTTAAAATATAGGATATCTCATTACTTGATACCACCTCTTGCGGAGAAGGATCAGGACTGGGGAATTCTGCTAATTCTTCTGAGTCGTCATCTTTTCTTGGCCAAAGACACTGCCATTTTTTCTTACGTAGCTTATCCAGGCATAAGTTATGAGCAATGCTGAATATCCAGCAAGAGAATTTACCGCATGGCCTATAATTATCTTTGTTGCTATGTAGCCTTAAGAATACTTCCTGGGTTATCTCTTCAGCTTCAGCCACACTTATGCCCAAACGAAGAGCAAAATGATAAATTGGATTTTTATATCGGCGTAAAAGCTCATCCATGGCTTCTATTCTTCCCTGTTTGTATTCCAGCATTACCTCTTCGTCCGTTAACCCCTGCATACTTTAAGCCCTTTCCTTTCTCCAATATCTAAAACGCGCGAAAAGCAAAAAAGTTTCATTTTTTATTTTACTGCTAAACAATGGGCAGTTCAATTATAAATTTAGTTTAGGATTTAGAAATTAGGTAGGCAGTTTTGGAGAGTCTTAAATTATCTCAGATTATCAATTTCCCTAAGGTTATAGTAATTCAAGACTTTAACCTTGGCCTGGGATTTACCTTTTAGCCAGTCGTGGAATTTTTTCATAAAACGATCGTGATCAGTTTTTCTTTTCCATTCGTAAATCGATGCGTACTGATTTTTATAGCCTGCGCGTTTCATGACAAAGCAGGCAATAAAACCCTTGGCTTTCTTGGCATAACGTGCCCACATCCGACTGTCTTTACGATAATCTAAGGCCTCTTTTGGTTTAATTTCGAATAACACGCAGTGGATAAACATGGATTTTTCCTTATAATCTTAAGGGCTGTTTTTTACGTAAGCCTTGATAATCTTTTGCTCGGCAACGGGCTTATCCATCGGCCCGGTAGTCGTATTTTCAATCTTCTGCACTACCTCGTAGCCCGAAATAACTTCACCAAAAATAGTATGGCGCATATTTAACCAGGGAGTAGGCACTGTGGTGATAAAGAATTGGCTGCCATTGGTATTCGGTCCGGCATTAGCCATGGCTAGTAGCCCGGGCCGGTCAAATTTTACATCGGGCCTGACTTCGTCTTCAAAAGGCCCGCCCCAGATAGATTCCCCTGCCATACCTGTCCCTGTGGGGTCTCCGCCTTGAATCATAAAGTTTTTGATCGCCCGATGAAAGACTATACCGTTATAGTAGCCTTTCTCAGCCAGCTTTAGGAAATTCTCGCAGGCTTTTGGCGCTATCTCAGGGAAAAGTTTAATCTCTATTGAACCCTGGTTTGTTTCCAAGACTACAATCTTGTTATCCATGGCTTGCGCTCCTTGGGCAAATTGGTTAATAAATAACCCTAAGAATAAAACCACTAATATCTTTTTCATCATCCTTGCCTCCTGGTTACAAAATATGTTTTATTATATATATCTATATCGAAATTGCAAAGTAAATAATTTTAAAATAATAGTTAAAACAATCTTACCTATCTACAATGCACAACGTCTCCTGAGCTTACCTTCTGCGTCAGGCCCGAGTCGCTCCTCAGCAAAAGACTGCCGTCCGTATCGATATCTACTGCCTGGCCCTCGATATGTTCTTTATGGGAATAAACTTTTACTCTTTTTCCTAAAGTTATATTGTAATCGCGCCATTTATCAATAATGGACTGGGCTCCTCTTTCTTGAAAGGTTAAATAATTTCTCTCTATTGCGCGCAATATCTCTTGCAATAATTCTATGCGATTAATACCCTCTTTTTTCTGTTCTTTTAAGGAAGTTGCGCCGCTAATTAAGGCTTTTTTATCGTTATTTACGTTTAAGCCTATACCAATAACAATAAAACGAATCTCATCCATCTCGGCATTTATCTCGGTTAATATTCCGCCTAATTTTTTCTGGTGCATCAATATGTCATTCGGCCATTTTATCTGCGCCTCCAAAGCAGCTATTTCTTTTATTGCCTCGCAGATACTTACCGAAGCCATTAAAGTAAGTATGGGCGCCTGGTTAGGCAATATCTTGGGTTTTAAAATCAAGGATAAATATATCCCTTTATAGCGGGGAGAAAACCACTCCCTGCCTAATCTGCCTCTTCCTTTAGTTTGGGATTCGGTTAAAACCAATGCCCCCTCCGTTGCATTCTTAAGCCCCAGCTGCATTGCGACATCCATGGTTGAAGAAACGCTATCAAAATAGTAAATCTTTTTTCCGATAAATTTGGTGTTCAGACGGCTGGATATTTCCGCAGGAAATAATCTATCCGGCGCAGAAATCATCCGGTATCCTAAATGCGGGACCGCTATGATATCGTAACCCGCCTCTTTGAGCTCCTGAATATGTTTCCATAATGCTTGGCGGCTGATGCCTAAACGATGACTTATTTCTTCGCCTGAGGCATAATCCTGTTTTTTTCTTAAGAAATCAATAATCTTTTCTTGCATTATTTTTTGTCGTAAAGCGGAGACATAGCGCGGAGTTTCTCGACAATCCCGGGAAGGTGAGTTAACAGATAATCTATATCTTCTTCTTTAGTCCATCTGCCCATTGTAATCCGCAGTGAGCCATGGGCAATCTCATGCGATAAGCCGATGGCTAACAGCACGTGCGAAGGCTCTAAAGATGTAGAAGTGCAAGCAGAACCGGTAGAAGCAGCAACGCCTAGCATATCTAGATTCAGCAAAATAGATTCTCCTTCAATATACTTTATTGAGAAATTAACATTATTAGGTAATCTTTTAGTAGGATGCCCATTTAGATAAACCTCAGGGATTTTTTCAGGGATCTCCTTAATTAATTTATCACGTAAGGTTACTTGAAATTTGGCCTCCTCGTCCATCTTGGCCTGGCACAATTCTATGGCTTTACCTAAACCTACAATGCCAGGGGTATTGTGCGTGGAGGCGCGCCGGCCTTTTTCCTGGTCTCCGCCGTGTAAAAATTTCATCATGCGCGTTCCTTTTCTTATATATAAGGCCCCCACCCCTTTTGGGCCATAGAATTTATGCGCTGAAAGCGAGAGTAAATCAACATTTAATTCATTTACATTAACCGGGATATGCCCTACTGTCTGCACGGCATCAGTATGGAAATAAATCCCTAATTCTCGGGCAATTTTACCGATTTGGCTAATTGGCTGAATTGTGCCAATTTCGTTATTAGCCTGCATTACCGAGATGAGTATAGTTTTATCCGTAATTGCTTTTTTAATATCTTCAGGAAGAACTAAACCCTGTTTATCCACTCCCACATAAGTAATTTTAAAACCCCTTTTCTCTAAAAATTTACACGGCTCACCCACTGCGTGATGCTCAATAGCTGTAGTAATAATATGGTTTCCCTTCTTCTCTAATGCAAAAGCTGCGCCTTCAATGGCAAAATTATTGGATTCTGTGCCTCCCGAAGTAAACACTATCTCCTCAGGCTTTGCCCCTAAAAATTTGGCAAGAATCTCTCTTGCATCCTCAACTCCCTTTTTTGCTTCCTGGCCAAAACTATGGATACTGGAAGGATTGCCAAATTTATCAAAAAAATATGGCTCCATGGCCCTAATAACTTGCGGGTCAGCGGGCGCAGTCGCCGCATAATCTAAATATATTTTTTTCATTGCTTAATCACCTCGTTTAAACTACCTGTACGATAACCTTCCAGGTCCACAGTAATATAATTATAACCAAATCTCTTTAAATTATCTACAACCAAATTGCGCTTGCGGATAAGTTTCGGGATATCTTCCTTAAGGACTTCGATACGGCAAAGGCCATTGTAGTGCCTCAATCTTGCCTGCCTAAAACCCATTTTTCTTAAACTATTCTCTGCATCATTAATTCGCCTTAATAATCCTGAATTAATCCTCGCGCCGTAAGGGATCCTTGAAGCTAAACAGGCTAACGAAGGCTTATCCCAAGTTTTAAGGCCTAGGCCCCGACTCAGCTTGCGGATGTCCTCTTTAGCAAAGCCTGCTTCCTGTAAAGGCGAACGGATCTTTAGTTCTTTTTTGGCTTTATCCCCGGGCCGAAAATCTTCTTGGTCAGAGATATTGCTGGCATCAACCACTGCCTTTAAATTGTTTTTTTGGGCTATCTCTTTTAATCTCGCAAAAAGCTCATTCTTACAATAGTAACAACGATTAACCGGATTAGAAATAAAACGCTCGTCCTTTAATTCGGATGTCTTAATGACCCTATGTTTAATCCCGAACTCTTGGGCAATTTTTCGCGAAAATAATAATTCTTCTTTAGGATAAGTTGCCGAATCAGCGGTCACCGCCAGAATTCGATTCTTCGGTAAGGCTAACGACGCGACTTTAAGCAAAAGAGTGCTATCCACACCGCCTGAGAAGGCAATTAATACTGAACCCATTTTTTTTAATATTACTTTTAATCTCTTTAATTTATCCATTCTCGTTAGTACAGATTTTTTATCTTAAACTATCCGCGTAAATCCGCGTGTAATCTGCGATTATCTGCGTTAATTAAAAATGCACCTCCATGGCCCGGGGAGGACAGATTTTAACGCAGAGTTCGCAGGCAATGCATTTGTTGTCGTAAAAATGGACTTTGCGCGTTAGGGGATCAACCACCAATGCCGCCGTAGGACATATGGGAACGCATACCCCGCAGTCAGTGCATTTAGCTTCATTACGTATCACATCCTGGCTTAAAGGTTGAATCCTCACCCCGCAGGACTGTAAATATTCTATCCCCTGGTTAAACTTTTCCTCTTCGCCGGTCAACTCCAAAATCATCAGCCCCTCTTCCTGAGGAGTAACATAGGCTTTTAAAATATTAAATTGCAGGTCATAGTCTTTAACCAGCTTGCAGACGATAGGCTGATCCACCAGCCGATGCGGAAAATGCAGAACAATTCTTTTGGAAATCATGGCTGCCTCCTACCCTACTCAATCGGTCTTTCTTTTAACGGCTTAAAGGTATATCCCGACTCCTGACCAGGCAAAGCTGCCACTGGTTCAGTCAAAAGAAAATCACCTTTTTTAATCCAGGATTTTAATTCTTCGGCAATCTCGCGCGCCTTAGAATAACTGGATAAATTACCCGTAGGCACATCCTTACCTTGCACAACAATCTTACCCGACTTTAATTGGCTGTAGTTTACCTCACCTAAACTTCCGGGAATCATATGAGGATAGGATGAGCTATAATCCACAATCTGGGTATAGATCTCCTCATCTTTAATGGCCGCGTATTTAATTATTTCTTCATTTAATATAGGTATAGGAATACCTATACCTATAGTCAAAGTCACGCCATATCCGAGCATACTGGTCCCCAACAGCCACTCTGGCCTCATCTGTTTTAAATCTCCAATGACAGCCAGTGTCCCGGCAGGCGCCTGAGGTACACCGTTAGCTTTTCTGGGAACAGTCGGATTATGCTGTGTGCCCTGCCAGGCAACATAGCCAATTCCGCCGCCTAAGTATATTTTGCTGCCAATACCGATAGTCTTATAATAGGGATCTTTCAAAAGCGGTGAGAGTTGGCCTGCAGAGCAATAATTGGCATTACCCAATTTTGGTTTCAACTCACCCATATAGGTATAGATTATCTTATCCGACAAATTCACCGCCACATTATAATTCTGATAACAGTTGCGGATATTAAATAATACTGCCTCATTTAAATCCTTAATATTAATTAAGGTTGCGAGTTTCTTGCGCGGATAGCAGTCTGTTCCGTAAGCTGTTGCTTCGAGGCGAATATCTTTCCCCGCAACAAGTTCCTCAATCACATGGCCACCGCCATATTTAAATTCACCGGGAAATATTTTATTGCGTGGGTCATCATCAGGGATGGCGGTTGCGCCTAAATAAATATCCACTGCGGCAAATCCGGCATAGGCTACAACATCATTAATCTTACAGATTCCGCCGCCCAATTTTATCCTGGGCTTAGAATGCCCGATATTAAAATATACACCTGACGAACACATCGGACCAAATGTACCAGTGGTAACTACATCCACTTCCTGAGCTGCCTTTTTAATCCCTTTTTTATCTACCAGGTCAATAATTTCTTCGGCAGTGACACAGACGACCTGGCCTTTTTTAATCTTTTCATTGATTTCTTTTATGGTTCTCATCAACCTCACCTTCTCTCTCTATGCTTTTATAACCTAAATGGCAATAACTTCCTTTACTTCCGGGACTTCTTCTTTTAAGAGCCTTTCGATTCCCATCTTTAAGGTCATCTGGCTCATCGGACAGCAACCACAAGAACCGGTTAGTTTTAACTTAACCACGCCATCAGCGGTAACGTCAATCAACTCAACATTGCCGCCATCTGTCATTAACATGGGGCGGATTTTATCCAATGTTTGTTCGACTTTTTCTCGCATTTTCACTCTCCTTATTTGAATAGGTCTGTACTGAGATAACGCTCACCTGTATCCGGTAATATAACTACAATGAGTTTACCTTGATTTTCTTTTCTCTTGGCCACATATAAAGCGGCAAACACTGCTGCGCCCGAAGAAATTCCGGCTAATATCCCTTCTTCTCTGGCCAGCCTTTTGGCAGTACTCATCGCATCTTCATTAGAAACCTGGATTATCTCATCGATAATTTTAGTATTAAGCACTCCGGGCACAAAACCCGCGCCAATCCCTTGTATCTTATGCGCTCCGGGTTTACCGCCGGATAATACCGGTGAATCCTTAGGCTCAACAGCAATGGCTAAAAATTGAGGTTTTTTCTTTTTAATAACTTCAGCTACGCCTGTAATTGTACCACCGGTTCCCACGCCTGAAACTAAAATATCTACTTTGCCTTCGCTATCTTCCCAGATTTCTTTGGCCGTAGTCCGACGATGAACTTCCGGATTTGACGGATTTTGAAATTGTTGGGGCATAAAATAGCGCTTATTGCTCCTGACTAACTCTTCTGCTCTTTTCACTGCGCCGGACATGCCTTCTGAACCAGGAGTCAAGATAATCTGGGCACCAAAGGCAGCTAAAAGCTGCCTGCGCTCAAGGCTCATGGTCTCCGGCATAGTCAAAACCAATTTATAGCCTTTTACTGCACAAACAAAAGCTAAAGCAATGCCTGTATTGCCAGAGGTCGGCTCGACAATGATAGTTTCTTCATTAATCTTGCCATCCCTCTCAGCTGTTTCAATCATACTTAAGCCAATCCTATCCTTAACCGAACTACAGGGATTAAAGAATTCTAACTTAGCGACTACCGTTGCCAAACAACCCTTAGTTAGTCTATTCAATCTCACTAAAGGCGTGTTGCCAATCAATTCTGTAATATCGCCTGCAATCTTGTCCATTTGTCTCCTTACCTTAATAATATTAAATCTGATAAACTAACGTGGGCTTTAAATGACTCAGCTTTTTGGCTAAGTCTTCAAAAGTAATGTTATCGATTACCTTGGCCGTGCTTTTGCTGACTTCTTCCCAGATATTCCTGAATATACATTTATAAATATCATTACAGCCATGGTATTTTTTATCCACGCAGGCAATCGGCTCAATCGGTCCGTCAATAAAACGGATTACATCCCCTACTTTTATGCGGGAAGGCTGTTTAGCTAAAAGATAACCTCCGACTTTTCCCCGCCGGCTCTCCACAAATCCTCCTCTTTTTAAATCCAGGAGTATCTGCTCTAAAAATTTAATCGGTATGTCTAGGCGCTCGGCTAAATCCGAAATCGTCACCGGGCTATCTCCATAATGTAGCGCTAAATCCAGAATTGTCTTTAAGGCGTAATCGCCTTTATAAGTTATGCGCATCTTTGCTCTTTCTATATAATCCCTATCGTCTTAGTAGAGTATAACAGAAACTTAGAACTTGTCAAGTATTTATTTTTCTCTACTTCCAAGGGGCCCCTCTCGTATTAGCCGAGGGGAAACCTTTCGCTTCATTTTTTAAACCAATTTTGCGTATTAACGCAAACTCTAACCAGCATAAGCATAACCGGAACCTCTATTAAAACACCCACAACCGTTGCCAACGATGCTCCTGAAGATAAACCAAATAGAATTGTTGATGTCGCAATAGCCACTTCAAAATGATTGCTCGCCCCTACTAAAGCTGACGGAGCTGCATCTCGATAAGATAACCCTAACCATTTAGCCAACCCGTATGAAATAACAAAAATAAGGCACGTCTGGATAAAGAGCGGAATCGCTATTAAAAAGATAATCTGGGGCTGATTGATAATCAACTCGCCTTTAAAAGAAAACAGTAAAACAAGCGTAAGTAATAAGGCGCATATGGAAACGGGGGTTAAATAATGTAAAAACTTTTCCTCAAACCATTTAAATCCCTTTTTTACGATTAACCATTTTCTTGAGTAATATCCTAACAATAACGGTAGGCCGACATAGACCACCACTGATAACACAATTGTCTGCCAAGGTATGGGCATCTTATTCACTCCTAACAACCATCCCCCTAACGGCGCATAAAGAAATAACATGGTCAGCGAATTAATGGCTACCATTACGAGCGTATGACCGTCATTACTTTTGGCCAGATGTCCCCAGATTAAAACCATCGCTGTACAAGGAGCTATTCCAAGTAGGATACATCCAGCGATATAAGACCTAAATAATTCGACCTGGGACCCATCCTTTACGATCTCCGTTCCTGGAAGCCACCCCTTAAATAACAATCCAAGAAACAACCACGCAATAGCAAGCATAGTAAATGGTTTTATGCACCAATTTACTACCAGCGTAAGGATGACCGGCTTAGGAGTCTTGCCTGCCTTAATAACCTCAGCAAAATCAATTTTGACCATAATTGGATACATCATGAAAAACAGGCAAACAGCGATAGGAATAGATACTTGATAAATCGAAATCTGATCAAGCGTTACAGCCATCTGAGGAAATAATTTGCCTATTATTATCCCAATCCCGATACAAAGCAGAACCCAACCGGTAAGATACTTTTCAAAGAAACTTAACCGCCTCTCCTCGCGAATAACATGCTCCATTTATTCTCCTCTTCTATAAAACGCCTAATGCTTCGGCCATTTCTTGCATGATCTTTCTATTCTCTGTAAATCTTTGCTCTGTTGACAATGGGGCACATTTTGAAAGCTTCTGTTCACCCAGCAAAAGCCTACAAGCAAAAGCAAGACACGTTGCTTCCCCGCATAAGCGACAATTAGTCTTAGGAAGCCAGCCGTAAATTTGTAACGCGGTTATCTTGACCTTCTCTTCGTAATTTGGTTTTATCTTATCTCGATTCTGGTAGGTTTTATTTGTTAGCTCCTTAAGTTCATTGAGGATATTCCAGGCATCAATAATATCATCTGCCTTGGCAATGGCTACCTTTATATTATAGAGGTTAATTACTCTTCGGCCTTTAGTATACGTAAGGGTAGGCGCGTTTTTATTATAAGAAGCACCTTTTATAACCGCGTTAAGATAAGGCAGGATTTCTGAGATATTGCAGGAAAAATAGGCAATCAGGCGGATTTTTTTCTCATCCGCAATACAAGGAGCAACATAACAGAGGGTTACGGCTTTTAAAAACTCTTCCGTAGTTGGAGGGGGTTTATAGTCTTGAGCTCTTTTAAAAAACTCTTCTTCGTAATCGCGGTATAAAAACGGATAATAGCCGCTTATAAAGCCGCCTCCCTGTGTTAATGACCGACATATGTCCTGCCTCTCTCGTGCCGGAACCACGACTGCTAATGTCGAAATATGCTTAAAGTCTATGCTTTGAGTAACTAAAATCTTCTGGGCTTTCAGCCCTTCATCCTGATTAGGGAAAACGATAATCTCATAATCTTCGTCTTTTTCTATTTCCAAGTCAACCTCAAAAAAGCTTTAATATATAAATACCGCTATAATATACGCCCACTAACACGAATGTTGCCCCTGTAACTATTCGCATATAATATTCTAACCTTGTCAGCTTATGAAACCAATGGCTCAATGATGTCACGCCCAAAGCAATGGCAACAGCAAATACAAGAACCGGTAACCCTGTGCCAATTCCGTAAATAAATGGCAAGATAATACCACTTTTGCTGTTAATCGCTAAAGGAATAAGGCCCCCAAAGAATAACGCCGCCGAAATTGGGCAAAACGCTAGAGCAAAAATAAAACCAAGCAAAAAGGCGCCCGGCGCGCCGGATTCGACAAGCTTATTCTGATGCCGCTGAGACAGCGTTATGCCGGGCAACTTTAGAGTAAATACTTCCCATAAAAATAGACCCGTGATAATCAAAAATGGCCCCAATGCTATTGCCATGTATTTCTGTAAGAATTGCGCGACCTGCGGTATGCCTAAAAGGGAGTTGATAATAAGCCAGCTCAGTAACACATAAGCGACCATCCTCCCAATCGTATAAGCAAGCCCTGAAATAAACACCATTGCCGGGTGCGCTATTTTCTTAGAGAGGAAAGAAACAGCTGCAATATTCGTAGCCAAAGGACAAGGACTGATTGAAGTCAGTATCCCAAGCCACAAAGCCGAACCAAAAGCTACCAATATGTCCATTATTAAGAGTCCTTGAGGAATGCGTTTATCTCAGCTGTTACATAATCGATGAATTTCGGTTTATTGTGGGCATACTCCCAAATCTTGTCCAGATTTTTCGACTTAACTTCCTTGCCGTCTTTAACAAGAGATAAGATAAGCGATTTGGTATACAGCTGATAATCTTTTACAAAATGTTCGTTGCCGCGCTCTTCAACATTGACCGCTTGAAACGTAAGTTTTCCCGATTGGAGTGCGTCTTTAAAATTCGCCTCAACCGCTTCCCTAGAATATTTCTCCATGTTCATACACGTGTAGCAACGAAACGTACCGTGAAAATAATAGACCATAACCTTGTTTGCTGAATCGGTATAAGACTTAGGCTCTATGGCTTTTGCCTGCGGTGTGCCTTTTAAAGCAAACATGGCAACTACTGAAATTGCGATTACACAAGTTATTAAAATATTTTTCTTCATTTTACAGCTTTCTCCTGTTGGCTTTTCTTTAGATTCTTCAAGATAGTTAAAGACGGGAACGATATAGCTTCTTGTGGGCACATCCCCATACAACTGCTACATCCAACTACGCAAGAATACGGTTCTACTACCTTTGGTTTGTTATTCTTTTCATCCCAGTCATATACTCCGTGACTGCAAAAATTATAACACTCCTTGCATCCAAGACATTTTTCTAAGTCAACTGTAGGGTGCCAAGGAATATCTTCTCTAGGAATTCCCTGCCAATTCCCGTATTTACCTATTTTCATTCCCCCTTCTGAATAAGCTGCTTTATCTGTTCAACTGTAGGGATCTTACCTTGCATAACAATGTTTCCGTCAATAATAAGGGCCGGAGTCTGCATAATACCCTTATCAATCATGGCATTAATATCTGTTACCTTAATAACTTCTGCCTGCTTATTTAATTCTAACAAAGCTTTTTTTACGTTTTCTTCCGTATTATGGCATTTTGGGCAACCCGGACCTAAAACTTCAATTTTCATTGTGCTCCTCCAGTTATCTTTTCACTGCGGAAACTTTTACGCTTGCTACCGCATCCTGAGCGCTCTTAAAGTTATCAAACATGGCATCCACCGGATAACTTGATTCGCTGATCACTTTAATATCCTGAAATCCGGCTATTCTTATGAAATCTAGATACTCGTCTTTCTTAATCGCCCCGGCAAGACAACCCACGTACGCCTCAACTGAGTCTTTAATCTCTTTCGGCAGGTCTTTGGTAAGCACCAAATCCGAAACCATTAACCTCCCGCCAGACCTTAAGACTCTATGAGCATCTTTAAAAACTGCCTCTTTATCAGGTGAAAGGTTAATAACGCAGTTTGAAATAATCACATCAATGGAATTATCTTCTAAGGGAAGCTTCTCGATCTCGCCTAAACGAAACTCTACATTGGTGTATCTGCCTTTCTTAGCGTTTACTTTTGCTTTCGCGATCATTTCCGGCGTCATATCGACCCCTATAACACGGCCTGATTTGCCGACTCTTTGCGCTGCCAGAAATGCATCAAACCCCGCCCCGCTTCCTAGATCAAGTACGATATCACCTTCTTTTAAAGATGCTATAGCAACTGGATTTCCGCAACCGAGACCTAAATTCGATCCCTCAGGGACTGCGCCCATTTCTTCTTCAGTATAGCCAACAGTTTTACTTATATTTTGAGCAAGGTTTGAGTCCCCACAACAAGACGATGTTGAACAACATGAACTACCTTGCCGTGCGATCTTTCCGTAGCCTTCCTTTACCTGTGTTTTAATATCTTTCTTATTCTTTTCCATATATCCCTCTTTTATTTAATAAGCCATCCAAAAAATATTCCAGTAAACGTTGACATTATTACAACAAGCGACACGTACACCACGGTCTTCTTTGTCCCCATAATAGTTCTTAATACCAGCATGCTCGGCAAGCTTAAGGCGGGCCCAGCTAAAAGAAGCGCCAAAGCAGGCCCCTTACCCATACCCGCATTCATCAAACCTTGAAGTATCGGTACCTCTGTAAGTGTCGCAAAATACATAAATGCTGCGACAACCGAAGAGAAAAAGTTTGCCCATAAGGAATTCCCACCTACAAGCGCCACCACAAAACGAGAAGGAATAACGCCTTCATGTCCTACCCGACCAAGCAAGAACCCTGAAACGAGTACGCCTCCCAAAAGAAGCGGCAGTATCTGCAATGCAAAACCCCATGTCGCGCCAGTCCAATCTTTTAATTCCTCTTTTTTGAAACATTTAACAAGCATGACCACGAGACTGATTAAAGACACGCCAGTGATCCACCACTTATACTGATAAATGAGCGACCAAATACTATTATCACCTTCAAGCGGCCTGCCCCAGTTAGCAAACACAAGCACCGCGACCATAGAAGCAAAATATAGAACCGTTTGCCATAATGACCGCGTTTCTTTAACTTCACCCGCGTTAAAATCACCACATTCCTGGCGGCTGCACTCTTCTTTATAAAAGATCAGATGCATCAATAAACCAATCACGACACTGAAAACCACAGCGCCGATAGCTCTGGCCAAACCCAGCTGCCAACCTAGGATACGCGCCGTTAGAATAATCGCAAGAACATTGATGGCGGGTCCGGAATAAAGAAAAGCACTCGCGGGCCCGAGCCCTGCCCCTCTTTTATAAATACCTCCAAAAAGGGGCAACACAGTACAAGAGCATACTGCTAATATGGTTCCAGAAACCGCAGCTACGCTGTAAGAAAGAAATTTATTGGCCTTGGCGCCGAAATATTTCATCACCGAAGCCTGACTGACGAATACCGAGATCGCCCCGGCAATAAAGAAAGCAGGCACAAGGCATAAAAGTACATGCTCCCGCGCGTACCACTTGACCAGTGCTAAAGCCTCAAAGACTGCGTTATTAAAACGCATGCTTTCTACAGGAAGATAAAAACAAGCCAGGAATGCAGCTAATATATATAGAAACTTTTTCCAATCTTTCATTTTTTACCTCTTCTCTTAATCTTACAACAACCGCCTTCAATCCTGATCGCTTTAATATTAACTAACCCATCGGCTATCTTTCTTTGGGCTGAAGTTAAGATCCTTGAGAAAGTCGGCCGGGATATCTTCATAAGCTTTGCGGCGTCAACCTGCTGTAGCTCTTCGAGACAGGCAAGCCGCACCGCTTCAAACTCATCAAGAGTTAAAGACACTACTTGCACCTTATTTAAAGGCTTACAAAGAGGCTTAAAACATCTCTCCCCGGGAACACATTTAATCCATCTTGTTTTTTTTGGTCTCAAGGCAATCCTCCTTTATGAACACATGTTCATAATAAGTTTACCATATACTAGTTTAGTGTCAATTGTTTTTTAAGGTATTCGCGTGACGCTATTCAATATCGGGTCAACGCTTTTTTGGGGCAGGCGTAAATACAAAGGTGGCACTTCAGGCAATCCCCGTCTCTTACTATCTGAGTGCCTTCTCTTTTGAACGAATACGGCCTGATCTGGATAGGGCAGACTTTAGAGCAGAGCTTACATTCCACGCATAAATCCGAATTAATCTTTAGAGGATATTTACTCTTTCCGACTAAATTGACTAACGTGCCGATGGGGCAAAACGAGCACCAGGTGCGCGGATGAAAAATTACGGCCAAAATAACACCTAAGGCAGTCGTAACCGTAAGCATAATCACGAAAAACATGCCGATTTTATTTACCGAAGGCCAGCGCACAATCAAGTTAATAGTCATGATTGTTATCAGCAAGGCTAAAACCGCAAGCCTGAAAGGTATATTTTTCAAAATTCCCGGTATATCTTTTTTGGGACTTAGGGGTTTAATTAAAAAATCGTAGAAGCTGCCCCGGGGGCAGAACCAATCGCACCATTTGCGGCCGCGAAATACACCAATACCTATTCCCAAAAGCATGCACAGGGGGATAAAAAAACCGACCAAAGGAAAGAACCAGCCAGCAATAAAAATAGCCACAAAGACAATCGCCAATAGCAATTGTTTTACTCTTCTTTTGTTTTCCCAAATATTATATTCGATCATCGAAATTAAAATTTATGCTGTATAAGATATCTAAATGCTTCTAAGCACGCCTTGGCGCCTTCTCCGGCCGCAATAATAATCTGCTTTTCCGCCACATCCGTCACATCTCCGGCAGCAAATATGCCGGGGATACTGGTTTCATTGCGGCTATTGACTTTAATTTCTCCAGGCTGAT
>Ga0315287_10002015_pt1 | contig 19031 bp, 15 predicted proteins | sample YL17G11_0_MG_FD_205037 | JGI IMG/M metagenome (GOLD analysis project Ga0315287, IMG submission 205037) | Sediment microbial communities from Yellowstone Lake, YNP, Wyoming, USA - YL17G11_0 | ecosystem: Environmental > Aquatic > Freshwater > Lake > Sediment | place: USA: Wyoming | collected...
CAATCGTGTTCGTAAAGGACGGCCGGGAAGTGAAGACCATCTATGGCTTCGGGAAGGCGGAGTTGGAAACCGTCTGGCGCGACGATAATTTTTCTCCCGGCAAACATTATTATTATGTGCGGGTGGAATTCCAGAGCGGAAACACGGCGTTTTCGTCCCCGGTTTTCGCCAACTATTAAATACTATTTTCGGAGGAAAAAATGCCTGTTCTCGAAGAGAAGATCAAAGATTTCGCAAGAAAGCAGGGAGTGCAGTTGGTGGGTATCGCCGGCCCCGACCGGCTCGATGGCCCGCCGTCGCTGGATCCCACCTATATTATGCCCGGCGCAAAGTCGGTGGTAATGATGGCCATGCCCATGGATGTCAAGGCCATCTACGATTTCCTTTCCAAAAAATCTCCAACACCCCACAACATCGACCAGAAACGGATGGACCAGGTTATGTACTGGACCGGGAAGAGGGTTGAGGATTTTATCATCTCACTTGGGCATCGCGCGAAAGTGGTTCCCACCAACGGCGACTACCGCCGCTCGCCGGACATTTTCGCCACCCATCCCAGTTTTTCCTTCCGGTTCGGAGCCATCGCCGCCGGGATCGCGGCGCAGGGCTGGTCCGGGAATGTCATGACCAAGGAGTACGGGGCCGCGATCTATCTCAGCGCGGTGGTGACCGATGCCGCGCTCAAGAGCGATCCTGCCATGCCGCCCAGATATTTTATCGATGGTTACTGTTCTAAATGCCGGATCTGCGACAAGACCTGCCCGGTGCGGATGTTCAAGGAAAAAGACGAAGAATACGTTTTGATCAATGGCGAGCTCCACCCTCGCGGCAAGCGCAGAAACATAGATTTGTGCAACATCTCCTGCTTCGGCCTGCACGGGCTTTCCTTGGATAAAAAATGGACCAGTTGGGGAAAATACTGGATTGAGGATTGGGTGGATAAAGAGCCGGAGCCGGACCAAAAAATCAAGACCCGCCTGCAGATGATGTTTAAAGGACAGGAAACCGGGACCTCGTATCTGAGATATGAACTGATCCGCAAGATGGCCGCCATTTGTTGGCCCGAAGAGTATTACCAAATGTTGCCCGCAGCCGATAAAATGCCGGATGACGAGGAAGAACTACTCAGGCTCCAGAAAGCTTATTCCAACAGGCTGGGAGTGGAAGGGCTTGACGATTACAACGTGCTGACCTGCGGGCAATGCGCCCTGGTCTGCGGGCCAACCATCGACGAGAGCGCTAACCGCTTCCACATGCTCACCGAATCCGGCCTGGTCGTGCCCGGTCCGGATGGCAAGATGGTTCGCGTGGACACTTTTGAGCAAGCGCAGGAGATCCGCCGGAAATACCCGTATAAACCGAGCATCGGGCAAAGGGTCAAGGACAACATTCTGGCATCTTGGCAGTGGCCTTCGCTTTATGGCGGGGTCCAGCCCAAGTCCGTGTACCAAGGAATTATATATGACCGCAAACTTCAAAAAGCGGTGAAGGATAAAATCAAAGGTTACAAACCCTCGGGGGCTTGAGTCGAAACGGGATAAAGGGAACTATTAATAACGACAGTCCCCGCGGACCAGCCCGGGGAAAACCAGGAACGGAAAGGAGAAAAACGATGAAACGATTTACAACGATTGCGGCTTTGGCAGCGGTAGGCGCGGTCGCGGTTTTTTTGTTTGCCGGAAAGGTCTGTGCCGAGCGGATGACGGTGGCGCCGCAAGGGGTCAAGTCGGCATCGGTCAAGATCGAGATGGGCGGCCGTGAACTTACGATTGCCGGAGGCGCGGACAGCCTTTTGGACGGAGATTTCAATTCCAACTCCCGCGCCCAACCGGTGATCAAGTACAAAGTCGATCACGGGAAAGGCGCACTTATTGTCAAGCATGAGGCTTCGGGCGCGGTTGCCAAGCGGGTTGGGAACGTCTGGAACATCTCTCTTAATAACAATATCCTGTTGGACCTGGATGTGGGATTCAGCACGGGCAAATGCAATCTTTTGCTGGCCGGCCTTTTATTAAACAAGCTCAAACTCGATGCGTTTTCAGGCAACGCCCAGGTTGACTTGTCGGGGTTTCATCCGAGCCTGGCCTCGGCGGACATTGCCATGGACAACGGGGCATTGAATGTGAAGATGAACGGAGAATATCCCGCGCTGCAAACCCTGGAAGTGGGCCTGACCAACGGCGGGCTCACGGTGGACCTGAACGGAACCTGGAAACGCGACTTGAACGCTTCCATCAATTCCTACGCGGCTGGAGTGACGGTGATTCTGCCCCGGAATACCGGTGTCCGGGTGGAAGTAAAAAACCGCAACGGCAGGGTGAAGGCGGACGGCTTGACCAAGGAAAACGGCGCTTATGTCAACAATGCGTTCGGGAAATCCAATGTGACTTTGCGCCTAGAGGTCAAGGACATTAACGGGGTTGTCAATCTGGTATTAGCGCCATGACGGGAAGCGGTTGGTTGCGGTCGGACCATGGAGGATGAATACGATGAGCGAGACGGCTTATAAAAAGATAGCGAAAAATATTGATCAAGGGCCGCTTACTGCGCCCAGGTCGAAAACTGGGTATTCCGAAGCTTTTATCGAACACCTGAAACTCCTTTACACCCCGCAAGAGGCCGAGCTGGTCTGCCATCTCAAGATGGGGATGCATTTCACCAGCGCGGCGGAGATTGCCGCGGCTTCGGGGCAAGCCGAGAGCGAAGTCCGGGCAATCCTTGACCCCCTGGGCAAAAAGGGGCGGATCATCGGCTTCGGAGGGATGTATGCCCTGCCGCCCATTCAGGTGATTTTCAACCATCACCAATTCAAGGAGGAGATAGGTCCCGACGACCTCAAGGCCGCAGAGCTTTACCAGAATTACTTCATCAAGGACGGGTTCTATAAGTATTATGAAAGCTCAAAGAAAGGCACGCAGATCATGCGGGTTATCCCGGTCCATCGCACGGTCCGGCACGGACAAAAGGTGCTGGACACCGAGGAAGCCCACAAGATCATCGACGCAGGCAAACACCTCAGGCTGGTCTCCTGCCCTTGTCGGGTTAGGACTGAGAAGCTGGGAGTCCGCGAATGCAAGGGCAAGTTCCCTATCGCAAGCTGTATTATGATGGAGACCTCGGCCCAGTATTTCGAAGCCTTGGGCATCGGCAAAACGGTAATAGCCGAAGAGGCGAAAAAGTACTTTGACGAGATGCAGGACCTAGGCCTAGTAGGCACCACCGAGAACTACGAGGCTGCGGGTCATACCGTGATCTGCCTCTGCTGCAACTGCTGTTGTTCCCAACTCCGGGGCCGCACCCGGTGGGAGAACCCGGAAGCGGTAGCTCCCGCCAACTTCGCGGCCGAGTCCAGCGAGGACTGCATATTGTGCGGCAAATGCGCGGAGCGGTGTTTTTTCAAGGCCATCACGATTGATGAGGATCTGGGGCGTGCGATGGTCGACGAGACGAAATGCATGGGCTGTGGTGTGTGCACGCTCGCTTGCGACCAGGAGGCGATCAGGCTCAAGCGAGTCGAGCGGGAGAAGCCTTATCCGGGCCCGCGCGAACTTTTCAAGAAAGTGGCGATCGAGAACCGGGAAAAGTACAAATGAGTCTGGAAGCGGCTTATCTGCGCATCGCAGAGAACTTCGAACAACACGCCGGGGGAGCGCCCAAAGCCGGCCAAGAATTTTCCAGGGCCTTTATTGACTATCTGAAACTTCTATATGCTCCCGGGCAGGCCGAATTGGTCCAGTACCTGAAAGTTACCCGCGAATTTTATGCCAGCGGTTTTGACATGAATGATTACACCCCTGCGGGAAAAATTGCGGAGCTTTCCGGCCAAAGCACCACAGAAGTCAGGCGGCTGCTGGACCCGCTGGTGCAAAGGAGCGCGCTTTTGGGCAACAGCTCAATGATGGGCAGCTCCCCGGTCGAATCGGCAAAAAAGTCCTTCCAGGCTCTCCGTGTCATTCAACGCAATGCCGGGATCAGCGCGGCGCTCAGAGTGATTGGTCAAACCATGTCGCTCAATTTGCTCGAGGTCCTGAAGCGCGGCCCTCAAAAAGCGGGAGGACTATTTTCGGTCCCGGTTTACGCGCTTCCGATTTTTCCCTCGCTTTTGAATGTCCACCAGTTTTACCCGCAGGTTGAAAAAGATGACCTGCGGGCTGGGAACCTATACCAGGAATTTTTCATCAAGGATAAATATTACCGGCGCTACGAAACCTCGGAGAAAGGAACGCCCACCTTTCGGACCATTCCGGTGAGACGGGCGCTGGCCACCGGACAGAAGATACTCAGCACCGAAGAAGCGCATGGCATCATAGACTCTTCGCTAGTAGCCGCGCTGGTACCCTGCCCGTGCCGGACGCGCACGGAAAAGCTGGGCATCCGCGAATGCAAGGACAAGAACCCGGTCGGAGCTTGCATCATGCTCGGTCTTTCCGCGCTCCACTTTGAATCAGCCGGGATGGGCAAACCGGTCTCAAGAGAACAGGCCAAGAAATATCTGGACGAGATGCAGGACCTGGGGCTTGTGGCTGCCACGGAAAATTTTTCCAGGCCGGAGCATTCCATCATCTGCCTTTGCTGCGGATGCTGCTGCTCAATGCTCCGCGGCCGCACCCGGTGGGATAATCCCAAGGCAATGCTGTCATCGAATTTCGTTCCGGCGAATAACGAGGGTTGCCTGTTCTGCGGCAAGTGCGAAAAACGGTGCCTGTTCGGAGCTATAACGGTGGAAAGGAAATTGAAGAAGCACAGCGTTGACCCGGCAAAGTGCATCGGGTGCGGGGTCTGCACCATTGCCTGTAAGCAAAAATCCCTGGGGCTTCGAAGGGTCGAACGCGCGAGCCCGCCGCTCAATGCGCGGGAGATGTACGACAGGATCGACCGAGAAAATCGGGGAGGTGTTTGATGGGAAGGGCGGTTAGTTTGGAAGAGTTGAAAACTTTCCTAGGAAAAGAAATCGGGTTGTCGGACTGGCTGGAAATTACCCAGGAGCGCATCAACGCTTTCGCAGAATGCACTGAAGACCGACAGTGGATCCACACTAACCCGGAAATGGCCAAGACCGGCCCCTATGGCAAAACCATTGCCCATGCCTATATGGCCCTGGCTTTGCTCTCTTATTTCAATTACCAAAACCAGGTGTTCCCGGCAGGGATCAAAATGGCACTAAACTATGGCCTCAACCGCGCGCGCTTCATGAACCCGGTCCCGGTCGGGTCGAGGATCAGGAACCATTGCGTGCTCAAGGACCTGACAGAGAAGGGTGCGGGAAAAATTTTGATGACCTTTGAGAACACCGTGGAAATCGAAGGGCAGTCCAAACCAGCGGCCGTGGCGGAAACGCTTTCAATGGTCATGACTTGAGATGACTGTTTCGGGAGGAAAAAATATATGGCGAATGAACCGAAAAGAGACAAAATCGCATGGGACCGCCGGACTTTCATGGCCGCGGCCGGGCTGGGAGCAGTGGCCGGGCTTGCCGGAAGCTGTGCTGCGTTTGACCGTCGCGGATACGAATCCAGCTTTGGGGAGCTTTCCGGTAGGTTCTCCGCCGAACCGCTGCCGCCCTTGGGGCACGAAAACGGAGCCGGGATTGATGAGCGATGGATCTCGGACCTCATAGCCGCGTTTGTGAAGAATGATCCGGGCAACTCCATGGAATCCAAATTCCCGGGCGAGAAGATTTACAAGGACGCCCTGGTTGGTTTCTCCGCAGGCCCGGACCCTTTGTTCCTTGAATACAAAAAGATCATCGGACCCTTTCACCTGACTCCAGCCGAAGCCATGGACATGGCCGCCAAGAGGCAGGGAGTAAAAGCGCCGGTGCCCGAGCAGATCGGCGTGGTTTCTTTCATCCTGCCTTTTGCCGACCCGATAGTGGATTCCAATGCCGCGGAAAAACGCTGGTGCTCTCCCCGCTGGGCACAGGCCCGGCTGCTGGGAGGATTGTTCACCCAGAAGGTGCAGATGGCACTGATCAAGGAACTTGCCCGCTATAACATCCTCACCGCGGCCCCGGACATGAGCCCGGAATTCAAGGCCAGCAAAAATACTCCCGTGGGATACGCATCCAACTGGTCGTTCCGACACCTAGCCTTTGCCGCGGGTCTAGGCAGCTTTGGCATGAGCGACCTCTTCATATCGGAAAAAGGGACCGCCCATCGCTGCGGAGCAGTGGCAGTGGCGTTGCCCCTGAAGCCCAACCGCGAACGCGCTCCTCACTACCGGCATCATTGCCTGCACCATCGGACCGGAGGGTGCCTGGAATGCGCCCGCCGCTGCCCGGTCGGCGCAATCTCAGATAAGGGACACGATAAGAACAAATGCGGTAAGAATGTGGTCTCAAGCTGGCCCCGCAACCAGGTAAAGTACCAGATAAATATTTATGGATGCGGGCTCTGTTCGGCCAATACACCATGCTCCCAAGAGGGCCCGATTTAATCATAAACAGGATGAAAAGAATATGAAAGCCGCCAAGAAGAAGCTGGAATCAAGAAAAGAATATTTGCTCCAATATAAGTTGCGCCATTTCAGGTGTCCAAAAGGTGTCCATTAGCCTTCAAAAAAGACATTGTGCGAATGAAAGCTAATAGAATTTCGTGAAAAGCTATGAAAGGGTAATTTCTTGAAAATAAAGCCAATTCCTGAGAAATAGCAATAAAAATGAGGGGTTCCGAAGAACCCCTCAAAAGTAAGACCTTGACTTTTGACTTTTGAATTTATTTTTCCAATTTATTGTCATCGAAAGACCTCTCTTTCAGTCGCTCAATGCCTTTGGTAACCGCGGATGGGCTGACGCCTAAATAATCCGCGACATTCCCAACCCTCATCCCGCAATCCTCCACCAGATGCAGGAAAGCCGCCTGCCTGGTCGGGAAATATTTGCTCCTTTCTTTCAGTTGTCTCGCTTCGGTGTCGAAAGCCGCTGCCACCCTCCCCAATTCATCCTCAACATCCAACACTGGTTTTGACAATCTCGTGTAATCAACCACCTCCTCTTTCTTCTTTCTCGAAGGCGCAAATATTGTGTTAATCTTTTCCACAAACTCGTCAGAACCAATTATGGCTTTTTCTGTGATGTCCTTCCAGAACTCTTTGGGCTTTTTGGCAATCGCGAGACAGGTCTAGTGATAAGCTATTTTGCTTTGCCACAATAAATTTTTAACACGGTTCTGAGATTGTTGTCAAATCAAGCGTGAAAAGCAAAAGTATAAAGCAAAGGCCTCCCCATATTCTCATATTCTGTGTTAAGGACATAAGCCTTTGCCGTCAAATTTAAACTGTGATTTATTCAAGTCAAATCTGATACCAGTAAATTCGCGTGCAAATATTTCATCTTTTATTGACTTTTGCCCTCTTGGATGCTAGTTTTTATAAAAATTACAGGAGGTTCCCAAAATGGTTAGAGAGGTTGTGATTACGAGCGGAGTAAGGACTGCGATCGGCACCTTTGGAGGCAGCTTGATGAACATACCCGGGCCGGACCTGGCCGCGATGGTGGTCAAGGAAGCGATCAAGCGTAGCAAAATAGAGCCGGGGCTGATTGAGGACGTCATTCTCGGAAACTGCATGATGCGGCCGGATGAATACACGGTCGGCAGGCTGGTCGGCCTGAAAGCGGGCATTCCCTTCACCACCCCCGGGGTCACCATCCAGCGCCAGTGCGCGAGCGGCATGCAGGCCGTGGTTTACGGCGCGCAGCAGATCATGCTCGGGGATGCGGACTGCATTCTGGCGGGCGGGGTTGAGATGATGAGCCGGGCGATCTATTACAGCAAGGACGCCCGCTGGGGCGCGCGTCTCAAGCACCAGGAGCTTAGCTGCGGCATCTGGGACGGCCTGACCGACGCCTACACCGGCCTGATCATGGGCCTGACCGCGGAAAACCTGGCCGCCAAGTATAACATCACCCGCCAGGAGCAGGACGAGGTATCGCTGCGCTCCCACAACTGCGCGGAGGCCGCGATCAAGGGCGGCAGGTTCAAGGACGAGGTCCTGCCCATACCCATCCCGCAGAAAAAGGGCGATCCCAAAATGTTCGAGATCGACGAGCACGTGCGCATGGGAATGACCATGGACCAGCTCTCCAAGCTTAAACCCTCTTTCAAGCCGGACGGCACGGTCACCGCGGGCAATGCCAGCGGCATCAACGACGGCGCGGCCGCGGTGGTGCTGATGGCCGCGGAAAAGGCCAAGTCGCTGGGGATCAAGCCCATTGCCAGGCTGGTGAGCTACGCGGCCGCGGGCGTGGAGCCGGAGCTGATGGGCTACGGCCCGGTGCCGGCCACCCAGAAGGCCCTGGCCAAGGCCAATCTCAAGCTCTCGGACATCGAGCTGATCGAAGTCAACGAGGCCTTCGCGGCCCAGTACCTGGCCTGCGAAAAACTGCTGGGACTGAAAAGGGAGATCGTGAATGTCAACGGCTCGGGCATAGCGCTCGGCCACCCGGTGGGTTGCACCGGGACCAGGATCATCATCTCTTTGCTCAACGAGATGAAGCGCCGGGGCAACAAGCTCGGCCTGGCAACCTTATGCGTGGGAGGCGGAATGGGAATGACCACGGTCTGGGAACTGCTCTAATCAAAATCAAAACCAGGGCCGGTCCGCAAAGGGCCGGCCTTTTTTTTTGCCGTTTTAAATTATATAATCTGAGACCATGAGAAAATATATATATGGAATAGCCGCCCTCACCCTCATGGTGCTGCCGTCGCTTGTCTTATCTTCGAATTTTTCCATCAAAGAAAAAAACGGCATACCTTATCTTGAGCAGAACAACCTGCCCTATTTCACCTGGTTTTTGAAGACCAGCCGCGAAGAACTGGACCTGGCAGGACCCTGGAAATTCAAGCCCGACCCCGAAGACCAGGGCGCGGAAAAGAAATATTTCAAGCCCGGGTTCAGCGACCACGATTGGCTGTCAATCAAAGTCCCTTCTGACTGGACCAAGCTCCCGGAGCTCAAGAGCTACCAGGGCGCGTGCTGGTACCGCAAGATTTTTACTCCGCCCTCTCAATGGGACAAGCGTTTCAACCGGTTGGAACTGGACGGTGTCGCGCATAAATGCAAAATCTGGATCAACGGCAAACTTGTCGGCGAGCACAACGGCGGCTTTTCAAGGTTCAGCTTTGACGTCTCCGGGCTGGTCAATTACGGCGCGGAAAACCAGGTCACCGTCCTGGTCGACAACCGGCGCAATTACGCGGACGTCCCGCCCATGCTCTGGAAAAACGACCGGCTCGGCTGGTGGGAATACGGCGGGATCGCGCGCCAGGTCAAGCTGGTGTCTTCCCTGCCCCAGACCGTTTCCAAAATCGAAGTCACGGCCGAGCCTCTTGAAAACAGCCAGGGCCTGCTTTCGGTCAGGGGCCTGATCTACAACTCCGGAAAAGAGAACGCGGGCATGATCGTGGACATATCGCTAAAAGATATAAACACCGGCAAAGTCCTTTTCAAAGACACCCACGCGCCCATCGTGATTGATAAAAACGATTTGCAGTCATTTTCCTTCAGCACCCGGTTGAAAGACATCACGCCCTGGTCCCCGGACGCTCCGAACCTTTATCTCCTGATTGTGATGGTCACCGGCCCGTATGGGATTGAAGAGGATTCGCTTGAGGTCGGCTTCCGGAAATTCGAAGTCCGGGGCAACCAGCTTTTTCTGAACGGAAAGCGCTATTACATCCGCGGCCTGAACCGTCACGAGGATGATCCCGAGACCGGTTTTTATCAAAGCGATGCACGGCTGGCTGAGGACATGGGCCTGCTCAAGGACTTGCATGTCAACCACCTCCGGCCCGGCCATTACCCGAATGACCCGCGCTGGCTGGTTTTGTGCGACCGTCGGGGCATAACCATCACCGAGGAAATCCCGCTCTTCCAGGCCGGGACCGGCTGGGAAAAATGGCTGGAGAGCGCATTCACCAAGGGCAGCAAGGCCAAAGTGAGCGCACCAACTTCGGAAGGCTGGAAGGCGATTAAACAGATACAAGACCCGGAACTGGTCACAAACGCCTCGCAGCAGATCGCGGAGATGATCGAACGCGACCGCAACCATCCAAGCGTGATCATCTGGTCGATCGGGAACGAGAACCTGACCATCGCTACCTCCGTTGCCCGCAAGACCTTTCAGCAGCTCTATGCGCTCTGCAAGAAACTTGACCCGCTACGGCCGGTGACATTCGCCCTGCTTACCTCGCCGGTGCTCTCCCCCGCCCTGGAGCGGACCGCGGACATCGCGGACATCATCTCGATCAACGAGTACTACGGCTGGTATTTCGGAAAGGTCGAGCAGGCCGGATTTTTTTTTGACGCGGTGCACAAAAAATATCCGAATAAGCCGGTGATCATTTCCGAGTTCGGAGCGGATACCGTCTACGGAAGACACGATCCCGAAGGAGCCGAGAAAAAATTGAGCGAGGAGTATCAGGTGAAAATGATCATCGGCACCTGGGAGCAGATTGCGGAGCGCGACTGGCTTTCCGGGGGCATGCCCTGGTCATTGGCTAATTTCCGGTGCGGATGGTGGGGACCGGACTATGTGGGTCCGAACATGAACTTGAAAGGCGTTACCGACTACCAGCGCCGCAAAAAACTCGCGTATTCAAAACTGCAGGAATTATACGAAAATTTGCAACAAACCAAGGCCGAATAACCGGCGCGAGATTGCTCCATGATCAAACGCATGAGAATCCATTATAAGGGAGCCGTCCAGGGCGTGGGCTTCAGGCCTCATATCTATCGGCTCGCCAAGGCCTTTGATCTCTCGGGATGGGTGAGCAACGCCGCCGCCGGGGTCATTGTAGAAATCCAGGGCGAGCCGGAAAGGATCAAACAATTTCTCAAAGCCTCGTCCGAACAGGCGCCGGTGCTCGCGCGCGTCAGGTCATTCTCGGAAAGCGAAATCCCGCCTGGAGAGGAAAAGGATTTTTCCATCCGGGAATCGAGCAAAAGCGATGCGGTTTCCACTCAGGTGTCCGCGGACGCCGCCACTTGCAAGGACTGCCTGAGCGAACTGCTTGACCCCAAGGACCGCAGACACCGCTACCCGTTCATCAACTGCACCAACTGCGGGCCGCGCTTCACGATCATCGAGCGAATTCCATACGACCGGCCTTTCACGACCATGAAGACTTTCACAATGTGCCCGGACTGCCAAATAGAATATGACGACCCCGCCAACCGGCGGTTCCACGCCCAGCCCAACGCCTGCCCGGCCTGCGGGCCGGAGCTTAAACTGATCGACCGGGAATCAAAACCAATCCCCGGCGACCCGGTTTCCGGGGCGATAAAATTTCTGGCCGCGGGAAAAATTGTCGCGGTCAAAAGCCTGGGCGGATTTCAGCTTGCCTGCGACGCCCTCAACCAGTCCGCAGTGGCTCTCCTGCGCAGCCGCAAGATCCGGGAGGACAAGCCTTTTGCAGTGATGGCGCCGGATATTGAAACCGTAAAAAAACACGCGCAGCTTTCCGAGCCGGAACGCGAACTCCTGGAAAGCCCGGAGCGGCCGGTCGTTCTGCTCAGGAAAAAAGGAGACGCGCGGCTTGCGCCCGGGATCGCGCCCGGCCAGAAAAACTACGGGTTCATGCTCCCCTATACCCCGGTCCACCACCTGCTCATGGCCGAGGGCAAAATGCTTTTGGTGATGACCAGCGGGAACTTGAGCGACGAGCCCATCGCGTTCCAGGACCGGGAGGCGCTCGAGCGGCTGAAAAATATCGCGGATTATTTTCTCGCAAACAACCGGGCCATCCACATCCGGTGCGACGATTCGGTGGCGCGAGTGTTTGAAGGAAAAATCTACTTGCTCCGGCGCGCTCGCGGCTATGTGCCCAGGCCGCTCGAGATGCATTTCCCGGAAAAGCGCGCCTTGCTCGCAGTGGGCGCGCATTTGAAAAACACCTTCGCGCTCGCCCAGACCGGACAGGTGATTGTTAGCCACCACATCGGCGACCTGGACAACCTTGAAACCCTGAACGCGTTCGAGCAAGGCATCGAGCATTATAAAAATATTTTCGAAATCGTTCCGGAGATGGTCGTGCACGACCTCCACCCCGACTACCTTTCCACGATTTACGCGCAGAAGCTCGGCATCCCCAAGCTTGCGGTCCAGCACCATCACGCGCACGCCGCCTCGGTCATGGCCGAGCACAACCTGGCGGGGCCGGTGATCGGCGTTTCTCTGGACGGCACCGGGTACGGCAGCGACGGCGCAATCTGGGGCGGCGAATTCCTGGTCGCGGATTATTCCGGGTTTGAGAGAAAAGCGCACCTGGAATACATCCCGATGCCGGGCGGGGAAAAAGCGGTCAAGGAGCCGTGGCGCATGGCGCTGTCCTGGCTGGACAAAATTTTCGGGGAAGACCTTTGGAAACTGGACCTGCCCCTTTTTGAAAAAATGGACCGGCAACAATGCGAGACGCTCCTTTCCGCAGCCAAAAAAGGCATCAACGCGCCGCTCACCTCCAGCATGGGCAGGCTCTTTGATGCCATGAGCAGCCTGATCAATCTGCGACAGAGCGCCAATTACGAGGGACAGCCCGCGATCGAGCTGGAGATGATCGCGGACGAATCCGAGCCCGGGCGCTATTCATTCAATTATCGGCAAGTTGATGGTAAAATAATAATAGAGCCTGGGCCGCTGGTGAGTGAAGCGGTTTCCGATTTGAAAAAACGGGAAAGCCCGGAAAAAATTTCAGCGCGCTTCCATAACGGCGCGGCGCAAATGGTTTCGGAAATTTGCGCGAGGATCAAAGACGAGACCGGCGTCAATGACGTCACATTGGGAGGCGGGGTTTTCCAGAATTTTTGGGTGCTGTCGCGGTCAAAGCAGCTGCTGGAAGAAAAAGGCTTCAAGGTCTATGTCCATGGGCAGGTCCCGGCCAATGACGGCGGGATCAGCCTGGGTCAGGCGGCAATCGGGCTCTGGAGGATGAAGGATGTGCTTGGCGGTTCCGCTCAAGGTTGAAAAAATTGATGACAATGTCGCAACCGTCATGAGCGACGGCGTGCGAATCCGGGTTGACGCCAGCCTGGTGCCCGATCTCAAGCCCGGCGACTATGTGTTGGTCCATGCCGGCTTTGCCATCGAGGTTCTCAAGCCCGAGGAAGCTGAAGAGACCTTGCGACTTCTGGATGAGATGCTGGGTTCTGCGGAGGATGACCGCGCGTGAAATATCTTGAGGAGTTCCGGGACCTGAAACTCAGCCAGAGGCTTTCCGGAAAAATAAAAGAGGTCGCGGGCAGGGAAAAAATCCGGTTGATGGAAGTCTGCGGCACCCACACCATGGCCATCCACAAGTTCGGGATCAAGTCGCTGCTCCCCGAAAATATCCGGCTCATCTCCGGCCCCGGATGCCCGGTGTGCGTGACGCCCAACGAATACATGGACCGCGCCATCAGCCTGAGCTTTGCGCCCGGGGTGCTGGTAACAAGCTTCGGAGACATGCTCCGGGTGCCCGGGTCAACCCGCAGCCTGGAACAAGCCCGGGCGCAGGGCGGCAAGGTGCGCATGGTCTATTCGCCGATGGACGCGCTCCAACTCGCGCGTGACAACCCCGGAATCAAGGTCGTGTTCCTTGCGGTCGGGTTTGAGACCACCTCGCCGACCATCGCCGCAACCCTGGCGCAGGCCGAGCGGCACGGGTTTAAAAATTTTTTCGTGCTGATCGGACACAAGCTGGTGCCCCCGGCCATGAAGGCGCTGGTCGCAAACAAAAAAGTGGCGGTGGACGGCTTCATCTGCCCGGCGCATGTCAGCACCATCATCGGCACCAGGCCCTACAAATTCCTGGCCGATGATTACCGCATCCCCTGCGTGGTCGCGGGGTTCGAGCCGATTGATATTCTCCAGGGAATCTTGATGCTGGTGGAGATGATCAAAAATAAAAAACCGGAAGTGAAGAACCAATATTTGCGCGTGGCGACCGAGTCCGGCAATGAAAAAGCGCAGGAAATTCTGGCCAGAACTTTCGAGCCTGAAGACTCCAACTGGCGCGGGCTGGGCACAATCCCTCAAAGCGGGTACAGGCTGAAGCCCGGGTTCAGCGGCCGGGACGCTCAGAAGATGATCGCGGTGGAAGTCGAGCCGACCCGGGAACACAGGGGCTGCAAATGCGGGGAGGTGCTTCAGGGCCTGATCGAGCCTTGCCAGTGCCCGCTTTACGCAAACTCCTGCACGCCGGAAAAGCCGATCGGGCCGTGCATGGTCAGCTCGGAAGGCACCTGCGCCGCATATTACAAGTATGTGGGTGTTGAGACTTGAAAGACAAGGACCAAATATTGCTCGGACACGGCGACGGCGGCAGGCTGACCAGGAAGCTAATCGAAGATATTTTCGCAAAAGCTTTCAACAACCCCGAACTTGCGCCCCTGGCCGACGCCGCTATTTTAGACCTGGACAAAAACAAAATCGCGTTCACGACCGACTCCTATGTGGTGAAGCCGATCTTCTTCCCCGGCTCCGACATCGGCAGGCTCGCGGTGTTCGGCACGGTAAACGACCTGGCGGTGATGGGCGCGAAGCCGCGGTTCTTGTCAGCGGGCTTCATCCTTGAGGAAGGCCTCCCGCTCGAGACGCTTGAGCGAATTGTCGCGTCCATGAAGGAAGCCGCGCAAATCGCGGGCGTGAAACTGGTCACCGGCGACACCAAGGTTGTTGAGCGCGGGAGCGCGGACAATATTTTCATCAACACCGCGGGGATCGGCGAAATTCTGGACTGGCCTTCCATGGCCGCGTCGCCCGAGCCGGGGGATGAAATCGTGCTCAGCGGCTGCATCGGGGACCACGGAGTCGCCATCCTGGCGGCCCGGGGGGAGTTGAATTTTTCCTTGCCGGTGGAAAGCGACTGCGGCCCGGTCTGGCCTTTGGTGAATGCGCTGCACCGTGAGAGCGTTGCGGTCAAATGGATGAGGGACCCGACCCGGGGGGGAGTAGCGAGCGCGCTGAACGAGCTGGCGGATGGAAAAGATTTCGGCGTCCGTCTTTTCGAGGATAAGATTCCGGTGCGCAAGGCGGTCAGTTCGGCCTGCGAAATTTTGGGCCTGGACCCGCTCTATCTCGCGAACGAGGGCAAGCTGATCGCGGTGGTGAAAAAAGGCGGTGCGGAAAAAGCAAAAAAAATCATGGCCTCTTTCCCGACCGGCAAGGATGCCGAGGTGATCGGCGAGCTGGTTGCAAATCCAGCGGGCAAGGTGATAATCAGGACTCAGATCGGGGGCGCCCGGGTGCTTTCCATGATGGCGGGAGCGCCCCTGCCCAGGATCTGCTGAAGTTGATGACGGTAAAGGCAGTATGAAGCGTTTGTCCGAAAAAATATCCGGCATTCTTAAAAACCGGCCCCTGGTGGAGGTCATCGGCTGGGTCTTCGCCAACAGCAAGCAGGGAGAGCTTTCCGTCAATGTGCGCAAAGCCGAATACAATATTTTCTTCTTCAAGGGCATGCCCTTCTTCGCCAATTCCTCGCTAAGCTCCGACAACCTCTTCGAGATGCTGGTGAGCATGGGCAAACTCGACCGCGACGATGTCCATTCCCTGGAAAAAATGGTGGACCAGGGCGCCAGCCCGGAAAAAGCCCTGCTCGAAATGGGCGTGGTCGGCAGCACCGACATCTACGGCATGCAGCAGCTGATGGTCAGGGAGCTGATCATCCGCGCCTGCGGGCACCGGTCCGGGACTTTTGAGTTCAAGGAAATGGAGTCCTCGGAACTGGAAGGCCTGGCCATGTATGACATCAGCCCGATGGCCGTGATTTATGAGGCCATCAACCGGTTTATGCTCGAGGAACTGCCGGAAAAAATCCAGAAGATGTCCGGAGCCAAGGTGACGCTCAACCCCGGCGTCCATAAACTGGAAAACCTCCCGGAAATATTTTACCAGCGCACATATCTACTTGACGATTTTTACCGGCCCATGTCCGTGCAGGACGCGATCAACCTGCTGCTCCGCGAGTTCAAGGACCTGAACCAGGCGCTCACTTTTTTTTATGTGATGTACAGCACCGGGATTTTGCTGATCAGCGACGGGCAGAAGGCGCCCGAGGAAAAGCCCAAGCCGGAACCTGAACCCGCGTTCCATGGAGAGGCGGCCGGGGAAAAGAAACCGTCCAAGGTAGAAGTTCCGGCTTCCAGCGATTATATCTTCGTAACCGGCAAAAAAAGAAAAAAACATCATGAGAAAACGCCGGAGCCGGAACCCGCAAAGCAAGAAGGGCCAAAAGTCTCCCGGCCCGAGCCGCCAAAAGCGGAGCCGGCCCCGGCGGATATTGGGGAAGCGGACTCCGGCGCCAAAATGTCGCCCAAGCGCAAACTGGATTTGCTGGAAACAATCTTTCGGTCATCCAACGACCACCTCCAGTTGTTCGGGGTAAAGCCGGAAAGCCCGATCCCGGAGATCGAGCAGGCCTACATGAAATTGGTCAGGCAATATGAGATCGATGAAATGACCAAGGGTCCTGACCCGGAGCTGGCCGCGCAGGCCTCGGAACTCAAAGCCAAGATCAGCGAGGCCTTCAACACGCTCACCAACGCCGAACTGCGCGATGCATACGAAAAATCGATTTATTCGGAGGAATTCAAGCGGGCATACACGCTCCCGCTCAAGCGCGAACTGGCGCGCCGTCAATTCCTGCGCGGCAAGTGGTTCCTGGACCACACCCGGGCGGACCTGGCCCTGGTCCGTTTTGAAAAGGCATTGGAACTGGACCCGGAGCAGGCTGATTATTTTTCCTACACCGGCTGGGCCATGTACCGCGCCAACAAAGGCTCCATGTCTGAAATCGAGGGCTACCTGAAACAAGCCTTGAGACTGAGTTCGCGCTCGGACCAGGCTTATTATTTCCTGGGACTGATCGCAAAGCGCAAGGGCAATGAAAGCCTGGCTGACGAATATTTCCAGAAAGCGCTGGTCATCAATCCCTCGAACCGGAGCGCTGCGCGCGAACTGGATACCATCAGGAAGAGCCGGGAGAGCAGCGGCATTTTCGGAAAGATTTTTTCAAGGAAGAAATAACCGGGGGCGTAAAAATGGAAAACCTGGAAAAAATTCTGGACAAGGTCAAATTTGACGAGAAGGGCCTGGTCCCGGCCATCACCCAGGACGCAGGGACCAGACAGGTGCTGATGATGGCTTACATGAACCGCGAGTCGCTCAAGTTGACCCTTGAGACCGGACTCTGCCACTACTTCAGCCGTTCCCGCCAGAAGCTCTGGAAGAAGGGGGAGACGAGCGGGAACCTGCAGCATGTAAAGGAAATATTTTACGATTGCGACAACGACTCGCTCCTGATCCTGATCGACCAGGTCGGCGCCGCCTGCCACACCGGGAACAAGAGCTGCTTCTACCGCAACCTCAAAAAAGACTGAATTCAATGTGCGAGCGACTTTCCCGTCCGCCGTAGTCTCCCGCCAAAGGCGGGACGGGACGAAGGAGGAAGTCTCGATTCAAATTTATTTTCACCGCGGAGGCGCATCCACCTCCGCCAAGACAGGGAGACACAGAGTACAGAGAATTGTGTATTTTTGAATTCCCGAGCCCTTAGTCCCCAGCCCCTAAACCCCCAATTCTCACGGGACATACCTGCCGCCGGTGTTTAAGAAACCAAATCCTACCCAGCGTTCTCCAAATCCTGGCGATGATTTTTATGGATTGATGGTCCAGGAGTAGCTGGCGGGAGTGGGATCGATGTTGGTTGCCGGGTCTATGGCGCGGACCTGGAATTCATGGTCGCCGTCGGAAAGGCCGAGATAATCCTCAGGAGATGCGCAGGATGACCACCCGCCCGCGTCCAGGTTGCACTCAAAGTCGCATCCGGTTTCGTTGCATGAGAATTCAAAAGTCGCGTCCGGCGAATTGCTTGGATCAGGAGGTGCGGAATTGATGGTTGTCTCCGGCTCTGTCAGGTCAATGGTCCAGGTGTAGCTTGCTGGAGTGAGGTCGACATTCATGTCCAAGTCAGAAGCGCGGACCTGAAAATTATGGTCGCCTTCAGTAAGATTGCCGCCGCCGGGGAAATATACACCACCTGTGTTGGTATATGTGCTGGCAGCTAGTTCTCCACCCCAGACAATCATCTTGGCTCCGGTCCAGACTGCGGCATGTGCGGCCCTTTGAGAAGGCACATTTGCGCCAGTAGGGGTTGCAGTCCACGAATCAGAAACAGGATCATATAAGCCGCCGCTATTTAAATAATACCAAGAACCGCTATTATATGCCCCGCCCCAGACAATAATCTCATTTCCGGTCCAGATCGCTGTATGCTGCTCTCTGCCAAACGGCACATTTGCGCCCGTGGATGTTGGGGTCCAGGTGTTTGTGGATGGATTATATCTGCCACCGGTGTTTAGATATGAGTTATTATATCCCCCCCAAACAATCATCTCGGTCCCGGTCCAAACTCCGACCGGGGTGGGATTTTGCCTGGCAACCGGTGCATTGGTGGTAGTGGTTGCGATCCAGGAATCTGCAGATGGATTGTATCTTCCCCCAGTGTTTAAAAACGAACCATTATATCCGCCCCACACAATCATCTCGGTTCCGGTCCAAACTGAGGAAAGCTTCCATCTCGCGGTTGGAACATTGGTTCCCGTGGAAGTCGGGGTCCAGTAATCAGTTGATGGATTATATCTTCCTCCATCGTTCTTGTATGATGGCGAACTACCTTGTCCTCCCCATACAATCATCTCAGTCCCTGTCCAGACCGCAGTGTGATATTGCCTTATGGAAGGCACATTCATGCCCGTGGATGTTGAATTCCAAGAATCAGTTGATGGATTGTACTTGCCCCCGGAGTTTAGGTTCGAACCATTATTACCTCCCCAAACAATCATTACAGTCCCGGTCCAAACCGCGGTGTGATAGCTTCTTGCCGAAGGCGCATTAGTAGTGGTTGTGGCGGTCCAGGAATCAGTTGTCGGATTATAACGCCCGCCATCATTTTTATATGTTGGTGATGAACCGTATCCTCCCCAAACAATCATCTCAGTTCCAGTCCAGACCGCAGTATGATATCTTCTTGCAGGGGGTGCGTTGGTGGTAGTGGTCG